>Ga0310811_10007540_pt1 | contig 13956 bp, 9 predicted proteins | sample YCmetagenome_FD_207642 | JGI IMG/M metagenome (GOLD analysis project Ga0310811, IMG submission 207642) | Soil microbial communities from experimental microcosm in Duke University, North Carolina, United States - YC | ecosystem: Engineered > Artificial ecosystem > Soil microcosm > Unclassified ... | reverse complement strand
AGAAACCGGCCGATTCCATGCCGAATCCGAGCCTGGTGCCCCAGACGGCGCCACAGACCCCGCCGCCCGCCAGCCCGGCGCCGACGGAAAACAAACAGTCGCAGTAGGTTATCCTTGATGACGCGGCGGCCGGCTCCCAGATATAACCCCGCCGTGATTTCCGCCCGCCCGCACCACGACCTCGACAAGTTCCACGAGGAATGTGCGCTGTTCGGCATCTTCGGGACAGCGGACGCCGCCGCGCACACCGCGCTCGGCCTCCATGCGCTCCAGCATCGCGGCCAGGAAGCCTCCGGCATCGTCACCTTCGACGGCCGTCATTTCCACAATCACCGCGCCGCGGGCCTGGTGGGCGACATCTTCGGCGATCAGTCGATCATCGCGACGCTCAAGGGCTACTCGGCGATCGGCCACAATCGCTACGCCACGACCGGCGGCTCGTCGGACCGCAACATCCAGCCGATCTTCGCCGATTTCGACTTCGGCGGCCTGGCGCTGGCGCATAACGGCAACCTCACCAACGCCTATATCCTGCGCAAGGAACTGGTGCGGATGGGCTGCCTGTTCCAGTCCACTACCGATACCGAGGTGATCAACCACCTGATCGCCCGCTCGACCTATTCGACGGTGGTCGACCGTATCATCGATGCCCTGGGCAGGGTGAAGGGCGCCTACTCGCTCCTGATGCTGACCGGTGAGGCGCTCTACGGCGTGCGCGATCCGCTCGGCGTCCGGCCCCTCTGCATCGGCCGCCTCGAGGATGCCTGGATCTTGACCTCGGAGAGCTGCGCGCTCGACATCCTCGGCGCCCGCTTCGTGCGCGACGTCGAGCCCGGCGAGATCGTGATCGTGGATGGCCAGGGCCTGCGGTCGATCAAGCCGTTCGCCAAGCACCAGCGCCGCTTCTGCGTCTTCGAGCACATCTACTTCGCGCGGCCCGACAGCAAGATCGAGGGCGTGGGCGTCTACGAAGCGCGCAAGCGCATCGGCATGGAGCTTGCCCGCGAAAGCCCGATAGCGGCCGACGTGATCGTCCCGGTGCCCGACTCGGGCGTGCCGGCGGCGATCGGCTATGCCCATCAGTCCGGCATCCCGTTCGAGCTCGGCATCATCCGCAACCATTATGTCGGGCGCACCTTCATCGAGCCGGCCGACAACATCCGCCATCTCGGCGTGCGCCTGAAGCACAACGCCAACCGCGCCTATATCGAGGGCAAGCGCATCGTGCTGGTCGACGATTCGATCGTGCGCGGCACCACCTCGATGAAGATCGTCGAGATGGTCCGCAACGCCGGCGCGCGCGAGGTGCATATGCGCGTTGCAGCACCGCCCACCACCGATCCCTGCTTCTATGGCATCGACACGCCCGAGCGCGAGAAGCTGCTCGCGTCGCGCTACGATGTCGCCGGCATGGCGAAGTTCATCGGTGTCGATTCGCTCGCCTTCATCTCGATCGATGGTCTTTACCGCGCGATGGGCATGCCCGGCGGCCGCGACAAGGCCAACCCCTCGTTCTGCGACGCCTGCTTTACCGGCGACTATCCGATCCCGCTCGACGACCAGGCCGAGGTCGAGGATCGCCAGCTCTCCTTCCTCGCCGAGCCGGCCTGATCATGGTCTTGCGGATCGCGCGCACCTTGCGCGCTCATGATTCTGAGCGAGCTGGAAGCTCGCGGTCCGCAAGACGATGAGGCTGCAAGGACGGATCGCGCTGGTGACGGGCGCGTCGCGTGGCTTGGGGGCGGCTGCGGCCCTGGCCTATGCGAAGGAAGGCGCACACTGCGTGCTGGTCGCGCGCACCGTGGGCGGGCTGGAAGCCCTCGACGACCGGATCAAGGCGGTCGGCGGTAGCGCCACGCTGGTGCCGCTCGACGTCACCGACGGCCCCGGCATCGACCGGCTGGGCGCAGCGCTGTACGAGCGATTTGGCAAACTCGACATCCTGCTGGGCAACGCCGCCTTGCTGGGCCAGCTCTCGCCGATCGGCCATATCGAGCCCGACATCTTCGAGCGCGTGATGGCGGTCAACGTCACCGCCAACTGGCGGCTGATTCGCTCCCTCGATCCGTTGCTGCGCCGTTCCGATTCAGGCCGCGCGATCTTCGTCACGTCGGGCATCTCCCGCCGCATCGTGCCCTACTGGAGCGCCTACGCCGCGAGCAAGGCCGCGCTCGACATGATGGTCGGCGTCTATGCCGCCGAGTGCGCCCACACGCCGGTGAAGGTCAACCTCTACAATCCCGGCCCCACGCGCACGAAAATGCGCAAAGAAGCCTTTCCGGGAGAGGATCCTGAAACGGTGCCATTGCCGGAAGCCCACGCCGAAGCACTGGTCCAGCTCGCGCTACCGTCCTGCACCCTGAACGGCGAATGGGTTGCGGGCGATCAGGCGCTCGCCAGCTGAAAGTCCTTCGCGCCAGCGGAACCGGCGTTAACGGAACTGGATCGTCGAGACCATGCCTTCCCGGCCAATGCTGAGGCTCGAGACGCCGCCCGCGATCCAGCTCTTGAGCTCGGCGACGCTGTGCACATCCTTGCCGTTCAGGGCAATCACCATGTCGCCGGGCTTGATGAAGCGGGACGCGTAGGAGCCGGGTTCGACCTCGACCACAGCCACACCCGGCCGCCATTCGATCAGGCCCATCTCCTCCGCGACCGCCGGCGAGAGATTGACCACGGTCGCCCCGCTCAAGGGCTGGCGCCCGTTGAGCGCCGAACGGTCGCGCGGCGGATCCTCCGGTGGTGCCATCAGGGGCACCTGCAGCGTCAGTTCCTTGCCGCCGCGAACGATGCGCAACGGCACGGTGTCGCCGACGCTCAGAGTGGCCAGTCGGAACCGGAGGCCCGCCTCGTCGTCGATCGTCTGGTCGCGCAGGCCGATGATCACGTCGTTGCGCTTGAGGCCGGCGAGCTCGCCCGGCCCCTTGGCAAAGACGTCCTTGACGACCAGCCCCGTCGGCCGCGGCAAGTTGAGGCCAGCCGCGATATCCGGCGTCACGCGCTGCATGGAAATGCCGAGCCAGGGCCGCACGATCCGGCCGCCCTTCTCGCCCGTTGCGATCACCCTCGCCACGATGTTGGAGGGCGTGGCAAAGCCGATGCCGACCGAACCGCCGGTCTGCGAATAGATCGCCGTATTGATGCCGATCAGCCGGCCGTCGAGGCTCACCAGCGCGCCGCCGGAATTGCCAGGATTGATGGCCGCGTCGGTCTGGATGAAGAAGCTCGAATCGTTGACGCCACCCGCCGAGCGGGCCAGAGCGGAGATGATGCCGCCCGTCACGGTCTGGGTCAGGCCGAATGGATTGCCGATCGCCAGTACGATGTCGCCGACCTCGATCGAATCGGAGTCGCGCAATTCGAGGAACGGAAATTTCTCACCCTCGCCGCTGATGCGCAGCAGGGCGAGATCGTAGCGGTCGTCCTGGGTCACCAGCTTGGCCTCGAACTCGCGCCGATCGGCGAGCACGACGCGGATCTGGTCGGCGCCGCGCACGACATGGGCGTTGGTGACGATCAGGCCGTCGGATTTGACCATCACGCCTGACCCCAGCGAATTCTGCACCCGCGAGTTGTCCTGGGGCATACCGGGAAACGGAAACGGCAGGCGGCGCTGCACGCGCATCGTCGTCGCAGTGTAGATGTTCACCACCGCCGGCGAGACGCGCTTCACGAGCGGGGCGTAGGAGAACTCGAGATCGCTTCGGCTGCTGGGCAGCGGCTGCGCATCGACAGCACCCGCCATCAGGCCTGCAACCACCACCGCCAGAGCCGCCATGATCTTGCGCCGGAACATCCGCCTCACCTTTTTCCTTGCCGGGTATCCGCCCGAACGTTAGCCGCAGCGCGAATAACCACAATTGAGGCAGATGTCACAGCCTTCCTGGTGGGTCAGTGCAGCCGCTCCGCAGTTGGGGCATTGCCCGAGCTTGAGGGAAGCGCCGGCCGTGCCGTCGCCCGGTTCGTGCCCGCCGGCCGCCAGCGCCAGCCGCTGCTCGGCCGCGTCAGCAAGACGCGGCGAATCGGCGGCACTCAGGAAGCCGATATCGATCAGATGGCGCTCGATCACCCCGCCGATCGCCGCCAGCAGGGACGGCACATAGCGGCCTTCCATCCACTGGCCGCCGCGCGGGTCAAACACGGCCTTCAGCTCCTCGACCACGAACGAGACATCGCCACCCCGGCGGAACACGGCCGAGATCATGCGGGTCAACGCCACCGTCCAGGCGTAGTGCTCCATGTTCTTGGAGTTGATGAAGATCTCGAACGGCCGACTTCGTCCATCCTGCTCCACGTCGTTGATGGTGATGTAGATCGCATGGTCGCTGCCCGGCCATTTGATCTTGTAGGTCTTGCCCGGTAGGTCCTCCGGGCGGGCGAGCGGCTGGGCGATGTAGACCACCTCGCCGTCTCGCGGGCCGACCACCGCCGGCACCGCCACGGTGCGGGCCGACTCGGCGGGCTTCACTTCGAGCACGGCGCCCGTCACATCGTTGGGCCGATAGGTCGTGCAACCCTTGCAGCCTTGGGCGTAGGCTTCCTCGTAGACGTGCTTGAACGCCTCGAAGGAGATGTCGCGCGGCAGGTTGATGGTCTTGGAGATCGAGCTGTCGACGAAATCCTGCGCCGCTGCCTGCATCGCCAGGTGATCGTCGGGCGTCAGCGTCTGCGCATCGACGAAGACGTCGGCCGGCGGCTCGGCGGCGCCCTTCAGCGCATGCCAGCGGCGCCAGGCAAGATCCTCGACGCTTTCCTCACGCCGCGATCCATCCGGCTGCAGCACGTGGCGGACATGGTGGAAGGCGAACACCGGCTCGATGCCGGAGGAGACATTGTCAGCAAGCAGCGAGATCGTGCCGGTGGGGGCGATCGAGTTCAAAAGCGCGTTGCGGATGCCGTAGCGCCCGATCGCCGAGCGGACGTCTTCTGGCAGGGCCTTGATCGTCTCGCCGGCGAGATAGCGCGCGCGGTCGTACAGCGGGAAGCTGCCCTTTTCCGCCGCAAGATCGGCTGACGCAAGGTAGGAGAGCCGTTGTACGGCGGCCAGCCACTCGCGGCTGAGTTCGATCGCCCGCTTCGAGCCATAGCGCACACCGCAGAAGATCAGGGCGTCGGCAAGCCCGGTGACGCCGAGCCCGATGCGCCGCTTGGCCTTGGCCTCCTTCTCCTGCTGCGGCAATGGAAAGCGCGAGACGTCGATCACATTGTCCAGCATGCGCACGGCAACCGGCACCAGACGCTCCAGCACCTCGTGGTCGAGCCGCGCGTCGGGCGTGAACGGATCCTTCACAAGTGCCGCGAGGTTGATCGAGCCCAGCAGGCAGGCGCCGTAGGGCGGCAAGGGCTGCTCGCCGCACGGATTGGTTGCCTGGATAGTCTCGCAATAGTGCAGGTTGTTCCGGCGATTGACGCGATCGATGAAGATCACACCCGGCTCGGCGCAGTCGTAGGTCGCGCGCATGATGCGCTCCCAGAGCGCGCGGGCCTTCACCGTCCTGTAGACCTTGCCGCCGAAGACGAGATCCCAGTCGGCGTCATCCTTGACGGCCTGCATGAAGGGATCGGTGACCAGCACCGAGACGTTGAACATGCGCAGCCGAGCCGGATCGCGCTTGGCATCGACGAAGGCCTCGATGTCGGGATGGTCGCAGCGCAACGTCGCCATCATGGCGCCGCGACGCGAGCCTGCGCTCATGATGGTGCGGCACATCGCGTCCCACACGTCCATGAAGGAGAGTGGACCCGAGGCGTCCGCGCCGACGCCCTTCACCGGCGCGCCCAGCGGCCGGAGCGTCGAGAAGTCGTGGCCGATGCCACCCCCTTGCTGCATGGTGAGCGCCGCCTCGCGGACGTTCTCGAAGATGCCGGACATGTCGTCGGGGATCGTGCCCATGACGAAGCAGTTGAAGAGCGTCACCGTGCGGCCGGTCCCGGCTCCCGCGATTACTCGCCCTGCCGGCAGGAACTTGAAGCCCGACAGCGCCTCCTCGAAGCGGCCAACCCAAAGATCGGGGGCGCGCTCGCCTGCGGCCAGTGCCTGTGCCACACGCCGCCAGGTCGCTTCCAGATCGGTATCAGCCGCTCCGGACGGATCGCGAAATCGATATTTCATATCCCAGATACGCTGGGAAACAGGCGCCCAATCCATCAACGAAACGTAAGCGCCAGAATGAGCGATATCAACGTTCTTTTTTCGTTCCCATCCGCTTGGCGTTATCCACCAGCCGTGCCGTCGCTGTCTCAATGCGCTCCCTCAATGTCGTCATGAAAACCTCTCTGCCAAGGCCAGGAGCGATCGATGGGAGTACCTCCAAAGTGATTGTCCCTGGCCACTTGATGAATTGGCGCCGCCCCCAGAACACGCCTGAATTCAGGGCCATGGGCACCACCGGCAGATCGAGCTGGCGGTAAAGGGCGGCGATGCCGACCTGGTAAGGCTTTTGGTCGCCGGGCGACACGCGCGTGCCTTCGGGAAAAATCACGATCGAACGGCCTTCGGCGGCCGCCGCCTTGGCTTGTCGGACCAGCCCACGCAGCGCATTCGCGCCATCTCCCCGCGAAACAGCGATATTGCCGGCCCGTGCCATGGCCCAGCCGACGATCGGAATGAACAGCAGCTCCCGCTTCAGTATGATTGCAATGTCGTCGAACAACAGCGTGAAGGCCATCGTCTCCCAGGACGACTGATGCTTGCAGGCAATGATCGCGGGGCCGTCCGGCAAGTTCTCGAGCCCGACGATCCGGTGGTTCAAACGACAGGTGACGCGCAGCCACCACAGGATGAAGGCGATCCACACCCTTGCCCAGGCAACGACGGCACGTCGCGGCAGGAGCAAGATTGGCGCGCCCGCCAAAGCGATCACCACGCTGCCCGCGTACCAGCCGAGGTTGAAGCAGAGAGAGCGAAACCAGAGAGCAAGGCCGGACATAGCTTGTAAGGGCACTTTTAGTGGCATAGTGTCGGCCCGCAAGCACATCTTCTGGTGCGGGAAGCCGCTCTCTTTTCATGATCGTCACTTGTTCCAACTGTAGAGCGCGGTACGCCGTCGATCCCCTGGCGATCGGACTGACCGGCCGGACCGTCCAGTGTGCCCGATGCAACCATCGCTGGTTCCAGCATGTCGAGGGGCCTCTCCCGACGCCCGACATGGTGATCCGTCCGCAACCGACGACCAGCGCCAATGCACTCCCCGTCCCCGTTCCGACTCCGCCGGAACCGGGTTGGGGTCGGCGTCTCGCGATCGCAGCATTCATATTGCTTTTGGTCGCGGCCGCCGGTGCCGCCGCATACCTCCATCGAGATACCCTGTTGGGTTATGCTGATAGGCTCGCCACCTATCTTCCCAGCGAGCTGCGGTCGCTGGGATCGAACGCGATGCCGCGCCTGCCCGCTCCATCGACCCGTGCTCCGAGAGCCGGATCCGCGGAGACAGCGACAGCGGCGCCCACGGCTCCGGCTGAATCGGCCGCTGCTCCCAACAAGCCCACGCCCCAACCCGCGCAGCTCGAAGTCGACCTTGCGCTGAGCAAGATCGAATTGATCGACGGCCGGTATGTCGTGCGCGGGGAGATCGTCAACACCGGCGGCAGCGCAGGAACGGCGCGAAGACTCGTCGTGACTTTCAAGAAGGGCGACGATGTCCTGGCGACCCGCTCCTATCCCCTGGCGCTTGGGTCGATCGCGGCTGGCGAGCGGTTGAGCTTCAGCCAGACACTCGACAATTCGCCGGCGGGTGCGACCGATATCGTACCGTCGGTCGAATAGCGTTGGCCGCCGGGGAGCGCGGCATGGCCGATCGTCCCACCGTCAGCATCCGCTTCTCCGCCGCCGAGATCGCCGCCCGCGTCGAGACGATGGCGGTCGAACTCGCCGGCAAGCTGCCGGCCGACACGCTTGTGGTCTCGGTGCTGAAGGGTAGCTTCGTCTTTGCCGCCGATCTGATCCGCGCGCTCAGTCACGCCGGCGCCGATTGGGCGATGGATTTCCTCACCTTGTCGAGCTACGGCACCGGCACCGAGACGAGCGGCCGCGTGCGGGTCGTGCGCGACATCGTCGACGACGTGCGCGGACGCGATGTGCTGCTGGTCGATGATATTCTTGAGTCGGGCCTGACGCTGAGCTTCGCCAAGAACCTGCTCAAGGAACGCGGTGCCCGCCGCGTCTGGGTCTGCACGCTGCTCGACAAGCCCGCCAAGCGTCGCGCGGAGCTCACTGCCGACTTCGTCGGCTTCGTGGCCGGCGATGAGTTCCTGGTCGGCTACGGACTCGACTGGGCCCACCGCTTCCGCGGCCTGCCCTATATCGGCGTGGTTGAGAAGACCTCGTAACGCCCGCTATTGCCTGGAGCCGCCGGAGCCAGTCTGCCCGTTCGGCAGCGTGCTGTTCAGAGGCGGGAGCGTGGACGGCGGGCTGGTGGTACCTCCCGGCATCGACGGGATAGGTGTGGTGCCCGGCGTGCCTGTCGTGCCGATGCCCGGGCCCGCCGCGCCAGCGCCTGCCGTGCCTGCACCTGCCGCACCGCCTGCACCGCTCCCAACAACGCCGCTCGTACCAGCGCCACTCGTGCCAGTGCCGCTCGTGCCAGCGCCACTTGGGCCTACGCCACTGGCGCCGCCAATGCCGTTACTTCCTGCTGCACCGCCTGCAGCGCCACCGCCACTCCCTACTTGAGCGGAGGCTACAGACGTGCAGACAAGCAGCGCCATCGTTGCCAATGTCGTCACTCTCATCGCCTCTCTCCTCGCAGTTGAGCCACAAGAAGAGAACGCCTCGCGTCAGGGACGTGTTGCCGGACCGCTCAACTCAATAGGTCTTCATCAGCCGATCGATATAGTCGAGCTCTTCCTTGGGGCGGCCCATCTCGCCGGCGCGGCGCCGCAATTCGTCGAGGATCTCGCGGCTCTTCTGGCGATCCAGCTCGAGTGGAACCTTGTCCTGGCCGTTGTCGACCGAGTCGCCGTAGTTGCCGTCGGAACGTCCCAGCGGATCGCGATCCTCGCTCCTCTTGTCGCGCTCCTCGATCTCGGCACGATCCTGGCCGTTGCCCGGGCCGCGCTGGCGAAGCTGCTCGGCGAGATCGCCCATTCCCTGCTGCAACTTATCGAGCGCGCGGCGCTGCGCGCGCGCGGCATCGCGCGGATCGCCGCGCCGCAGAGCCTCTTCGGCCTCGCGCATGGATCGTTCGGCCTGGCCCAGTGAATCGGGCATCGGCATGCCGCGCTCGTCGAGGCGGCGCATGTAGTCGCCCAGCTGGTTGCGCAGCCCTTGCTGGTCGCGACCCTGCTGGTCGCCCCACTGGCCTTGGCCCTGATCCTGCCCCTGGCCTTGTTGGCCGCGCTGTCCCTGTTGGCCCTGTTGGCCTTGCTGGCCGCGCTGTCCCTGCTGCTGTTGCTGGCGACCTTCGCGCTCGGACTCGCCCAAAAGCTGGTTCTGGCGCCTGGACAGCCGGTCGAGCTGGTTCATCATCTCGCGACCCTGCTGGTTGCCCTGCCCCTGCTGGCCCTGCTGCTGCTGTCCCGGACGGCCCTGCTGGTTGGGATTGGCGAGCATGGGCGTGGCATTCTGCATCATCTTGCGCAGCTCTTCGAGCAGGCGCTTGGCTTCCTCGCGCTGGCCGTTCTTCGCCATCTCGCGAATCTTGTCGAGCATGCGCTGCAGGTCGTCGCCGGTGATGGTGTTGTTGGGGTCCGCCTTCTCGGCTTGCTCCATCAGCTTCCGGCGCTCCTCCGGATCCTGCATCTTGTCGGCAAGCTCCTTCTGCCAGCGTGCCATCGAGTCGTAGAGCTGCTGGATCAGGCGCTCGATTTCCTCGTCGCCGGCGTTGCGCTGGATCGCGTCGCGCAGATTCTGGCGCGCCTGCTCGAGCTGGCGCTGGGCATCCGACATGGAGCCTTCCTCCAGCCGGAGTGCCAGGTCCCACAGGAGCTTCTGCGTGTCGGCGATCACCGGCTTGTCGCCGCTGTCCTCGAGCCGCGACGCGCCGAGCTTCAGGCCCAGTTGCACGATCGGATCCTGCCGATAGCTCTCGGGATGGCTCTGGATCATGCGCATCCCGTCGGCCACGTCGAGGCGCAGTGCCCTCGGATCGCGCGTGAGCTGCTTGCGCAGGACGATCAGCGCGCGCGCCGTCGGATCGTTGAACACGCGCTCGGGCAACAGGAAGCTCTCGACCGTGCTGCGGCCCTTCTGGCCGAGCGCATCGGTGGCAAACAACATGACGCGGACCTTCAGGCCCGCCCACGGGCTGCTCGTCAGGTCGCGCACGAAGGAGTCGCTGATCTTTTTCGGGTTGCCGCCCACCGGCAGGTCGACGCGCATCACCTCGGGCTCGTCGTTGTCGGTCAGCATGTCGTCGCCCAACACGCTGCCGTCGAGGCGGATCTGCAGTTGCACGCCCTTGATGCCGAAGTCGTCGCCCGCGATGTACTCGATCTTGGTCGACCATTTGTCGACGCCGATCGGACGGCTGAACTCGATAGTGGGTGCGAGGTCGGGGATGACGTGCAGCTTCCAGCGCGCCTGCTCGTCGCCGCGCGCCTCGAGCACAATGTCCTTGCCGTCCAGGATCGTCTGCTCGACCTGGTACTTGCCCTGGCCGACGGTGTTGAACTCGGTCACCTTGTCACCGACCACGAGTTTCGGTGGATGGCGGCCGCGCACGTCGTCGACAAAGCCCGCGAGCTTGCTGCCGACCGGAACACGCAGCACCTTGTCATGCTCGGCCATGTCGAGATAAATCGGCGGCAGCCCGGTATATTGCGGCGGCGCGATCCAAAGATTGGCGACGACCGGCGGCGGCGGCGGGAAAGCCGGCGCAAACGCCGCCATCATGCGATCGTTGCGCCAGCCGCCTGCGAAGACCAAAGCAACGATCAGAGCCAGCACCGGCACAAGGCGCAGCGCCCAGAGATCGATGCGCGCCACGCCTGGATGGGCCGGCTTGTTGCGCAGGCCCGACAGGCGCTCGGCCTCACGGCGACGATGGGCCTGCCAAAGCGCGGAGGCCATCGGATCGCTCCCGCCTGCAGCGAGCTGATCCTGCACCGCCACCAGCGGCCGATGTGGCACATCGCTGTCGAGCTCCAGCCGGCGGATCGCCGCGTCGCGCTCGGGCCAGCGGAAATGCCGGAACTGCCACCAGCCGACACCCAGCACCGCCGCGGCAAGAACAGCGAGGATTCCGGTATGGATCCAGGGATCGACCCCAGCGAACAGGTCGAAATGCGCCGCGGCAATGAACAGGGCGGCGAAAGCAGCAAACGGCATCAGCCGCGGCCATAGCCCTTCCCAGGCCAGCGCCGCCCATGCCAAACCGATCTTGCGGCCGAGGCCCGGCGCATCGAACGGGGTGGTCTGGCTCGCGTCCATCGCTTCCTTTCGGTTCAGCTCTCCATCCAGGGCGGAAACCGCTCGGCGGAGATCATCTCCTCGATCGTCGGCCTTGGGCGGGTGACCGCAAATCGCGTGCCATCGACCAAGACCTCGGGCGCCAGCGGCCGGCTGTTGTAGCTCGACGCCATCACCGCTCCATACGCACCTGCCGAGCGTACCATGATGAGCTCTCCGGCAGAAAGCGCCGGCAAATCACGGTTTTGTGCCAGATAATCGCCCGACTCGCAGATTGGACCGACAATATCGCAACGGATCGTGGCGGCATCTGGGCGTGGCTGGCGGACCGGCAGGATGTCGTGCCACGCCTCGTATAACGTCGGCCGGATCAGATCGTTCATCGCGGCATCGACGATTATGAAGGTCTTGGAGACGCCCGGCTTCACGAGAATGACCTCGCTCACCAGGATACCCGCTTCGCCGACCAGTCGGCGTCCCGGCTCGAAGGTCAGCTCGCACCCCAGGCCCTCAGTCTCCTTGCGGACAATCTGCACGAAGTCGGCAATCGGAGGGGGACGTTCGTCGGCGTAAACGATCCCCAGGCCGCCGCCGATATCGAAGCGGTCGATGCGATGGCCATCCGCGCGAAGCTGCGGGATCAGGTCGCGCACGCGCACGATGGCGGCGCGATAGGGATCGAGCGTCGTGAGTTGCGAGCCGATGTGCATCGCGATCCCGACCACCCGGAGGTTCGCAAGCTTGCCCGCCTTCGCGAAGGCATCGCGCGCCAGATCGATATCAATGCCGAACTTGTTCTCCTTGCGCCCGGTCGTGATCTTGGCGTGCGTGCCGGCATCGATGTCTGGATTGACGCGAATGGTGATGTCGGCCTTGACCCCGAGTTGGCCCGCAACCGCATTCAGGGTCTCCAGTTCCACCGAGCTCTCGACATTGATCTGGCCAACGCCCATTTGCAGCGCCGCCGCAAGCTCGCTCGCCTTCTTGCCAACGCCAGAATAGATGATGCGCGACCCGGGGATGCCCGCCGCAAGGGCGCGCTGCATCTCGCCCACCGACACGATATCGGCTCCGGCACCGAGATCGCCGAATATCTTGATGACGGCAAGATTGCTGTTGGCCTTGAGCGCATAGCAGAGGTTGGCATTGAGGCCCTTCATGGCGTCGGCAAACTCCTGCCATGCCTGTCGCAGTGCCGCGGCCGAGTAGCAGTAGAAGGGCGTGCCGACCTGCTGCGCGATCGTCCTCAGTGCCACGCCCTCGGCGTGCATCTCACCATCCTTGTAGGCAAAGAAGGTCATCGGCCGCTCCTCAGGAAACGGCGGCGCGCCTCTTCCACGGCCCGTGCGACATTGACGGGCGCGGTGCCGCCCAGGCTTTTACGCGCGGCGACCGAGGCCTCGACTGTCAGCACACGATAGACGGCACGCGTGATGCGCGGCTCGACGGCCTGCATCTCCGCGAGCGACAGCTTGTCGAGATCGACACCTTTGGCCGCGGCCTTGCCCACCAGAGTACCGGTCACGTGATGCGCTTGGCGGAACGGCACACCTACTGTGCGCACCAGCCAGTCGGCGAGGTCAGTGGCGACCGAATAGTCGGCGACGGCCACGGCGCGCATGCGCTCGGGATTGGCCTTGAGATCGCGCACCATGCCGGTCATCGCCGCGACACAGAGCTCTAGCGCGTCGGCGGCATCGAACAGCGGCTCCTTGTCCTCCTGCATGTCCTTGCCGTAGGTGAGCGGCAGGCCCTTCATGATGGTGCAGAGCGCCACGAAAGCACCGACGATGCGGCCGACCTTGCCGCGCGCCAGCTCCGCGGCATCGGGATTGCGCTTCTGCGGCATGATCGAGCTGCCCGTCGTGAAGGCATCCGAAAGCGCAATGAAACGGAACGGCGCGGAGCACCAGATCACGATCTCTTCCGCCAGCCGCGAGAGATGCACGGCGCAAAGCGAGGCGGCGCCGAGGAACTCCACGACATAGTCGCGGTCGGACACGGCGTCGAGCGAGTTGGCCATCGGCCGGTCGAAACCCAGCGCCTTCGCCGTCTTGCGCGGATCGATTGGATGGGGCGAACCCGCCAGCGCCGCGGCGCCGAGTGGCGATTCGTTCATCCGCACCCGGCAGTCACGTAGGCGGCTGCGGTCGCGGCCCACCATCTCGACGTAGGCCAGCAGATGATGGCCAAAGGTGATGGGCTGCGCCGTCTGCAGATGCGTGAAGCCCGGCATGATGGTCGCGGCGTATTCTTCCGCGCGGTCGATCAGCGCCCTCTGCAGGTCGTGCAGCATCGCCTCCAGCCGGTCGATCGTGTCGCGCACCCACAGGCGCACGTCGAGGGCGATCTGGTCGTTGCGTGAGCGCGCAGTGTGCAGCCGCCCTCCGGCCGGCCCGATCAGCGCGGTGAGCCGCGCCTCGACGTTGAAATGGATGTCCTCGAGCTTGGTCGAGAACCGGAACTTGCCGCTTTCAATCTCAGAACGGATCTGCTTCAGGCCGCGCTTGATGGCCTGTCCGTCCTTGGCCGTCAGGATGCCCTGCGCCACCAGCATGTCGGCATGCGCCATCGAGCCCGCGATATCCTGCGCATAGAGCCTGCGGTCG
>Ga0310811_10007539_pt1 | contig 13957 bp, 11 predicted proteins | sample YCmetagenome_FD_207642 | JGI IMG/M metagenome (GOLD analysis project Ga0310811, IMG submission 207642) | Soil microbial communities from experimental microcosm in Duke University, North Carolina, United States - YC | ecosystem: Engineered > Artificial ecosystem > Soil microcosm > Unclassified ... | reverse complement strand
CTGGCGTCCTCGTCAAACGCGATCATCTTCGCTGCCATTGGTTCCAGTCCTCCGTGGCGTACGTTAGGACCGGCCGAAGCCCGCGACGGACGGCACGCGCGGCGGCAGACCTTTTCTGCCGCCAGGCGATACCTCATCGCCCGATCCCGCCGTTGTGGTTGTCACTCTCACTGGGAGAGTGCCAAGCCCATGTTTAGCACTCTCATAGGGAGAGTGCAAACGCCAGGGCCCCGTGCTGGGCGTTCTTGCATACGGCACGGCACCGCCTCCCTGAACGCGTAGAGTGAACGGGCACAAGAACACGTCGGGAAACCACCGAGAGGGTTTGTACTTTTCTGCCATGAAAGCTCTCGTCCTATCCGGCGGCTCCGGCACGCGCCTGCGTCCGATCACGCACACGTCAGCCAAGCAACTGGTCCCCGTTGCGAACAAGCCGGTGCTCTTCTACGGCCTCGAAGCGATCGCCGCGGCCGGGGTAACCGATGTGGGGATCATCGTCGGCGACACCGCTCCCGCGATTGAGGCGGCCGTGGGCGACGGGTCGAAGTTCGGGATCAAGGTCACCTACATCAGGCAGCTGGCCCCGCTCGGCCTCGCGCACGCGGTCCTGGTCGCCAGGGAGTTCCTCGGCGACGACGACTTCGTGATGTACCTCGGCGACAACTTCATCGTGGGCGGGATCACCGATCTCGTCGAGGAGTTCACGTCGGCCCGGCCCGACGCCCAGATCATGCTGACCAAGGTCAGCGACCCGCGGTCGTTCGGCATCGCCGAGCTAGACGAAAGCACCGGCCGGGTCAAGAACCTGGAAGAGAAGCCGAAGCAGCCCAAGAGCGACCTCGCCCTCGTCGGCGTCTACCTCTTCACCCCGGCCATCCACGAGGCGGTCGCGAGCCTCAAGCCGTCCTGGCGGGGCGAACTCGAGATCACCGAGGCGATCCAGTGGCTGCTCGACAACGGCCGCAGGGTCAACTCGACGATGATCACGGGGTACTGGAAGGACACCGGCAACGTCGCCGACATGCTTGAGGTCAACCGCCTGGTCCTTGAGTCCCTGGAGCAGCGTCTTGACGGCACGGTCAGCGACGACTCCGAGATCATCGGGCGGGTAGTCGTCGAGGAAGGCGCGACGGTAGCGGGCTCGCGCATCGTCGGCCCGGCGATCGTCGGCGCGGGCAGCACGGTCACCGACTCGTACATCGGCCCGTTCACGGCCATCGAAGATGGCTGCTCGATCGAGGACAGCGAGATCGAGTACTCGATCCTGCTGTCGCGCGCCTCCATCCGCGGCGTCCGCAGGATTGAGGCCTCGCTGATCGGCCATGACACGGTAGTGACCCCTGCGCCCCGGGTACCGCGGGCGCACCGGCTAGTGCTCGGCGACCACAGTAAGGTGCAGATCAGCTCATGAGGATCCTGGTTACCGGCGGCGCGGGCTTCATCGGCTCGCATTACGTCCGCACACTGCTGTCCGGCGGCTACCCCGGCTACGAGGACGCCGACGTCACGGTCTACGACAAGCTCACCTACGCGGGCAACCTCGCGAACCTCGACCCGGTCAAGAACAGCCCCCGGTACGCCTTCGTGCAGGGCGACATCTGCGACCCGGCGAAGCTGGCCGAAGTCCTTCCAGGGCACGACGCGGTGATCAACTTCGCCGCCGAGTCGCACGTGGACCGCTCCATCGCCGGGGCCAGCGAGTTCATGAACTCCAACGTCCTGGGCGTGCAGGTGCTGCTCGACGCGTGCCGGAGCGCCGGGATCCCCCGCATCGTGCACGTTTCCACCGACGAGGTCTACGGCACGATCGCCGAGGGTGCCTGGACCGAGAAGTCTCCGCTCGACCCGAACTCCCCCTATTCCGCGGCCAAGGCGGGCGGCGACCTCATCGCCATCGCCTTCGCCCGCACCCACGGGGTCAACGTCTCGGTCACCCGGTGCTGCAACAACTACGGCCCGTACCAGTACCCGGAAAAGGTCATCCCGCTGTTCACCACCAACCTGCTCGACGGCAAGCCGGTGCCGCTCTACGGCGACGGCCTCAACGTCCGGGGCTGGATCCACGTGGACGACCATTGCCGCGGCATCCAGCTCGTGCTGGAAAAGGGCGAGGCGGGCAAGGTCTACAACATCAACGGCGACGTCGAGCTCAACAACCGCGAGCTCACCGAGGCCATCCTCGACAAGCTCGGCGCGTCCTGGGACGAGGTAGTGCGGGTCGAGGACCGCAAGGCGCACGACCGCCGCTACTGCCTCGACGACTCACTGCTGAGGTCGATGGGCTACGCCCCGCTGACGCCGTTCTCCGACGGCCTCAAGGCCACCATCGAGTGGTACGCCGCCAACCGCGCCTGGTGGGAGCCGCTGCACCGCCCAGCCCCGCCGACCCGGCCTGCGGCCCAGTAGGGCCAGTCCAGTGACCCGGTGGCTAGTTACCGGCGCAGCCGGAATGCTCGGCCGCGACATGACCAACCTCCTGGGGGCCCGGGGCGAGGACTGCACCCTGGTCACCCGGGCCGACCTCGACATCACCGATCTGACGGCAGTCACCGAACTGGTCGCTGCCGTCAATCCCGATGTCGTCGTCAACTGCGCCGCGTGGACCGCCGTCGACGCCGCAGAGGACCACGAGGATGAAGCAAGCGCGGTCAACTACCTCGGTGCGGCGAACGTAGCCGCCGCCTGCGCCAAGGCCGGCGCCCTCCTCATCCACCCGTCAACGGACTACGTCTTCGACGGCCACGCGAGCACCCCGTACGCCGAAGACGCGCCAACGGCCCCGGCAGGAGCGTACGGCCGCACGAAGCTAGCCGGCGAGCAGGCTGTCCGGGGAGCCCTCCCAGACGCCAGCTACATCGTCCGCACCGCCTGGCTCTACGGCGCCCACGGCAAGAACTTCGTCAAGACGATGCTCCGCCTGGCAGGCAATGGCACCTCCCCCGGCGTCGTCGCCGACCAGCACGGCCAGCCCACCTGGACCGCCGACGTAGCGGCCCAGATCATGGCCCTGATCGACCGCTCCGCCCCACCCGGCATCTACCACGCCACCAGCGCGGGCCAGACCACTTGGTTCGGCTTCGCCGAGGAGATCTTCCGCCTGTACCACTCCTCGGTCTCCGAAGAGCAAGGCCAAGCCCAAGAGCAAAAGACCGCTACAGAACGGGTTCTGGTTTCACCCCGTCCCATCACCACCGCCGACTATCCCACACCGGCAAAACGCCCGGCCTACAGCGTCCTAGCCCACGACGCCTGGCACGCGGCCGGCATCACCCCAATCGGCGACTGGCGGGAAGCCCTCACCCGCGCTTTCCCCGCGATCACCGCCCAGGCCTAACGCGAACCTGCTCCGCGCCGAACGGCCCTCCGCATGAGGTTTTGACTTAGTCACGACAACTCAGAAGAGACCGGGTCCGAGGGAACAGGTTCCGCAGGCGCACCGCCGTCATCCGGCACTGGCGCTGACACTTTTCCCTCCTTGCCGCGCCCGCGCGTCGCCGCCGCGGTGCCGGCCACGAGCAGGTCGCTGATCGTGTTCACCGCGCGGGAGACGAGCGCCACCGCCAGCGCTGCCTGGCGGCCGATGAGCGGGCTGAGCGCCAGGATCAGCAGTGCGTCGCGTGCGCCCGCGCCAGCCGGGGCGAAGACGATGACGAAGCCCACGCACCAAGCGAACGCGTAGCCGCCGAGGGCGATCAGGATGGTCCGGTCGACCGGGGCGCCCAGCTTGTCGGCGAGAATCCAGATCTGCACGCCGTTGGCGAGCCAGGCGACAATCGACCAGGCGAGCGCCTTGCTCAGCATGGTGAGCGTCACCGGCCGATCGAGGCCTGGCCGCTTGGTCAGCTTAAACAGCCGGTTCAGCAGCGGGTTGAGCACCTTCGGGTACAGGCAAACCAAGATCACCGGGACGAGGAGGAAGACCCAGTCGTAGCCAGCGGAGTAATGCGCGAAGGGCAGCGTCGCCGCGGCCACGAGCAGGCCAGTGGCCAGGGACACGATCATCGTCAGGACCGAGGCGCCCGCCGACCGGCTGCGGGGCACGTTGGCCCGGGCGCCAAGCTCCATCTGGGTCAGGATCGGCCAGAGCGAGCCGGGGATGTATTTGCCGAGTTGCCCGACGAAGAAGATCCGGCCAGCCGTCCCCGTGTGCAGCGGCGAGCCGAGCCCGGCCAACAGCGCCTGCCACTGGCAGAGCGTGGCGACCTGCATCACCAGCAGCGCGAGGAGAGCCTCAAACGAGGCCAGCGGGCCGATCTGGTCCAGTGCGTGGCGGACCTGGTGCCATTCTTTGTCGATCTCATAGGCACCGATGCCGACCGCGATGACGACAACCGCCCACTTGAGCCACCGGCTCCCGAGCAAGCGCTTAACAATGCCCATCATCGCTGTCCTGTCCATCGCGTCAATGCACCATGCCCTAGGCTACGGACATCATGCGCACAATCATCTTCGGTACTTACGACACCGCGATGCACCCGCGCATCGCGACCATAGCTGAGGGCCTGGCCGCCCGCGGGTTCGACGTGGCCGAGTGCAACATCCCGCTCGGGCTGACCACCGCCGACCGCGTGGACATGCTGGCCAAGCCGTGGAAGGTCGGCGGGCTTGCCGCCAGGCTGGCCAACCGCTGGTTCAGGCTGGCGGTGCAGGCCCGCAAGCTCGGCAGGCCTGACGCGGTCGTCGTTGGCTACCTTGGTCACTTCGACGTGCACCTCGCGCGGCTGCTGTACCCGCGCCGCAGGGTGCCGATCGTGCTCGACCACCTGATCAGCGCCGCGAACACCGCCAAGGACCGCCGCATCGCGGGCGGCGGCCTGAAGCAGCGGCTGCTGACGCTGATCGACGCAGCTGCGCTGCGGGCCGCCGACATTGTCGTGGTGGACACGGAAGAGCACCTGGAGATCGTGCCGGAGAAGTACCGGTCGAAGGCCGTGGTCGTTTACGTCGGCGCGCCGAAACCGTGGCACGCGGCCGCGGTTGAGCCGTCTGCGACTGCGCTGTCCGCGGGCAGCGGGCCGCTGAAGGTGGTCTTCTACGGCCTTTACACGCCGCTGCAGGGCACCCCGGTCATCGGCGAGGCCTTGGGCCGCCTGGCTGGCGCGCCGATCGAGGTGACCATGATCGGCGGCGGCCAGGACGAAGCGGAGACCAAGCGGGCCGCGGCCGCCAACACGGCGGTGCGGTGGCTCGACTGGGTGCCGGCCGCCGAACTGCCCGCGCTGGTGGCGGCGCACGACGTGTGCCTCGGCATCTTCGGTACCGGCGACAAGGCGCTGCGCGTAGTGCCCAACAAGGTGTTCCAGGGCGCCGCCGCCGGGTGCGCGGTCATCACGTCGGATACCGCTCCCCAGCGCCGGGTGCTTGGCGACGCCGCCATCCTGGTGCCCCCTGGTGACGCGGAGGCACTGGCCAACGCGCTGCTCGGGCTGGCCAACGACCGCGAAGCGCTGCTCAAGCTGCGCCACGCGGCACGTCAGCTCGCCGCGGAACGGTTCACGCCGGAGCAGGTCGTGGAGCCGCTGACGGACCGGCTCGTCCCGCCGCATGCCGGGGCCTAGCTGTCCCGGGACCTGACTATCAGGTCGGCGAGCAGGGCCAGGGACGCGATCAGGAGGCCGGTGACGAAGACCAGCACCGTGTCCGTGGCGATCTTCACCGGGTGCGAGATGACGTCGTAGATGGCCTTCACGATGCCGATGCCGAGAAGGGTCAGCGCGAGCGGCATGAGCACCTTCAGCGGGTTGAAGTACATCGTCATCCGGAGCACCTGGAGGATGTACCTGTAGGCGTCCTTGACGAACTTGAACTTCGACTTGCCGGCCCGCTTGGAGTAGTCGATCGGCAGGAAGTACAGCTCGTGGTTGTTCGCGAGGAACGAGACGGTGATCGTCGTGACGCAGGAGAACCCGGCGGGCAGCAGCCGCAGGTAGGGCAGCGACACCTCGCGCCGGAAGGCGCGCAGGCCGGAGTTCAGGTCAGGGATCTTCGCGCCGGTGAGGCGCTCGGCGAACTTCCTGATGAACCACTTGGCAGGCACCCGGAGCAGCTTGTACGTGCCCTGCTCGGTCGTCCGCGCGCCGACGACCTGGTCGATCGTCGGGTCCTTCTCCAGGATCTGGACGAGCTCTGGAATCCGCTCATTCGGGTACGACATGTCGGCGTCAGTCCACACGACGATCTCGCCCCTGGCCCGCTGGGTGCCGATCCGGCGCACCGTCCCTGAGCCGCTGTTGCGGTGGAAGTTCACGACCTCCATCTGCGGGAAGCGGGGCGCGGCCTCGTACAGCTTCTCAAGCGTGCTGTCGGTCGACGCATCGTTGACGCACATGAGCTCATACGAGTACCCGCTGGCGTCCATCGCCGCCGAGATCCGCTCAATCTCGGCGATCACGTGCCCTTCCTCGTTGTAGCAAGGCAGGACGATCGTCACATAAGGCGCGGCTATCTCTTCCCGCATGGTCGTTTCCTGTTCGGCAATCACTTAGACGGCTCCCAACTGTAGGCCGTGAACCTCTCGGGGACGGGGTTATGCGGCGTACCGAAGATAGTGTGTTCGTCGATGCTCGTGTCCTGGGCCATGAGGAATTTCACGGTGCCGTTACCGAACGCCTTCAGCAGCGGCGCGAACGCGTCCTGTGTAGGAGCGATCACGAACGGCTTATGGCCGGAAGCGATGATGGCCTTCACAGCGGCGACCATCGTGGCAGGCTCGACTGTCTGCCCCTTGTCCTCAGGCGGGGTCGTCTGCACGCCCGCCACCGGCACGTCGCACATTCCCCTGATGACCTGGCCCCATTGCCACCACATGTTGTGGTCGATGATGAGCACCGACGTGCCCTTCGGTATGCCCTCGCAGATCTTGTCCGCCGCCGCGATCTCACCGACGTAGGTGCGAACAAGGGCGAGTCCATCCGAGCCCTTGAGGCTGAGGCCGAAGTTGCCGATCATCGGGGGCAGGAAGATGGCGAGCGCACAGATGCCGGTGACGAACACCCGAGGCGACCGCTTCAGGTAGTCGGGCACGTTCACCAGGCGAATGACGTGGGACCGGCGGGCGAGCCAGGCGGACAGCCACACCGCGAGCAGCACTAGGCCGGGCAGCACGGCCGAAGCGAGCCGACGGCTGGCATACGGCTGGTGCGGGGTAATCGCGGGGCGGAGGAGGAACTCCGTGATCGTCCAGCCGAACACCAGGAGCGGGAGCACCCAGACGGGCGCCTCGCCCTTGATGCACCGGCGGCCGAGCATGGCCGCCGCGATCGTGCCGAGCGCGATCGTCGCGGCGCCGGTGTACCAGTAGATCCAGTGCAGGCTGAGCGGCGCGTACTGCAGTGCGTGCCAGTTCGCCCGGTTCAGGTAGGGATAGATGGCAAACGCCGCGATGATGACGAACGGCAGGACCGTGACCGCGTTGGTCAGCTTCCAGCCCGGTGGCTTGCGAAGGTCGTTGCCTCGGCGACGCAGCCACCAGACCGCCACCATCGAGGCCAGGCCGACCAAAATAAGGGCGCCGAACAGCGGCACAACCGATGTCTTGTTGGTCTTGAGGTAAGGCAGGGTCAGGAACAACGCGTCCACCGCGCCGTACACCAAGCCCACGATCATGCCGAAAACCAGCGGGATGACCTGCCGCTGCCGCCGGACAGCCAGCAGCCCGCAGTAGGGGATGACGAACAGGATGTCGGCCGGCCCGTCAATCCGCACGAGGAACGTGATGCCGAACAGGAGCCCGGTAATCCCAGCGAGGACATGCGAGGAAGACCGGATGTGGCTCCGCCAGTCGCTCCGCCACCGTCCGGCGTCCGCCGCGCCGCGGTCGGTGCGCTGCGTGTCGATCCACAGCGACAGCGCGCCCAGGAGCAGGATCATCGCGAGCGGCTCGCTGTAGGTGTTGCGGCTCACGTACGTCATCGGGATGGTGATCCCGATCGCCAGCGCGGCGAACGGTGCCCAGCGCGGGCCCACCAGCCTGGCCACCAGGCCACCGAACGTGAAAACGGCGAGCGCGCCGAGCACCGGCCCCCAGAACAGCGCGAGCCGCATGCCGCCCGCCCAGAAACCCAGCGAGAGCACCATCGGCAGCCCGGCCATGAACTGCGGCACGATGTTGTTGCCGACCTGGTAGTACGCGGCGCTCCAGTAGGTGATGCTCGCCGGGTGGCCGCCAAAGTATTGCGAGTCCTGCGGAATCAGCGTCGAGCCGTGCCCGGAGATCCAGTTGGCGAACTGCATGTACGATCCCGCATCGAGCTGCGGGACGATGAACTGGGAGTGGAACGCCGCCTGGAAGGCGCCGAACGCGACTGAGATCCCCAGGAGTGACCAGAGCACCCAGCGCGGCGTCGGCTGCGCCTTGCCCGCGCTCGCCGTGCCCCAGTCGGCGGCCCCGGTCACCGACGGGATGCGCCGCCAGACATACGGGACAAGCAGGACGGTCAGCGCCAGCCAGAGCACGATCACTGGGATGGGCTTGAAGTAGCCGACAACCAGCAACAGGAAGCTGGTCAGCAAAAACGGCAGAAACACCAGGGCGGGAAGCACGGTCAGCCGGCCGAGGAGCAGCCCTGCGGAGTCCCTGGGATCGCGCCCCGTTGCGCCGGCGTCGCCACTAACGGCGCGAGGCTTGCTGTCTACGGTCAATGAAAGAACCCATCTGCTCTGGGCTGATCCCAGGTCTGGTGCTCGGTACGCAGGCCTACTGGCGTACGCGGTGGCGTCTGAATTATAGAAAGGCGTAGAGCCTTTACGTGCTTGTTCCCGACAGGTCCGTTTCTTTGGACCACTACCACCACAAGCCTGGTCTACCCGTAATCGGGCAGAAAGACACAGAGCGTAACACCATCGTCTCTGACAGTTAGCCGAGTGCCCTAACTTGTTCTTCCAGCCAGCGCCGCGGTGCGCGGGCGGCAGCGACGGCTGCGATCGTCTCGCTACGTCGTTTCCGCTCGGCGGCCGACATGACCAGGCCAGCATGCAAGGCGCTCGCGGTAGCACTGACATCATACGGGTTGACCAGCAGTGCGGCCTCACCGATCAGCGCAGCGGCACCCGCTTCCCTGGAAAGCACGAGCGCGCAGCCGCGCTCGCTGAGGATTGGTCCTTCCTCGGCGACCAGGTTCATGCCATCCCTGATCGGGTTGACCAGTAGCACATCGGCGATCCCGCACGCTGCCAGCGAGCGTGGGTAGTCGTCCCTTACCTCCAGGATAAGCGGTTGCCAGTCCGGCGTCCCGAACTCAGCGTTGATCTCCGCTGCCAGTTCGTGCACGCGCGCCGTATACGACTGGTACGCGGGGAGCGCGGAGCGCGACGGGTAGGCGAACGCGAGGTGCGTCACCCGCCCGCGCCACTCCGGGTGCGCGTCAAGTAGCTCACGGAAGGCAGCGAGCCCGCGCACGATGTTCTTGGAAAGCTCGGTGCGGTCCACCCGCACGATCAACTGCCGGCCTTGCGCCTGTTCCCTGAGGGCGGCGGCGTTGCCGCGCACGTCCTCCTCACAGGCCCTGGCGCGCAGTTCCTCGGCGTCAACGCCGAGGGGGTGCACCGCCACTTCGGTTACGTGGTTCCGGTAGCTGACATGGCCATGACCAGGGCGGATGCGGGTGACCTCGGCGCCGAGCACGGACTCGCAACAATTAAGGAACGCGTCGGCCCAGCGCTCCGCAAGGAAGCCCGCATGGTCAGCGCCCAGCATCCCGTCAAGGACCGCGACGGCTGCGTCATCAGGGAGCATCTGGAAGTACTCCGGCGGTGCCCACGGGGTGTGCTCGAAGTGGGCGATGCGCGCAGCGGGATAGCGGTCGCGCAGCAGCCGCGGCGCGAGCGCCAGGTGGTAGTCCTGGATCAGGACCCTGGTCCCCGGCGCGCACTCCTGCGCAAGTGCCTCCGCGAACATCTCGTTGTAGGCCACGTAGGCGTCCCACGAACTGCGGAACTCGGTGCCGAACTGCGGCTGGGTCGGCGTGTCGAAGAGCAGGTGGTGCACGAACCACAGGACCGAGTTCGCGATGCTGTTGTACGCCGCGTTGAACACGTCGGCGGGGATGTCGAGCATCCGCACCGGGACCTCGCCGGGCGAGGCGGTCGGGGCCCGTTCGATCTGGCGGGCGGCCTGCCTGTCCGCATCGCTGAGCGCCGTGCACAGCCAGAGCGCGCCGCCGTCGGCGGCGACCGCGCCAAGCCCTGACGTGAGTCCCGATACCATTCCGCCGCCGCCGCGCTTAACGGACAGCGACCCGTCGGGCGCATAGCTGTACGAAACAGGCCCACGGTTGGAGGCGACAATGAGCAGCCGACCCGGGTCGTTAGTCATATGGCACAAGATTAGATGAATCGCATTGGGCCCGGTTGCGGGGGGCGGCGCTTGATCGGTTACAGTGTTATTTGGCCGCTAGTTACTAGCGAGTCGCACAACTGAATACCTCATCCAGAGGGGTGGAGGGATCGGCCCTGTGAAGCCCCGGCAACCATCGCGGTAACAACGCACCTCAGTAAGGCGAGGCAAGCGCGCGACGTGGTGCCAAGTCCGGCCCGTGGTCAAGGTGACCACTGGGAAAGATGGGAGAGAGAGGCCTCGCCCCATGACTGCTCAGACCACTGCGTCTTCCAACACTGGACCCAGCGATGGGCAGGGTGCCCTTCGTCTCGGCAACGCCACTGGCCTGACCTGCCGCGAGTGCGGCAACACCGTTGAGCTTGGCCCGCACTACGCATGTTCTGAGTGTTTCGGGCCGCTGGAGGTCGGCTACGACTTCCCGCGGCTAACCAGGGCTGACATCGAGGCAGGTCCGCAGAACATCTGGCGGTACGCGGCGCTGCTGCCAGTGCCCGAGGACATCGCGACCCGCCGGACCACTGAACCCGGCTTCACGCGGCTCATCAGGGCCGACGGACTCGCGGCCGAGCTCGGGATGCGCCGCCTGTGGATCAAGGACGACAGCGGCAACCCGACCCACTCTTTCAAGGACCGCGTGGTCGCCGTGGCCCTCGCCGCCGCGACCGAGATGGGCTTCAAGGTCCTCGCCTGCCCGTCGACCGGCAACCTGGCCAACGCGGTCGCCGCGGCGGCCGCCCGGGCGGGCATCAGGTCCGTGGTCATGGTCCCGGCCAACCTCGAAGAGCAGAAGATCCTCACGACGGCTGTCTACGGCGGCACGTTCGTGACGGTGGACGGGAACTACGACGACGTGAACCGGCTGGCCTCCGAGCTGGCCGGCGAGCATGAGGACTGGGCGTTCGTCAACGTGAACGTGCGCCCCTACTACGCGGAGGGGTCCAAGACCCTCGGGTTCGAGATCGCCGAGCAGCTCGGCTGGCGGCTCCCCGACCAGATCGTGGTCCCCGTCGCCTCCGGCGCCCAGCTCGTCAAGATCGACAAGGGATTCAGCGAGTTCGCGGAGCTCGGCCTCGTCGAGTCCAAGCCGTGGAAGGTGTTCGGCGCGCAGGCAACCGGCTGCTCGCCCGTGTCTGAGGCATTCACCAAGGGCTGGGACGTGGTGCGCCCGGTCAAGCCGGACACGATCGCGAAGTCGCTGGCGATCGGCAACCCGGCGGACGGCCCTTACGTGCTTGACGTGGTGCGCAGGACCGGCGGCGCGGTGGCCGACGTCTCCGACGAGGAGGTCGTGGACTCGATGCGGCTACTCGCCCGCGCCCAGGGCGTCTTCGGCGAAACCGCAGGCGGGGTCACCGTCGGCGTGCTGCGCAAGCTCCTCGCCTCCGGCCAACTCGACCCGGACGCAGAAACCGTAATCATCAACTCGGGCGACGGCCTAAAGACCCTGTCCGCCGTGGCCGACTCGGTAACGGTCCCCACCGCGATCAAGCCAACTCTCGAGGCTTTCCAGGCCCAGTACTGACGCCCTTAACCCGAGCCACGGCAAGGCGCCCCGGTTTCTGGGCCGCCTGCCAATAGCAACCACCGGGCCTTAACCCCACCACAGCGCTAGGCGGCCCGGCCTTTGGACCGCCTTCCAACAGCAACCACCAGGCTCTAGCCCCAGCCATTGCGCGGGGGGCGGCGCGCCTTTTGCGCCGTCCTCCCGCAGGGGGGCAATGGGGGGACGGAGTCCCCCCATGATTGTGGGGGTCCTCGGGGGGGTCATCCCCCCGGATGAGAAAAGGCGTCATTAACCCCGCGCACACGGTAAGGTCGTTTCTGGTCGCTGTCGGCAAGGCAAAAGTGCGAGCGTGAGAGCGTGCGTTGGTACGTCTTGTCTGATCGCGATCGACGGGTTCCGCGGTTGCAAGGGCGGGGCTCGAGGCCCGAGCAGCAGTTAGGGAGTTGTTTGGAATGGCTCAGGGCACCGTCAAATGGTTCAACCCGGACAAGGGCTACGGCTTTATCGCCGTCGACGGTGGCAAGGACGTCTTCGTCCACTTTTCCGCGATCCAGGCGGATGGGTACCGCAGCCTCGAAGAAGGCCAGCGGGTAGAGTTCGAGATCACGCAGAGCGACCGGGGGCAGCAGGCCGAGAAGGTTGTCATCGTCTCCTAAGATCTCTAGCTTGATGGGTTGGCCCGGTCCCTTTCGGGGGGCCGGGTCGGCTTGTCTCTGCCCTAGTAGGGTCTTCTCATGGATCCACTTGGCATCGACGGCGCCTGGGTGTACACACCCCAGGTGCATAACGACGACCGGGGCAGTTTCGCTGAGGCATTTCGCGGTGCGGAATTCGCCGCCGACCTCGGGTACCGGCTGGACGTGTCGCAGGTTAACTGCTCCGTCTCCCGACGCGGGGTGATTAGAGGCATTCACTATGCGGATGTGCCTCCTGGGCAGGCCAAGTATGTCACCTGCGTGGCCGGGGCCATCCTTGATGTGATCGTGGACCTGCGGACCGACTCGCCGTCTTTCGGTAAGTGGGAAGCGGTCCAGCTCGACGCCGTGACGCGCCGCGCCGTGTTCCTCGCCGAAGGCCTCGGGCACGCCTTCGCGGCCCTCACCGACGGCGCGACCGCGCTGTACTTGTGCTCGACGCCGTACGCGCCAGGACGCGAGCATGGCGTCACTCCCCTCGACCCGGCGATCGGGATTGCCTGGCCGACCGACGAGGGCTGGGAACCCGTGCTGTCTGAGAAGGACGCCGCCGCCCCGACGCTGGAAGAGGCCCTGCAGGCCGGACAGTTGCCCCGGTACGCGGACTGCGCTGCCTATCAGGATGTGCTCCGCGCTGGGCGTGGGTAGGGAACGACTAAGGGGTCAGCGCCATCAAGTGGCGCTGACCCCTTCGCAGTGAGCTAGTCGACGGTGGGCTAGGCAACGGTCAGCAGGGCGACCGTGATTCCGTTCTCTTGCCAGGTCGACTGGATCTGGTAGCCGTAGACCTTCAGCACGTCCTCCTCGGACGGGTTCTCCCCGGGCGCGGCCGGAGGCAGCGCCGAGAAGGGATCTGGGGCCAGGTGGTCAACGAACACGATCCAGATCCGCGGCGTCCCGGTGAAGACCGCGGACGGGTCGACGAACGAGTTCGGCGCCAGGGAATTGGCCTCGACCTGCGTTTGCGACTGGAAGATCGGCAGCGGCAGCTTGCCGCGCAGGTAGTACTCCATGGCGGTGTCGACCTGATAGTGATTCAGGTCGCTGGTCTGGAAGACAATGTTGTCGCCTGGCTTCGCGTGAGCTGCGAGGTAGGCCGCGGCCCCCTGGTAGTCCACCGGCTGCCCGTTCGACGGCATCTCCGGGTAGGCCCATAGGTTGTGGGCCTCGTTGTCCCGGACGGCCAGCTGGTCGTGGAGGCCGACGAGGCCCACCAAGGCGACGAGGACGGCCGCCACGGCGAACCGGGGCGAGATGCTCCGGGTGAGGCGCGCCAGCCGGGTGCCCTTGGCCCGCTCGGCGAGGAAGCCGACGCAGACACCTGCGCCAACGGCCCAGCCCGCGACGCTGAACAGCATGTACCGGAAGGTCCAGTACGATGTCGGGCCGCGCGAGATGATCCAGACCGCCACAACCGGGGCG
>Ga0310811_10007538_pt1 | contig 13958 bp, 12 predicted proteins | sample YCmetagenome_FD_207642 | JGI IMG/M metagenome (GOLD analysis project Ga0310811, IMG submission 207642) | Soil microbial communities from experimental microcosm in Duke University, North Carolina, United States - YC | ecosystem: Engineered > Artificial ecosystem > Soil microcosm > Unclassified ... | reverse complement strand
GAACGATTATCTGCACCTGAACAGCAAAGGATATGACCGCTGGCAAAAAGTGCTAAAGCCTTATGTGAATTAAGTGCCAAAGCGTAAGTCGTTTTTAGTCGATTAATGACAACAAAGCAGTACTAAACTGCCATTTTGTGTCTAAAAATCATCGGGTTTGTTTTTTGAGGAACGATCCTTTATGGATTCATACTCACAAATAATTATTAATGCCGTTGAAAAGCTGCGCACTTCTGTGGTAAAGATCGAACAGTTTGATGTGAAGGAAGGGCGCGAGGCAGTAACCGGCACAGGTACCGGATTTTTATTTTCATCCGATGGTTATTTGTTTACCAATAGCCACGTAGTTAAAAAAGCAAAACATTTACGAACCATATTGTATGATGGGAGCATACACCACGCCACATTAATTGGCGAAGATCCTTATACCGATCTCGCTATTTTAAAGATTGACGCTACGGATTACACCCCAGCTATCTTAGGAGATTCAGACGAGTTAAAGATTGGTCAGCTGGCCATTGCTATAGGTAACCCGCTTGGTTTTCAGCATACGGTTACCGCAGGTGTTGTCAGCGCTTTAGGGAGAACTCTTAGCAGTGAAACCGGCGTCCGCATGGATAGCATGATACAAACCGATGCGTCGCTAAATCCCGGCAATTCCGGCGGACCGCTCATTAATGCTGATGGTGAAGTAATTGGCGTAAACACCGCTATGATCCGTGGGGCACAGGGTTTGTGCTTTGCCATCAGTATCAACACGGCTAAGTCGGTAGCCGATCACCTGATACGATTTGGAAAAGTAAAACGGGCTTACATTGGAGCAAGCTTACAGCAGGTAGGTTTGGTGCCTAAACTCCGTACCATTCATCATCTGAAAAATCAACAGGCGCTGTTCATTACTCAGGTGGAAAATAATAGTCCCGCAGACAAAGGAGGTTTACTAAGCGGCGACATTATTTACGCCTTTAATGATAAGATGATCGAAACGTCAGATCAACTGTTCAAGATGCTGACCGGTGATAAAGTAGGCCAATTTCAGTACATAAGCGTTCTGCGTAACAACCAGAAGAAAGAGCTGAGAGTAACGCCGGCAGAACGGTAAAATAGAATTAACAATAAAAGGCCCCACCCGGGGCCTTTTCCATTTGCGGAAAATCAGCGTTATTTTAACAAATTGCTGGTCAACGGGTCGATGATGGTTTTTACTTCTGATACCGTGTTGATCGGGAAGTTTCCCAGGCGTGCATGCTCGCGAATTACTTCTTCGCTTTCGGCAATATGTACGCAGTAGAGCTTATCGTCGGTTACATATGACTGGATCCAGTAATAGGGTTTGCCTATTTGCTGAACAACATCGCAGGATAATTGAGAAATGGCCTGTAATTCTTCCGGTGAAAGGTTGCCGGCTCCCGGTAAAATTCTTTCTATTACAAATTTTTTCATGCTGGTAATTTTTAATGGTCGATAATAACAACAAATTTATGGCTGTGTCGCTGACCTGACTATAGGGATATTCCCTATTTGTCGGGTACTAACACCCTATTTTATAATTTCAAGGTTGATGGCCTCGTTTACGGCCTTCACCCTGGAGTTTACGTCTAGCTTAAAAAGAATAGACGTAATGTGATGGTCCACAGTTTTAGTCGATATAAAAAGACGGTCGGCTATTTCCTTATTCTGCATCCCTTCCTTCAAAAGCTTCAAAACATCTACTTCGCGTTCCGTTAAGCGGGCAGCGTTTGATTTTGTAGTTTCACGCATACCCCGCGGAATACTTTTGATCCCCGAGGCACGCATTTCCATCTTTAATTTTTCATATACTGCCGTAGCGCCTAATTCCTGCACCATACCAATAGCTTTCTTCTTATATTCCTCATTTCCGTCAAATAACGCTAGAGCCTGCTCATAAGGGCAGCCCAGGGCTTCCCAACGGCTTGCATCGTTATAGCTGTTGTGCGAGGGATGGAATGGCGTATATTTTTTCCTGGTTTTTAACAGCCAGTAAGCAAATTCATTGTCCATATCGGCGTCGCCTGCCTGCTCCAGCGACGTAATTGCAAAATCGACGGTTATGTAATCTGTTAATACTTTGCCTGTGATCCATTCATATTCCAGCAGAGCAGCCAGTACAGGGATGATCCTTTGCAGTTCCATTGTGCCAAAGGCCCTTGACTTTGCCTCTGTCAAAAGCTGCAAAACATCACTGTCACCCCGTCGCATTTTTATGGTAGCGACTATAGCCATGGCACCAATCTTAAAAATAGTACCCTGGTTGGTGTTATTGATCAGGTTATCAGCCATGTGATATGCTTCGCCCCATTGCCCGGTTTCTAATTTTAGCCGGGCCATATACCCCGATAAGTGATTCATCCACGAATCCATATCCTTTTCTTCGCAATACCTTAAGCCGGTGCATAATATATCTTTTGCAAAAGCATAATCTTTAAGCAGTATGCCGTTACAGCCAAGATTAGAATAGGCCCGTGCGGCATGTTCGTGAAAGGCATTTTTCAAGGCAATATCCAGGCTTTGCTGCAATAGCTGAAGTCCCTCTTTCCGTGTAGGTGCCATCCGCATTTTTACGGTGCCAACATTGTTCAACGCATGCGAAAGAATTTCTTCATCCCCTAATTTCCGGGCTATTAACATTGCCTTTTCACCCCAGTATACAGCTTCGGGGTATTGGCTATAGATCATTGTTAACTGCGAAAGGTTGCTATAGGCCATTGCTTTGGCCTTAGAATCTGGTTGATCATCCAATAATTCTATAGCCTGCCGTGCAAAACTCTCCGCCTGTTTGCGGTTGCCGTCAACCCAACCCAGCCTGGATAACGAGCGCATGCAATCTGCTGCCCGCTCTTTATTGTCATCGCCCTCCCAAAGCTTAAGTGAGCGGTTCATGTAGATGATAGCATCCTTATGTTTATTGATAAGGTAACACTCATAGGCATAACCCTCATATAACTCATGCAGAGTATCCTTGTCATTCCCCTGGTAATATTCTATGGCTGAGAAATACAACTTAGCCGATTCAATGTGCGCTCCAATACAAGAGGCCCTCTTTGCTGCAATCACCGCATAATGGGTAACCAGTTCGTATTGGTTAGCATTTTTTGCATGATGGATAATGCGTTCAATTTCCTGTTTTTGTTCAAAATCTTTTAGAAATAAATCGAGGATGCGTTTATTCAACGATACCCTTAAAAGCGGTGATAAGGAAGCTTCAATGGTTCTGCGGTATAATTCATGCTTGAACGAGATTCTGCCATTTTCATGAAGGAGTATACCCGATTCAAGAGACAGTTCAACGGCCTCAACACATGACGGGTCCATTCGCAAAAGGTAATCAGTTTCAAACCCCGTTGGTTGTACCGACAGGAATTTCCATACCTCTTTTGTTTTTTCATTTTGTCGGTTGAATACCGAAAGAATCGAATCTTTTACATTATCAGGCACCCCGGCACTGTAACTCGCCAATATCTCGTTCACATAAAATGGATTACCGCCTGAAATACTGTATACACTTTCGCCGCTGTAACCTTTTTCAGCAGCCATAGTTTCAACTGCATCCTTTGATAAAGTCGTAAGCTGTAAACGTGTAAAGATATCACGCGGCAACTGGCCGAACACATTACGCAACGGGTGACCGGAAATGATCTCATTATCGCGGTAAGTAAGTATAAAAAGGCAATTCAATTGGTTAATGCGCCGCGCCAGGAATTTAATAAAATCAAGCGTGCCCTCATCGGCCCAGTGTACATCCTCAAAAATGAGTATGATCGATTCTTTTTGAATGCTTAGCTCCTGCAGCAGGTTGGTAAATAGCTCTGTCCGGTCTTTTTTGTCGCGGACGCGTTCCATCACATCGCTTTGCATTTGCCAGGCAATATCATAAAGCGGGGCCAGCGGACGTGGGGTAAATAAAGCATCGCACGTGCCCTGCAATATTTTACAGTCGTTTTTTACTTCGTTACAAAAAGCACGTACAAGGGAGGTTTTGCCGATACCAGCCTCACCGCTCAGCAAAAGACAATGCCCGTCAGCTTTTCTGGTACTGTCGAACGTGGTATGCAGTGTACTTAGAAAGCCGTCCCTTTCAATCAACTCCATATTTGCAGTATAAATATGATATTTAATAAGGCGGGTGCCCCTTATTTTATTATAATGATTCTGTTATTCAACGAAATACAGTCTAGTAAATATACCGTATTATCCCGATTCATAGTGCTGTATTCCCTATATTTTTTAGCTGTATATATTATTTGCCGGAGAAAAATAAGGCAGGTCAGGGCTTAATATAGGGTAAAAGTCTGACATGCTGCCTTAATTTTCAAAAGACCTTTGTGTTAGAAAATCAAATGATCACTTTAATCCAACACATCATGAAAAAGGCATTACTTATAGCAACTTTTGTAGTTGCTGCTTTATCAGGCAAGCTTTATGCGCAATCAAACTCTTCAAACAATTTGTATCTGGATGTCCACCACTTAGGACCGGGCAAAGTAAAATTCGAAGATGTTGAGAAGGCTCACGCCAAGGACCTGGCAGTCGAAAAGAAATATGGCGTACAATTTATTAAATATTGGGTAGATGAAGCTGATGGTAATGTATACTGCCTGTCTTCAGCACCTGACTCAGCTGCAATACGCAAAACTCACGCCGAGGCACACGGCCTTTTACCCGATCAAACTTATTTAGTTAATGCAGGCAAAGAATCATCAGAGATAAATGCCGCAAACTACTTCCTGGATATCCACCATCTCGGTGCCGGAAAAGTTACTGCCAAAGATGTAGCAGCAGCTCATCAGAAGGATTTGGCAGTTGAAAAGAAATACGGCGTGAATTTCATCAATTACTGGGTGAATGAAAAAGACGGCGTAGTAGTATGTTTCTCTCAGGCTCCTAACTCAAACGCGATAGTTGAGACTCACAAGGAAGCTCATGGCCTGGTTCCCGATCAGATAGAACAAGTAAAGCAGGGACAATAAGATCAACTTTATTATATCAAAAAGAAGGCCCGTTACCGGGCCTTCTTCATTACAAAACAAAACAATAATCACCCTTTATTTATAAGAAGTTTCTACACTTGTAATTAGCCATTTATTGCCCTGGTGCCTTGCTGTGACCACATCAACACGGGTAAAGTCTTTATATTTCATTTCAACTTTTACTTTACTAATGTCATCGTCATTTTGTAATACAGTTTTTGCACACTGACAGTCTTGTTCAATGTTCTCATTTGCTTTTAGTGAACTAACGACCTGCGATTTAGTTAAGGTGTGTACATTTTCGCCGCGTTGCATAGAAAACGTTGCATCGTCATCAATAGCATCATCAATCCCTGCCGTTTTGCCGTGTACCACTGCGTTTAAATAAGTATCTAATACTTCGTCTTTAGTAAGATTGTGACCTGCTGGTGCTGCCTGTGCCATTGCACAAACAAATAATAAAGCTACGCCCATCACCATTGCTTTTAATGTTTTCATAATGTTTGGTATTTAAGTTTGTAATTGATTTACATCTATAAGACATGGCCACATAAGGCTTCGTTACACTAAAAAGCCACAAAAGGCCGATTTTAACAAACATTTAACATTCGTTACAATGCATTGACATTTTTAGGATATTAACCTAATTTGTGCCCGTCATGGTTGAGTTCACTACAATGATATTACAGTTTGCCGAACAGGGTGAAAAAACCGGCTGGAGTTATATTGAGATACCCGCTGATATAGCACAGCAAATGAAACCGGGGAATAAGAAGTCCTTCCGGGTGCGTGGTATGCTGGATGCCATGCCTGTAAAGGGAATGGCGTTAATGCCTATGGGCGAGGGTAACTTTATTATGGCACTGAAAGCCGAAGTCAGGAAGGGCATTCACAAAAATGCAGGTGCCATGCTGCATGTAAAATTGGAAGAGGATGTGGATTTTAAGGTTGAAATGCCTGCTGATTTGCAGGAATGTTTTGATTTTGAACCGGAAGCTTTAGCGTTTTTCAATACACTGGCCAAATCGCACCGTGATTATTTTATTAAATGGATAGAAAGCGCGAAAACAAGCGAGACGCGAGCCAAACGTATAGTTAATACAATAAATGCGATGCTAAGGAAATGGCCTTATAATGTGATGTTACGGGAGATGAGGAAGGAGTAGTGGATGTGCAGATTTTTTTGGCTAATGGTTAGTCATCGGCTTAGTGATTTTTTAAATGCCTTACGTATTCGCCGGTTTTTACAATCTTTCCATCCTTAAACTGCATATCCTGCACATATTCTAACGAATCACGTTGTCCTTTGTAATTTGTAAATGACCGGAGCGTCCAGGTAGTTACCCAAGCCTCATTATTTTCTTTGTTGGATACGGACTGATAGTCATAAAGTTTAATAGATAGGTCTTTGAGTGAATCCCGGATCATCTTAGCCCTTTTTAGATATTGGCTGCGCAATCCCAGAAAATCACAGCCGTCAAATTCTGCCATCAGGGTATCTGCATAGTATTTGCTCATTTCGGCAGTATCACCTTTTTCAAAAGCTTTTAATGCTTTCAGAGCGATAACAATATTGGCATGACTGGTATCAGTTATCCAATAATCTGCATTCTTAACAGGGTAGGCAAATGCTGCTGAATCTGACCGGGTAGTACCTGTATCAGCGGATGAAGAATGTTTACAGGAAAAAAATAACAATAGCATAGCCAGCATGGAGCAGAATATCTTCATTACTTGGTTATTATTAATTAGGTTAATAATTGAATTTTAAGATAGGAAGATAAACTCTAAAAAAGCAAAGAATTTTTAAGATTTAACTGGCAGGAAAAAGGCAGGGCATCAAAATAATTAGGAATTAAAGCGAAAGAATTAGTTCGTCTTCAAATGTACAATAGGTGAATGAGGGCAGTTTTATATGCTAAACTCCCTTATAAACTCCTTTGGAGTATACACCGGCAATGTAGGAATACTATTTTTTTGTAATTGTTTATCCCTTGAAATAAAGTAATCTATTTTATGATGAATTGCAGAGTAATATTGAAGCGCATCTTCAATATCAGTTATTTTAGAGTGTAGTGCTGTAAGTGCTATATTGTGAGGAATGTCAATAACAGTTACATCGATTAATAAAGTTAAAAGTAATTCTTTTGCTATTGTGGTACCATATGCTTTGGTCAACCAATAGCCAGTGATATGAATAATGGAAGGTGTTATAAAAGCCTGTACACGTCCATTGATTACCATTTCCAGGATTTGGTCTGCCTCTTTATGAGAGTCGCGTTTGAGCGTTAGGTCAAGCAATATGTTTGCATCAAGAAATATTTTAGAAGCCATATTTTTTAGCTTGATCCTGGTAATACAATTCCTTCAGGTCGGCTTTCGGATCAATATTGCTCGGATCAAGCTCTTCAAGCAAATTTATTATTGTTTTCCGTTTTGCCGGTTTGCTCACGATCTTAAGATATTCCTCGACAATTTCAGATACACTTATACCTTTCTTCTCTGCGTACAGCTTAGTATTGTGCAGTACGCTTTCCTCAATGGTCAAATTCACTCTTGTTTTCATATAAACAAATATACGCATATTTTTTATTTATACGCATGTCGATCTAGGCATGTTCAAATGTTGATTAAATCTGCACATCTGCACATCCACACATCTGCACATTGTACTATCTTTACCCATCTATATTTTTAGCTAAGAATGAGTGAAGATCTGAGTAACAATCTATCAGAAAATAACAACGATAAACTACACAATGTAACCTCGCTCAACGGGTTGTACGAAAACTGGTTCCTGGATTACGCTTCCTATGTGATCCTCGATCGTGCGGTTCCCCATATCAACGATGGTTTGAAACCGGTACAGCGCCGTATCCTGCACTCGCTGAAGGAAATGGACGACGGTCGATTTAATAAAGCTGCCAACGTCATCGGTAACACCATGAAGTATCACCCGCATGGCGATGCTTCTATCGGCGATGCCATGGTGCAGATAGGCCAGAAGAACCTGCTGATCGACTGCCAGGGTAACTGGGGCGACCCGGTGACAGGCGACTCAGCGGCTGCACCGCGTTATATCGAGGCACGTTTATCCAAATTTGCGAATGAGGTTGTTTTTAACCCGGATACCACTGAATGGCAGGCCAGTTATGACGGCCGTAATAAAGAACCAATTACGTTACCGGTTAAGTTTCCTTTGTTATTGGCGCAAGGCGCTGAGGGTATCGCTGTAGGTTTAGCTACCAAAATATTACCGCACAACTTTGTGGAATTGCTGGATGCTTCTATAGGCGTTTTGCAGGGCGTCAGACCAAACCTGGTTCCCGACTTCTTTACAGGCGGCATGGCCGATTGTTCGGCTTATAATGAAGGTCAGCGTGGTGGAAAAGTGCGCGTTCGCGCGAAGATTGTCGAGAAGGATAAAAAGACATTAGCGATTACTGAAATACCATTTAGCACCACTACTGGAAGTTTGATCGATAGTGTAATAGCGGCTAATGATAAAGGCAAGATCAAGATCAAGAAGATCGAGGATAATACCGCTGCCAATGTGGAGATCATTATCCACCTGGCGCCGGGTATATCACCCGATGTGACTATTGATGCATTGTATGCTTTCACCGATTGTGAGATTTCTATATCTCCTAACACCTGCGTGATCCAGAACGACAAGCCGCGTTTCATAAGTGTGAATGATATGCTTACCGAGAGCACACACTACACTAAAGAGCTGTTGAAACTGGAATTGCAGATCAGGCTGAAGGAGTTGATGGAGAAGATATTCTTTAGCTCATTGCTGAAGATATTTATCCAGGAAGGGATGTATAAGCACCCCGATTATGAAGGGGCCGGTAGTTTTGATTTGGTGGTTGAGGTGTTGAATGGTTTGTTTACGCCATTCTTCTCCCAATTCTATCGCGAAATATTGCCCGAGGATTATAAAAAGCTGATCGATAAACCGATGAGCAGCATCACCCGCTTTGACGTGAAAAAAGCGGATGAGCAGATGAAGGCGTTGGAAGGGGAGATAAAGGAAGTAAAGCATCACCTTAAACACCTGAACGATTATGCCATTGCCTGGTTCCAAAAGCTAAAGGATAAATATGGTAAGGATCGAGAACGAAAAACCGAGCTGCGCACATTTGATAGGGTAGAAGCTGCGCAAGTAGCTCTTGCCAATGTGAAACTATATGTAAACCGCGAAGACGGTTTCATCGGTACAGGCTTGCGTAAGGATGAATTTGTTTGCGATTGCTCGGACATCGATGAGATCATCGTTTTCCGCGGGGATGGTAAATGTATCATTACCAAAGTGCAGGATAAAGTGTTTGTGGGTAAAGACGTGATCCATGCGGCTGTGTTCAAAAAGAACGACGAGCGCACGGTTTACAACATGATCTATAAGGATGGTCAGAGTGGGGTTGGTTATATCAAACGCTTCAGCGTGGTCGGAGTAACCCGCGATAAGGAGTACGACCTGACCAAGGGATCAAAAGGCTCGAAAGTATTATATTTCTCCGCCAACCCGAATGGTGAGGCTGAAGTAGTAAACGTTCAATTGAAGCCGCACTCTAAACTACGTAAGTTGCAATTTGATGAAGATTTTGCCTTAATCGCGATTAAGGGCCGTGCGTCGATGGGAAATATCATTACCAAATATCCGATAAAGAAGATCGTACTGAAGAGCAAAGGTGTTTCTACGCTGGCAGGACGCAAAATTTGGTATGACGATATCCTGAAACGCCTGAACGTAGATGGCCGGGGTAAATATCTGGGTGAATTTGACGGTGATGACCGCATATTAACCGTTTTGAATAATGGTGTTTATGAATTGACCAACTTCGACCTGAATAACCACTTTGATGATAAGATGATCCTGATCGAGAAGTATGAACCGGAGAAGGTATACTCGGTGATTCAGCTTGAAGGGAAGTCTAAGAACTACATGGTGAAGCGCTTCGTGTTTGAAAATACCAGCCTGGGCAAACAAACCAGCATCATCAGTGAAGAAAGTGGTTCGAAATTAATATTAATATCAGGTGCGGCGCAGGTACTGGTAACGGTGAATCAGCTTAAAGGCAAAACCGAAACACCGGAAACGATTGAGGTCGATCTGTCAACCCTAATCGATGTAAAAGGTATGAAAGCGATGGGTAACCGTTTGTCGCAGAATACTATAAAATCAGTGGAGTTGCTCCGGGAGATTAATCCTGAAGTGGAAGAAGCGGAACCGGAAGCAGCGGCAGAGACAGAAGAGGTGATGGAAGAAGAAGAGCAATCTGAAGAGGCATCGTCAAAATCTGAAGAATCAAAACCGGAACCGAAGAAGCCAACCGAAAAACCTATTGAACCGGAGCAAAAATCAGAAGAGACCCCGCATAAAAAAGTCGATTTTGAGATCACCAACCCGGATGATATTGAGATGGATGATAACGGACAGTTAGGACTATTTTGAAAAATTATTGTTGTAGAGACGCAATACTTTGCGTCTCTTTTTACGTTCGTCCTGGTGTGAGACACAAAGTATTGTGTCTCTACATTTCTGGAATTCATAATCTCCCCAAATACACCTCCGTATCATACCTGAACATCACTGTCCCGTTAGTTTGATACTGATCAAAAATAGCCTTCAATTGTATGCTGAACAGGTGCCCTTCCGGCGTATCTTCAGCCGGAACATAAGAGGATGAGAAAGCCCGGCCAGCCAAATGCTCAAAATTAAAAACCTGGTAATTGGAGAACTTAGCCAGCTTATATTTTCCGCCATGGTAAAAAGCGACAAAATCGGCTTCGGCCAGGTTTTGGTGATTTACGCGCTCATAATCACCACTTTGTTGTTTTAGCAATAATTCATATGCTATTGCAAAATCGTCGGCATCAATACATCGGTTATTCCATATCAAAGCGACGTGTCCGTGTGGGGCGAGAATGCGTTTAAATTCAGCCTTGGTTTCGGAATTGTTAAACCAATGGAATGCTTGTGCGCAAACGATAAGGTTAATGCTTTTATCAGGTAAAGAAGTATCCTCCGCTGTGCCGTTAACGGAATGAAATGTACTCAGCGACTTTAAATGCTTTTCAGCCTCATGCCGCATCGATTCGTTAGGCTCAACCGCATAAACAGTACATCCACGATCGAGTAATAGTTTGGTGAAAATGCCAGTTCCCGAACCAACATCAGCAATAACTGATTCTGGTGTCAAATGGCATTCTTGCTGCAAATGATCCAATACCTTATCAGGATAGCTGGGCCTGTATTTAGCATAATTGGCTACCCGGTTGCTGAAACGTACTGTTGAATCATGTGCCATAGATAGAAAATATAAATGGTGAAAAATTGTCAATTGACTTACCCAGACATCTTCTCTGGCTAGTGGATGCTTAACCCTCTTTTTGCGAAGCAAAGAGAGGGTGGTCAGGCGCAGCAATGACCGGGTGAGTCTATACTATACACTGATATAAAACGAAGCCTCGAACACATGCCCGTATTTAAGCGACTGTATCGCTTCCTTTTTACTGATATCGACGTGCTTCCCATCAGAATCTGCACAGCCCAACCAGGGCTCTATGCAAACAAAATCAGCACCTGGTTTGGCCCATATTCCCAGGTAATTAAAGTGAGGGAATTCCACAGCTAAACTCTGATCGTGTTTAGTGCTTTTTATGGTGATCTCGCGCGAATTCAAATTCTTAAATACCCAGGCATCCTGCTTAAACATATCGCGGGTAAGTGATATTCTATGCTTCTCAAGTGTTACCGGTTGAGTTTCTCCGGTGAAGTAGCCTTTTTCTGATAACAAATGCTTATCTAGTTTATCATCAGCATCAAACTCCAGGTAATAATCTTCATAGTTCTCACCTTTATTAAAAGGCACATTAAATGCCGGGTGACCGCCTACCGAGAAGTAAATAACATCGCGTTCGTGGTTGATCACTTTGTAGGTAACACGTAATGCATTTTCTATCAGGTCATAACAGATCTGGAAATCAAATTTGTAAGGATAAACATCCAGCGTATGATCAGAATAAGGCAATGAAAACCTCGCTGATGTTTCACTGGATTCGATCAGCAACAATTCCGATTGCCTGTTAAACCCATGACGTTCCATTTTGTAAGCCTTGCCATTTACCAACAGCTCGTTATCGATCAACCCACCTACAACAGGGAACAAGTTTGGTGCATGCCATGGCCAAATGGCCGGATCAGCCTGCCATAAATGTTCAACGCCGGTAGCCTTGTTATAGATCGAAGTGAGCTCACCGCCTTTATTACGGATGCTTACTTTGAGGAAATCGTTTTCGATGGTCGTCATAGGTATTGGTTAATGGTTGTTAGTGCAATACAAATTACTGTATTTTTTCTAAAAACCAGATGATTACTTAACCAATAAAATTGGAAATTGTTAAGCTGATTTGAGATTACTTTTAAAAGAAAGATGATGATCAATCATCATCATCTTTCTTCTTTTTTTCCAATATCACAAATGCGCTCCGTTTTGGCGCAGGCATCACAGAATCTTCGCCTTTTACCGATTTCCATATTACTTCGTTCAGGTCAAGGTCAGGCACCTTATCTTCTTTCGCCAGGTTAAAGAATTGCGAACGACGGCTGCTTTCGTTATCAGCTATGTTGCGTTGTTCTAAGTCAACTTCGGCAGGTTTGGCGATGTAGGGCGTCAGATCTGGTTTGTTCGAGAAGCACTCATATAGAGGTTTTGCAGCCGCGTCGTACTGGCTCATTGGCGGCAAGCCTAATATCAGTTCAATAGTGCGTAAAACACCCGAAGTGGAATACATCTCATGAATAACAGCACCGCGTTTTACATAGCCACCTGCTACGAATGCTGGTGAACGGTGCGCATCAATATGGTCCGGGCCGTTTTGGGCGTCATCCTCCAAAATAAATACAACAGATTCTTTCCATAGCGGGCTTTTTGAAAGATGTTCTAAAAATTTTCCGATAGCCAGGTCATTGTCGCCGACAGCTGCTGTAGGCGATATGGCACCTTTGTGCTGACCGCTGGTATGGTCATTACAAATTCGGACGGTATTGAATTGAGGTACCGCTTTTATAGCAAGCAACGAATCGAAATCGTGTTCCCATATCGCTTCACGGGTAAGGTCTTTAATGTCCAGGTCAAAACTTGGAGCCTGAACACAATAATGGCCCTGCAAAGTTTTTATGTTGGGTTTATAATCGTCTGCAAATTCGCCATAGGTACGGTAGCTCACACCTGCACGTTTGCAGTAGTCCCATATATATCCGTCACGCGGATCACCAGCAGGACGTGTCCCTTCCGAGTCATAATTCCCCCCGCGACCTCCGTAGCTGGTTGGCCAGGTTTTTTCAATAAAATCGGTTGCGTAAGCGGCAGTGCTCCAGTTATGGCCGTCAGCGCTTACCTCAGCATCAACATAAAAATTATCTAATAAAACAAACTCGTTGGCAATGGCGTGATGGTTTGGCGTAATATGCTTGCCGAAAATACACAACGAAGTATCGCCATTGCCCTTAGGCATATCGCCCAAAATCTGGTCGTAGGTGCGGTTCTCTTTAATGATATAAAACACATGTTTTATCGGAGATTTTTCACCCAGCTTTCGCGGGATTGGGTTGCCTTCTTCTCCATCAGCCAAAGCAGTCTTCTTGGTATTGAAAGGCGTGTTAGCATATACTTGTTTGGTATATACTTTCAGTTGCCCATCCTGCGGTGCTTTAATAAACGACAAAGTGCCTTTGAACAAACCGCCGATATACTGTTCTTTGGTGTTTTTTGCGCCAGCCTGATAGCCACTGTTATCAGTTTTCTTTATTGGCTGCGGTCCATGCGGATTAGCCATTGATGTAAAACCTTTGCCATTGCTCACCAGTATTTTATTTCCTAATGTTTTTACATTGGTTGGGTACCAACCCACAGGGATAAAGCCTAAACTATGACTGCTGCCGGGTTTAGAAACGTCAAAAAC
>Ga0310811_10007537_pt1 | contig 13959 bp, 13 predicted proteins | sample YCmetagenome_FD_207642 | JGI IMG/M metagenome (GOLD analysis project Ga0310811, IMG submission 207642) | Soil microbial communities from experimental microcosm in Duke University, North Carolina, United States - YC | ecosystem: Engineered > Artificial ecosystem > Soil microcosm > Unclassified ... | reverse complement strand
CAGCTTCGCTGGGGAGGTGCCCCGTCATACGGGGCGGAGGGGTCATGAGTCATAAAGGACGGCGGGGCCATGACTCATGACCCCTCCGTCGCCGCAAGACGGCGACATCTCCCCAGCTTCGCTGGGGAGACACCCAGCACGCCCGGCGCGCACCACGATGCTGGGAAAATGGGGCGGGTTACCGCCCCATTTTCATAGGAGGAAAATGAAGAGCGCTCCATTTGCGAATGCCCTGCCCGTAATCGGGGGAGGGATTGGAGAAGGCGAATGAGCACGTCGCCCACCCTCCTACTTCATCTTGCACTTGGCGGCGTGGACGTCCTGGAAGTCGCTGAACACCTTGGCGATCGTCTTGTTGGTGATGCGGCCGCCGGCGTCCTTGTAGACCTCGCGCAGGTAATAATCCTGAATCGGGAAGTTGTTCTTGTTGAAACGGAATTTTCCGCGCGTGGCGTCGAACCTGGCCTCGGCGAGCGCCTTGCGCAGCGCCTCCTTGTCCTCGACCTTGCCGCCGATCTGCTTCACCGCCGCATCGACCAGCAACGCCACGTCGTAGGCCTGCGAGGCGTACATCGTCGGCAGGCGGCCGTACTCCTTCTGGAACTCCTGGACGAACCTCTTGTTGGTGGGGTTGTCGAGGTCGGCCGCCCATTGCGATGTGTTGAGGATGCCGATCATCGGATCGCCGACCGCCTTGATCGTGTCCTCGTCGGCCGAGAAGCCGGGCGTGAACAGCCTGGCGTCCTTGTCGGCGCCGGCGGCGACATACTGCTTGACGAAGTTGATGCCCATGCCGCCCGGCAGGAAGAAGAACACGGCGTCAGGCTTGGCGGCGCGGATGTTGGCGATCTCGGCCGCGAAATCGAGCTGGCCCAGCTTGGTGTAGACCTCGTCGGCGATCTTGCCCTTGTAGAAACGCTTGAAGCCCGCCAGCGTCTCGCGCCCGCCCGGATAGTTGGGCGCGATCAGGTAGACGTTCTTGAGGCCGCGCTGGTTCATCACCTCGCCCATGGCGCCGGGGATGTCCTCGTTCTGCCACGCCACGGCGAAGAAGTTGGCATTGCACTTGTCGCCGGCGTAGTCCTCCGGACCGGTATTGGTGCTGAGATAGATCGTGTTGGAGTTGAGGATCGCCGGCATGACCGGCAGTAGCACGTTGGAGAACACCATGCCGGTGATGAGATCGACATTGTCGCGCTTGGTGAAGCGCTCGATCGCCTCGCGCGCGACGTCCGGCTTCTGCTGGTCGTCGACGACGCTGACCTCGGCGGGCAAGCCGCCGAGTTTGCCGCCGTTCAGCTTCACCGCCAGCTGAAAGGCATCGCGCATGTCGACGCCAAGCGCCCCGCCGGGCCCCGACAAGGTGCTCAGGAACCCGACCTTGACCGTGTCGGCAGCCTGCGCCGGCACGGCTACCGACGCGGCCGCGATCAACGACAGCGCCAACGCCGATATCAGTCTTCTCATGACGCCCTCCCCTTGGTCAGAACTCATAGCCGCCGAGCTCAAAGAAGTCCTCGTCCTGAGGAGCACGCCGCAGGCGTGCGTCTCGAAGGATGGGAACCAGCGGTGACGTATCCCACAAAAGGGCGAAGGTTACTTCGCCCGAATCGAGACGGGCGCTGCGCGCCCTCCTCAGGATGAGGTGGTTGGTAAGCGACGCGCGCGCGGCGATAATGTGCCTCTCCCCAGACAATCACACCCACGCCTGCAACACGTATTCGTACGGCCCCTGCGCGTTCACCATGTCGACGCGCTGCAACTTGATGCGGTGGCCGCCCCTGGTTTTCTTGAGGTGATGAACGTACGAGCCGGCGAAGTGGCGCGTCGAGTCGTTGCGGAACTCCATCATGTGGAAGCGCGAGCGGACAACGAGATCGCCACTCCGTGCGTCCTCCTTCTCGATTGTCACGTTGCCGATGACGTGATTGGTGCCCCACGCCGTGCGCTGCGACCAGGCGCGCGGATGGGTGAGCCGCTTCAGCCGCACCGTCATCAGGTCGCGGTCCTCCCAGAAGATCGACGGCACGCCGTCGCCCGTGGTCTGCTCGGGTGCCGCCGGCATCCAGTAAGTTCCATCGTCGGTGAACAGCTCGATGAAGTCCTGCCAGCGCTTGCCGTCGAGGCACTCGGCCTGGCGGTAGAGCAGCTGCTCGACCGCGCGCAGCGTGTCGTGTCCGTTTGCCGGCTTCGGCGCGGCTTTCGCCCTCGGCGCCGCGCCCTTGCGGGCGACGCTCTTCCCGACCGCGCCCTTGCGGGCGGCCTTCGCCTTTCTCGCCATCACCGCGCCCCGTTCATGTACTGGGTCCACGCCTTGAACTGATTGCGCATCGGCTGCTCGGAGGTGCCGATGACCGAGGTCGTGACCTCATTGGTCTCGTGATCCTGTCCGGCGTTGCGATGGAAGCTCACCCAATCGCCGCCCTCCGATTCGAGGCCCTTGTGGCACTTCCAGAAGTTCCAGAGATCGTCGGCGTTGACCATCGTCGAGGGCGAGTTGACGAGGTTGTAGTAGCCGAGCGCGCGGCGATAGATCGCCTCGGGTGCGCCCTTGAGGCGGAAATGCCAGATCTCGGTCAGCGTCTTGTCGACGCCGAGCGGCCGCACCGCCCGCAGCTGCTGCAGCGGCGACTGCACCGACAGACCGGGATAGAGCAGCACATGGTGGATGTTGACGCCGAGGATCTCCTCCATGCGCTGCTTGCCGTAGGCCTTCTGCATCACCTTCTCGTAGGCCAGCGTATCGGGGTCGCGTGGCCGCAGCCCCATGTAGCCGGTGAGGATACAATGGCCGTTGGGGTAGCCCAGGGTCTGGAAGGCGTCCCACTTGGTGATCGGCGTCGCGAAGGCGGAGAGGAAGTGATAGCTGAGCGGCGCGTGGCCGCCCTTGCGACTGATTTCCTCCTCGACCTCGCCGGCCGCACGGCCGGTCGATTCGTGCGTCACCGCCGGGTGCAAAGCGTCGAGCTGGTTCTCGAGGAAGATCTTCCAGTTCGACTGCTGGATGACACGGAAGCAGGTCGGCACGACCTCGACCTCGCCCTCCGGCGCGCGGTCGCACATGTCGTCGAAGGCGACCTTGGCCGGGCCGAGCCAATCGGCCAGCGACGGCCCGTCGGCCGACAGGCTGGCGAACACGAAGCCGCGGTAGGACTCGACGCGGGCCGCATTCTTGACGTTGGTATTGTCGTCGCCCGGGGTCAGGCGCGTGCCCTGGTAGCCCTTGTCGAGCGGAATCGCCTTGCAACTTCCGTCAGTGTCGAACTGCCAGGAATGGTAGGAGCAGATGATGCCCTTGCCGACATTGCCGCAGCGGTCGCCGTAGAGCATGGCGCCGCGATGCGGGCAGCGATTGTAGAGCACGCGTACCGAGCGATCGGCATGGCGCACCATCACCATCGGCTGGCGGCCGATCTGCACCGTCCAATAATCGCCGACCTTCGGCACTTGGCTTTCGTGTCCGACATAGGTCCACACCTTGTTGAAGATGCGCTCCATCTCGAGCTCGAAAATTCCCGGATCTGAATAGACGCTGCGGTGAACGCGGTCGGGCTCCACCGCCCGGGCGACATCCAGGCCGACATCGACTGCCATCAAGACCTCCTCTGAGCCACCATCCTCCAGACGCACGCCACGCTATGCAACGCCGGACGCCGCGATAGGGGTACCTTCCGCATCAGATTTACGGGCGTCGAAGTTCCGACACATCTCCCGGACCGCCCAGCGCACCAGGCCGATCGCCGGCTCCGGAAGGTTCGCCATCGCCCGCTCGTTGACCTGCCATACCGCGGGCCAGATGCGCGCGAACAGCCGTTCGCCCGACGCGGTCAGGGCGAGCCGCGTGACACGTGCGTCGCTCGCATCGGTGAGGCGCATCACCCAGCCGGCCTTGACCATGCGCTCGACGACGCGCGACAGTGTCGTACGATCGATCGAGGTGAGGTCGGCGAGCGCGCTCATCGACAGGCGATGTCGGCTGTGCAGGGTTGCCAGGGTCCGCCACTCCGGCGCCCGCAAGCCGTCGGCCTTGAGCGCCGCCGCAAGCTGGCGGTCGCGCCGGTCGAGGACCTGGGTGAACCAGAAGAAGAGATGCTGATCGAGAATGAAGTCCGGAGGGACGGCGGGCGCAGCAGCAGCGGCCTCGCCCTTCCTGGACGGGTGGCGATCACGACTCGAAAGCGGCTGCACGCGTCGCGTCATCCCGGCCTTCCTCCGGCCTTAGCTGTGGGTGAGCCTCCCACCAATAACGTGCAGACGCAAGCAATCTCTTTGCACGAGATACAGGAGACTCGAGATCAGGTGGACCGTCGAACTCGAAAACCACTTGCATTTGCACGCTCTGGAAAAGCCGTCCCCGGCCGCACCGCTTTCGCGTCCCCTTCTCAGCGCTGCGCCCCACGAGGATCGTAGCTATCCAGCGCCTCAAGCCTTGCCCCATTGCGGCTTGCGCTTCTCCACGAAGGCGGAGAGCCCTTCCCGGCAGTCCTGCGTCCCGAAAACTGTCGAGACGAGATCGACTGCGGCGGCCGCACCCTGTCGGTAGCCGTTGTCGGTGACGCGCACGAAGGCCGCCTTGCCGAGACGCATCAGCTCGGGCGACTTGCCGGCGAAGACCGCACCGAGCTTGCGGGCGTTCGCGAGCACGTCCCCTTCCGGCGCCAGGCGGCCGACCAGGCCCAGCGTCATCGCCTCGTGCGCCGTGAACACCCGGCCGGTGAACAGCAGGTCGAACGCGCGGTACCGGCCGACGATGCGATGCAGATGGTTGAAGTGGATCGACGGCAGCAAGCCGACGTCCATTTCCGGATAACCGAAGGTCGCGTTATCCGCGGCCACGAGCATGTCGCAAGTGATCGCGATCGACATTCCGCCGCCGCGGACCGCACCGGTCACCGCCGCGATCACCGGTTTCGGCAAGCTCGACTGCAGCTCGAACAGCTCGAAATAGAGCTTGTGCGTGACCGCATGGGCGGCCGCGGGTGAGCTCTCGAGGAACTTGCCGAGATCGAGCCCGCCGCAAAAACGACCGGGCACGGCGCTGCCGATTATGATGGCGCGGACCTCGGGGTCGCCGCCCGCCTCGCGCAAGCGCGCCATGAGCGCGTCCAACAGCTCGTGGCTGATTCCGTTCACGGGCGGGTTGTCCAGCAGGATCTGCGCGACGGCGTCCTGCACTTCGTAGCGGATCATCTCGATGCCTCTCCCGGTAAGGCAGTTCGGCGGTGGCGGCTCACTGCGGAAGCAGAATGCTGAAACCCCTTGGACCGGACTGCAGCAGCATGTCGTGATAGCGGTGCAGCAGATCCCTCTCCGCATTCTGGTGCGCAGCACCGCATCCAGCCTACCCGCCTGCACGGCAACTGAGCTTCTCGGCCATTCGCCCATCGGCGTCTCGCGTCCCTGTTGGCTTATGACTTGCGGGCGCCATCCTACACCGCCCAGCCACCTTCGGTCGTGACCCGGCTCGTGGTTCACCCTCAGAGGCGATAGATGCTGATGGCGTTGGCGTAAAAGATCGCATCGCGCTGTTCGGCCGTGCATCCGTCGAGCGCGCTCGCCACGGCATCGACGATCGAGCCGTAGTCGGTCCACAATTTCTCGATCGGGAAGTTGCTGCCGAACAGGCATCGTCCGGGTCCGAATAGCGCGACCGTTTCGCGGATGACCGGCGACCACGCCGCGGCATCGCAGCGATGAATGAACGTCCCCAGCCCCGAGAGCTTGACCACGACGTTCGGGCAGTCGGCGAGGCGCCGCATGCCGTCGCGCCACGCCGCCCAGCCGCCCTCGCTCCGATCCTCGAGCATGCCGGCGTGCAAGAGCACGAAGGTGAGGTCGGTGAACGCGCCGGCGAGGCGCGCCGCGTCAGCCATCTGGCTCGTGAACACCTGCAGCTCGAACAGCAGGCCACGGTCGGCCACCGCGCGCAGGCCGCGCCGCCAGCTGGCGTCGTTCGCAAGCGCGGCGTTCTGCGCGAAGCGGTAAGCGGGATTGTCATGCCAGTGCAGCTGCTGGCGGATGCCGCGCAGGCCGCGATGGCGGCGCATGGCATCGAGCGTCGCCGCAAGCCCCTCCGACTGCAGATCGGCGTAGCCCACGAAGGCATGCGGAAAGCCATGCCCGTCCGCGATCTGCTGGACCCAGGCCGCCTCTTCCAGTTCGCCATCCGTCGGCCAGTTGGTCTGGACATAGACCGACTTCTCGACACCGCACGGTCCGACATCGCCGAGGTACTCCTCGATTGGATAGTCGCGCCGGATCGCCTCGTACGGCCCGAAGATGCGCGGCTGCATCGGCCCCCGCAGCCAGGCGAGATCGCCCTGCCGCCAGATGTGATGATGGGCATCCACGATGCGTGTTGGTCTTGGTGCAACGGACATCTGACGGAACGCCTCCGGAGCCTGCAAGCGCTATAGAAAGGATGCGCGATCGAAACCGGCGAGGCGCCTGCGTTGCCCGGGCGGCCTTCCGATTATCCGTCATCTTCCCCCAACAAGGCCTGCAGCAGGCCGTGCCTTTGCGAGGCGAATGGATTGACTACCGTCACTCCGGCCCACGTAAAACCCTCTTTAAGGTCCTCGGACAAGAGCAGGCGGCAGCCCGATTGGGAGGCGGCCGACACGATGACAGCATCCCATATTCCCAGATGATGGTCCGTCGCGAGGTCGGCCGCCGTCACCATGACCTCGGGCGACGTTTCGACAACGGGGAACGTATCTCGCCAGTTCTGCAAAGCATCGCGGGCGAAGCTTCGCGACTTTCCGGCTTTGCGAACGAGCACATTGAACAGCTCACCCAAAGCCTGCACCGGAACAACGGTGGCCTCTTGCGGCAAGCGGCGAACGAGGGCGAGAGCAGCGTCGCGCCGTTCGACGCCATTGATGCCTTCCGCATAGGCGAGCACGTTCGTATCGAGGGCAATCCTCACCGATCGTCCTCATAGAGTTCATCTCGTGTCCATCGTCGCGCGTTGCTGACGGGCTGCCTTTCAAGGCGCGACAACAGGGTCGAGCGCGCACTGCTCGCTACGGCGTCGTGCTTGCCGACGGGAATGAGCCGCGCGACCGGCTTTCCGTGACTAGTCACGACATAGCTGCGCCCCTCCCGCACGCCACGCAAAAGGAGGGAGAACCGGCGATTGGCATCCGCTGCCGATACGGTTTCTTCCACGGCAACACGTAGGTAGTTATATTGCCTACAGCGCCCAGATTTGACGAATGCCGGGGCCTCGTCAAGAGGGCCGGGCGATATCGCGCTCGGCAGTCAGCATCCCTGGTGTGCAATGGCCGTCCTGCGAGGCGCTTGCTCGCCAAGGCGTCGCGCCAAGCCGGCGAGATGCTCGCGCGGCTCGGCGTGAAACTCTTCCGGCTTGCCGTTGACAGTCATTGCAATGGCAATCCGGCTGAACTGGATCACAGTCCGGTCGGCTGGTTCCGGCCAACTGGACCGTGATCTAGGCCGGCCGCCAGGCCTTGGCCTGTGCTTCGACGGCAGCGCGGTCCCAGTCGTTGATCTGGTCGATCAATTCGTTGGTGTAGGCCTTCGTGACGTCGAAATCGTCGGCGAGATGGCCCTGCTTCTTCATCAGCTCGGCGGCGTACTGCCATTGTCCCGGCAGGTTCTCGCCGTACTTCTTCGTGCCGCGCAGATCGTAGCTGGAGAAGCGCGCCATGAAGACGCGACGCGAATCGGCCATCAGCTTGGACTCGTCGGTGACTTGCGGCTTGCTCTGCGGGTAGAGCTTCCAGTGCATCTGGATGGCGGCCTCCGGATTGTGCAACCCGAAATGCACGGCCTTGGCGATGCCGCGGCACAGGCCGACGATCAGCTTGGGGTTGTCGCGGATCAAATCCTCGCGCGTCACGACGGCGTTGCCGAACTGATTGTCGAACGTGCTCGGCCGGAATTCGGTGAATTCCATGCCACGATTCTCGAGCTCGGCCACCGCGGTATCCCACGACATCCAGCCGGCGATGTCGCCGCGCTTCAGCGCCAGCAGGGCTGGCGCGCCGGTGCCGGTCGCCACGAACTTGGTGTCCTTGGCCATGTCGAGGCCGGCTTCCTTGAAGATCGCCTCGACATAGGTGCCGCGATTGATCACCGGCATGCCGAGCGTCTTGCCCTTGAGATCGGTGACCTTGGTGATGCCGGAGGCTTTCGGCACCACGAAGCGGCCGATCGGCATGCGGGCATGCATGTAGACGGCCTTGATCGGCACGTCCTTGGCGCGCGACGCGAGCAGCGGGTCGCCGCCCAGGCTGATGAAATCCATCTTCGAGCCGGAAATCAGCTGCACGCCTGCGGTATCGCCGGCGACGCCGAACACGTTGACGTCGAGCCCCTCCTCCTTCCAGTAGCCGAGCGCGACCGGCAGGGAGGAATGCCCGGCGTGACCGGTCGAGATGTCGACGGTCGTCGGCCCCATGCTGGTCTTGATCAGCCCCGCCTGCGCGTAGCCGCGCCCGGCGGCACCGGCCACGAGCGACGCGATCGCTGAGGAAGACAGGAAATCGCGACGATTCATCATGACGGAGCTACTCCTCGTTCGGCGCCCAGTAGAGGACCTTGCGGCGGGCGAACTGCATGGCGCTGAAGATCGCGGTGCCGACCACGCACAGGACCGTGAGCACGGCGAACACCCGCGGTATGTCCATCAGGTTGTTGGCCTGGACGATCAGGTAGCCCAGTCCCTGGGTCGAGCCGACGAACTCGCCGACCAGCGCACCGGTCAGCGCGAACATCACGGCGGTGCTGAGCCCGGCAAAGACGAACGGCAGCGCGTTCGGCAACCGGACCAGGCGGAAGCAATCCCATCGGCCGGCGCCCAGCGCGCGCAGCACGTCGAGCCGCCCCTGATCGCAGCTCTTGAGGCCAGCCACCGTATTCACGAGGACCGGGAACAGCGAGATCACGGCCGCGACGGCGATCTTCGAGCCGAGGCCGAAGCCGAACCACACCAGCAACACCGGCGCGAGCGCGATCTTGGGCATGGTCTGCAATGCGATCAGGTAGGGATAGACGATACGTTCGACGATGCGGAACTCCGCGATCAGGCCGCCAAGCACCAGGCCGACGCAGGCGGCGATGGCAAATCCGGCGGCCGCCTCGCTCAGTGTAGTCAGGAGATTGATGAACAGCTCGCCACTGTCGATCAGGCCGAACAGGGAGTTGGGGATACTCGAGGGCAGCGGCAGCACATGCCGGCTCACGATGCCCGCCGACACGAAGGCCTGCCAGGCGGCGATCACCGTGACGAAAAGCGCCGCCGTCGCCACGAAATCGGAAACCAGCTGTCGCTGCGCCTTAGTGAGCCACGGCTTCGACGGCAGCGGATCGGCGTCGGTGATATGGGTGGTGCTCATCAATGGGCCAGGGTGACGCGCGGGCTGCCGCCGGTGTCCTCGAGCAGGCGGCGGATGTGCAGGACGGTGCTGGCGAACTGCGGATCGGCCACGATGTCGAGGCTGCGCGGCCGCGGCAGGTCGATCGCGATCTCCTCGATGATGCGGCCCGGCCGGCTCGACATGACCAGGACGCGGTCGGAGAGGAAAACCGATTCGGCGATTGAATGGGTGATCAGGAACACCGTCTTGCCCGCCTGGGCGGCGATGCGGGCGAGCTCGACGTTCATGTTGTCCCGGGTCATGGCGTCGAGCGCCCCGAACGGCTCGTCGAGCAGCAGGATCCGCGGATCGTGCAGCAGGGCGCGAGCGATCGCGGCGCGCTGGCGCATGCCGCCGGACAGCTCGCCCGGCAGCTTCATCTCGAAGCCGGCGAGGCCGACCAGAGCCAGCAGCTGCCGCGCCCGCTCCTTGCAGGCTTTCGGGTCGAGGCGCAGCACCTGGCCCGGCAAGGTGACGTTGGCCAGGACGGTGCGCCACGGCATCAGGTTGGCGTCCTGGAAGACGACGCCGATCTCCGGCGTCGGACCATGCACGACCTGCCCGCCGACGCTCACCGAGCCGGAATAGCCGCCAACCAGCCCGGCCAGGATACGCAGCACGGTCGTCTTGCCGCAGCCCGACGGGCCGACGATCGAGACGAACTCGCCGACGGCCACGTCGAAATTGACCTGAGTCAGGGCCTGGATGGGCTCACCGGCATTGGTGGCGTATGCCTTGCTCAGGTTGCGCGCGGTGATCGCCGTTCCCGGCGACGCCGGACTGACCAGAGTCGGTCCGGCATCCCGGGAAGGCGTCCCGCGCTCGTCGGAAAGGCGCCGCAACATCGTCATCGGCCTGCAGCCTTCAGGGTGCGGCGTTGCCGATCACGCGATCGAGGATCCACAGATTGTAGTCGTGGACGAGCTTGTCCTGGGGCGTGAAGCAGCCGCGACCGTTGAAGCGCGAGCTCAGTCCCTTCTGCTGGCGCTCGGCGGCGATCACGTCCTCGTTGCGCACGACGTTTCCGTTGGCGATGTACTGCCCGAAGATCTCCTCGAAGTCGGGCAGCGCGGCCGTGCTCTTGGGCACCAGGTTGGTCGTCACCAAGGTGCACTTGTCCGGTCCATCCGGGTAGACCTCGGTCGCCGAGACCATGTCGATCGAGAAGCTCATCATGGTGTTCGCATGGACCACCGGGAAGAAGGTCCCGATCTTCAGCTCGGGCGCCAGGTCGAGCTCCGGCAGCTTCTTCTGATGATCGCGCACGCCGCGCGTGCCGTCGAAGTAGGTGTAGTGCATCAGGTAGTTGCCCAGGTAGATGCTGGGATCGTGGAAGTCGCGCTTGGAGACCTTCTTGAAGTTCAGCGTGTGCTGGTGGACGAACGGCACGTGATAGCCGTCGCTGAAATTCTCCAGGTAGAGCTTCCAGTTGGCGGCGACGGGATACTCGCGGCGCGACACGCAGACCATGTCGTCGGCGGCCCACGGCGCCGTGCGCTCGGGCAGGTCCCCGAGGTAGCTCGTCAGGTCCTGCGCGTCGGGATCGAGGTTGATCCACATCAGGCCGGCCCACAGCTCGAGCTTGACCTGCTTCAAGCCATGATCGGCGTTTCTGAAGGTTGCCGACTCCTCGAACAGCGGCGTCGCCACCAGCTCACCGGTCAATGAGAACGCCCAGGCATGATACGGGCACTTCAGCACGCGGCAGGTGCCCTCGCCGTCGACGATCTCCGAACCGCGATGGGGGCACGAATTGACGAAGGCGCGAATCTTGAGATCCTGGCCCTTCACCACGATCAGCGGCACGCCACAGAAATTCAGGGTGATGTAGCTGCCGGCGTCGGGAACACGGCTCTGATGGCCGATGCAATTCCAGAACTTGAAGAAGATGCGGTCGCGCTCGCGGTCATAGAAGCGCTTGGACGTATAGCACCAGGCGGGCAGCGTCTCGGCGACGTCGAAGCGCCGGCGCACACTGTCATAGTGGCGCGGATTGAAGAGGTCGTCTGGTTCGAGCATGTCCTGCATTGGGTTTCCCTTCACGTTGTCGACTTGCTGAAGCGGCGGCGGGCGTCGATCGAGAGAATCGCGGCCAATGTCCAACGGTACCGTCCCATTGCGGAAAGCAGTGGGTCTGCAAAAGACGCAGCAGTTTCCATGCCATCATCACGCACCGTTGCTCGCATAGGCGTCGGTGCGGGCGGCATCCCAGAATAGCAGGCGGCGGCGCAGCTCGCCGATGATCCAGTGCAGGCTGAGGCCGATCGCCGCCAGCACCAGCAGGATCGAGAACACCTGCGCGGTGTCGAGATTGCCGTTGGCGTAGAGGATCAGCGTGCCCATGCCTTGCTTGGCGCCCATGAACTCACCGACGATGGTGCCGAGCAGCGCCAGCACGACGGCGACGTTGATGCCGGCGAAGATGTGCGGCAGCGCCCCCGGCAAGGCGACCAGGCGAAAGACCTGGCCGCGTCCGGCGCCGAGGGCGCGCAGCACGTCGAGCCTTCCCGGCTCGGCTGCGCGCAGGCCGGCGACGGTGCTGACGAACACCGGAAAGAAGGCGATGGCGGCGGCAAGAACGATCTTCGAGCCGGGGCCGTAGCCGAACCACACGATGATGAGCGGCGCCAACGCAATCTTGGGCGTCGATTCGACTGCGATCAGGATCGGCTGCAGGGCACGGCTGAAGCGCTCGGAGAGCGTGGTCAGTGAGCCGAAGCCGATGCCCAGCACGCACGCCAGCGCGAAGCCGGACGCTGCCTGGAACAGCGTCACCTCGAGATGCGTCAGGTAGAGGCCGCTGCGCACCCCGGCGATCAGGTTGGCGACAATGGCGCCCGGCGCCGGCAGCACCATGGGATCGACCAGCGCGGCCCGCGCGGCACCTTCCCAGACGAGCGCCAGAAGCGCGAAAACGAAGGCCGGAAGCCAGGCGCGACGCACCGCAGCAACCACGAAATGAAAGTTCGTCCGAAGGATCGTGCCGCGAGCGCCGTTCAAGGGGATGCTCCAACAACCACGACGAAGACGACGCAACTATCGAGCCAATATGTTGGCCGCTATTGGCGGGGATTTCGGCGGGTGGTGGTTCTGAAGGCTGCTCGAAAACTCATCAGTATGCTGACGATTTGTCGCCACTTATGTTCCTCCCCCGTCATTGCAGGGCATTCACATAGGGAGCGCTCTTCATTCTCCTCCCCAGGTCTGCTGCTACGGAGTGGACACATCTTCTTTTCCTCCCCCGTCACCGGGGGAGGTGGCCCGCAGGGCCGGAGTGGGAGGGCCTCAGTCGAGATCTTTCTGATTCCGACGTCGGAATCGGAAGCATCTTGTCTGCGGCCTTCCCCCTCCGCCCCGTATGACGGGGCACCTCCCCCGATTACGGGGGAGGAATGGAGAGAGCGCGCTCCAACCTTAAGCCGCGCCTCGCTCGGCGAGCACGCTCAGCACGGCGCGGACGATGCCGCGGTAGCCGGTGCAGCGGCACAGATTGCCGGCGAGCTCCTCGCGTACGCGAGCCTCGTCCGCCTGGGGGAGGCGCAGGACGATGTCGCGCGCGGCGACCAGCATCCCGGGCGTGCAGTAGCCGCACTGCAAGGCATGTTCGCGCGCGAAGGCCTCGCGCAGAGCGGCCATGATCGCGTCGTCGGCGAAGCCCTCGATGGTGCGGACGGCAGCGCCATCGCAGCTGCCGGCGTGGGTGATGCACGACCGCGCCGGCACGCCGTCGATCTCGACGGTGCAGGCGCCGCACACGCCGTGCTCGCAGCCGATATGGGTGCCGGTCAGCATCAGCGCGCCACGCAGCAGGTCCGCCAGATGCTCGCGTGGCTCGACGAGAAGCTCCGCGGGCTTGCCGTTGACGCTGAGCGAGACCGCCATCCGCTTCATGGGCCAGCCACCGCCGCCGCAGCGTGCCGCAAAGCCACCTGTGCCACGGCGCTGCGCCACGGCGTCAGGTCGGCAAAGGCGGCAACGATGCGCGCCGCCTCCGCGGCCGGATCGGCCAGCAATGCCGACGCGTCCTCGATGACCAATGGCGGCTGGTCCAGTGCCGCGAGCACGGCACGCGCTCGCGCGCCCGGCACGTGAAGGACGCAGGCCGTGGCTTTGGAGAACTCGCCGACCTTGCGGCAGAACTTCCAGTGGCCCCAGCGCGCGCCGACCGGCAGCATCGGCACTTCGACGGCGAGCAGCAGCTCGTCCGAAGCCAGCGCCGTCTCGAAGATGCCGGTGACGAAGCCGGCGAGAGGAAGGCGGCGCTCGCCGCGCGGCCCGACGGCGATGGCCGTGCCGCCCAGCGCCGGCAGCACGGCGACCCAATCGGCCGCCGGGTCGGCATGCGCCAGGCTGCCGCCGATCGTGCCCCTGTTCCTGACCGGCCGATAGGCAATATGCCGGGCGACGCCCGCCATGATCTCGCCGATGCGACCTGGAACGGCGCCGTCCTCGATCGCCGCATGTGTCGTGCCGGCGGCGATCCGAACGACATCGCCCGTCGCTGCGACCCCGGCGTAGCCCGGCAGATGGCGCAGATCGGCAATCGTCTCCGGCTGGGCGAGGCGAAGATTCAGCA
>Ga0310811_10007536_pt1 | contig 13959 bp, 5 predicted proteins | sample YCmetagenome_FD_207642 | JGI IMG/M metagenome (GOLD analysis project Ga0310811, IMG submission 207642) | Soil microbial communities from experimental microcosm in Duke University, North Carolina, United States - YC | ecosystem: Engineered > Artificial ecosystem > Soil microcosm > Unclassified ... | reverse complement strand
AGGCTTTTGGCTTTCGGAGTTACACCACCAACCACTACTCCATATAATTTGCAAAGCGAAAAATAAGTCCAAGGTTGCAGTCCAAATTTTGTACAGGTAAAGTTGCCTAGTTAAATTTTTATGCAGTCTGCATATGAGTATATGCTGATTGGTAATTTGCTCAACTACATTATCCTCACATAAGATTACTGCGTATTACCTTGAACTCCGAAATTCTATTACTCTATTTTATTTTCAGTAATCCCCTTCCATTCATCTGTTCTGAAAGGAATAGCAGGCAAGCGTTCAGAATTTATAAGATTACATTCAGGATTATCCGCCCAGGCATATCGCACAGCTACAGGCTCTACAACTTTATCCGAATAAACAACAACTTCATTTCCTTCAATATTTGCTTTTGCCCAATAAAATTGTTTGTCTTTACCGGCTATGGCTAAACCCGTCACCTCCTTTCCATCTTTTATGGAAAGACCTGAGCCAATGTTTGTAAAGCTGATACGGATGCGATTGCCTTCCTTTCTATAACTTTTATATACAGGACCACATGCAGTAATACCTTTTTGTTTATACGCAATCCTATTGGCAATTAAAGCCAGGCGGCGGCCTACTTCCTGTTTATTTTTCGGATGGATATCATTCGCTTCTCCAATATCAATACTACAAGCCATACCTGTATTAGGCAGCGAAAGTGTCAGCATTTGTGCTTCTCTCAATTCGGCCCACTCGCTTTCAGATGGAAGTGGTTTTGTTTTCATGGAGTTGGCCAACTGAACAAATAAGAATGGAAGGTTTCTCTGCTGCCAGCGTTGCCGCCAGTCCGTGATCAGCATTGGAAATAATTTTCTGTAATTGTAAGCCGCCGGAGCATTTGATTCGCCCTGATACCAGATGAATCCTTTGATGCCATAAGGGATCAGTGGGGAAATCATCGCATTAAAAAGTACCGTTGGATAATATTGATAGTTTAATATTTTCGGAAAAGCGGTTTCAAGGTCTTTATTATATAACCATTTTCCCGCTAAGGAAATTTTAGAAGAACCATCGGTAATATAAACATCTTCTGCCGGAGGATTCAAACCACCACCGCCCCATAGCATGGCTATTCTGACAGCAATAGTATTTTCTCCATGCTGTACTAAACGTGCCGGAATGGTATAAGAGTGAGTGGCATTGGCATTCCAGATATTCTTACAAATCTCCTGCCCATTGAAATAGAGTGAATAGTTCATCTCCGGATGGCCAAGACTGATGGTTAAGTCTTTTTGATTAAATGATTCTGGCAATGTGATTTTTTTCCTTAGCCAAACCATTCCCTCATAATGACCAATTCCAAAATCCTTTATCACATTTGGCATTTCAACGGTGGCCCAACCAGCATCATTATACTCAATGGTCGTCACTATTTTATCTGTATTATTCTGAGGATTATAAACAATATTCCAAATGCGTACCCAACTCAAACTATCGGTTAAAAAATCTTCCCGATCAAGACTAAGCGTATCATTACTGAGTGTTCTCGCTCTGGTAATGGGTGACGTAAGCAACATGTCGCGGCTTGTCCAGGCTTCTATCGGTGTTCCGCCCCAGGTACTTTGAATAATTCCAACCGGAACTTTTTCATCAGCATGAATTTTACGAGCAAAATTGTAAGCAACGGCTGACCACTTCTTCACATTTGCAGAATCACAAACTTTCCATTTACCAGCACGAATGTCGGGTTGAGGTTTTAATTGTTTATCTTGCTCAACAACAAGAAAGCGAATTTGTGGGAAATCGGCATTTGCAATTTCCTTTCTCGCATCCTTTGCCTGTTGTACCTGCCACTCCATGTTTGACTGACCCGAAGCCAGCCAAACATCTCCAATGAGAATTCCTTTCAGATGGATTTTAGAATTGTTTTTGCCCTGTTCTGCAATCTCAAGTACATAAGGTCCTCCTGCTTTAAATACTGGAAACTTAATCTGCCATTTCCCCTCTTTGTTCGCCTTTGTTGTGACCTGCACATCACCAAGTTTTGCTATGATCAGTGCACCGGGAGAAGAATTTCCCCACACCGGAATTTTGATGCCTCTTTGCAAGACCATGCTGTCTCCAAATACTTTCGGTAAAGTGATTTGAGCATATGATGTTCGAAGAAGAAATATTGTTAGTAGTGGGAGTAATATTTGAATACTGGATTTCATTGTATTTATATGTTTGTTTTTAGAAATATTTTTTTTCTACACGGCAATTACATATGGCCTGCAGGGACGATAACGATGGCTGCAGCTATACCAGAAAATGTGCAAGTTGACTATATACTGACGTTAATAACTCTTCTCATAATTACACAATTGATTTGTTTGTTGTTATAGGATTTATTTAAGGTGTTGCTGTCATTTTCAAAAAAATATTGGAATCACTTTGCCATTGTAGTAACCGGACACATAAGATGCATACGATGCAGGTATGAAAGGCCCATACTTAGTGGAGAAAATCTAAAAGCAGGTCTCCGAATCCAAACAAGCTGGCTTAAAACCAAAGTATGCGGTCGAGTTTCGCTCAAATAAAAAACCTAATGTATATCAATACCAATATGAAGGCAAAAAGAAAAGCGAAGAGAGTCCTCTCTGCAATTGTAAGCCACTTCAGTCTTTTCTTGTGTTGGTTATTCATATCTAATTAGTTTACAGCTATAAATTTGATTTTTATAGCGCTCATAAAATTCTATAAGCATCTTCATGTAATAATTATTCGGCTTTCCCGCTACTAACAATTCTATGCTTTTTGCAAAGCATCTTGTATTCATTTGACAAACAAGCACAACAATTGCATCCGTTTATTCCAAAATCATTTTTGTTAAAGTAGAAAGGCAAATGGTTCGGTATGTACATAAAGTGTGCATCTTAAGTCTTCTCTTGAGACTGCATCTATCGATTACACCTGAACGATCTCACGCTGCCGTTATTGATAATAAAAAAAACTTGATCGACGTCGGGGATGATCTTGCGAACGTCGCTTGGTATATTGATACCTGTTTCATTCGGCAAAATAAAATTAAAATTACCCGTCGCATTGTTCAGGAAAACAAAACCGTTATTTCCTTTCTGCAGGCCGGTGCGGGCACGTGTACGCTCAAGATTACCCCCGGTTAACAAATCTTCAACTCCATCGTTGTTTACATCCATCACGGCCAAAGCAAAAACTGGCGAAAACTGAAGCTGGATTGGTAACTTGTTTACATGAAAGGTGCCTTTATCATTTCTAAAATATGTTGTTGCAAAGGTATAGGCATTAAGTTTTGTGGATTTTTTTATCGCCTCTGCCGAAAGAATATCTTCAAGTCTGGCATTTACATAGTCTGTATATTTCGGGAATTTCTTTTTTAACATGGGCAATTGCTCTGTCAGTTCGTCTCTTGTAGGGAATGGACATTTTTCACCTTTCACGTAGTAAAATAAAAGCGGATCGACGGAACCATTTTCATCGAAGTCACTATAATAAAGCGTTGCTGGTTGGGCGATAGTCGGTCTAGCCTGGGTATTAAGGCCCTGGTTTCCAAGAATAAGATCTTTGTCGCCATCGCGGTCAAAATCATAAACAAGGATCGTATTCCACAAGCCATTTGTCATCTCCTTGAAATAGTCTGTGCTCTTGTCAATCAACGTCCCATTGGCGTAGATAAACACTTTTACAGGCATCCATTCTCCGACTACAACTAGATCTTCGTTCCCATCGTTATTTAAATCCGTCCATGCGGCATCCGTAACCATTCCGATATTTTTTATCGCCGGGCAAATGGTATTTGTGACAACAGAAAAATTTCCCATGCCATCATTTTGCAATAAATAACTTTCAGGCGCTTCAGGATAACGCCCCGGAACAATTCGTCCACCGACGAAAAGATCAAGATCACCATCGTGATCAAAGTCGCTGGGTCTGACACATGATCCACTCGACTGCATCGACGGAAGTTTACCTGTAACGAAATTACCCTTTCCGTTATTCAGGTATAATTTATCTTCCAGGAGGGCAGGTTCCGTTGTGAATTCGTACCCACCTGTTACGACATATAGATCAAGATCACCATCACGATCGGCATCGAAAAAAGTAGCATCGACATCTTCTGAATTTTTTGCATCAGCAAAGCACGCTATATCTTTCTTACTAAAACCTCCTTTTTTATTTTGAATGTGGAGTTCACCCGTCTGACCCTTTGCACCCCCAAAATATAAATCCTTCAACCCATCACCATTGACATCACCAGACGCAGCAGCAGGTCCCTGCGATGAATACATGCGTGTTAACAGGGACTGATATTTAAAATCAATAAAATCATTTTCGTGGTGAACGAAATGAACGAGGGAATCTTCGGAAAATATTTTTAACGGAGGTGCCTGCGTGATTATGTTTGAACACTTTGATGCATCCTCGGTTATAATTAACGTTTGATTCGTTTTCACATTCGATACTGTTTGATGTCTTCCAGTTGGCCAGTTGACAACGAGGGAATCGAACGTTTCGATTTGATTTGCACCAAAGTAAAGCGCCGGCTCTACTGAGGATTGAAATCCGCGATACGGACAAAGCTCACGCATCATAAACTTTCCTTGTAAGTATGCTGTCACTTTTGTCCCAATGCCATATTTATTTTTATGTAGCCCTTGCAATCGCACTTTTAAATATCTCCTTCCGCCGAGTAAGTTTGCATTGTTTCGATACACGCCGGCTTCTTCATCCATGTTGTTCACCACCAGATCAAGGTCGCCATCATTATCGAGATCGCCGTAAGCAGCGCCGTGTGATAGGTTTAGTTCAGACATTCCCCATTCATCGGATACATCGGAAAATTCAATTCCATTCTTGTTTTTGAAAAGGTAATTATGAAGCTTGGTTGAATTCATTTTTTCCAACATCGTCAGGTTGCTCTCGGCACTTTTCCCTTCTTTTTCACGAAGCAATTGATTGGCCCTATACTTGGCAAACTCGCTGTTGGTGTAATCCCTCTTATAACCATTCGTTACAAACAAATCCTGGAGGCCGTCGTTGTCGTAATCGGCAAACAGTGCCGACCAGCTCCAATCTGTATTCGACACGCCAGCTAACTGACCGACCTCACTAAAGTATCCTGACCCATTGTTGAGATGTAACATATTTCGCATGAACTGGTGATGAAGCCCGTTTCGAACCATTTCATGATAGATGTCAAAATTATCCGTCCACATCAATTCTTTTTGACGTTTGTTATTGTCGGGCAGCATATCGAGAGAATAGATGTCTGTGAACCCGTCGTTATTAACATCCGCGATATCCGTGCCCATGGAAAACCTGGAGATATGGGTAAGAACATCGCGCTCTGATTCTTTAAAGTGTTTACCGTTTTGATTTAGGAGAAGTTTGTCACTTCCAGTGTAGTCGTTAGAAGTATAGAGATCAAGCCACCCGTCATTATTCAGGTCCGAATAACAAACACCGAGTCCAAAATTGTGCGCCGGGCCATAGACCCCGAGTGAATCGCTGACGTCAACGAATTTCCCTCCTCTATTTTCAAACAATTGGTTCCCTACATATTTTACGCGGTCAGTTTTACTTTCGGTTCGAATATCGAAATTCCTGACGATTCGCGATACGGCGTGGTTGAGCAGAAACATATCGAGATCGCCGTCTCTGTCGTAATCAAGAAATGAGGCTTGCGTTGAATAGGAGTCGCTATCGAGGCCATACTCTTTCGCTTTGTCGGTAAACGTTAAATCGCCATTATTGATAAAGAGGAAATTTTTTCGATAGAGAACCTCGTTGGCGGCAGACCGGCAGACATAGATGTCTAATAATCCGTCTGCATTGATGTCAACCATGGCAACGCCCGTTTTCCATCCATCATCGGCAGTGGTTCCAGACGTTGATGAAATATCCTGAAACTTGAAATTACCCCGGTTGAGGTATAATTTATTTTGACCTTGGTTTGAAGACAGGTAGACATCGACCAAGCCATCATTGTTAATATCTCCCAGCGCTACACCGCCGCCGTTATAGAAATATTCATACGACAGAACATTGTTATCTTCATCCTCGACGTTTACGTTGGCAAAATGTACACCGGTTTTCGACGAAGGAAGTTTAGAAAAAAGAGTCTTGGGATCATCTTGCTTACATGCTACTGCTGTAACTGCGAAGGTTATAAATACAAAAAAACGGCCTAACGTCGCCCGGGCATGCATAGAATTAAGTGTTTAGTTACGTAAAAAAATAATTGCCCCGAAGGGCAATTATTTCCAAAAAATGTAAACTTTTAATGCGTTCGGATATACCAAAACCAATATGTAAAGGTATTAGTAGGTGCGGTACTTGTGTAATAACCACCTTGACCAAGAATTAAGGTATCATTACTTAGCTTGAATATCCGAAACCGGTTCTTATTACTGGTTGTCATTTCCCCCGCATCATCAGCAGGCATTTTACCGTTAATGGTCAACGCTTTGCCTGGCGTGTTAAGATATGCAGATGGTAAAACCTCGTTGAGATTAAGAATAAAACTAGATTTGGTTGGTACCCCACTCGTATAGCGCGTGTAGTTAAATGCTTTGTCCAAATCAAAACGAACCGAATCTCCCATGTTTACCCCTGATAACCAACCTGCGTCACCCCAATCATTGTAGGTAGTTGATTTTGAATCGCCCGCTTTTACAGCAACAAGCTTCCAGGTATAGCCGTCAGCGGAATTATTGGTAAGTTTTTGCCATACAGGATCGGCAAAAAAAGTCGGATCAAATTGCGATATGGTGACCACCGTTGAATCAATGGATGAACCGCCCTGGCCAAAACCTCTGTATTTTATATAGAAATCACCTTTAAATGGAATGATAACGGTGTCCTTCAACTTAATAGATGTCCCGAATACATAGTTCCATAAGGGAGCCACCTGAGGGCTGAGGCTCTCAAGAAATACCTTATTGTCGTAATTCGGATCTTGTGTTACGGAATACTTCAGCTTAGAAGGATCAAGTATAGGTTTGAGATCACTAGCAGGATCCGGCATACACGAAATGACCGATGCGAAGCACCCTATGATGATAAGATAATTTATAATCAGTTTCATATTTGAATTAATTTTTATGATTACCAGCCTACATTTTGTTTCAGCACACCGTTCGAAAGTGTGATCTGAGTATTCGGGATCTGTTGAAATCCTTTTTTACTTATAATGTTGTTGGCATTAATTGTTACTGTTGCACTTACACCTCCTGACAAAACACTCGCAGACTCTGCAATAGTGGATGCTGCAACATCCACGCCCTGGCGAAGCAAGTCCCAGTAACGTATGCCTTCACCTGCAAATTCAAGTCTTCGTTCAGCCATGATGTTATCAGGCGTAACCGGAATAGAGCTGAAGTTAGTTTTATAGGCGCGTTGTCGTACCTGATCGAAGTAACTCTGCGCATTTCCGCTTCCGAGTTCTGCAGCCATTAACAATACATCAGCGTACCGGATCATAATAAAATCCTGGTACTGGCCTATCTGGAAATTGACACCACCAAGCTGTTCAGCAAGACTCTTCGCTACATTCTGCCCCCCCACCATAATCACGGAAGACATGGGTGTATATTTTTTATTGAAATACCCTGTGTATTCACGCTGACCGCTGTTACCATAACCAGCAGCAGTAAGGTTTTCGTCCGCAACAGAAACAATAGATGCGACCTTACGGGTATCCTGATCACTGAATGCATTCCAGAGTTTTGGATTTACAGTTCCAAAGCCCCAACCCTGACCATAGGGAGGATAATTTCCATCACGCAAACCAAACATCACCAACCATTGATTACCATCCATGTCACCATTGTAGTTACCAGTGTAAGTAGCTTTTATATTTAGTATATTCTCAGAGTTCTTTTCGCCTGCATAGTCGACAAGAGAAGCAGCTGGCCAAAGCTTAGCAAAATCAGAAACAAGCGCATGTCCACTGTTTTGAATCAGATCTTCCAGATTATCCAGGACTTGCTGTTTTGTTACTCCTGCCAAGTCTGTTTTGTTGTAATAACCGGTATAAAAAAGGAACGCCCGAGCCAACATTGCTTCTGCAGCCCATTTTGTAATCCGCCCATGTTGAGCTGCCGGTTGATTAGCGTATGTCACTGCAGGAATATTTTGAATTGCAAATACAAGATCTTCTGCTATAAGCTTGTAAACATCGTCGGGATTGGCCTGAGGAAGATTTTCACTAGAAGGCTTATCCAGCAACACAACGTTTTCAAACAAACGTGCGAGGTCAAAATAAGCTACCGCCCGTATAAAGCGAGCTTCTCCGGCATATTGATTTTTCAACGCATCGTTACCGCCCCAGTCAATACCATCAAGATGGCCGAGCAGCGCATTGCAGCGAAAAATCCCTGCGTAATAATTTATCCAGTTGTCTTCAAGAATCCTGATATCAGAAGGCGATCTCTGTTGATCAAATTCATCCATAAGCTGACCACCATAACCATCAGCACTTCCGCCTCCACCAAACGCATTGTCAGAAAATACTTCCGTTACTGTGGGCACAGCAAACGCCGAGGAGTACATACGCTGAAACCCGTCATATACACCAACCAACGCATTGTACGCATCTTTTGGAGTTTTATAAAAAGTTAATTCATTGAGTTCTGTGTAAGAATGGGTTTGAAGATAATCCTCACCACATGAAGTGAAGATCAACAGACCCACGATCATGATATATAATCTATTTTTTCTCATACATATTTTGTGTTAGAATTTAACATTTAAACCTACCAGAAAGGTCCGTGGTCGTGGGTAATATCCGAGGTCTATACCAGAAGAATAGGAGTTTGATCCATAACCGATTTCGGGATCCATTCCATTGTATTTGGTAAACGTGAACAAGTTAAGGGCTGACGCGTAAAGTCTAAGCTGGCTAAATGCCTTTACTTTGATAAGTTTAGAAAAATCATAACCCAGGGTTACGTTGCTGATTCGAAGGAAGTCTCCTTTTTGAAGATAGATATCAGAGAATTTAGCATAATTGGTTCCTTCCAGATCTATCCGAGGCTGCTTGTTGGAACTGCCTGGACCATGCCAGCGGTCCAACGCATATTTAGTGTAATTCTGATAACCGCCAGGGTTTCTATAAGATTGTGCGATATCGTTTCCTGCTACGCCATTACCTACCATGGTGAAGTCAAATGCCTTATAGCTTAATTGAATATTCAGCCCGAATGTGTAAGTAGGATTTGGATTACCAATCATTGTTCTGTCATTGGCATCAATCACACCATTGCCATCCCTATCTACATAGCGAAGATCTCCTGGTTTGGCAGTAGGTTGTATTAATTTTCCTTCGCCAGTGCGATAGTTAGCTACGTCTTCCTGGGTCTGAAATACACCATTGGTTTTAAGTCCATAGAAGTAACCTATCGGGTAGCCGGTTTGCGCACGATAAAACTCATCTGCATTCACAAAAAGCGCATTAGTCTCACCATGAATAATACCATCTGAGGTTGGTATTTGCGTTACTTTGTTTACGTTGTGAGCGCCATTTGCACTTACTGTATATCGTAAATCGCCTATTTGATTGGAATAGGAAATCATCAGTTCAATCCCCTTATTAGTTACATTACCGCCATTTATAAAGGGGGAATCAGCTCCGGCAGTGGCAACAACAGGTGGCTTTATGAGCCAGTCTTTCGCAGTTTTATTATACCAATCAAACGTGACATTCATTTTTCCATTCAGCAAACGTGCATCAAATCCAATGTCGGTCTGCACTGAGGTCTCCCATTTTACATTTGGATTTGACAACCGGGATTGATAAGCGCCTGGCGTCACTACTCCTTCTGTTGTTCCAAAAGGATAAGCACCACCGTTATAAGTCATTGGAGAAAGATATCTGAACGCTGGAATGTTCCTGTTACCCACTTGCCCCCAGCTCGCGCGCAGTTTCAGATTGTCAAAGATATTGCGCACTGGCTCCATAAAACTTTCGTTTGTTAACACCCACCCTGCGGAAACAGAAGGGAAGTAGCCCCAGCGGTGACCACGCGCGAAATTTGAAGAGCCATCGGCGCGGTATGTCATATTTAACAAATACGTTTCTTTAAAGTTATAATGCAGACGACCGTAGTATGAGAGAACTTTGTTATCATCTGATTCACCGCCCGAAATGCCCATTTTATTTGCCTTGGTCTTGTTTAAGGCATTACTTAACCATGCATTGTCCAAGGTGTTGAAGGCAAGATTATAGTTTGATCCGAACATGTTAACTCCGGTGCCGTATATGGCAGATGTACCGGCCATCACGTCGAAATGATGATCGCCGTTTAGATTAAAGGAGTAGTTGACGGTGTTATCCCAGATCAGGTTTCTAGACCTGCCCATGCTCTGGCTAACCCTGGTAGTATCGTTGTATGAATACTGCGACAACTTATACACTGGCGTAAACGAGTGTGAATCGTTGGAGGAGGCGTCCATCGACAGCATGGACTTGTATTTCAATTTACTAATGGGTTGAACTTCGAAATAAACGTTACCCACTATGCGCTGCGAATTGTTCCGATTCTGATTTTGCAATCCTAATTGGGCATAAGGGTTTGCTTCTCCAGGGAGCCATTTTGATGTGGAGTTGTCCCAAAAATTTCCCAGACTATCATACATCGGTAGAAAAGGAGATGCTCCCAATGCAGGAAGAACTGAACTGCCATAAATTCCACCTGTTTGAATACCGTTGTTCTGCGTGTAAGCGAAATTAAGGGTTTGTCCAAATCGAAGTATATTGCCGTAAAGCTTGTGATCGGAGTTGAAACGAAAGTTGTAACGTTCATAGTAAGAGTTTGCTTTGCCTCCGATGATACCCGCCTGTGATTGGTAAGAAAGCCCAGAGGAATACGTTGAGTTTTCAGATCCACCGGTTAAGCCCATAGAGTAGTTTCGTGTGGGGACATTTTTTTCAAAAATCTTGTCAAGCCAGTTGGTACCTCCATTCATTGCTTTGATCTGGGTATTGCTTAGGCGAGGATTTGACCAATCCGTTGCACCGTTGGCAAGTTTTGTCATCTCCGTATCCGTAAAAATTGGTTGGCCACCAGAATTCACCGATGCCTCGTTCATGATCACGGCATACTCTTGTGCATTCAACATCGGCATTTTACGTGCTACATTCTGTACACCATAAAATGCGTCTAAAGTAAGCTGTGATTTGTTATTCCCCTTTCCTTTTTTCGTTGTAACCAGGACCACACCATTAGCACCCTGCGAGCCATAAATGGCAGCAGACGCGGCGTCCTTCATCACGTCAACAGATTCGATATCAGAAGGACTTAAGAAACTAATGTCGGTCATCAATACGCCGTCCACAACGTATAAAGGACCTGCACCATTAATGGTGCCCTGACCACGAATCACCACCCGTATGCCTGACCCAGGTTGCCCGGAAGTTGTAGTGATTTGTACGCCCGGTGTTTGACCTTGAAGTGCTTGCAACACGTTGTTGGTACTTAGCTTCTGAATGTCGTCACCCTTCACCTGAAGATTAGCGCCAGTGTTCAGCGCCTTCTTCTGCTCACCATATCCGACTACTACAACTTCCTGCAGTGTTGAGAGATCTTCTTCAAGTACAACATCAATTACAGTTCGCGTACCAACAGTTTGTTCGGACGATTTATATCCGATAAAGCTTATTACCAAAACATCTGTCGATTGTACTTCAATTTTGAATACACCATTGCCATCTGTCGAAGTACCCATTGTACCTCCTTTAACAAGAACATTAGCACCAGGAACCGGAGCACCTGAAGCATCCGTAACCTTCCCTGTCACGACCTGGCTTTGTGCTTGAGCACTTGCCAATCCTAACAGAAAAATAAATACGGAAGCGCAACATAAGCTTCTGTAAAACCTTTTCATCATAATTAATTTGGTTAGAGTTTAGTTAAGTTGTTTATCTTCAATTCCTCGCGGAATATGAATTCATCAGTTAATTCATTTTTATTGATTGTGCCTGTCCGTCATATTGAACCACCTGATCGGGGTGAGTAGTTATACCCACACCAACCGGATGATTATTATTAACCCAAACAATTTGAAAGCTTCTCTTTTCCAGCATGCCGTTATAAGAACCTTTGCGCTTGCCTATCGAAAGTGTTTTTGTTACTTCGTCATAGTCAAATGCTATGGTTGCATACTGATCTTTTTCATAGTTGTAATTCACATTCTCGTCTTCATAGAGTTCAAAGTGACCACTCTTACCTGCGAACACATATAGCATAATCGGGTCTGCTGCCTTCTGTGTGCTATATTGAATCTCAGGACCAGCAGGTATAATCGAACCTTCTTTCACAAAGACAGGAATTCTATCCAGTGGTGCTTCTGCCTGTAATGTCTGGCCACCATTGTAATATTTACCAGTATAGAAATCATACCAACCGCTAGTAGTAGGAAGGTAAACTTCACGTGTACGTGCCTTGAATTCGTAAACAGGATTAATCAACAAGCTTGGGCCGAACATAAATTGATCTGCGATATTGCGAGCCTTAGGATCATCATTGAAGTCCATCACCAAGCCACGCATAATCGTGTTGTCATTAAAATAACCTGCACCTGCCTGTGAGTAGATATAAGGCATCAGGCGATAACGAAGTTTATCATAGTACACCATGCTATTATAAACTTCATGTCCTGCTGGAGAAATGTTAAAGATCTCACGGAATGGATATTGACCATGCGAACGGAACAATGGACAGAACGCTCCGTATTGAAACCAACGTGCATTCAATTCTCTCCATTCATTTAATGTTTCTCCTTCGGCACGTTCATAACGATGTTCTACAGCAAAGCCGCCGATATCCATTGTCCAATATGGTATGCCTGACAAGGAGAAATTTATACCGGTAGCAATCTGATCTTTAAAATCACTCCAGCGTGAAACAATATCTCCACTCCATGTTGCAGCTCCATAACGTTGCTGACCAGCAAAGGCAGAGCGTGTCAAAATAAAAACTCTCTTCTCCGGACTTGATTTGCGTTGGCCTTCATAAACACTCTTGGAATTCAATAAGGAATAAGCATTGAAATATTTTGCTCCCGGGCCCATGCCTGTAGGACTCATGTTTAATTTTCGCTCTTCGATAGAAAGATTCGAATGCATATCGGGCTCCGTTGCATCAAGCCACCAGGCATCTATGCCAAGCTTGTTAAGCTTCACATCAATCTGTTTCCAGAATAACTTGCCTGCCGCATCTTTAAAGGGATTATAGAACGTATTCTCATAACCAACACCTACCCAGTCTTTGCGTTTCTTTTCAATATTGCGAGTGAACAGAAATCCATTCTTATTCATCTCATCATAGTTGGCTGTACCTTTATTAAACTTAGGCCAGACTGAAATCATGAGGTTAGTATGAAGATCATTGTGAAGTTCATTGATCATGCCTTGTGGATTGGGGAATCTTGTCACATCAAAATCGTGTGAACCCCATTTAGGATCTTCCCAGTATTGCCAGTCAAGGACAATGTTATCGAGGGGAATATTTCTTTTTCTATATTCTTTAACGATGTCAACAATCTCTTTCTGACTTCTATAGCGTTCACGACTTTGCCAGAAACCCATCGCCCACTTGGGTACAATGGGAGCTTTGCCTGTAAGTTGTCTGTAGCCTTTAATAACTTCGTCTGCATTGTTGCCTTTAATGAAGTAGTAATCTATCTGGCTTGCTACTTCTGAAGAAAGTGAAAGTTGATTTTGTTCTATCGATGATATCGGATCAAGATGTTTTACCGCCAGATACCCACCATCAGGAATCCATTCAATTTTAAGTTTATGCTTTTCTCCTTTCTTTACTTCTAAACCAAATTTATTCGACCATGGATTCCAGTTCTGACGCCATTTATCCATGATGAGTTTATCATCAACCCATACTTTAAAATAACTTGAAGCATAAATCAAAAATTTATGTTGTCCTTCTGCCTCTGAAGAGAATGATCCTTCCCAAA
>Ga0310811_10007535_pt1 | contig 13959 bp, 9 predicted proteins | sample YCmetagenome_FD_207642 | JGI IMG/M metagenome (GOLD analysis project Ga0310811, IMG submission 207642) | Soil microbial communities from experimental microcosm in Duke University, North Carolina, United States - YC | ecosystem: Engineered > Artificial ecosystem > Soil microcosm > Unclassified ... | reverse complement strand
GGATCTTTTCAGTTTTTGTGTCTATCAGTTGTATGGATTGCGTACTCTGGCCGTTGTTGGTGACGGCCAGTAACCGCTGCGAGGAACTGACCGCGATATTCAATGGAAGATCCCCAACTGTCAGGTGCCGGCCGGCCGGTGTGATGCTCCATCCATTCGGCAGCCGGACCCGATGACTTTCCAGTGTCGGCAGATCGACAAAACCGCCAAGACCGGAAACAGATGCCGCTGGAACAGATCCGGGCTGCGCAGCCGGAGCCTGCGCATTCGCCGTAAAAAAAGACAACAGCAAGAATACTGTCACCAATGATGATAAAGACTTGCTCGCCTCTCTTCGCTCGCGAGCGCCGATCGGGCTCTGCCCGATCAGGGAACTGCTATTTTTGTGCATAACCAGGAAAACTAATTCTTTTTAATAATAAATACCGCCGGCACCGGCCGCTCCCCTTCCTTGTCAGAAGGCTTTATCGTCTCCTTCCCATTCACCAGCATACAGCTGCTGCCCCCGCCATCGAGATTCAGGGCCTCATAACAACCCAGGTCGAACAGCACCTTCGCTTCCTCCGCCAACGTTACTCCCGAAGCCACACCCGGTGTCCGCCCCTGCACAGCCAGCACGATAATACGGCCATCCCGCGTATATCCCATCGCACTACGGGGATGAATATCCTTCTCCCCTTTTATAAAAAGCCCTTCCTCTTCATTCGTGACCCGGATCTTCCCGTCATGGACCAATACCGGTCCCCCGCCGACAGCCGTCTCCATCTTCCACTTCCGCCAGTGCGAATTATTCATCGCCTCCAGCTTCGGTACCGAATCCATCCCTTCCGAAACAACCGGCCCATCCTCAAAAGCATAGGCCAATGCATGGGTAGAGTCCGTAAAGATCCACGCCACATCCGCCTTACGGGAACTGCTGATCCCCAGCGCGCTGCGCGTCGTATAGATATAAGAGACCACCGGCTCCTTTCCCTTATGCCGCCTCGAAGGCTGGTTCCAGGCCAGCATCTTCCCATCCTTCACCACCAGGTTCAGATTCCCATTGGTCTTAAAGGAAAAGAACGACGTATTGATCACCAGCAACGGCTGCTGCTCCTGCTGATAATACTCAGAAGGCCTCAGCCGCTTCCCATACCCCACCTGCGAAGTAAACAATACCGACTTGTCCTTCAACGGTACGGAGACATAATAGGCGATCTCCGGACGCCCCTTCAGCGAGTCTGAAGTCCGATAGACATGCATCGAAGCCGGCAACGGCCCAAAGTCCGCATCCACAGCCGTCCATTTCCAGGGCGCCCCACCCGAACCACTATCCACCGCCTTTTCAACCTTTACAAAATTATCCGGATCCTGCTGCCCCTTCACCTGCGCAGTAACAACACCCCCAACGACCAGCGCCGCAATAAACAACAAACTAAGTTTTACCATCCTGTATTCTGTTTTAAATTCGGATTAAGAACGATCTCACTGCTTGGAATAGGGTCATAATACATCTTATCATCCCAGACCCTGGGTATATTGGCCAGCCAGGTAATATTGCCGGTGCTGCCCTGGGTCAGGGTCACCGTTTTGTTATCGATGAGATAATAATATACACCTTTTATCGCACCCGATGTCGGCGTAGCCGTAACAAACGATACATTCAATACGCCATCTCCGTTCATAGCATACGGTGTATTGAGCTGTGGAACATACACACCATTATAAGGCATATTCATCAGCTTACCCATCTTCCAGCGGCGGATATCATCAAAGCGGAAACCTTCCAGCATCAGCTCGACACCCCTTTCCCTCCTGATCTCCAGTAATACAGGATCGGATATCGTGTTCAAAAAATAAGCCGCCATATAAGGATCAGCAACAGTAGGCATAGAGGTATTGGAAATACCGGCACGACTCCTCAGCAGACCGATCGTATTATTCCAGTCTGTGGCAGTGAAGGTGCCCAGTTCCTCCTTAGCCTCAGCCAGGTCAAGCAACACTTCCGCAAAACGGAAGATAGGAATGGAATTGTTGTTCTGCGAGTTGACGTTGATCGCCGGATTATCCACACAGAATTTCAGCGGCTGATAACCGGTGAAAGTATAGCTATAATCAGGCGGAGCCGAAACACCGGTAGAGTATTTATATCCGTTGCAGCGTATAGTTTGCTGCATGCGGAGATCCCTCTGCGCCGTTTCATTCGGAAAGCTGATGGTATCGAAATTAGGCTGATCCGTGAACCGGGAGCCATCCTTATTCAGATAAGTATCCATAAAGGACTTAATGGGACTCGTACGATTGCCCAGCGTGGTACTGGTAAAGTAAGCATTGGCATTATGCCATAGCTTCAACCCGTCGTTGTATACAAAAGCAAGTATAACTTCATCGGAAAACGGAGTAGAGGTCGTGAACACCGCCCTGTAATCGGATGCCGGACTGCCCGTCATATGCAGTTTGTAATTCCCCGAATTGATCAGCTGAGTAGCAGCATCCACCGAATAATTGAACCAGGTGGCGGCAGAGCCCGTAAGCCCCAGCTCGGTATGATATTTCCGGAAACTGCCTTCGAAAAGGCCGACCCTGGCTTTCAATGCCAAAGCCGTCCATTTGGTGATAGTCGAACAGCCATTGTCCTTGGCCGCCGGAGCATGAGCTATCGCATAGTCCAGGTCCGCTTCGATAGAGTCCATTACCAGTGTTCTTGGATCCTGTGTCTTGTACAGGGAAGAATCGGTCGTGCTCAGCGCGCTGCCGACCCAGGGAACATTCCCAAACTCCTTGACCATATTATAATACCACCAGGCCCGGAAGAATCGCGCTATCCCCGAATACGTATTCCGGATGGAATCTGCAATAGCAGGGCTGGTATTATTCTGCAGGAAATAATTGATATTCCTCAATTCAGGCCAGGACCCGGTCGCCCCGGTGGCTCTTGACCAGGCATTAGCGTTGACAGGATTATTGGCGCTGGCCTGTGCTGTCATTATCAACGGAGGATTGTTCCCTGAGATATAATCGGAAGTATTATCCCCGGTAAAAATAGCATTGGCATTCGGCATCTGGTATACATAGAAGGAATTGGTGTATAACTGCAGATCCCCGACTGTTTTAAAGGACGATGTTGGATTAAGGCTGGTAAAAGGCTGTTTGTCCAGGTACTTGGAACAGCCCTGTAATGCTCCTGCCACGATGAGCAGTAAAATGATCCGTTTACTTAAGTTCATACGTATTCAGTATTACAGTTTAATTTAAAATGTTAAGTTTATCCCTGCCGTAAAGGTCTTCAGCATAGGATAGGAATAACCGTTGCCACTGGTCGCACTTACCTCCGGATCGGATCCATTGATGACCTCTGGGTCAAAGTTGGCAGCATATTTATGCAGGGGAGTAAAGGTGAACAGGTTCTGTCCGCTGAAATAGATCTTGGCGCCCGCTATCTTTGCTCTGTTACACAGTTCAGTTGGCAGACTGTAGGAGATATTGAGGTTCTTCAGTCGTACATACGCGGCATTCTGCAAATACCTGCTCTGCACTACCGCCAGTTCACGCGTGCCGCTCAGGGCTACATACCCCCGATACCTGGGATAATAGGCATTGGGATTACTCGTTGACCAGACGTCCTTCATCATATAAGCAGGCATTGCTTCATAAGGACGGTTGTACTGTCCCCAGAAATTGCCGGCTTCTATGCCAGGCCACCAGTTCTGCTTCCCAACACCCTGGAAGAAGGCCGATACCGATATCCTCTTCCAGGTAGTTCCCAGGTTAACCCCAAATAAATATCTTGGAGATGCATTGCCCAGAATTTTCAGATCCCCATGATCGGCAAGTGTATTCTTGCCGTTATTGATCACTCCCTTATTATTGATATCCTTAAATTTAATATCTCCGGGCATGATGACGTTGGAGTTGCTGACCGTGAAATAGGACTGGTTAGCATGATTGTTTATATCCTGCTGGGACGTGAACAGACCCTCGGTCTGGAAACCCCAGATCTCACCCGGATGCATCCCCTTATAATACGTGCTTGGCGTCAGACTGTATGGAACGTTATAAGGAATGATCCCTGTTGGATTATAGAATTTCGTGATGACGGACGTATTATCCGAAAGCACGACACCCACTGTGAAGCTCCAGTCCTTTGTGATATTACTATGCCAGGAAGGCGAGAACTCCCATCCCGAAGTCCTCAGGTTGGCATTGTTGCCGTTCGGCACCGCTGCCCCGAATACGGCCGGTAAAGGCTGGCCGCTGGTAAAATTGCCGGTAGAGTACCGGATATAATAATCAAAACTGAACCGAAGCCGGTTTTGTAAAAAGCCGGCATCTATGCCTTCATCAACCGTTGTAGATTTCTCCCAGGTCAGCCCGGAGGGGATGACATTAGGATTGGAGGTATAGGTAGGGAAAGCTCCATTGATGGATATACCGGTGGACTGACGCACCGTCATAATGGGACTAAAAAGATAAGGATTGATCTGACCATTTCCCAGGCTGCCTACCGAAGCCCTGAGCTTCAGATTATTCAGCCATCCACTCGTCGCATCCATAAAATTCTCTTTGGAGATAACCCACCCTGCCGAGATGGAAGGAAAGAAGCCAAACCGCGAGTAGGATGGGAATTTCGAGGATCCGTCATACCTGCCATTGACTTCCACCAGGTATTTATCCTTGTAGGCATAGTTGGCCCTGAAGAACAGACCAAAGATCGACCATTCGTTGCCTGCTCCGGCCAGCACATAGTTGGTACCATTCAAAAGGCTGATATTCGGCTGCGTAGGATCGATGATCCCATCCCGCTGTATGAATGTACTGTCGAAACGCTGATCTTCGACATTAAGACCCGCCAGCAGTTGCACCGAGTGATCGCCGAAGTTCTTATGCGCGGACGCATACAGGTTGGCCGCATAGTACTGGGTGACAGCAGTAGCCTGGTTCAACAGGTTGTTGGTGTTCGATGCGTTCATTCCAGGCCCCTGGCTATAGGTCACCGGGCGGTAGACACCCGAAACCGTATTGTTCGTGTTGGCATAGGTAAAGTCACCCTTGAGGTTCAGCAGGTTCTTGATGATATCCGCGCTGAACGATGCCGTATTCCGGAAGAATACCTGGTTGGTGGTGGTATAGTTATTCCCGGTATAAAAATCCCCTACCGATGAATAAGACTGCGGAGTAAGTGTTCCGTCCGGGTTGAACATAATGGCCAGCGGATCTGTGGCCGCCGCGAAATTTGCCCAGACAGGAGTCTTGTTATTGTCGACCGGGTAAAAATAATTGTAGGTGTTGAAGTCGATATTATCGCTCAGGGTAAGCCAGGGCTTTACTGTAATGTCGCCCTTTGCCCGCAGGTTGATCCTTTTAAAATGATCCGGGCTGTAGCGAAATACGCCGCCCTGGTCGTAATACCTCCCGGAGATATAAAAATCAGCATTCTGATTGCTGCCGGACAGACTCAACGAGTTATCCGTGGCGGGCGTATTATCCCTGTATAATTGCTGGATCCAGTTCGTGCTGCCATAATACAGGTATTTACCGGTAGCCGGATCAACCGTGGCCTTTGGCAACGACGGATTGGTAGTCCTCGCCTTCAGGGAATCAAAACCTGCGGGCGTGTTGGGGAAATAACCATTGACGGTACTGGGCGGCGTTTTATAATCATACCATGCGTTGTACGCGTCAACATAGTCCGTAGCCCAGGTATATCCATCGTTCACCAGTTTGGGGGTCACCGTCTTCTGGTTGATGGAATAGCTGGAATTATAGTTCATCTGTACCTTTCCTTTCTTAGGACTCCTCGTAGTGATCAGGACCACGCCAAAGGCGCCCCTTGCCCCATATATCGCAGCAGAGGCGGCATCCTTCAGAACGGTGACGCTTTCTATGTCATCCGGGTTGAGGAGACTCGGATCACCCGATACCCCATCGATCAACACCAGCGCAGAGGCATTTCCTCCGGCTCCGATCGAAGTCAGACCCCTGATATTATAGGACGGACTCCTCGTAGGCTTACCATCCGAAAAGGAGATGTTGAGGTTAGGCACAACCCCCTGCAAACCCCTGCTGATATTGGGAGATGGCCTGTCCTGCAGCACGTCCCCACTGACCGATGTGACGGCGCCCGTCAGATCGCCTCTTTTCTGACTGCCATATCCTACCACAACAAATTGATCGAGATCGTTGGAGCCTTCCGTCAGGCGCACCAGCAAAGAATTGTTTTCATTCGGTTTAACAAGAAAAGCCTTGATCATCCTGGTCGCATACCCGATATGCGTGATAGTAAAATTATAGGTCTTACCCGCAGTCAGCATCCGAAATTCAAATAACCCCTTGTCATTCGACACGATGGTATAGGCCTCACTCGAATGAGTGTCACTCGCCTTGATGCTGGCTCCCACCAGCGGTTCACCTTTTTCAGTTGCAACCGTACCGGTGACACGGCCAGTCACACTCTGTGCCACCGCCCCATAGCCCAGGCTCAGCAACAGGAAAAATTGCAGTACTCTGATCATAAAAAGCTTCATGTTGTTAGTTTTTAGACAAATGATTTACTTCGGCCCGCGTTTTGGCATAGCGCGGCCCATACGCTCCCCGCGTTTAATTTTTTTTCCGATGATAAGGATAGGCTGGTGATTAATTTCTGTGGCGGCTAACAAAATACCCGGTCCCTTGCGCCTGAATATCAAGATCATTCATACCTGCCAGCAATCGTAGAAAGACATCTAAAGAATCCGTGCGGGGAACCGTTCCCGTAAAATTGAGACCTTTAAGATCTTTTGCACGGATGGTGAATTTAATATGATATTGGATGGATAATTGCCGGAACACGTCCTTCAGCGGACTATTGTTAAATACCAGGTCCTGCCCGGTCACTACCGCTCCTTCTGCACCCGCTGCACGCGGCGCACTCTCCTCAAACCGGCTTACCGTTGCCAGCAACCGCCGATTGTCATACAATACCTGCTGTCCCGGTTCGAGGAAGACATCCTTCTCCCAGCCCTTCATCGGCCGCACCGATCGAACCACTACCTTGCCCGAATATAATTTCACCGTCTCCCTGAAACTGCTCTTCACGCCAAACTCGGTTCCCAGCGCTGTAGTAGCCAGCGATTCGGACCAGATCGTAAAAGGATGAGCCTTGTCTTTTTTCACGTTGAAGTCCGCCTCTCCTTCCAGCCAGCTGTCCCGACGGACAAGCCCAAATGAATTGTTATACCGCAATGACGAATGCGCATACAGCTTTACCTTCGATCCGTCCGGGAGGACGATGCTCTGGACCTTTGCCGTAGTATTGGTTCGGTAAGTCCAGCTTACCTTCAGCGTGTCCCGTTTCGCAGAACTGCTCGCCGCAACCATAACATTTCCCTTTGTCCTTGATTTATTGATAATAACCCAGCCGCCCACCGCCAGCAGCAGAGATGCTGCGACAGCCGGCCAATACATCCGTCTTACACGTTTGGGAAAAAATCGCTCTTTCAGTTGCGCCAGCACCTCCTCCTGGTATTCGACCCTCGGCGATCCTGCCGTACCATTCGCGGCCGCAGCCACCGCCGGGTCAGTCGCATCCCATTCCTCCTGCCCCATTTCCTTTGCAGCCAGCTCCGGATGAAGCTCGAAGTACCTCATGACCGCCTCGAATTCTTCCTCGTCGCATTCATTCAAAAAAAACTTCCTGATCAGTCTGTTGCTTACTTCCATGCTGTAGAGTGTACTGTACTAATGTATACGTTTGTGGGAAAGGGCTACCTCTGCTGGTAACATTAACTTAACATCGACCGGATCTGGCGGAGCGCCTTCACCATATGATCTTCTACCGTTCTGAGTGAGATAGATAATTGTGCAGCGATTTCTTTATAGGAGTGCCCGTGTATACGGCTAAGAATGAATACCTTTTTACGGACAGGCGAAAGACTTCTCGTCAGCGAAAACAAATAGTCGGTAGCCTCAAAAGCCTGCCCCTGCCCGGCTGATGAACCATCTTCCCCGACACCCGTCTCCGCCAGCACCGCGACTTTCTTCCGTTGTGTATTCTCCCGGCGCAGGTAGTCTATCAGCGCCCCCGAAGCAATATGAAATAGTTGCGTATCCAAAGACAGCGTCTCCGACAACGTATGCCGGAACTCCCAGAGCTTGATAAAGGTAAGCTGTGCCGCCTCCCGCGCAGTGAGGGAAGAGCGCGTCTTTTTCAGAAAATGATGATATATTTTTGGATAGTACAGGTTGAAGACCTCTGTAAAAGAAGCTTCATCTCCGGAACGTATATTACGTATCTCTGCTATACTAATCAATGGACCCGAATTGAATAATTGGTCGCAAAACTAGCTATTGCGGTCAGAAATTGGCCCGAACCCGTATTAACAGAATATTAATCATGCCGACCTTTTCACATTGATCATTATCCAGATCTTTTCACATTAATCATTATCCCTGTCCTTTCCCGGAGTCGATTTTATAAAAGCCGCACGCGTCGGAGCTGGCACTATCGCATTCTCTCCCTTCACCGCCTTCCACAACATCGCATTCATGATCGCATCCGGCTGCGCATCTTCATGCGAAAAATCAAGTCCATGGGCCATTGCAGCCAGCCTGCCCTTGCGCGGATTTACATCGAGAAGATTGATACTCTCCGGCAGCGCAGTAAAAGGACTCCCATCAGCCGCAGGCGTAAAGCTCCGCCACATCGCCGTGGCAGCAGCATCATACTGCGTCATCGGCTGCAGACCCAGGATCAGCTCCATCGTATGCAGCACCGAAGAAGTAGTATACATGGTATGATCCACAAAATGACGTTTGACATACCCGCCGCAGACATAAGCAGGCGAACGATGCGCATCGACATGATCCGGACCGTTCTGCGCGTCATCCTCCAGGATGAACACCACACTCTCCTTCCAGATGGGGCTCTTCGAAAGATGTTCGACGAACATACCTACCGCCAGGTCATTATCCGCCACATGCGCAAAGGGTGTGGGCCTGCCCGCTGCCGTTCCTTCCGTATGGTCATTCCCGAAACGCAGCGTCTGAAAGCCCGGCACCGCACTGGCCGCCACCAGCGAGTCGAATTCCTGCTCCCACTTGTAGACCCGGGCCGTATCAAAGATACGCTGGTCCATATTCAGGAAATAAGGACAGAAATGCCCCGCCAGTGAAGGTATAGCCGGCTTATCTCCCTTATTAATAAATTCACCGTAAGTTCGGTAGCTGACCCCGGCCTTCGCCGCCTGGTCCCAGATATAGGCCTTATTCAGCACCGTAGGAGTGATGTAATTACCGCCCCGATGACCATAGGCCGAAGGCCAGATCTTTTCCATATAGTCCGTAGCGTAAGCCCCCATGCTCCACATATGACCATCGGCGCTGACCTCTCCGTCTACATAAAAATTATCCAGCAGCACAAATTCCCGGGCGAGCGCATGCTGATTGGGCGTTATCTTCTCCCCGAACAATACAAGGCTTGTGTCTCCATTACCCTGCGGCATATCTCCCAGCACCTGGTCATAGGTCCGGTTCTCTTTAATGATATAGAACACGTGTTTGATAGGGGACGGATTGCCAACCCGGCCCGGGATAGGATTGTTGACCTCACCGCCTTCGTCAACCGTCAGTTCGGTCTCCTTTTTATAAGGCGTATTATTGAACACCGCCTGGGTATATACCCGAAGGTCATCCCCTGTCGGAGCCGTGATCATGCTGAGCGAGCCCATCAGCAGGCCGCCGCCGATATATTGTTCTCTTATCTTTTTATTCCGCACCGAATCCCCCTCGTGCAGCAGCACCCGCTGACGCACGTCGATCGGATTCGGCCCGCGTGGATTAGGGAAAGAAGAAAAACCCTTTCCATTGGCTACAAATAATTGTTTGCCGATGACCCTTACACAGGTAGGATACCAGCCCGTAGGTATAAAGCCCAGCGAAACACTGGCTCCAGGCTGATGTACGTCGAATACGGCAACACAGTTGTTGTCTGCGTTGGCTACATACAGGGTCTTCTCATCCACGCTCAATGCAACACCGTTCGTCGTCGAACCAACCCTGGATTCGGGATACAGGGCGGCGTTCAATGTTTCCAATACCTTCCTCTTGCGGATGTCGATAACCGATACACTGTTGTCATTGGCGTTGGCTACAAAAAGATACTGCCCGTTCCCCGAGACACAAAGATCATTGGGATGATCGCCCACCATGACGCTGTCACTGAAAATATTGGCGTCCGTATTATAGACCATGATCTTTCTGTCCCCCCAGCTGCTGATATATAATTCTTTTTTATCCGGCGACAACAAACAGGTATATCCTTCGCTGGTCAGCAGCAGCTGATGCAGGATGGCCTTATTACGCAGATCGATCACATAAAGACTATTGTTCTCCTTTGTAACGACATACAATTGCTGTTTTTTGTCGTCTATCGCGATCCCCGTCGGGGATACTTTACCCGACATCCGCTCGCCAAGCCGGATAGTATCGTCACTGACCAGCCTGTTATTCTTTATGGCGTACTTTATTATCCAGTTATCATTCCCACCGGAGACATACAGGGACCTTTCGTCGGCGCTAAAAACGATCCCGCCCCAGGCCACACCGATCTCGACACTGTCCAGTTGGCGACCAGCCTTTGCATCTATGAGCTGTACAGACTGAATGCTCTGCCCGTTGTTGGTGACGGCCGCATATTTTCCCGAACGGCTGACCGCAATATTGAGCGGAAGATCACCAAGCGGAAGACTCGTACCGGCCGGCGTCAGTGACCATCCATTGGGCAGATGCACGCGGCGGCCCTCCAGCGTCGGAAGATCGATACTGCTGGCAGACACCGGACGTTTGGGCTGCGCCTGTCCGATAAAAGATATTCCGCAAAATAATATTGCTATGAGGATGTATCGCATATAAAGTGGTTGAATACCACAAATCTAGCGACACGAAGGCCAAATCCTGACACTGTAGTGTTAAGCCTGCATTAACAGAGTCTGAAGAAAACAAACATTATTTTGATATGAGAGAGAAATAAGCCAGTTCTTCGTGCAGATCGAGAAAAGGATATTCGCGGCTGAGTTCGGCCGTCCTATCCCTAAAATCTGCTAAAAACTTTTTATGCGCATTAGTAGCGGGCTGAAAAGGTTTATGCCTTCTCGCAATAACGATCTTCTTCACTTCTTCCAATAACTTCCTTGAAGCCTCATCTATATAGCTCTGCGTAAACTTCTCCAGTACAAATTGCGTAGCCGGATAGTTCGGGTGGACCATGTCGATGTCATAGAAACGGTAGTCCCGCAGGACATCGATCACCAGCTCATAGGCCGGGAAATAATAAAGCCGGTCGAATTTGTTGACAAGGTGATGAACTGCCTCGATCAGCCGGGCCTTGCTGCGATTGTTCTCCACCACCCCGTCCCTTATATGCCGCACAGGGCTGACGGTAAAGATCACCCGTAAACCCGGGTTGAAATAAAAAAGCTGGTAAAGACAGCTGTCCAGCGCAACACTGATCTCCTCTATCGTCATCAGGTGCTTGGTAAACGTCTGCGCAGGCGCCCGGTGACAATTCGCGACGCCGCCCCCTTCGCTTAAACCGCCCCCCGCTGCCTTCAGCCGGTACGAGAACGAGCTGCCCAGCGTGATGATCAACCACTTCGCTTCCTTCAAAAAAGCATGCGCCTTCGCCTGCGATTCGTTGATCCCCCGCAAACATTCTTCCTTATCGATATTTGAAAATTGACTATGATGCTGCCAGCTCTGCCAAAGCTCATTAAAATAAACAAGATCATCCCCCGTATAAACTTTTGGCTGGATATAGGAGATCAGGCTCGAAGCTACACTCGCCGCATCAAACAGGATCCCATTCGGGTTTTGCAGCACATCGAATTTCCAGTCCCGCAAATTATTGCCGATATGCTCCGTAAAACAAGAGCCGGTCAGCAGGATCTTATCCCCGTAACGGATGGGTTCGGGGAGGGAAGGGATCGATATCGGGAGTTGAAATTCCATGTCTAGCCAAATATTTCTGTAGCAAGCCGTAAACTTTCTTTTAAAGCCGCCTCGTTCAGACCACCCGCAATGTCGCCGCCAGGCAAGTTTCCAACGGCCAGGTGCTTCTGCTCAAAATGCTTTATCAACCATTCACTATCCATATTCCCCACCAGATCATTCCCCGCCATCGGACAACCCCCGATCCCCTTCAGCGCGCCGTCAAAACGAAGACAACCCGCCTGCAATGCCGCATCGATCTTGGCCTTACGCCCTTGATGCGTCGAATGTAAGTGAACGCCGATCGTACACCCGGGCAGCTGTTTGATCAGATAATCCGTCACCGAGAATACCTGCTCCGGTGTTGCCAGCCCAACCGTATCGGCGATCGAAATGGTCTTCACCCCAAGCTTAGCCAGCGCACTCGCCCACTCATAAACGATCTCCTCCGACCAATGATCCCCATATGGATTCCCAAACCCCATCGAAAGATAAACGACCAGCTCCTTTTGGCGAATCGCACAAAGGTCCTGCATCTCTTCCACCATGGCAAAAGAGCCTTCTATCGTCTTATTGGCATTCCGCAGCTGAAAAGTCTCCGAAACGGAGAAAGGAAAGCCCAGGTAAGAGATGGAATCATAGGAAGCAGCCGTCTCCGCTCCCCGAAAATTGGCCACGATAGCCAATAGACGGGTATCGGTCCCATCCAGTTCCAGCCCCTCCAGCACTTCCGCGGTATCCGCCATCTGCGGAATAGCACGCGGCGATACGAAACTGCCAAAGTCCAGCGTGTCAAAACCGACCTTTAACAGCGCATTCAGATATTCTGTCTTCTTCGCCGTAGGAATGATATGCGGCCAGCCCTGCATCGCATCGCGGGGACATTCGACCAACGTCACCGGCACTCCGGAGCCCGGCGATTGATGTATTTTATTCATGACATCCGATGTTTCATGGCTTCATAAACTATGATCCCCGCAGCAACCGAAACGTTGAACGAATCGAAATCCCCCGCCATCGGGATCGTAAAATGTTCGTCCGCCGCTTTATGAATATAAGGTTGCACCCCCTTATCCTCGCTGCCCATTACTACACAACAAGGTTCGGCCAGCGGAAGTTCAGCTAATTGTGTCGTAGCCTTCATCTCACTGGTAAATACCTTGATCCCATTCAAATGCAGCGTATCGACCGCTTTCAGCAGGCTGGGCACCCGGCACACCTGGATGCGTTCCAGGGCGCCCGCAGAAGACTTCATAGCCTCTTCGTTAAGTGCTCCAGTACCCTTATCCGGGATGATCAGCGCCTGCGCACCGCAACATAAGGCCGACCGGGCGATAGCCCCGATATTCCGTACATCGGTAACCCCGTCCAGCATGATGAACAAAGGGACAGCACCCGCGCTGACAACATGGTCGATCACCTGCTGAAGGTCCATATAGGCTACCAGCGCAGCAAACGCTATTACGCCCTGGTGATTCGCCCTGGTCAAAGAGTTCAACTTCTCCGGAGGGACCTGCTGTATCGGTATTTTATGTTCCGTGGCCAGCTCCCGGATCTCTCCGATAGACTCCCCGCTGACACTGCGGGCAAATAATATTTTATCGATGGCGCGGCCCGACCGGATATTTTCGATCAGCGGCTGACGGCCGATAATGAGATGATCTTTCTTCATAATTTTCCTTCCAATAACATTAATTTCACTTTCAGGATCCCGGCAACTGCCAGAGAGTCCGTGATCTCGCCCCTTTCGACCATTTGATAGGCTTCCTCAAAATGGACCCTTTTGACCACCAGTTGTTCGGTCTCCTCCGGCATTGCTTCTCTTTGCTCGAGCCCGCGGGCAAGAAAAATATAACCCCGCTCATCACTGACCGAATTGGACAGATGCATGTCCAGAATATGCGTCCACTCACTGGCCACCAGCCCCGTCTCTTCGAGCAATTCCCTTTGCGCCGATTCCACCGGGCTCACATCCATCTCCCCCCCGCCTTCCGGGATCTCCCAGCTATAGGCCTCCAG
>Ga0310811_10007532_pt1 | contig 13964 bp, 15 predicted proteins | sample YCmetagenome_FD_207642 | JGI IMG/M metagenome (GOLD analysis project Ga0310811, IMG submission 207642) | Soil microbial communities from experimental microcosm in Duke University, North Carolina, United States - YC | ecosystem: Engineered > Artificial ecosystem > Soil microcosm > Unclassified ... | reverse complement strand
ATAGAGAAACGCCCCGAGCTTCGGCAGAAGCAGGGGCCGTTTGCATTGGTCGGCGAGCATGGAGCGGTGCTCAAGCGGGGCCACGACCTTGGAGGTGTTCTGGCCCCGCTCGAGCGCCGGCTTATGCGGCTGGTGCGCTGACCGGAACCGCTGCCGGACGGTCCAGATTTGGAAGCCGCGCCTGCAGGTTCGCCGGGAGCTGCTTCACGACCAGGCGCCGTGCCTGGTGCCAGTAGGCTGACAGCAGCAGCAGCGCTGAGCCGATCACCAGTGCCGTGAGCGCGATGTTGAGCTCGACCGCGCCGAACCGCTTGAACAGCTCGGTCAGCGCATAAAGCACGTAGGCAAGCGCCGAGACGAGCAGCGCGCGCCGATCGACCGCCAGCGCAGTTAGGCCGAACAGGATGTAGAGGCCGACGACAAGCAAACCGACCCCGGTTCCGACGTTGCCGTTCATCACCCCGAGAAGCGTGAAGATCGGGTGGGCAATCATCGGCGCTGCAAGGAGATGAAGCCAGAAGGCCACATCCGAGCGCCGCGTTAGCCGCGCCCGATCGGACGCATCCCACCACATCGCGAACAGGAACATGCCGATCCCGAGCACGAGAACGAAGCTGAGGATCAGGTTCATCGCCGCATGGCTATCGCCGGGCTGGACGATGCCGACGACGACGGCGAGGAAAAGGCCGGCGATCGCTGCTGCGCCCGCCGCCACGGTGATCGGCACGTGGAACCGCCGCCAGTGGATCCAGGCGCCAATTGCCGCAATTGCCGCACTGATCGCGCCAACGGTCGCGCCAAGAAGCTGATTGTCGTTGTTGAAGTGGTCGGGACCGATAATCTCCACGAGAGCGAATCCGCTCGTGACGAGCACGGCGCCGACGAATGAGAGCAGCAGAAGAATCGACGGAAGCGCCATCCGCCGCTTCGCCGTGAAGAACAGCGCCAGACCCCATGAGGTCGCCGCGACGAACAGCGGGGCAAGGAAGCTCGGGCCGACGTCGCCGTGATCGCTGATGAAAAGACCGGTCGCCTGACCGATGCTCTGTCCGATCCAGCCGACCGCGAACAGCAGGATCGCGGCGGCGATGGACACGAAAATGTCGTTGAATCCGGTGATGAGCCTGAACTGCTCCTCGTCCGGAATAGCGATCGTCCGCTCGCGCTCGATATAGGCGCGCAGCGCATCGGCCGCTTCTTGCGTGATCACGCCGGCCGCGACGGCATCGTCTAGCTCTTGTTGGCTGTACATCGGCTGTCCTCCTGTGAGGGCCAGCCTATATTCGGTGTATTATAGTGTCAATACAGCAAAGCGGCGATCCTGGCGTTACTTCGCCCGCGCCAACTGGATCCGTTCCTCGATAAAGCGAACAGCCTGGGAAATCGCGTCTTCCTGGTCGAGTGAGCTCGTGTCGAGCAGGATCGCATCCGGAGCTGGCCTCAACGGCGCGACTGCGCGGTGTGAGTCCCGGTCATCGCGTGCGGTGAGGTCGGCGAGCACGTCCTCATAGTGAGCTGTCATGCGACGTCCCGTCAGCTCTTTCAGCCTTCGCTCGGCACGGACCTCCCGCGACGCCGTAACGAACAGCTTCACGTCCGCATCAGGAGCTACGACCGTTCCAATGTCGCGCCCGTCGAGGACCGCGCCGCCGGCTTGGCGAGCGAAGTCCTGTTGCCGTTGGAGCAATGCCGCCCGAACCGAGGGATAGGCCGAAATCGTCGACGCAATCCGGGAGACCGGCTCGCTCCTCAACTCGGGATCGTCCGGGTCGAAACCGAGCTCGTCACATGCGCGAAGGGCTTCGAACTCGCTCGCCGGATCGCCGCCCCAGCGCCACAGGTTCAAGGCGACCGCCCGATAGAGCAGGCCGGTGTCCATGTGAGGAAGGCCGAAATGGCTGGCGACTGCCCGGGCGATAGTCCCCTTGCCGCTCGCCGCAGGCCCATCGACCGCGATCACCGGCCCCTTGTCTTTTCCGTCGGCCAATCCGATGTCCCTGGCTTGAGGCGGGCTGCTTTGACAGGGGCATATGCCTATGGCAAGGCGCGCCGCCGAACGCGCGGGAGATACCCGCCGCAAATACAATCGATTGGAGTTAGGACCCTCATGGTTAAGCCCGAATGGGGCACCAAGCGCACTTGCCCCAAGTGCTCGACCCGCTTTTACGACCTCGGCAACGAGGACCCGGTGCATTGCATCAGTTGCGGCACCGATTGGGTTCCTGAGCCCGTGTTGAAGTCGAAGCAGCCGCTAGCGTTCGAGGCCGCGCCTGCCGCGGCCAAGGAGCCCGCCGAAGACAAGGAACTCGCGGCGGACGATCTCGCGATCGATGAAGACGAGGAGATCAGCGCCGACGAGGAAGTCGATCTCGAGACCGGCGACAACGATCTCGGCGTCGAGACCGCGGGCGAGGACGACGAAGTCTAGCGCGTTCCCGGCTCGGGAGTCGCACGGCCCGGCCGCGCGACCGCATACATCTCGCGCGCAATCTGGATGAGCAGCGCGTTGGGATCGCCGTTCGCTTCATAGAGATTGCCGTGCGTCTTGCCGGGCAGGAAGCGCACGTCTGCTTTCGCGCCGAGGCGTTCGAGAACGCCCTGCAGCTTGTGCGCAGCGCCATCGAGATGGAAGGTGTCCGCGGTCCCGACGATGACGTGAATCTTCCCGTCGAGGTCCTTGCGGATCGACGGCCAGTCGCGCTGGAGCCGGTAGGCGATGTCGTAATGGTCGCGCCAGTAAGTCGCGACGTCCGGGTTCACCGCGCCTGTGCGGCGGTCGAACATCTGCTGCGGCCGCCCATCCTGGCCCTTGGGCGAAAACACCCAGTCGAACGACGACATCTGCCCGCCATATGGGCCAAGGACCGTCTCGAGCCGCGCGAAATCCTCGATGCTGGCGACGTCGCGCCCGTCCATCCGGACCAGCGGTATCTTCCTGCCTTCGGCATCGACATAGACGTTGGCGTTCGGGCGGTAGATGTCGGCCCCAGTGAAGTCGTGGAAGTCGCTCGGATCCGGAGAGGTCGACCAGGTTCCCCCGAAAATTTTGGGATAGCGCGTCTGCAGCCAAAGCGTCGCCCAGCCGCCCGACGAATGGCCGGTGAGGAACCGTCCGGACGCCCTGGCGTCCATCCGGTAAGTGCGCTCGAGAGACGGGATGAGCTCGGTCGTGAGCGCCGTGCCCCAGGGGCCGTTGTTGACCGAATCCGCGAACTCGTGGGTTCCCGTCGGCCAGCTCTCGTCCAGAGTGACCCAGATCATCGGCGGAATCCTGCCTTCCGACATGAGCTTGATCTTGCTCGCGGTGTCCCATCGGTTGGACGCAAGATTGCCGCCGAATCCCTGAGTCACATAGACCGTGGGCCAGGTCTTGGGCCCTTTGGCCGAATAGCCGGGCGGGAGCGCGACCCAGCCGCGAATGCGCACGGGCCGGCCCCAGAAGGCGCTGAGCTTTGCGCTGACCAGATCGACGGGAACCGTCTTCGCCAGGAAAGGCACGAGCGCCTGCCGGCCGGGATTCTGCGTCTGATAGGGATCCGACGGAGGGAGGATCTTCGTCAGCTTCAGCGGCTCGAGCGGGCCCGGAAGGGATACTTCGGTGACGTCGGACACGAGATCGCCCGCGCCTCGCCCGGCGTAATTATAATCGCCGTTCCGATCGAGCACGGCCTGGATCCAATAGCGGCCCGGCGGAAGCTTCGACCACGCGTTCGGAATGGAATCGCTGTCGGCGTCAACGACCGCAATCTGGCCGGTCGAAAATGATCCGACGTCCCTCGCCGCGACCGCTGTTGCCGTCGCCGAGAAAGGATTTGCATCGACGCGGTCGGTTTGCTTTTCGCCGGGCTTCACGGGCTCGGCAAAGACGATCAGACGGCCGCTTAGGGGAGCGCCCGCGTCGACGCCAAGCTGCACCGGCACGACTTCGGACGGCGGGGATGCCCCGATGATGAAAAGAGCAGCAACCGCCAGAATCGATCGCATCGTCGTCCCCTCCCCGTTCTCGTGCGGCCTTGTGCGGGCACGGCGAATGAGGAGCAAGCCGTTTTCGAGGAGCGGCCAACCAAGCGGTTGACCAGCAAGCCCGAATTTCCCATTTGCAGAGAACGCCGCATCGCCTAAGGCGCTGCGACCGTGGGGCCGTAGCTCAGCTGGGAGAGCGTCGCAATGGCATTGCGAAGGTCAGGGGTTCGATCCCCCTCGGCTCCACCATTTCTCAATTCGCCTGTCCGGAGGACAGCCGGAAACTGAGAACTCTTCGCTCATCGTCAAACGGGCTTCCTTAACGTCGCCGCTTCCTGGCCTGCCGGGCAGCGGGGGGCGGCCGAAGCGTGCTGTTGTGGATGCAGTGGTCGTAGCCGATCCAGTCCATGCTGACCCCGCCGCGCGATGCGTTGCGATTGCACAGTTGCACCTTCCAGTGGGGCGGCCGATGCTTCTCGACGTAACTCAATGCCGACTTCATCGCGCGCCGCTGCATCGCCATGCAGCGCGTCTGCCACGAGCAATTGATGCCGATATTCAGCATCTGGGGATCGTGCAGCACAGCGCGCCGTTGCGCGCTTGCCGGAAATGACAGGATTGCCACAGCGGCGATCGCGATTGCCCACTTCATTGCCGTCCGAAACGATAATGAGCCGCTTCGGTGCCGCAACAAAATACGACGAATGTCGCCGATTCAAACGAAAAGCGGCGACGCCTGGGGCGCCGCCGCTTCCGGTTTTCTCTTATTCGAGAACTTAGCCGAGCGAGTTCGACACGTTGTTGAACGTAGTGTTCAACTTGTTGCCGATGCCCTGCATCGCACCGATCGCCGCAACGGCGATAAGAGCAGCGATCAGACCATATTCAATGGCGGTCGCGCCCTTCTGGTTCTTAATCAGCTTCACAAACTTCGCCATCTCCGGTCTCCCACCATGGCTCGATTAAACGGGACAACAGCCCCAAGCCTTCGCAACCCATACCGACGTAGGCTGAGGTCGAATTTGCCTTCTGGTGGTTGAAGAAAGGTTAAAATGCGGCCTGTTAGTATGAACTTTTGTTAGGGACGTTTTTCAGCGGCCGCCGACCAGCTCGTCGATCTGTTTGACAAGATCCCGCAAAGGCCTTGTCGCGTTGCTCCATTCGGGCGGAAGAGGACTCTTGAGCCGCTCGTCTTCACTTCGGTCGCGGGGCCGAAGATCGATTGGCAGTGCCGGGCCGCGCGAGCGGTCGACGGAAAGCGCCGAAGCCATGAAGTTGTGCCAGATTTCCGCGGGAACAGTTCCGCCGCTGATACGCCCAAGCGATTTGTTGTCGTCACGGCCTACCCAGACGCCCACGACCAGGTCGCCGGCAAAGCCGATGAAGACGGCATCACGATTTTCCTGCGTCGTTCCGGTCTTTCCGAACGTCGGGACTGCAAGCGCTGCCCGCCGCCCGGTTCCCTCGTTCGCAGCCGCATATAGAAGGTCGAGCATCGGAGCCCAGTCGCGCTGCCGGTCGAGCGCGCCGTCTGACCGGAAGAACGCCTTGAGTCCCTCGACCGGCTGCTCTTCCGGTAATCCGCGGGCGACGATCGGAAAGCGCCCGCTTTCGACCGCGGCATAAGCGGACGTCAGCTCGAGCAGGCTGACCCCAGCCGTTCCGAGCGCAAGGCTCGGCTTGTCCGGAAGCGGCGTCGTGATTCCAAGATCACGAGCCGCGCGGATCACATTGCTTCGGCCGACTTCCTGGCTGAGGCGAACGGTCGCCGCGTTGCTCGACCGCGCAAACGCCTCGCGCAGCGTGATCCGGCCACGGTACACGCGGTCGCTGTTCTCGGGCGTCCACCCGTCGATGGTGATCGGCTTGTCCTCGATCATGCTGTCGGGCGTCCATCCCGACCGAAGGGCGGCGAGATAGACGAACAGCTTGAACGCCGAGCCGGGCTGCCGCCGCGCCTGGGTCACACGGTTGAAGGGCGAGTCCGAATAATCCTTGCCGCCGACCATGGCGACCACGCGCCCATCGGGTCGCATGGCAATCAGCGCCGCTTGCGCGTCGCCGATGGAAGCACGGCTGACAGCGCGCTCGGCGAGGCGCTGCAGCGTGCCGTCGAGGGTGGTCTGGACCTTCACCTGGCCGAAGTCGGATTCGAACGCCTGAGCCGCCGAAGGCGCGACCCAGTCGGCGAAATAAGTCCCGGCGGGAAGCTTCGCCTCTTGCGTCGCGGGCCGTGCCGGCAAGGTGGAATGGGCGCGCGCCTGGCTGATCGCGCCGGTGTCCGCCATCGCCTGCAAGACAAGGCGGCTTCGCTTTTGAGCGGCGGCGAGGTGATGCGTCGGAGCAAGCCGCGACGGCGACTGAACGAGTCCCGCGAGCATGGCCGACTGGGCTAGCGTCAGCTTCTCCGGATCGCGATGGAAGTAATGATGGGCGGCCGCGCGCAGGCCGTAGACGCCGTCGCCGAAATATACGCTGGAGAGATAGCGAGACAGGATCTCCTGCTTGGTCAGCCATGCTTCCAGCCAGAAGGCGATGATGATCTCCTGGCCCTTGCGCTTGATCGTCCGGTCGCCCGACAGGAAGTTGGTCTTGGCGAGCTGCTGCGTGATTGTGCTCCCGCCCTGGCGGACCCCTCCCCCGCGCATGTCGGCGACGAAGGCCCGGGCCATTCCCCGCGGATCGATTCCCCAGTGGCGGTAGAAACGGCGGTCCTCGATCGCGACAAAGGCTGCGGGCGTCAGCGGGTTGAGCTTCGTCACGTCGACCGGCGCTTCCTTGATCGCCCCGCGAAGCGCAATCGGCCGTCCTTCGTCGCTCAGCAGCAGCAGGGCGGGATCCGGCAGCGGCTCGAGCGCTCGTGACAGCGGAGCCGTGATCGCGAGCCAGATGATGGTGAGGAAAAACAGGCCGGCAATCGAATAGAGCACCAATGGCCATCGCCGACGGCGCTTCGGCGGCTGCTCATCGGGAGCCGGGATAGGCTGGGCAGTTTCGGGCGCGAGCGGGTCGGGCAGATCCTCGATCGGAACGCCGTTGCGAGTCCAGATTGCGTCCCTCTCAGCCACCCTCATGTTCACGCCGGACTCACCTTAGCTGCATTAGCCAAGTAATACAGTCCGAACGATATATCCAGATGCTTGATGAACCGGCCATTGCGGGTCATTGCACGGCGATGCAGCGGTTTTTCGCAGCATTGCTCCTGGTCGCTTTCGGCATCTTGCCGGCCGCGTGCCGTCAGCAGCCCCAGGGCGCCTTGAGGGCGGTCGTAATCGGCGGCGAGCCGAAGATCCGCGATCCAGCGCTTGGTCCCTTGCCGCCCGCCGATGCCGTGCTCCTCGAGAATATCGCCCAGGGGCTCGTCCGGTTCGACGCCAGTGGCAACATCGAAGGCGGCCTGGCCGAACGTTGGAACGTCAGCGACGACGGCCTGAGCTACATTTTCCGGATCGCCTCGATGAACTGGCCGGACGGGAAGAAGATCACCGCCCAGCAGGTTGCGCGCCTCCTCAAGCGGCAGTTGACCGAACGCAGCCAGAATCCGCTCAAGGACTCGCTCGGAGCCGTCGACGACGTCGTCGCAATGACGGATCGCGTGATCGAAATCCGGCTCCTTGCACCGCGGCCAAACCTCCTCTCGCTCCTCGCCCAGCCCGAATTTGCAATCCTCCGAGAGAACGCCGGAACCGGCCCGTTCCAGGCTGCGCCGATGGCGAATGGTTCGGGAGAGCTTCGCCTCAGCCGCGAAATCCAGCAAAGCGACGACGAAGAGCCGCACCGCGAGCAGGTGCTGCTCGCGGGGGAAACGGTCCAGAACGCGATTGGAGAGTTCGGCCTTGCAAAAGCGGATTTGGTGCTCGGCGGCACCTTCGTCGACTTACCCTATGCGCAGCATGCCAAAGTTCCGGGCGCAGCCCTGCGCTTCGATCCCGCGTCGGGACTTTTCGGACTGGTTCCGACTCAGTCCGCTGCGCCGTTCAATGACCCGCAGTTCCGCTATCTGCTTACCCAGGCGCTCGACCGGAATAATCTCGTCACCCGTCTCGCGGTCCCTGGGCTTGCGGCGCGCGCTACCTTGCTCGAGCCGGGCCTGGACGGCATTGCTCCGCCTCCGCAGCCGGCATGGTTCGGCGCAGCCGTCGCTGACCGCCTCACGGCGCTCCGCGCTCAACTCGACAAGGATCTCGGCAAGACGAAGCCGGTCATTCGTGTTGCCCTGCCCGAAGGGCCTGGCGCGGACCTGCTCTTCGATGAGCTGCAGCGCGACTGGGGCGCCATTGGTCTCACCGTCGCGCGATCGAAACCTGGAGCGCCGGCCGATTTCACGCTGATCGACGAAGTCGCGCCGTCGACTTCGCCATCGTGGTTCGTTCGGCACTTCCATTGCGGAGCGGTCGCCATTTGCGACGACCAGGCCGATCAGTTGATGGATGTCGCTCGTCAGACGCCGGTCCCGCAGCAGCGCTATGCCTTGCTTGCCCAGGCTGCCGCGCGGATCGACCAGATGCAGCTTTTCATTCCGATCGCCGCGCCGATACGGTGGTCGCTCGTCTCCGGCCGCATCCAAGGCTTCGCCGGGAACCGTTACGCCCGTCACACGCTCACCGACCTGGAACAACAACCCGGGACCGGAGACTGATGGCACCGTTCAATCAGCAGAAGCTGCAGATTCCGGGTCTCGGCACCGACCCCGTCTCGGTACGTGAGCGCGTAGAGGCGATGGAGCGGCTGCTTGAGCGTTTGTTCGTCATCCCCGGCACCAAACAGCCCGTCGGCCTTGACGCGATCCTCGATCTTGTTCCGGTCGTCGGCGACATCGCCGATGCCGCGCTCGGCGCCTACATCGTGTGGGAAGCCAAGAACCTTGGAATGTCAAAGTGGCAGATGGCAAGAATGACCGGCAATGTCGGTCTCAACTGGCTGCTTGGCCTGCTTTCGGTCATCCCGGTGGTGGGCGTCATACCAACGCTGTTGTTCCGGTCGAATACGTACAACCTTAGAATCATCAAACGGCACCTTGCGAAGCATTTTCCCGAGACGGAAATGCTCGAGGCGACCGCGACGCCTGTCGACGATAGTCGCCGTTAGCGGGGAATCCAGTCATGCTCGCCGTCGACTTCGTCGGCGATCGGGCGTCCGTAACGATCGGTGCTCGGCCTGTAGACGAACCGCTGCTGGACCAGCCTGCAGGTTAGCTGGTCGAGCTCGGGAACGCCGCTCGATCGAGTGATCATGCAGCGCCCGACGCGGCCGTTCGGCTCGACGGTGAAAGTGAATTGGACGCGACCGCCGACGCCGGCTTCCCGCAGGTCTCTCGGATAGTCGCGAGTCGTGATCTCGCCCGCGATCTGCTCGAGGTCGGTGCCGCCGTCGTCGTCGCCATAGCCGTTGCCGCCACTTCCGCCGCCCGCTCCAGCACCGAGCGCGGGGCCCGTGCCTGTGCCACCGCCGGACGGAGCTACGGCAGGCTTTACTGCCACCTTCGGAGTAACGGACGGCGGCGCGTGGGCAGGCTGGGGCCCCGGCGAGCCGCCCAGGGGCTTTGGTTCAGCCTTGGGCGCCGCAGCCTGATGATGCTGCGGGCGCGGTGGAGGCTTCACGGGAATCGGCGGCGGCGGCGGCGGCTTTGCGAGTGTGACAGAGACCAGCCGTTCAACGATGTCCGCGGGTCGCGTGATGTCGACGTGAAATCCATTCAGCAGCAACACTCCAAGCGCAAGCTGAACGAGAACGACCGCGGCGAGCGCAAAGGCGCGCTCCCGGGGTCGAACGATCCTTCGCGGCTGTGCGTAAGCGGGCATCATGCGCCCGCTTCAACGCTTCAGCGCGTGTAGTAGCAGCGGCGGCGTTCCGTCGACGCCCGGTCGACGGCGCGGCCTGCGAGCGCTCCGCCGACGGCGCCGAGCGCCGTTCCGGCGAGGCCGCCGCCGATCACGCTGTGGCCGACGATTCCCCCTGCTACGCCGCCCGCGACGAGGCCCGTGGTGCCGCTCGAATAGCGGCAGACTTTGTGCCTGTAATAGGTGCGGCCATAGTAATGATGCCGATGATGACGCGCTTCGGCCGGAACGGCAAAAGACGTCGCAGTCGTTGCGGTCAGCGCAACCGCGCCAATGATTCTGGTGAGTTTCTTCATTGTGCCAGCCTCTCTCGTTTCTGTTTCGCCTATCTAACGAGAAATCTTGTCGAGTGTTTCCCGCTTAGGCCCGGTAACGACGAACCGTGCGTGGACGCAGACGCATTCAATGCCTCGCAATGTCCGCTTAACGGAAAGACAGCGCCGCTGTTCCGCCTTAGCGCGATGCGTATCCGACGGGTCGGCCATCCATGTTCCCGGCGGTCGCATAGCGGCACACGAGATAATCGATGCGCGGCGTCGACGCGAGCGCACAGCCGATGCGGGTCGTCGTCGGCCAGATCATCTGGGTGTAATGGCCGACGTCCTCCCAATTCCCGCTGCGGCTATTGTTGGGGAAGATTCCCGGTACGAAGAACCGTTTCTCCGACGACCAACCGCCGACCATCGTTTCGATGCTGAAGGCGCCATGAGTTCCCATCCACAGGTTCTCCCCGGTGCCACGCCTCTTGGAACGGTCCGAATGGGCGAAGACGCCGGTCATCGCCATTTGCTGGGCATAAGCGGCCGCCGCAGTGCCGAGGTCATTGTCCCAGACCAGGGGCGGAACGCCGGCGCGGGCGCGCTCTGCATTATGCGCTGCAAGAATGCGCGCCGGGAACTGGGCCGCGAACGACGATTGCGCGAGCGCAGGCGTCGCCGATACCGCCGCAACGGCAGCCGCCAGTCCCATCCACAATCGCATCTTCCCTCCCCGGCGTTCCCCGAAGGCAAGCTATCCCGCGGCAGGCGAACGGCCACTGAACCCGAGGTTCATCGGCGCGTCACCCGCCCGTCCTGGCGTAAATCAGAGAATGGAAAGAAGCGCTTAACGCGCCGTAGCTGAGCTCAATCCCCGCTGATCGCTGGATCGATCTCTTCCGGATGATCGACGATCGGGAGAACAGGCTTGCCGACATCGCCCTGCCCCACCGTCCGGCCCGCCATCTCGAGCATCCGTTCGAGCGGCACTCGTGCGCGCTCGATGATTTCATCGGAAAGCTCGATGCGAGGCTCAAGATCGCGCAGCGCCACGTAGAGCTTCGCGAGGGTGTTGAGCGCCATGTACGGGCACATGTTGCAGTTGCAATTTCCGTCCCCGCCGGGGACGCCGATGAACGTCTTCCCGGGTGCAGCCTTTTCCATCTGGTGGATGATGTGCGGTTCGGTCGCGACGAGGATCGTCTGCGCCGGACTGCTCAGCGCGAAATCGAGGATCGCCTTGGTTGATCCGACCAGGTCGGCATGATCGACGATGTGCGGCGGGCATTCGGGATGGGCGGCGACCGGAGCATCGGGATGCTCCGCCTTGAGCTTCAGAAGCTCGGTCTCGCTGAAGGCCTGGTGGACGATGCAGATACCCGGCCACAGCAGCATGTCGCGGCCGGTCTTTCGGGCGAGGTAGCCGCCGAGGTGACGGTCCGGTCCGAAGATGATCTTCTGGTCCTTCGGGATCTGGTCGAGGATGACCCCGGCAGACGAGCTCGTAACGATGATGTCGGAGAGCGCTTTCACCGCCGCCGAGCAGTTAATGTAGGTGAGCGCGATATGGTCCGGGTGCGCTGCGCGGAATGCCGCGAACTGATCGGGCGGGCAGCTGTCCTCGAGGCTGCAGCCGGCGTCCATGTCGGGCAGGATGACGGTCTTCTCGGGACTCAGGATCTTCGCCGTCTCGGCCATGAAGCGGACGCCGCAGAAGGCGATCACCTCGGCATCCGTCTCCGCCGCCTTGCGGGAGAGGTCGAGGCTGTCGCCGACGAAATCGGCGAGATCCTGGATCTCGGGCTTCTGGTAATAATGGGCGAGGATCACGGCGTTGCGCTCGCGCTTCAGCCGCTCGATTTCGGCGAGCAGGTCCAACCCTTTGAGACTGGCGGTTTGAACGGTCATTGTTGCCCTTGAGCGGCCCTGCGCCGCTCCGCTTCCTGGATCGCCTGCTCATATGGGGTCGAGAGGTCGATATAGGAAGTGTCGTTCTGTCCCTCGGTCGGGAAGCGGGCGACCACCTTCACGTCCTTGAACCCGGCGGCGAGCAGCGGCATCGCGAAGCTCCGCTCGACCGCCAGCCGCCCCGCCTGATGCGCCAGCTGCATCGGCACTGCCGCCGTCGCCTGACTGCGAAGGTCCGCGACTGCCCGCTCGCGATTGGTTGAATCGAGTTGCTGGTTGGCGTTCGTGAGTGCGGAGAGGACTCCGCCGCCGCCATATTCCTTGACCGCGTTGATATCGACGTCCGGACCCGCCACGTCGATCTCGGGCAGCTTGACCTTCAGTGTGTGGGTCGATGCGTCCCAGCTCACATCATCGTTCTGGAGCTTCGACAGGTCGAGCTCGTAGCGGACATCGCCGGGAAGAATGAGCGTTCGCTCAGAGCTGACGAGGCCGCCGAGCCGCTGCTCCTCGCTCGTAACGACCGACACATAGCGTGCTGCGAAGACAGTGAGGCGATTCTCCGCCCGCATCGATTGCAGGCTCGCATTGGCGATCGTCTTCGGGTTGGGTCCGAACAGCCGGTCGGCCACGCCCGTCGCCATTCCGACGAGCACGCCGAGCACGAGCGCGACGATGACCATCGCGAGTATGAGCGGCTTGTTCAGGCGGCTTTCCATAGGCCTTGCTGTTGTTCAACGAGGCCGCGGCGCTCAAGGTCCAGCAGATGCGCGAGCACCGACCCGCCGGCAGCCGTGACGAGCCGCGGGTCGAGTCCGGGATACGCGTTCGCAACGATGTCCGCGATCGGCCGCGCTTCATTGCTGACCAGCCTCAGAATTTGCTTCTCACGCTGCATTCGGTGCCCCGTCAGGTGCCGAACATATTGCTGCGGGTTCGTCACTGCGGGCCCATGCGCCGGGTAATATACACGGTCGTCGCGCTGCCTCAGCTTGTCGAGGCTCTGCATATAGGCCGCCATGTCGCCGTCCGGCGGGAAGACGACCGTCGTCGACCAGCCCATGACATGGTCGCCGCTGAACAGGGCTCCGCGATAGGCGAAGCAGAGGTGGTTCGACGTGTGCCCGGGCGTTGCCACGGCCGTGATGCTTTCGCCGTCGATATCCAGCATCTCCCCGTCCGACAGCACCCCATCCGGCGCATAATCGCCGTCGAACGACGCGTCGGCTCGCGGCCCGGCTGTTTCCAGCGCCAGCGCAGCGCAGCCGATGATCGGCGCTCCGGTCCTTTCGGCAAGAGGCCTGGCGGCCGGGCTGTGATCGCGGTGGGTGTGAGTGCACATGATGGCGATCACCGGACGGCCCGCGATCGCTACTTCCAGCGCATCCAGATGCTCGGGCAGGTCAGGCCCGGGATCGACCACCGCCACTTTATTGATACCGACGAGATAGCTTTGAGTGCCGTAGTAAGTGAACGCCGACGGATTGTGCGCGAGCAGCCGTGAAATGCCGGGCTCGAGCACTTCCAATCTTGCGTAGGGCGCGTCCACTTCGGCCGCCTTGCCACGAGGTGCGCCCGCTTGGCTAGCAGCGCAGGTCGTACTCGCCGACCGATCCCGCAGGGGTCCCGCTCGGCGCATTCGAGCCAAGGGCCTGAATTTCAAGCCTGCTGCGGACCACGCCGACACAGACTCGCGGAGGCAGGCGCAGGATTGCCGTCTGACCGGGCTTCAGCGCCGGAACGCTCACGTCGGCGCGGTCGTCACCATGACGAACGAAGTGGAGATCGAGGCCGGCGGGATAAGCCTCGTCGGCGCGAAGTACGAGCAGAGTGTCCTTGTCGATGCTATCGCACGACGTCGGGCGGTCTTCGTCACCGGCGAGCGCGCATCGAAGCGTGATGCGCGCCGCCGGTGCAACGCCTCCCGCGCCGAGCACGTTGGGCGGGGGCAAGGTAGGTGCCGTCGGCAAGGGTGGAAGCGCGCCGTATTCGCGTG
>Ga0310811_10007531_pt1 | contig 13965 bp, 2 predicted proteins | sample YCmetagenome_FD_207642 | JGI IMG/M metagenome (GOLD analysis project Ga0310811, IMG submission 207642) | Soil microbial communities from experimental microcosm in Duke University, North Carolina, United States - YC | ecosystem: Engineered > Artificial ecosystem > Soil microcosm > Unclassified ... | reverse complement strand
ATTGACCGACCCCGGGGTGGCGCCGAGCAAGATATTGCCGACGCCGAGGACGCGCGAACCGGCCCCCAAGGTGAGCGACGTGTAGTTGTTGGCCGCCGACACACCGCTGTACTCGCCGGTGGCCGGGATCAGCGCGTAATTATAGACGACCGTCGTCGCGTTCGACGAAATGCTGCTGGCGTAGCCGCCGTCCCCGCTCTGCCCGGCGTAAATATTGACCGTGCCCCAGCCCTCGATGGTCGCGGCGCCGACGTTGACGGTCTGGTACGCCGTCTGGCTGGTGTTGCTGGTCGCGCCGGCGCCGGTGAAGAGGCCGTAGAGATCGGCGTTGGTGTTGTTCGACGCGTGCATCTGCGACACGGTGCCGATGTCGATGCCGCCGGCGCTGAACAATTCGACGCTGTCGGCGATGGTGACGGTGTCGTGCGCCGTCGCGTTCATCGTCGACGAGGCGTCGCCGCCGGCGAACAGGCCGCCGGCCGTCATGCTGACCGTGTCGTCCGTCTGCAGGAAGTTGTAGGCCTCGATATTGATCTTCGCGAGCGACGTCTCGGGATTGTCGTTGAGGCTGAAGATCGTCCCGGTATCGACGTTGGCGTCGACGGTCTGGGTGACGGTGGCGCTGCTCACCGTCGCCGCGCCGGCCAGGACGCCGCCCGAGCCGGCGCGGGCGCCGCCGCTCGCCTCGTTGACCGTATCGGAGGCGAGCACGTTCATGTCGCCGCCGGCCGAATTGATGATCAGGTTGGTCCCCGCCTCTGCGGTGGTGGCCGACGCGACCGTGTTAGTCGCATTGCCGCCGGACGCGCCGACAAGCGATGCCTGGTAGGCGTCGCCATTGGCCGAGTAGTTCGACGTATGCGTGGCGTTGATGCCGAGCGACCCGAAGTAGAGCGTGTCGGTGGTGCCGTTGCCGTAGAGCGTCGCCGATGTGACGGCAGTGGTGCTGGTGGTGGCGACAGCCGCTGCGCCGGCCACGATGCCCCCGGCGCCGCCGATGGAATGGGCCGTGTTGCTATCGGTGCCCGTCGCGGTGATCGACAGCGAACCGGTGTTCGACGCAGTCGTGACCGCGCCGGCGCCCAAATAGGCGTAGGTGTGCGCGTCCGAGGAGGACTGCGTGACGGTCGCGCCGACGCCGAGATAGCCGCCGGAGACGCCGGTCGCTTCGGCATCCTGGTTGCTGTCGTTCTCGGCGGCGATGGTGACGTTGGCCGACGGCAGCGTCAGGCTCAAGCCGCCGTAAGCCGTGACCGTCGAGTCGTCGGACGCCTGCGAGTACGTGCCCTGCACGCCGACGAGCGCGCCGCCGACGGCTGCGATCGCCGAGGCGTAAGCGGCATGGCTGCCGCTCGGAACGGTGGCGGCGGCCGTGATGGTGAGCGCGCCGCCGGAGATGGTGCTGTTATCGCCGACGTCGGCCGTCACGGTGAGCGCGGCACTCGACATGGCGACCGAAGCGCCCACGCCGATGATGCCGAGCGAAGCGCCGACCGCGGAAGATGAGACGTCCGGCACGGCGGTCGCGTCGACCAGCACGCCGGCGCCGGCCGCGGTGATCGACGAGTGATCGCCGACCTGCGCCAGCACCGTCTCGCTGTCGTTCGCCGTCGCCGACGCGCCGGCACCGGCGACGACGCCACCGGCGCCGCCGATGGCGTCGGAGTCAACCGAACCACTGGCGCCCGCCACGATCATGACGCCGCCGAAATTGCTGACGGTGGTCGACGACGCGATGTCCGCTGTGACGTCGCTCGTCTTCGACGAATTGGCGATCGATATGCCGGCCGCCGCGGCGCCGCCGGCGAAACCGTAGCCTTGCGTCTCGAGGGTCGAACTGTCGCTGGCGGAAATCGCCACGGTCGCGGTGGTCGATCCGTTGCTGCCGCTGTCCGCGCGCGACCCGAGCTCGGCCCGGACGGTGTTGTCTATCTTGGCGTAGGCAACCGCGGCGCCGAGACCGACGTACAGGCCGCCGGCGCCGGCGGTGGCGAAGGTGTCCGCGGCGTGGCCGCCGCCGTCGTCCTGCGCGGATGCGGTCACCGACACGACCGGCGCGGTCAGATGGCCGTCGTCGGCCTTTGCCGTCACTGTCTGCGACACTTCGGTGAAGCCAACCGCCGCACCCACGCCGCCGAGGCCGAGACCGATCGACAGCGCGCCGACGATGTTGCTCACCGCGAGCGAGGTGTTCGCATGAACCCCGACCGAACCCGCGGTGATGCTGCCGCCGATGATCTGCGCGCTGATGCCATCGTGGACGGTGTTGCTGTCGACCTGGCTGGTCAGCGCGGCGCCGCCGGCATTGCCGAGTGTGCCACTGTTGGGATCGTTGTCGTTGGCCCCGACGTTCAGGACGCCCATTTCGTCACTCGAGGCGCCCGAGCCGATCAGCACCACGCCGACAGTACCGGCAAAGCTCACCTGGCCGCCGAGGCTGGCGGTGACGGTAATCGGATTGACGTCGCGCGTGCTGTTCGCGGTCACGCTGACAGCACCGGGCGTCGTAACGATATCGCCATCCATCGCCGCCGACAGATTGCTCTTGAGCATCACGAGGTTGACGGCCGCGCCGACGCTGGCGGTGCCGCCCGCCGATCCGCCGCCGACGATCGGGGCGAGCGAGTCGGTCTCCTGTGCGGCGACCGTGACCCCGCCATGGGTGGCGTTCGAGGGGCTGATCGTGACCGTGCTGTTGTAGAGCTCGGCGTCGGTCTCATTGTTGACGATGAGACCCGAGAATTGCGCACTGACACCGACCGAACCGCCAATGGCGCCGACGATCGAATAGCCGGCGGCGTCGGTCTCGGTCGACGCGGCGACGTTCAGAGGTCCGGTGAGGTTGAGAGTGGTCGCCGCGCTGGTCGGGTCGCCGTCGCCGACGATGGCCTTGGTCGTCGAACTGCTGGTCGCGACCATGACGCTCGCGCCGATACCTGCGCTCTGGCCGGCAGCACCCGCGCCGACCGCGCCGAAGAAGCCATCAATGCCGTTTGCGGTAACCGACAGGCCGCCGGCGTCGATCGTACCGTGATCGACGGTCGCCGTGGTCGTGCCCTGGAACAGGTTGGTCAGCGCCGATCCCGACAGTCCGGCGCTGCCCGTTGCCCCGGCGACGCCGATCGCCTCGCCCGAGGTGCCCTCCCAGCCGTAGGCCGAGACAGTGACCGCCCCCGCCGAGGTCCGGGTCGTGCCGTTTGCCGTCGACAGGACGCCGATATCAGTGCTCGTGACCGACGCGGTCGTGGTGCGGTTGATCGTGTTGGTGACGACCACGGCGGCGCCGCTGTAGTTGCCGAAGGCGACGGCGTAGTCGAAGTTGTTGGCGAAGGTCACGCTGCGCGCCGACACGTCGATCCCCGGTGGCGTCGCTGAAACGCCGAGGTTGGTGTCGAGCGCCGAGCCGGTGACCGTCGCCTTGGTGATGCCCCCCATCGACGTGGTGACGACGTTGATCGCCACCGCGGCCCCCTCGCTGACACCGAGCGTCACCGCCGTCGAAATCGACGTCTCGCGCGAGCCGGCGACCACCGCGATGCCGTGGTCCTGCCGCACGTCCTGGCCGAGGTTGGCGACCGCCGCCGGCGTCACCGCATTCGACGGCGAATCCGGCGCCGACGAGGTCTGCGCCGCCCCGGTGACGAGCTTGCCGTCGATGATCTGCAGGCCGCTTTGGCCGGAAGCGGCCGCATCCAGCGTGCTGTTGGTGACGGTCGCAAACGTCTCGCCGGTCGTGCTGGTGCCGCCGAGAATGTTGGTCGTCACCGAGATGCCGATACCGGCGGTCGAGGCGCCGATCGCGGCAGCGCCGGCGACTGCGTTGATGGCGTTATCGTTGGCAGCCAGCACACCGATATTGTTGGTCGCATAGAGTGTCGAGTTGCTGACCGAGGATTTGACGTTGCCGTTCGCCAGGTTTGTCGTCACCGAGCCGTTGGCGGACGCGCCCCCGCCGGACGCCGCCATACCGGCGGCCACTGCGAGGATGGTGCCGCTTGACTGGCTCTCGACGACAATGTCGCCGGTGGCGAAGGTCTCACTCGCATTATAGGTGGTGTAGACGCTGGCGTTGGTGATCGCGGCAGCGGTGTTCGTTTCGATATTGTTGGTCGAGATCGCGACACCCGCGGACGGATCGTCGGCCGACAGCGTTGCATCGAGCGCGATCGCGGTGATGTTCGACGTGTCCGTCGCGCTGACGACGAGCGCGCCGACGACGCCCGAGCCCGACCGGCCGATAGTGGTCGGCGCGCCGGTGGTGCTGCCGACCGTGGCGCTGGCGCCGCCGGAGATGGTGTTGCTGACCGAGGCGCCTTCGAACGCGTAGCCATCGCTCGAGGCGCCGACACCGACGGCGATCGAGGTGATCGTTGTGGAGTCGGAGGCGGCCACCGTCACCGGGTTGAAGGCCGAGACGGTGACGCCCGAGATCGATGCGATATGCGACTCGTTGACCGAATTGTTGATCAGCGAGATACCGACCGCGGTCCCCTCCCCGGCCTGGACGGCACCCGCGACCGAAATGATCTCGGCCGATGACGACGACAGCAGCGCGGCCGCAGCATTGTCCGAGGCGGACGAGTCGTTCGGGTCGGCGGCGTAGAGGGCCTTGTACGCGGATGCCTGGTTCGCCGACGGATTGAAGGCGGAATTGTAGTCGATCGGAATGTCGTTGGGATCGGTCGACGCGATGACGTTAACGGTCTGGTTGGCCGAGATCGCCAGCGCGGTCGGACCGTTGTTGCTGATCGTCGCCGATGTGGTCGCATCGAGCGTGTTGAAGATGAACGAACCGCCGAGGCTCACGGTCGTACCGCTGCTGGCGGCCGCGGCGCCGGCGTAGATCACCTGCGGCGACATCGCGAGCACATCGATGTCGGTAAAGCCGGTGACGCTCGACTGGGAGATATGCGCATCCGTCGCGGGACCGCTGCTCGGATCTTCGAGATCGATATAGGTCACCGCCAGGCCGAGGCCGGCCTTGCCGCCGAAGGCGAAGGAGCCGCCGCCGACGCCAAGCATCGTGCTCTGGTCGGCAAGCACGATGGCGTCACCGCTGCCGGAGATCGTTGAATTATCGATGTAGGCGGCGACGCGGTCGGCCACCTTGGTCGCCGAGACCGAGCCGGCCAGCGTACCGGACGAACCGCCTTCGGTCGTGTTCACCGACAGGCCGATGCCGGCGACGACGTCGAGGCCGCTGGTCAAGGCTTCGACCGCGACCGAACCGATGCTGACGGTTGACGATTCAATATAAGCGAGCGTGGTGTTGCTGCTGGTAGCTACCGAGATCGCGCCGGACAGCGCGCCCGAGACCGCACGCGGCCGCCCCGACAGGACGATCGCCGAGCCGCCCGACCCGCTGACCACCAGCGAATTATTGACGGCCTGAACCTGCACCGCCGGGCTCGTAAAGCCGGTATGCGGCTGCGCCGTGACGTGGTCGAGGTAAGCCTCCGTGTCCATGGCCGTGTCGGTGATCGCCGACGCGCCGGACAGCGCGATCGACACCGTCGCGCTGACCGAGTTCTGCACGGTCGCGAGCACCTGGCCGCCCAGCGAGCTCGACGGCACCGGCGGCGGCTCAGGCGCCTGGCTGTCGACGTTTTCGGACACCACCGATGCGGCGATGACGTTGCCGCTGGTCGTCGCATCGACGGTTAGGTTCTGCGTCTTGACGAAGCCGGCCGCCGACACCGTCACCGCCTGGTTCGGATCGATCGCCGTGCCGGCGATCGCCGAGTTGTCGCCGATGAAGGCCTGTGTGGTGGTATCGATGCCGTTGTAGGTGACCGCGGCGCCGTAACCGGACGTCGCGCTGAACGACATGTCGCCGGCGATCGAATAGACGCCGAGCGCCTCGTTCGCGTTGACGGTCACCGACGCCGCGGTGACCTGCGCGGTATTGCCGATCGACGCGATGGTGCGGTCGGTCAGCTGGAAGACATCGACGAGGCCGCTGAAGTTGAGGCCCTCGCCGGCGCCATTCACCGGCGAGGCATTGACGACGCGATCATACGCGTGCGCCTCGACGTCGACGCCGTTGCCGCTGGAGATGACGGCGCCCTGCCCGATGCCGGCATAGGTGTTGGCGGAGTCGGTCAGCATGCCGAGCGAGGCGCCGACGGCGGCTGCGCCATTGGCGACGTTGCCGCCGAGCAGGCCGAAATTGCCGGCGACGTTGATCGTCTCGCGCGTCGTGGTGGCGAGAACCGAAAGCGGCCCGTTGAAATTCGACAGGATGTCGGCCGCGCCGGAATTCGGATCGAGGCCGCCAAGGTCGACCGACCAACTGTTACTGTTGGTCGACGTCGCCGTCACCTGCGCGCCGTTGCCGACCCACGCCGTGGTGTTGGTCGTGAACAGCGCGTAGTCCATCGAACCGGCGATGCCGAGGCCGGTCGAACCCGACGTCGCGTTGGCGCCGGTCGTGACGATCGATTTGTTGGCGAGCAGTCCATCGATCACGGAGCCGAAATCGGTCCAATCGATGTTTTCGATCGGCGATGGGATCGACGAGTTGGCGGCGACGCCGACCTTCGCCGCGTTCACCGTCACGTCGGGGCCGATATAGGCCGACGAGTTGTGCGTGATCTCGGAATAGGCGATGCCGGCCGAGACCGCGAGCGAGGCCGACGGATTGAGCGAGGTGCCGTTCTTCGGGCTGTTGACGGCGCTGGTCGCGAGGTTGAGGAAGGCTGCGTCGGTGGTGTCACTACCGATCGCGACATTGCCGCTGGCGTAAATCGACGGCGAGGTCGCTTCGATGCGGTTGCCGCTGCTGTCGAGATCGGCCGCCACGCTCGCCGACGACGTCTGCGTGCCATAGGACAGCGACACGCCGCCGGCGAACATCGGCAGTGACGTGCTGCCGAGCTTCATCGCCTGGCCGAAATTGGTGAAGCCGAACAGCTTGGCGAGCAGGCCCGCATCCGGCGGCGACACACCTTCGCCCTCGACGCCCTGACCGACCGCGCTGCCCACCGTCGACAGCGCCGCCAATGCGTCGGCGAAGGCGCCTGCCCCGGCCGTCGCCGAGGCCGACGTCTGGTTCTTCGAGGTTTCGTCCTGCGCAAGGATGGTGACGCTGCCGACCTTGTTTGTCGACGTGCCGAGATCGGCGCCGACATGCGCGACCGCACTGCTGTTGAAGTCGCTGATGGCCAGCGCCGTGCCCGCCGCGCCGCCGTTGCGGGCGTAAGAGCTGGCCGCGACGGCGAAAGAGTTGTCGTTGCGGGCGAGCACGTTCACCGCGCTGCTGCTGCCCGACATGGCAATATGAGCGCCGGAGTCGATCAGCGCCGAGGCGTTGACGCTCGAGTCGCCGTAAGCGACCGAGAAGACCAGCAGCGCGCCCTGAGCGCCGAACAGACCGGATAATGTCGCCGACTTGATGTCGACGGTGGCGTCGTTGACGGCCGAGACGGTCAGGGCACCGCCGCCGCTGACATGCGCGCCATCCTCGATCTCGACGGTGGTGTCGGCGCGCGTGCTTCCGACCACCACGCCGCCGGCAAGGAACGAACCGTTCGACAGACCGAGCGCGGGATCCATCGACACCGTCGTCGTATGCGCGGTGAGCGAGATGGACCCGGCGCTGTCGTTCTGCGCGATCAGGTTGGCCGAACCACCGACGGTGACCTTGGCGGTGCCTTCCGACTGCACATAGCCGGGCGTCAACTGGAGCGGCAGAAGATTGAGCAGCAGCGTGCCGCCGATCACGGTCGCCATGTCGCCCGGGCTGTCGTTATTCGCATTGAGTGCGTAAACCGACTCGGCCGTGGCGGTCGCGGCGGCGCTGATCGAACGGGCTGTAATCGTGCCGTTGATGGTGATCTCGCTGTCGGCTTGCGCGTTCCCGATCGCGAGATACTGCGACGTCGTCGCCGTCAGGCTGACATTGCCGCCTGTGTACGAGGTGGCGCCCGTGCCGGTCGTGTTGTTCACGTCGGCGTAAATCTTGCCCGTGCTGCCGACGATGATGGTCGGCGCGTTGAGCGTGACCGCTGCGGAATTGCCGGTCGAGTGCACGCTCGAGTCCGACAGCAGGCCGGTCACATCGGCGCCGGAATAGGTGCGCGTATCGATCACGCCGTTGACGGTGATCGAGCTGCCGGCCTCGAGATCGACCGCGACGCTGTTCCTGACCGTGCCGTTACTGACGTAGCGGCCGTCGATGATGCCGCCGGCATTCACAACGATCGTATCGTCGGCCTGGATCAGCAGCGTGCCGGTTCCGTTCAGGGCGCCGACCATGCTGTTGATGTCGTCATTGGAATAGTAGGTGGTCGAACCGCCGGGATCGGCGCCGCCGATGACGACGTCGGTCGGATCGATCACGAGCGTGCCGCTTTTGCCGTTCGGCGCGGCGACGTTGACCTTGATCGCGCTGCCGATCGCGAATTTGCCCAGCGCACTGAATTCGACAATGCCGGCATTGCCGGTCGCCGAGCTTGCATCGAAGGTCGCGCCGGTGGCGACCGACAGGGCCCCGCCGGCCTTGAGCATGATGTTGCCGGCGTTGCCGTGAGCGTTGCGGGCGATCAACTGCGCGGTGGGCGCGATACGGATGGCGCCGCCGGCGGTCACGACGATGTCGCCGGGCGCGCCATTGCGGTTGCGGGCGGCCAGTCGGCTGGCGACCTTCGCCGAATCGGCGGCGACGATCTGGATCGAGCCGTTGCGCACGACGATGCCGTTGGCGCTGCGCAGACCCTTGGAATTCACTGAGGCCGCGAACTGTGCGGCGTGGTCCTGGTTCAGGCGCGCGCGCGAGCCGCCCGCGCCGCCGACAACGACGTTCTGGCCGGTCAGGCGCACGCCGTCAGCGGCGTTGATGCGGCCGTAAATGCGGATATTGCCGTCCGGCGAGATCGGGAACGAGCCGCTCATCAAGTTTGCGACGGCGCCGTTGTCGATCTGGCCCTGCGCTCCGACGACCTTGTCGGTGAAGTCCTTGCTCGGCGTCGACACGTTGAGGCTGCCGACATTGACGACGCCGGACCGGCCGACGACGAAGCCGTACGGATCGGCGAAGTAGACGTTGCCGCCGATCTGGCCGTTGGCGTACGAGTTGAGCGTGCCGTTCACGTAAGCCGGCGCGTTGTGCACCAGGTTGATCAGGTTCTGCGTGCCAGTCGGCAACTGTAAATTGACCGTATTTCCAGCGCCAACCCCGAATTGCGAAAACGAGTTGAAGGCGTTCGCACCCGAGACCGTACCGGTCGTGACGTTGGTTACGCTGCCCGAGGTCTGCAGGTTGGTCTGGGTCCGGCCGTCCGGCACGATGACGTTCGCTTGCTGCGCCATCACCGGCCATGTCGCGAGCAGGAACGACATGCACGAGGCGATGATTTGGCCCGCAATACGGTTTGCGCGGACGCGCCAATCAGGGCGAGATAGCGCGATCAGAGCCGGCTCGCGCGAACAGACCGGAGACGCATTGCGTCCCGGCCGATGTTCGGAGCCACTGCCCCACACCACGCCGCTCTCGCGTGCGGGCCGCCTTTCGGCCTGTCCGCAACCACGCTTCGCTGCCACCGCAGTCCCCCTCGCCCGTCGCGCGCCTTGCGTCGCGGGTGCATTAAGACTTTATTAGTGGTGGGATACTGCCATCGCGCACGCTCGAGGTCTTGAGAGTGCGTCGGTGACAATCTGAAACTTTTCTGATATTTGCCGCGCCGATCCGCCGGGGCCATGACAAACAGCGAGCGCAGCGTGCTGCGGTTTGCCGATTTTCAGCTGGACTTTCAACGCGCTGAGCTGCTCGGGCCCGGGGGCGACACGATCAAGCTCCGGCCCAAGACGTTCACCATGTTGCACGTCATGGCCACCAATGCGGGGCGTGTGCTCAGCAAGCAAGAGCTGATGACGGCGGTGTGGCCGAACGTCACCGTCGGTGAGGACAGCATCTTCCAATGCATCCGCGAAATCAGGTCGGCGCTCGGTGACGACGATCGCCGGATGGTTAAATCGGTGTCCGGCCGCGGCTATATCTTCGAGGCGGACGTCGTCTCCGTCGCCGAGACGGAGAGTCCGGCGACAGCCGCCGGGCCTTCCGGCGTTACCGAGTCCGAATCACCTGTCGCTGGGCCGGCGGCCGGCGCAACGACGTCGCGACGTCGGTGGGGGCTGCGCAGTATGGTCGCGGGCGCCGCGCTCGGCTGCTTTGCGCTCGGCTTGGCCGTCGCCGCACCGACGCTCGTGCCGCGCCTGTTCACGCGGCCGCCGCTGACGATTGAGGTCATGCCGATCACGGCCACGACCGACGACCCCCAAAGCCGCGAAGTCGCGGCAACCGTCAGCGGTCGCTTGACTGATGGTCTGTCCAAGATCCGCACCATCCGCGTGCAGGCGCCGCGCCGACAGACCGGGACGCCGAACGCCGAGACGGTATCTCAATCGACAAGCAGTGCCGACCTCGTCCTGCGGGCCGACCTTCAGAAGCGATCACAGAGCTGGGCCATGCAGGCCCAACTCATCAACGCTGCGACCGGCGAAGTGAAATGGTCGACGACGTTTACGGTGGAATCGGACGGCACTGATCTAGTCACGCAAGAGTCGCGTCTCGCCGCCAGGATCGGCTATCCGGTCGCGCTGACTCTCAATGCCATGACACATGCACGGCTGCCGGCGCCGTCATCCAAGATCGTCATCGACCAGGCGAATGCCTTTATCAACAGCACCTCGCGAGAGCGCGCCGCGACGGCGCAGGAGATGCTGGAGAAGGCCTTGGCCGCGCATCCGGACGACGTCGATCTCGGCGCGGCGCTGGCGGCGCAATTGCTGCGTGGGATCCAGACCAAATGGTACACGCCGGCGGAAGCTGAAAAGGCGGAAGCGCGCGCGCAGGCTCTGCTCGAGCACGCCCGGCAGTCGGAGCCGAACTACATCCCTGTGCTCGATGGCTACTGCCGCTTTCTCGAAGCCACCAATCGTTTCGTGGAAAGTCTCGTCGCCTGTGCCGACGCCTTGAGCTTCGATCCCTGGAACGGCCTCGTCCTGTTCCAGACCGGCATGTCGCAGCTTCAGCTCGGCCGCTTCACCGACGCGCTCGCGACGTTCCAAGAGGCGGACCGCGTCGACACGCCGCAGGTTTCGCGCTGGACGTGGCTGCTCGGCGCCGGCTTTACCCTGGTCATGCTCAACCGCGATGAAGAAGCGTTGCCGTGGCTCGAACGGTCGCGCGCAATCACACCCGGGACTGGTCACACCGACATGGTGATCGCCGCTGCCGATCAACGGCTCGGCCGGTTTGAAGAAGCCAAAGCTGCGCTCGCTCGAGGAATGGCGCTGCGGCCCGGAACCACAGTGAAGAACGTCGGACTGCCGACAAAGAACGAAAGCGCCGCCTACCTCGCGCGGGCGGAAGAAATCGACAATCTGCTTGTCGCAGCCGGCTTGCCGCTGCAGTAAGGGCGCCCGACGCAAAGGACAGGGCGGGTGAGCCCGTTGCCGTCTGTCTGATCCGGCCCAGAGTCACGTGGCCGAATGCCTCGCATTGCGACCTGGCTAATGACTTATTTTATATCCGGCGCGTATCGCGTCATCGACGATCTGTCATCGGTTCGCTTCAGGAACACGCGGCCGAATGTGGCAGATGGCCGCTCGACGAGCCACCAAAGTGCCGTGGCCGCTACGATCGAAACGGCCACCGATGTGGCTACGGCTGCGATCTGCAGTTGATCGCTGGCGCCAAACCGCGCGTAGAGATTTATGATCCGGTCGGCGAGAGGCTGATGCAGCAGGTAGATCGAATAGGAAATGGTGCCGAGAAACGATAGAAGCGGCACGGGGCGCGAAAGAGGTACAAAAATAACTGCGGTCGTCATGATCGCTCCACCATCTGGCGATCCCGATCCATCCATAATCTTCAATATTTGCTCGTCAGAAAACACACACCCAAACCGGGTTCAATTTTCGACGCCTCAAAAATCCCGTACTGCGCCGGGGCGCTGGCGGTGACGCCAACGCCCCGATTGTACAGCCCGCGTCCCTCCGGCCGACACATCGCGGCGATCAGCCGAGCAATGGTCGTACCTCGCGGATTTCAGGGGACGCAATGCGCGAGAGAATGCCAGGACTGATCGTCAAAGCCTCAGTCGCCGGCAAGGTCCCTTTGTTGATCGCTGTTCAGTTCGCCGCTTCCGACAATTCGAAACATGCTGTTTGGATCATAACTCTGCTGATCCTTTGTCTTGGGCTGAGGACGCTGCTTCGGCTCGCGCTGCTGTGCACCGGGCTCCGCATCACCGCCGCCAAAGCCAAGCACCTCGACGATGATGATCGACGGCTGCGCGGCGCCGGCGCCCTGCTGCGGGATCGCCGCCTGCTGCGCGGCGGAGCCGGCGGCATTTGATGCGGTGAGCGCGCCGCTGACATTTGGCGGTTGCACCACCGGAACGCCGGTGGACGTCCCCTGCACGGTGATGTTGGCGGCGTTGATCACTTGCAGTGCCGCGAGGTTGACGTTGCCCGACACGCGGATGCCCGCCTCGCCCGCGTCGATCGTGCCGAGCGGCGCGATCAAATCGATGTCGCCGGCGGCGACCTCCGGGATCGGATTGAGCGTGGCGATGCCGGCGCCGCTCGACGGCACGTTCGGCGAGAGCGTGACGTCACCGTAGCTGTCGTAGATGCGGCGCGGCGGCGTGAACACGGTCGTGGTCTTCGAGCCGCGGCCGGCGTTGATGTCGCCCTCCGCCGACCAGGCGAGGATGTCGCCGCCGAAGGTGGTCATGATGCGGCTCTGGCCGAGCAGGATGCTGCCGAGCGAATAGATGTCGATGTCGCCCGAGCCTTGCGTGATCAGACCGGCCTGCGCACCCGGTGCGAAGCCTTCGACGCCGACGATGGTCTGCCCGCCCGGATCGAGGATCTGAATGTCGCCGCCGAAGTCGGTGTGGATGCCGGCGTCGAAGGTGCGCGTCGAGTCGCCCGGATGGAACGACGAGTCGATGTTGCCGACACCGGTGTAGAAGGCCTGGCCGCTGAACATGGTGATGGTGCCGGTGTAGCTGATCGGCCGCCCGTTGGCATCCTCGCTGGGGAACAGCGTGGCGATCGCTTCGCGGCCGCGGAAGTAGCTGCCCTGCCGCGGGCTGTCGATCGCGCCGGATTCCTCGCGGCCGCCGAGCGTGAGCTCCTCGTAATAAACCTGCCGCACGAACACGCCCTGCTGCTCGCTCGGCAGCGCCAGGAAATACGACAATGCATCCGCGCTGCCGCCGGTATAGCCGAAGCGCTGCTGCAGCCAGGCCAGGAGCTCCTGATTATAGGTGTGCACCACCTTGCCGCTGCCTTCGAGCGGCGTGCCGTCGGCCGGCAACTGGTTCGCCGGATCGAAGTACAGCTTGGCGAAGTCGGTATAGTCCGGCCCGTTGGGACCGACGCCGGCCATCAGCACGATGCCGGCGCCGCTCGAACGGTTGGTCGGATCGACATCCACCAGCGCGCCGACGCTGTGCGGCGTGCCGACCGAGCCCGCATAGAAATTGCGCCCCGCCTCGACGTCGAGCAGACCCGGCCCGGCAATCGTCGCAGCGCCGTAGAGAATGTCGCGGCCGGCGCGGATGACGGAAACGTCGTCCGGGTTGTTGTTGAAGATGACATCCGTAATCACCGGCGAGAGGCTGCCGTGCGGGATGCCGCCGCCGACGATGTCGCGCCCGGCGATAATGCGGAACGGCTCGGCGGCGTAATACCAAGTCAACGGCGATGGATCGAGGTGTTGCGACGCGTCGACCGTGGCTGCTTTGACCAAGCCGATTCCGAGATCGACAATGTCGGTACCCGCATAGACCAGGCTCGGCTGCGTGTCGTCGGCGTGGAGATTTGTCGTCGGCGTGTCAGGCCCGAAAGCGATCGGATCCTCCCCTCGTACCAATGCAGGTTGGCGGAAAGCCGAGTCGGGGGTCGAGTTGCCCGAGGAGACACCGCCGTTGAGAGTTTCGAAGACGGCGTGCG
>Ga0310811_10007530_pt1 | contig 13965 bp, 13 predicted proteins | sample YCmetagenome_FD_207642 | JGI IMG/M metagenome (GOLD analysis project Ga0310811, IMG submission 207642) | Soil microbial communities from experimental microcosm in Duke University, North Carolina, United States - YC | ecosystem: Engineered > Artificial ecosystem > Soil microcosm > Unclassified ... | reverse complement strand
ATTTCGCGTTCGTGCGGAGATCGATGCCTTCGCGGCCCAGGAACCCGGCAACCGTCTCCGAGACGTCTTCGTCCTCTCGCGGGATCAAGCGCGGCCCGACTTCGACGATCGTGACGTCGCTGCCGAAGCGGCGGAACATCTGACCAAACTCGAGTCCGATGTAGCTGCCGCCGAGAATCAGCAGATGCCGAGGCAGGAAATCGACATCCATCATCGAGCTGTTGGTGAGATAATGGACCTTGTCCAGACCCGGAATCGAAGGCACGGCAGGCCGGCCGCCGACATTTATGAAGATGCGGTCGGCCGCTACCGTCTCGCCGCCGATCTGGATCTCGCGGGGCGACACGAAACGCGCATGGCCCTGATAGACACGGCCGTTCTCGAGGTTCCGAAGCGATCGTTCGACGCCGCCGTTGGAAAGGCCGACCACGTAGTCCTTGCGCGCCTTGACGCTCTTCATGTCGACCTTGATCTCGCCATCGATGCTGAAACCGTAATCCTTGCCGCGGCGCGCCATATGGATGGCATAGGCGCTCGCGACCAGAGTCTTGGTGGGTGTGCATCCAGTGTTGACGCAGGTGCCACCGAAGCGATTGCGCTCGATGATCGCTACCTTCATGCCCGAGCCGGCCAGACGCCGGGCAAGTGATGGCCCGGCTTGCCCGGTCCCAATGATGATCGCGTCATAGCTCGTCATCCGGTTCTCCTTTCGTGGCGGTGGGCCGCAAATCCCCAAGTATCGGCCCGCCATGTCGCAGTTATGGCACGAGGCTTGCTTCCCCGCTGTCATGGCGAAAAAGCTCGATATCGAACTCGTCGCGCTGACCAAACGTTACGGTGAGACGCTGGCCGTCGATAAGATCAACCTGCGCATTCCCGCCGGCGTCTATTGCTGCCTCCTCGGCCCCTCCGGCTGCGGCAAGACAACGACCTTGCGCATGATCGCCGGCCATGAAGCGGCAAGCGAGGGCGACGTCATCCTGGGCAGCGAGAACATCACCGACCTTCCGCCGGCCGCGCGGGGCACGGCGATGATGTTCCAAAGTTATGCGCTCTTCCCTCATCTCGACTGCATCGACAACGTGGCCTTCAGCCTGAAGATGCGTGGCGTCGAGAAGGAGACAAGGCAGGCCCGGGCGCTCGAGCTTCTGAAGCGCGTGCAAATGGAACCCTATGCCAAGCGCCTGCCGGCCCAGCTCTCGGGCGGCCAGCAGCAGCGCGTCGCGCTGGCGAGGGCGCTGATCACCGACCCGCAGGTTCTGCTGCTCGACGAGCCATTGTCGGCGCTCGACCCATTCCTGCGCATCAAGATGCGCGAGGAGCTGAAGGCCCTGCAAACAAAGCTCGGTATCAGCTTCATCCATGTGACCCACAGCCAGGACGAGGCGATGGCATTGGCCGATCTGGTGGTGGTGATGAACCACGGCAGGATCGAGCAAGCGGCCCCGCCCCGCGAGGTCTTCAACAAGCCGGCCTCTGCTTTCGTCGCACGCTTCATCGGTGGCCACAATGTGATCCCGGCGGCAGTCGCACGAGCCAAAGGCGGCGGCGGGTTTGTCGCCATCCGCGCCGATCGCATCACAATCCAGCCGGGATCAGCGCCTGTCGACGCTACATCGCTGAGCGGCGTGACGCGCTCGGTCGAATATCTCGGTGCCACTGTTCAAGTCGGCATCAACGTGGCCGGTCTCGATCCGCTGTCCGCGGTCGTTTCCGAGTCCCGGTTCGACGCCAATCCGGTCGCCCCGGGGCAGCCGGTGGTTCTGTCTTGGATGCCCAAGGACGTGCACGTCCTTGGGCGGGAGTAGGGAGGCGGCCCCGCGCCGTCAGCAGACGAGGGGAGCGATGGAAATGGCTCGGAAACAAGACGGCTTTGGGCGCCGCAAGATCCTGAAGGGCGTGGCTGGCGTTGCCGGCGCTGCGATCGGCAGTGGTACGATTTCTGGTTTCCCGGTGATCTGGGCGCAAAACAACAAGGACATCGTATTGCGCCAGTTTGGCACCGGTGTGTCGAACATGAATGAGATCGCCGAAAAGTGTAAAGCAGACCTCGGCATTACCCTTCAGATGACCGCGCTCGATTCAGACGCGGTCACGCAGCGCGCGGTGACGCAACCCAATTCCTACGACATTGCCGACATCGAATACTGGATCTGCAAGAAGGTCTTCCCGGCCAATGTCCTGCAGGCGATGAACGTCAAGAAGATCAAGTATTTCGACAAGATCGTTCCGATCTTCACCAGCGGCAAACTGAAACCTGACAGTGTGATTGCGCAGGGCACCGCACCCAATACGGTCAGCTTCGTCGAAGGCGCGGGATCGACCAAGTTCGCCAAGGGGCAAACCGATTGGTTCACGATGATTCCCACGATCTACAATGCCGACACGCTCGGCATCCGGCCAGACCTGGTTGGCCGCAAGATCGAATCGTGGAAGGACATCCTTGATCCCAAATTCAAGGGCAAGACGTCGATCCTGAACATCCCGTCGATCGGCATCATGGACGCCGCGATGATCTGCGAGGCCGCGGGCATCATGAAGTATGGCGACAAAGGCAACATGACCAAAGCCGAGATCGACAAGACGATCGACTTCCTCATCAAGACGAAGAAGGACGGTCAGTTCCGTGCCTTCTGGAAGACGTTCGACGAGTCGGTGAACCTCATGACCTCGGGCGAGGTGGTGATCCAGTCGATGTGGTCGCCCGCTGTCACCGCGGTGAGAGCCAAGGGCGTTGCCTGCGTCTATCAACCGTTGAAGGAGGGATATCGTGCCTGGGGCGGCGGCCTTGGTCTTGCCAAGCACCTGTCCGGCGCCAAGCTCGACGCTGCCTACGACTATATCAACTGGTACCTCTCGGGTTGGGCCGGCGCTTTCCTCAATCGCCAGGGTTACTACTCCGCCGTGCTCGACACGGCGAAGAAGTTCATGACCGATGATGAGTGGGGCTTCTGGATGGAAGGCAAGCCCGCCAAGGGTGACATCAAGAGCCCGCAGGGCAAGGTGATCGAGAAGGCGGGCGCGGTGCGCGACGGCGGCTCCTTCTACGATCGCATGGGCGCCGTGGCGTGCTGGAACGCCGTCATGGATGAGGATCGCTACATGGTCCAGAAGTGGAATCAGTTTATTGCGGCGTAGTCTTCTCCTCCTCCCAAGTCTACGTCGACTCCTCCCCTGCGCGATTTTCGCGTAGGGGAGGAGGAACTACGCAGAAATGAAGCCGACCAAAAGCTGGGTCCCGTATCTTCAGGCCGCACCGCTTGGACTGGTGTTTCTGGCCTTCCTGGTGATTCCCATTGCCACCATCGTGGTGGTGAGCTTCTTCGACTACAACACGACAGAGATCATCCCGGCGTTCCTGCGGCAGAACTACGAGGAGCTGCTGACCTCGCCAGTCACCTGGGAGACCTATCTCCAGACCATCGAATTTGCCGCTATCACCTGGCTGCTGACATTTCTGATCGGCTTCACTCTCGCTTATTTCCTTGCCTTCCATGTGCGTACGACCACGTGGCAGACGGTGCTGTTCCTGGTTTGCACCATTCCGTTCTGGACCTCGAACGTGATCCGCATGATCTCGTGGATCCCGTTCCTGGGGCGCAACGGGCTTGCCAACATGACGCTGATGAAGCTCGGTCTGATCCACCATCCGCTCGAATTCCTGCTCTATTCGAACTTCTCAGTCGTACTGGTCTACGTGCACCTTTACACGCTGTTCATGGTGGTGCCGATCTTCAATTCCATGATGCGCATCGATCGAAGCTTGCTGGAGGCGGCGCTCGATGCCGGCGCGAGCGGTTGGCAGACACTGACCAATGTCATCCTGCCACTCTGCAAGCCCGGGATCGCCATCGGCTCGATCTTCGTCGTTACCATCGTGATGGGCGATTTCGTCACCGTGCGCATGATGAGCGGAGGCTTGAGTGCCTCGGTTGCGCTGATGATGGCCAACGCCATGTCTCTGCTGCAGTATCCCGCCGCCGCTGCGAACGCCGTTGTGCTGCTGATCCTGGTGCTGATCACTGTCGGGGCGATGATGCGCGTGGTCGACATCCGTAAGGAATTGTGACGTGCACAACGGCAGGCGCGGCCCCGCTTTCTGGCTGCTTGCGGCGTTCTTCGCGCTGTTCGTGCTGTTCCTCTACGGCCCCACGATCACCATCCTCGTGCTGTCATTTCAGGGGCCGTCAGGGCAGCTCACCTTTCCCATGACGGGCTTCTCTCTGCACTGGTTTCGCAACCTGTTCGAGACCCAGATGGTGGGCGACTTTGCGGGTGCGCTGCGGCGGTCACTGATCCTGGGCGTCGCGGTGATGATCGTGACGGTGCTCTTCTCTTTCTCCGCGGGGCTTGCCTTCCGGTCGCGCTTCCGCGGCTCGGACACCATCTTTTATCTCGCTATCGCCAGCCTGATCGTCCCTTCGATCCTGATCAGCCTCGGCATTGGGCTTCTGTTCCGCGTGCTGGATCTCGACCCTGGTTGGTATACGTCCGCTTTCGGCGCACATCTCACCTGGACGCTGCCGTTCGGACTCCTGATTATGTTCGCGGTCTTCAACCGCTTCGACCACCGTTACGAGGAAGTGGCACGCGATCTCGGCGCTACACCCTGGCAGACCGTGCGCCACGTCATCGTCCCCATCGTCGCGCCAAGCCTGATCGGCGTTGGGCTGTTCGGCTTCACCCTCTCGTATGATGAATACGCGCGTAGCCTCTATACGGCGGGCAACTTCAACACCTTGCCGCTCGAGATCTATGGCATGACCACCAATGTAACGACGCCGGTGCTCTATGCGCTTGGCAGCGTAACGACGGGCGTGTCGTTTCTGGTCATCGCGCTTGCCTTGGTGTCGTTCACCTGGATGCGCCGCCGCCGCGCCCGCCATGGCAGCGACGCCGGCAAGGCCGCCTGAGAGCGCCCGAGCCGTGACTATTGTCAGGCCGGATAGTCCTCGACCGTGTCGACCGCGGTGCGCAGCGCTTTGGCCCAATGCGCCGAAAGCTTGCGGTAGTATTCGTCGTCCTCGTTGATGCGGCGCACGCAACGGACGTCGAGCGCGTCGCGCTCGTAGAGCAGGAGATCAATCGGCATGCCGACCGAGAGGTTCGAGCGCAGGGTGGAATCGTAGGACAGGAGAACGAGCTTCGCCGCTTCGTTCAGCCGCATGTCGGTGCGTACCACGCGGTCGAGGATGGGTTTGCCGTATTTGTGCTCGCCGATCTGCAGATAGGGCGTGTCATCCGTGGCCTCGATGAAATTGCCTTCGGTGTAGATCTGGAACAGCCGCGGCGGCTCGTCGCCCACCTGGCCACCAAGGATGAACGAGGCCGAAAAACCGGCGGTGCTTGCCTCGAGGGCTGGACCGTCGACAGCCCGTATCTCCCGCACGATGTCGCCGATCAGGCGGGCAGCGCGGTACATCGAGGCGACATTCATCAGATTCGGCTGGTTCTCATCGCCGCTCAGTTGCTCGTTGATCAGGCTGATGACCGACTGGGTGACCGCGAGGTTACCGGAGCTCAGTAGCACCAGGACGCGTTCGCCGGCGCGACGCCAGAAGTGCAGCTTGCGGAACTGCGAAACATTGTCGATCCCAGCATTGGTTCGCGTGTCAGCGGCAAACACTAGCCCGCGCTCCAGGCGCACGGCGACGGCATAAGTCATGAAGAGCTCGCTCCTCCTTTTTAGCGGCTATTGCTGGGGAGTTGTTTGCTGCACCTTGACCTCGACCGCAAGCGATTCGCCCGCGCCACCGCGGTGCATGCCGCGTATCGGCGCAGCGTATCGAGCATCCAGCGCCGCGGCGAGTCGCACGTAATGATCGATCGGGCAGACGCCGTTGGCGGCATCGAAGCCGACCCATCCCAGGCCCGCGACCCAGGCTTCCGCCCAGGCGTGATGGGCGACGGCCTGCTCGGGGTCGTCGAGGAAGAGATATCCCGTGACGTAGCGGGCAGGGATGCCGGCCTGTCGAGCGGCGGCGATGAAGATATGCGCGTGGTCCTGGCAGACCCCCTGGCCGGCGGCGAGCGCCTGGGCGGCCGTCGTTTCGGTGCCCGTCACACCCGTGACATAGGCGACGCGTTCCCGGATCGCGGTCATCAAGGCATGGAGCCAGGGAACCTTCTCCGATGCGGGCAGCGCCTCGGCCAACGCCGAGATCGCAGAATCTGGCTCGGTGAGCGGCGTATGCCGCAGATAAACGGCGAGGGGAACAGTCTCGGGCAAGCCCGCCACCACGCCCGCGGTGTCAGCCGTCTCGACAGTCCCAGAAGCGACGATCTCGATTTCCTCGTGCTGACGATTGATGGTCAGGAAATGCGTGATGTTGCCAAAGCCGTCCCGCCCTTCGCGCAAGGAGGTGGCCGGCCGGCTGTCGACCTTCCAGTCGATGACCTTTTGGCCGTCGAACGCGGCCGGGGTTAGCCGCAGGATTTGCGCGCTGTAGGTCGCGGGCGCTTCGTACCGATAACGCGTTCGATGCTCGACGGCGATTCGCATGGATCGTGGCTTAGTCGTTGAAGTGATAGGCCGCGGCAATCTCGTAGGCCAGTCGGCTGTTGTCGCTGATGAAGTCGCGCAGGAACTCGTGCAGCCCGGCCTGGAAGATGCCCGGCATGTCGAGCATCTTGAGCCGCGACAACATCATTCCCGCCAGCGCCTGGCAGCTCGTTTCCAGGCCATAGGATTGCGACAGGCCGGAAAGCGCCTGCATGATCTCGGCGTAGCAGGAGTGCAGCGAACGCGGCATCTGGGGGTTGAGGATCAGGAAGTCGGCGATGTGCCAGGGCTTGAAGGCATCGCGATAGACCCAGCGGAAGCTGCGATGGGCCGATACCGATCTCAACATCGCGGCCCACTGGGCACTGTCGAGTCCGCCGCCGACCAGCTCGTTCTGCGGCAGCAGAACATAGTATTTCACGTCGAGGATGCGAGCTGTGTTGTCGGCGCGTTCGAGGAACGTACCGAGCTGGGTGAAGTAGAACGTGTCGTTGCGCAGGATCGTGTTCAGCAAGGCGCCTCTGAACAATGCCGACCGGTCGCGGATGCGGTCGAACAGGGCGGGCAGCGCGTCACTGGGAACATTCTCGGTTGCGTTCCTGGAAAACTCGATCCAGGCACCGTTGAGGCTTTCCCACATCTCGCGTGTAATTGCGGTGCGCTGGGCACGCCCGTTTCGTCGCGCTGTTGAAAGACAGCAGTAGACCGACGAGGGATTGCTCTTGTCGAACAGCAGGTAGTCGACGACTGCCCGCGTCTCGAACGTCTCATGGGAGGCGATATAGCTTGCCTCGCAGCCCGCGCTTTGCAGGGTCGAACGCCACTCCTGGCCGCTATCCTCATGCGGCAGCAGGCTCAGCCGATGCCCGACCTCGAGCAGGCGTGCCATGTTCTCCGCTCGCTCCATGTAGCGCGCCATCCAGAAGAGATCGTTGGCCGTCCGTCCCAGCATATCGCTTGTCGTTTCTCCGCTGCCGCCTCAGTCCTCGAGCACCCAGGTATCCTTCGTGCCGCCACCTTGGCTCGAATTGACGACCAGCGAACCCTTCTTCAGAGCCACACGTGTGAGGCCGCCGGGTGTCAGGCGCATGCGATCGCCCAGCAGCACGAACGGACGCAGGTCGACATGGCGTGGCGCGACGCCTTCGTCGGTGACCGTCGGGCAGGTCGAGAGCTCGAGCGTGGGCTGCGCAATGTATCTTGCCGGATCGGCCACGATCTTGGTGCGGAAAGCCTCAATTTGGGCGCGGCTCGACGTCGGGCCGATCAGCATCCCGTACCCTCCCGAGCCATGCACTTCCTTCACAACGAGTTCCGACAAGTGCTCCAGCACATAGGCGAGGTCGTCAGGTCGTCGGCAGCGCCAGGTCAGGACATTTTTCAGGATCGACGGCCGGCCGGTGTAGAATTCGATGATCTCCGGCACGTAGGTATAGATCGATTTGTCGTCGGCAATACCGGAGCCCGGTGCATTGACGATCGTCACCCGTCCGGCGCGGTAGTGCTCGAACAGCCCGGGCACGCCGATGACGGAATCGGGGCGGAATGACAGCGGATCGAGGAAGGAATCATCGATCCGTCGATAGACGACGTCGACCTGGCGAAGCCCCTGTGTCGTCTTCATCATGACACCTGTTTCGATCGACACCAGGTCGTGCGCCTCCACGAGTTCGACGCCCATTCTGTCGGCGAGAAACGAATGTTCGAAGTAGGCGCTGTTGTGCTCGCCCGGCGTCAGGACGACGATGACCGGGTCGCGATCGAGGCCGGCCGGCGCCACACTTTCGAGCGTTGCACGCAACTCCTCGGGATATTGCTCGACGGGGGCAACACGGTTGCGACTGAAAAGATCGGGCGCCATGTGCATCATAGTCTCCCGGTTCTCCAGCATATAGGACACGCCCGAGGGCGTTCGCGTGTTGTCCTCCAGCACGAAGAACTCGTTCTCCGCCGTGCGGACGAGATCGACGCCGATGATGTGCGAATAGATCCCGCGCGGCGGGTCAACGTTCAGCATTTCCGGCAGGAATGCCGCGTTCTGGATGACGATGTCCGCCGGCACCCGGCCGGCGCGCAGGATCTCCTGCCGGTGGTAGATATCGTGCATGAAGGCGTTTAGCGCGCGCACGCGCTGCTCGATACCGGCAGCCAGCCGTCGCCATTCGACCGCGCTCAGCACGCGCGGAATGATGTCGAAGGGGATCAGCCGTTCTTCGGCTTCTTCGGCACCATAGACGGCAAATGTGATTCCGGTTCGGTGAAACAGCGCCTCGGCCTGTTGTCGCCTGGCCGTCAACTGCTCGCTTGTCTGACCCTCAAGCCAGGTCGCCATCGCGCGATAGGGCGTCCGGCAACGCCGGCTGCGACCTCTTCCATGCATTTCATCGAAGGCCACGTGATGCTCCCGAGAGCATTCTGCACGGATCGGGCCAACGAAGAAAGACCTCGCGCGGAGGTGGCAAAGTGGCGCCGCAACGGTCCTGCAGCCCAGAAGGGGAGCAGTCTATTGCCCATTTCGTGGACAGCCTGGGTGCCTGCGCGGCGATTCCTTCCTTCAGCGGGTACGCCAGGCCGCCACGTCAGAGGGATCGGCGTTGCAGGTCGCCGAAAGCAGCGCGGCCGTCACCAGCGTCGCCTGACGTAGTTCGCTTTGCGCCACCTTGTCCCTCGTGTCGGCCGGCGTCAGGACGAGGCGAAGGTGAGCGGCGGGATCGTCAAAGCCTGCGACCAGGCGAATAGCCGGAATGCCACCCAGGGCGAAGTTGGCGTGATCCGAGTTGGTCATCAGCGGACGGACCGTGCGAAGGGAGTGGCCGTTGGTCGCTGCGACGTTCAGCAGGAAAGGCTCGACGCCGGCATAGCCGCTGGTGAGGGCGGCAAGGTTCGGACTGCCAGCCACCGAGTCCAGATTGATGTTGAGGGCGATCTTGGCTTTGTCCGCGTCGGCGAGACCCGCCACATATTGGGCCGAGCCCGTGAGTGCCCACTCCTCGACACTGAAGAACATGGCCCGCAAGCCGCGGCGGAATTTTGCGACCTCCGGCGATAGCGCCCTGATGACGGCCAGCACGGCGGCAAGCCCACTACCGTTATCCATGGCCGATTCCGCCAGGTCGTGGCCGTCGACATGAGCCGACAGAACCACCCATTCGTCGGTCTGGCCCGGATAGTCATAGACCAGGGTCTCGGTCTCCGCTGATGCTTCTTCGGTTTCGATCAGCATCGTGGCAGTTGGCCATCTCTCGGCCGTGCGCGCGAGGCGCGCTGCCGTCTCGGGCGCGATGCCCAAGGCCGGGATGCCATCGCCTTGGTCGCGGCCGGAAGAGCCTGCCACGACGTTGCCCGCAAGTGGCCCCGCGATCAGGAAGCCCACGGCACCCTTTTCGCGCGCCATGTCGTACTTGCGCCGGCGATGGATGGTGCCGGCGGCAAACATCAGCTCATGCCGGACCAGGACAATGCGCCCTTTGATGTCGGCGGCGTGCTCGGCGAACTCGTCTGGCGTGCCGCGGCCAAGATCGACCACCTCTGCCGTGAGGCCGTCCTTGGCCGTCGCGATCGTCCGTACCAGGGGATGGCAAGCAGCCTCGCTGCCGTCCTGCAATCGCAGTGTCGCTCGCTTCGCACGCCAACCGTTGTATGGAACGGGGATGGAGCGACCCGAATTGGCCGGGGAGGCGGCATGCACACGTTCGCGCAGCAGGGCAAAGGCTTGCTTCTCGCTTTCCGTCCCGGCAAGGCGGCCGCCGCAGTCGCAGATATCGTTGAAATCACGCCACAGGCCAACGTCACCTGCAATTCGGGCTGTCAACTTCGGATCAAGACGCATCAAGGGAGACTCCTGCCGGTACGGCTCATTGGTCGAGCTTGCGATCGATGAGGTCGAGGAACGCGGCTGCGAGCACCGATGGCTCGCGGTCGCGACGATGGAAGACGCCGATCTCGTAAAGCATGGTCGGTTCGAAGGGGCGGACGACCAGCCCGAGATGGGCGAAGCTGCCGGCGGAGAGCTGGTCGACCAGCGACCACCCGGCGCCGGCGGCGACGAGGGCGCAGAGACTGGCGAAGAACTCGGCCTCGACGACAGCGTTCAGCGCGACGCCGGCCTTGGCAAAGATGTCGAACAAGCGGGCCGGCACCTGCATCGACCGTGAGGGCGCGACCATGGGGTGAGGGGCGAGAAGCTGCGGTGTCAGCACCTTGCGGGAAGCCAGTGGATGGCCCGGCGGCAAAATCGCGACGCAGCGCATCTGATACTTGCGGAGCTTGATCGCCGAGTCGTCGATCGGGAGCTCGGCAATCCCAAGATCGTAACTTTCACTGGGCAAGAGTTGGCTGACGACGTCGGAATGCCGAGAGATCAGGCGGACCATGGCACCCGGCCGCTCCGCGACGAACTCCGCCACGAGCGTCGGCAGGAGGGAGATGGCGGCAGAAGGGTGGCTCGCGATGACGAGCTTGCCCGTCTGGCCGCCGCGGATTTGGGCGGTGGCAGCCGCCAGCCGATCGACCTCGCCCAGTACGCGGCTTGCCTCGGCATAGAACAGCAGGCCTTCCGGCGTGGGCTTCAATCGCCCACCAGTGCGTTCGAAGAGGGAAAAGCCGCAAGCTTCCTCGAGCCGCGCGATCTGAGTGCTGACAGCGGGCTGCGTCAGGCCCATGGCCTGCGCCGCTGCCGTCACCGAGCGATGGTCGACGACCGCCCGGAACGCCTCGAGAAGCTTGACGTCCATCAGTCCATAAAATCCGGTTATTGGGCTGAGAAGCCGTATTGGAGCCTATCTTTAGCAAATCATTGGTCGAATCGGGACATCAAAAATAAACGGCATATGAATTGCTTATGGAATTGGGACGAGGCAATGTTGGCTAAGGGAGAGAAACGGCATCCATGGTAGCAACGCCGATCATCGTTGCGGAGAACGTGAGCAAACGGTTCGGAGAGAACCAGGTGCTGACGCGTGTCTCGCTGCCGGTGATGGAGCGCGATGTGGTGTGTGTCGTCGGGCCGAGCGGCTCGGGCAAGACCACCTTGCTGCGCTGTCTGGCCCTTCTCGAAGTGCCCAGCGAAGGGCGCGTCGTCATGCAGGGCGTGCCGATTTCGACTCCCGAGCGGGACAAGCAGGTGAGGAGTGCGGCACGTGCCGTCCGGTCGGATATCGGCATGGTGTTCCAGCACTTCAATCTCTGGCCGCACATGTCGGTGTTGGAGAACCTGATCGAGGCGCCGGTTCGGGTGAAGAAGCTTCCCAAGTCCAAAGCCATTGCCATCGCCGAGAAGCTGTTGGCCAAGGTCGATCTGCTCGACAAGCGCGATGCTTACCCGGGCCGGCTGTCCGGTGGCCAGCAGCAGCGGGTGGCGATCGCCCGGGCGCTCGCCATGTCGCCGAAGGTCCTGCTGTTCGACGAGGCCACAAGCGCGCTCGATCCCGAACTGCGCCGCGAGGTGCTGCTGGTGATGCGCCAACTCGCCCAGGAAGGCATGACCATGCTGGTCGTGACCCACGAGATGGGGTTTGCCCGTCAGGTCGGAACGCGCACGGTGTTCATGGACAAGGGCGAGATCGTCGAGGAGGCGCCGGGAGCGGCCTTCTTCGAGAATCCGAAAACGGAGCGCGCCCAGCGCTTCCTGCAGCAATTCGAGGAATGAATAGCCAAAGTTCGAGGGAGGCAATCATGGGTGGAAAGGAAATCCTCGGCGCGCTGGTGCTCGCCGCGGCAATCAGCGGAGGCTCGGCTGTTCCGGCAACCGCGCAGCAGACGCAATCGCGCCTGTTCGAGATCACCAAGAGCCACAAGCTGCGGGTTTGTCAGTTTCCGCTCTACTATTCGATCTCCTTCCGTAATCCCAAGACCGGCGAGCTCGAAGGCATCGACGCCGATCTGTCCAAGGAACTGGCCAAGGAGCTCGATGCCAAGCTTGAGGTCGTGGAGACGAGCTTCGGTTCGTTCATCGCCGACCTGCAGGCCAACAAGTGTGACATCGGGATGTTCGGTGTCGGGGCGACCCTGAAGCGGGCGCAGGCCGTCGAATTCTCCAAGCCCTACCTCGTGACGAACATCTATGCCGTGGTGCGCAAGGATGGTCCGATCAAAACGTGGGAGGACATCGACAAGAAGGGAATCAAGGTGGCTGTCTCGCTCGGCAGCTTCATCGAGCCCTTCATGAAGGACTACATGAAGAACGCCGAAGTGATTTCGGTTGCCCCACCCAATACCCGGGAGGCCGAGCTGGTCGCCGGTCGCGTCGACGTCGACATGACCGACTTCCCGACGGCGGTGAAGGTCACCGACGAATTCGACTGGGCAGCCTATGTCACGCCGAAAGAGAAGCTGGCGGTCACGCCTTACGCCTACGTCGTGGCGCCGGGTGACCAGATCTGGTTGAACTACATCAACCTGTTCGTCGACACGATCAAGCTGGACGGCCGACTGGTGAAGTACGCCAACAAGAACAAGCTCGGCCCGATCGTGGCGCCGTAGCGGAAGGCGGCGGGTCAACCCGATCATGTTCAAATACCAGTTCCGCTGGGACATCATCTCCGGCAGCAACCTCGATTTCCTGATGTCGGGGCTACAGATGACGCTCGTCATCTCGGCGATCACGCTGGTGCTGGCGATGATCGCGGGGCTGATCATCGCCTTGCTGGACATGTCGCGGTTCCCACCGGCCCGATGGGTGGGGGTCACGTTCGGCGAGATCATCCGTAACACGCCCATCCTGGTGCAGTTGCTGTGGGTGTACTATGTGCTGCCGATCGTGTTTGGCGTACGCATCGAATCACTTACGGCGCTGATCGTCGGCTTGTCGCTGTACCAGGGAGCCTTCATCTCGGAGGTCTATCGCTCGGGGATCCAGAGCGTGCCGCGCGGCCACTCGGAGGCTGCGCAGGTGCTGGGTCTATCGCCTCTGCAGAATTTCATGCGCATTGTCCTGCCGCAGGCGATCCGCATGACCTTGCCGCCGCTTGCCTCCAACTTCGTGCAGCTCATCAAGTTCTCCTCATTGGGTGCGGTCATCTCGGTGAGTGAGATCACGCGTCGCGGGATGGAGCTCTCGTCCACGACCTTCCGACCGCTCGAGATCTTCACCTTCATCGCAGTGGTGTACTTTGTGATTTGCTGGCCGCTCGCCATGGGCATCCGCGTGTGGGAAGCGAAACTCAGGAATCGTTGATACATGTCGGATGTCAGAATCACGCTGGCGCGGAAGGTTGAGGCCGCGCGCGATCAATTGATCTCGACCACGCAGCGTCTCGTTGCCGTGGCCTCGCCCAATCCACCGAGCGATACCGCCGAGATCGCCGCAGTGACGGAGGCCTTGCTGCGCGAGATCCCGGGGATCGAGATCGAGACCATCGAGCCTGCGCCACGCGTCAGGAGCCTGATCGCGCGGCTGCGCAGCGGCCGGCCCGGCCGGCGACTGATCTTCAACGGACATCTCGACACCTTTCCCCTGCTCGAGG
>Ga0310811_10007529_pt1 | contig 13965 bp, 11 predicted proteins | sample YCmetagenome_FD_207642 | JGI IMG/M metagenome (GOLD analysis project Ga0310811, IMG submission 207642) | Soil microbial communities from experimental microcosm in Duke University, North Carolina, United States - YC | ecosystem: Engineered > Artificial ecosystem > Soil microcosm > Unclassified ... | reverse complement strand
CTCCCCGAGGCACCGGGAGCGGGGGTCGGCAGCGCACCGGACCGGCTGCTGCTGGTGGGCTGGAAGGAGGGGCGCGCCGGAGGCTGCTGCTTCGGGAAGCCGCCAGACGCGGACACGGACGAGTTCGGGCCAGGACGCGCACCGCTCGGCTTCGCGGGCGGCCGCGAGGAGGTAACCCCGACGGTGGGGGTGGGGCCGGTACCCGGCCTGACCGGCTGCGGCCCGGTCCCGGGGCGCGCAGCGATGGGACCGCTGCCCGTCCGCCCGCCGCCGGGCTGGCGGGCACTGCCGAACCCGCCGCTGCCGTTCATGGCTCCGGGGGCCCCGACCGGCGCCGGCTTGTAGTCAGAAGAGAGCCCAGGCGCCGACCCGAGACGTCCGGGCCCGCCGCCGAACCGGGGGTCCGCACCGCCCGCGCCAGGCCTCCCGTCAGGTCCCGGCCGCGGGCCGGTTCCGGGGCGCCCGTCGCCGGTCCGCGGGTTGGGCCCAGGCCGCGGCCCGGGACCAGGCCGGGCGCCAGGGGCGGGGCCGTCGCCGAGGGGCGCGTCGCTGTGGAACGGCCGGTCAGCGGCGACAGAAGCCCAGTAATCCTCGTCCGAGACGTCTTCCTCGGGCCAGATGTCCTCGCCGCGGTCCCGGCGCAGGCGCAGGATGCCGGTCCGCTCGCCCCGGTCCTCCCGGTCCCTGCTGCGGCGGCTGCCGCGCGGGCCGCCGCGGTTGTCGTCGGTACCGTCCGGCAGGTCGTACATGCCTGTCTCGAACTCGTCGGCCTCGTAGGCGGGGCCGCCCCCGCTGCCGAAGTCGGTTCCGTAGGAGTCCTGCGCGACGTTGCGCTGTCCCCGGCCACCAGAGCGGCCAGCGGGGGTCTCCCCGGCCCATTTGCCCTTGATGCCCTCGGGGGAGAAGTACTGGTTCGGCGACCAGCCGTCGTCGTCGCTCTGCGCGTAGCCATCGTCTGCGTAGTCGTCAAAGTCGTCGTACTCATCACCGAGACCGCGACCGTCAGGCCGCGCAGGCTTGCGACTCAAAAACGACATACAACACCACCCGGCACAACACGGCCTGGCGTTGGCGCTAGCGAGGCACGCGCGGCCATGTACGCGAGCCTGTCCCCGTTTTCGCGAGCACCCTTTTAACCGGCACTGGTTCGTAAGATTGTTACCAACGCTATGCCTACCTGTCTCGTGAATCGCGAAAGTTGATCACGCATTACCGCAAGACTGGACATTCAGGGACAAAGGTCCCCGCTGAGAAGCGTCGAATCATGACGTAGCGTTCACCGGGAGTCGCCCCCGGCCGATGGTCGCGGCGGCGATCGCCTGCCACGCCGACTGCAAAGACGTCCCGTTTGGCAAGTTCAGTACCTTGTTCAGAGCGTACACGGTGAACCGGTAGGTATGCCCGTCCTGTCCCGGACACGGCGGGTCGTATTTGTCGAAGCCGGCGGTGCCCCGTGCCTGCCGCGCCCCGGGCGGCAACTGCCCTTCCAGCAACGCCGAAGTCCCCGGCCCGATGTCGAACACCACCCAGTACACGTACGGCGTGATCGGCGCGTTCGAGTCATCGACCACGAGCGCGATCGACTTGGTCCCGGCCGGCGCGCCGGCCCAGGTGAGCGGCGGCGACGCCGAGTGCGTTCCGGCGCAGGTGAACCGGGTGGGCATCGTGTTGTGCACGAACGCGCCCTCGGACACGGTCATCACGCTCGGGTTGGTCAGGGTGACCCCGGACGAGAAGAGCCCGCACCCCGCGAGCGGCACGCTGGCCCCCAGCGCCACCGCGGCCGCCGCCACCCGTCGTCCCCGTCTTCCGACCGATCTCACCCGCCAGAGTTTAGGGCCTCACCGTGGTTACGGTGTCCACTACAGTGCGGCAAGTCCCGCCCGGGCCGCAGAAGCCCAAGACCATCCAGCAGAACGGAAGCGTGCTCCGCTCGCGCCTCCCATGACACGCCTTGCGGTGGCCGGCGGCCAGGCCTCATCCGTGGATGTGGGTTTGGCGTCGTTAGGGCGACGCCAAACCCACATCCATGAAAGGTGCTACCCGATAACAGCAACAAGCGCGGAGCGCTCTAGCCGCGGAAGGCGCTGTGCCCGGTGATGGCCTGGCCGATGACCAGCGTGTGCATTTCCGGGGTGCCCTCGTAGGTGAGGACGGACTCCAGGTTCGCCATGTGCCGCATGACAGGGAACTCGTAGGAGATGCCGTTCCCGCCGAGGATGGTGCGGGCGGCACGGCAGATCTCCAGGGCCTCCCGCGTGCTGTTCAGCTTGGCGATGGAGACGTGCTCAGGGGCGAGCTTGCCCTGGTCCTTCAGCCGGCCGAAGTGCAGCGCGAGGAGCTGCCCCTTGGCGAGCTCGACCACCATGTTGGCCAGCTTCTCCTGGGTGAGCTGGAAGGCCGCGATCGGCTGCCCGAACTGCTCCCGCGTCTTGGCGTACTCAAGCGCGGTCTCGTAGCACGTCCGCGCCGCGCCGAGCGCGCCCCAGAAGATCCCGAACCGCGCCTCCGTCAGGCACGACAGCGGCCCCCGCAGCCCGGTCACCTCGGGCAGCGCCGCCTCGGCCGGGAGCCGGACCGAGTCAAGGACGAGCTCGGACGTGACGGAGGCGCGCAACGACCCCTTGTGCTTGATCTCCGGCGCGGAGAACCCTGGTGCGTCCGTCGGGACGACGAACCCGCGGATGCCGTCGTCGGTCCGCGCCCACACCACGGCGACGTCGGCGACGGTGCCGTTGGTGATCCACATTTTCCGTCCGGACAGGACCCAGTCGCTGCCGGAGCGTGCCGCCGACGTCCGCATCGACGCCGGGTCAGAGCCCGCGTCCGGCTCGGTGAGGCCGAAGCAGCCGATCGCCTCCCCGGCCGCCATGCGCGGCAGCCACTCGGATTTGTGCGCCTCGGACCCGAACTTCCAGATCGCGAACATAGCGAGCGAGCCCTGCACGGACACCAGCGACCGCAGCCCGGAGTCGGCCGCCTCGAGCTCCAGGCAGGCGAGCCCGTAGTCGACAGCGGACATCCCGGCGCACCCGTACCCGGTCAGGTGCATGCCGAGCAGGCCGATCTTGCCGAGTTCCCGGGCCAGCTCCCTGATGCCGGGCAGCTCGCCCTGCTCGTACCAGGAAGCGACGTGCGGGAGGATCTTGTCGGCGCAGAAGTCCCGCACGGTCTGCCGGACCGCCAGCTCCTCTTCGGACAAGAGCGAGTCAAGGCCAGCGGGGTCATGCGGGTCAAGGCGGGGGCGTGCGGACGGCGCGGAACTCATTAACCGAGCGTATCAGCGCTGCGCACGGGTGACCGTGGTGGCTTCGACCGACCTGGCGGGCGGGTACTCCAGCTGCGGCGCGGACGGCTCGGCGAGGTACCGCTTGCCCGACAGGCGCAGCAGCACGGCGTGGTCGCCGAGGATCAACCGGTCCCTGGTGCCGATGTGCGTCTCCTGGTCGGCCGGGACCGGCTTGGCTTGGTCGAAGCCGCCGCCCGTCCACCGCTCCACCCTGGTCCCGTTCGTGGAGTTCAGGTCGATGACCGACAGCCGCCAGTTCGCCGAGCCGGCGTTGGTGAGCCGCAGCATCACGTGCTGCCTGCTGACGGTGTCGATGGGCGACCGCCCGCCCTCGGCGTACATGGCGAGGTCGATGCCCTTGATCGCCGAGCCCCGGCCGACGATCAGCGGGCAGTCGACCTCAAGCGGGAACCGCATGATCTCGACGTGCGACGCGGCGTCGGCCACCACGACCTCATGCAGCGCGGCGCGCGGCCCGAGCGGGAGCAGGGGCCTGCTGCAGGAGGGGCAGACCGCGGCGCCCTCGGGGGTCACGCGGGGCCAGGCCAGCAGCTGGCCCTGCCACTGCGCGTTCTGCCGGCAGGCCGTGTTCTCGCAGTTCCAGCGGGTTTGCAGGATCTTGCGGTGCGCCTGGTTCTTGGCGTCGAGCTTGGCCGAGTAGCGCAGCCGCTTGACCTCGACCGCCTGCGAGACGTCCTGCGCGCTGCGGGTCCTGATGCCGAGCGGCGCGAGGGTGATGACCCCGTCGACGACTTCCCACGCGTGGAACCGCTCTGGCGACTGCTCGATCCACGGGTGCTCCGCCCGGTGGTCGATGTAGTGGTCGCGGGTGATGACGTGCAGGCCGTCGTCTCTGGCGAGCCGCAGGATCTCGCCGTCCGCGACGGACGCGGTCCTGATGCCGCCGTCCCGCTTGAGGGCGAGGAACGCGCGGGCGTCAGGGCCGAGCACGCGGACCAGGGAATCGTCGGCGACCAGTTCAAGGCGCGCGTCATCGCCGTGCTGCGCCCGCCACGCGGCCACAACAAGGTTCAGCCGGTCCCAGACGGGTGCCTGCCGCCCCACCGGCGGCAGGTAGGGCGACCAGCAGACGTTTGAGACGTCGACAACCGCGTTCCACCTTGCCATCGTTCAAAATCGTAAGCCCGAGTTCATCACCGCGCCACCAGTCTCGCGTGTCTAGGGCCGGCAGAGGCGCCTCCGCCCCTGGATTTTTCGCCTGTCAGGCGATAGGAGCCCTCGGTTTTGTGGGCGGGCACAGCGGTACAGCCAGCGGGATAACAGCAAGAGGCGCGAAGCGCCAGGCAAAACCGCGAAGCGCCAGGCAACTCCGGAGCGCCAGGCAACTACGGAGCGCCAGGCAACTACGGAACGCCGTGCAACCGCGGAGTGCCAGGCAACTACGGAGCGCCGGGCAAAACCGCGGAGCGTCAGGCAACCTGCGGAAAGTCAAGCAAACTGCGGAACGCCAAGCAACTGCGAAGCGCCAGGCAACTACGGAACACCAAGCAACTGCGAAGCGCCGGGCAACTACGGAGCGCCGGGCAAAACCGCGGAGCGCGAGGCGACCCGCGGAAGGCCAGGCAACCTGCGGAAGGCCAAGCAACTGCGAAGCGCGCGACGCAAATCGGTGCTGGCCCTGTGTGCCACAGGGCCAGAAATGTTGTGGGCGTGCGTGGCTCAAGGCCATTAGATGCACCCCTGTGTGCCACAGGCGCAGAACGTGCCTGGCCTTGAGTGCCACAAGGCCAGGTCGGTGCGGGCGTTGCGTGCCACAAGGCCAGAACGTCAAGGGCGCGCGTTGCCCGGCGTCGGCAGCTGCGCCCGTGGGTGCCGCAAGGCCGGAGCGGTGCAAGCCTTTTGTGCCGCAGGGCTAGACGGAACCGCGGAGCGCCAGCCGGAACCGCGGAGCGCTAGACCGTGGCCAGGGTCTTGACGGCGGTGGTGAGGTCGTCCGGGGGAAGGGTGAAGGCCATCCGGACCCACGGGGAGCGCTCGCCGGAGACGGAGAGCAGCCGCCCGGGCACGAGCGCGACGCCGCGCCGCAGCGCCGCCTGGGCGAACCCGCCGGAATCGACGTCGCCGGGCCGCCGCGCCCAGACGCTCAGCCCGCCGGCGGGCTGCGCCCAGGTCCAGCCGGGCAGGTACGCGGTGAGCGCGGCGGACATGGCCGCCCACCGCTGCTGCGCCCACGCGGACCGGTAGGCGATGATCTCCTCGTGCGCGGAGCCGACCAGGCCCGCGATGAGGCCCTGCAGGAACGGCACCGAGCCGAGGTCGGCCGCGGCCTTGGCCGCGGCGAGCCGCGCGATGATCCCTTCCGGGGCGCGCACCCAACCGGTCCGCAGCCCGCCCCAGTAGGTCTTGGACAGCGACCCGACGGTGACGATGTTGGTGAGCCGGGGCGCGAGCGCGGCCAGCGGCGGCGGTCCAGCGCCGGGCCCGTCGGCGGCGTGCGCCAACTCGGCCATGGTCATGTCGTCGACGAAGGTGACGTCGGGGTGCCGCTGCGCGAGGGCGACGATCTCGTGCCGCTCGGCGGTAGGCAGGACGAGGCCGGTCGGGTTGTGGTGGGTAGGGATCAGGTAGGCGACCGCGGGGCGGTGCACGGTGACCGCCTCGGTCAGCCGGCCGATGTCGCCGGGCGGCACGCCGACCGGCCGCGCGCCGATACGGTAGGTCGCGTCGATGACCCCGGGGTAAGTCGGGTCCTCGGTCACGACGGCGTGCCCCGGGCCAGCCTCGCAGCGCAGCAGCAGGTCGATGGCCTGCTGCGCACCCGACGTGATCAGCACCTGCTCCGGCACCGTGGGGATGCCGTGGAACGCGGTGAGCATCGACGCGACGGCCGCCCGCAGGTCGGGCAGCCCATACGGAAGGTAGCCGGTGCCCGCGGTTAGCCGGTCCCGTTCCTGGACACTCAAGAGTGAGCCGGGATCATGCAGCGCCGCCGCGACCTGGGGCGCGCAGTCAACCGCGGCGACGGACAGGTCGAACGTGACCACTTCCGACAGCATCCCGGCGAAGAACCCGTTGGCGCGGTGCACGGCGGCGGGCGTCGTGCGGTGCGGGACCAGCCGGGTGCCTGAGCCCTGCCTGCTCGCCGCCATGCCCTCGTCGCGCAGCACCTGGTAGGCGAGCGCCACGGTGTTGCGCGAGACCGACAGCGCCGCGGCGAGGGTGCGCTCCGGTGGCAGCCGGACACCCGCCGGCAACTCCCCGGTGTCGGCGAGGCGGCCGATCCGGGCGGCGAGCAGCCGGTACAGGGCGCCGTCGGCGGCAGGCCAGCGACCGAGCAGGTCAGCGAGGGCTTGCGCGCTGATGACGAGGGCCGGGTCCACTTCTGCGTTAATTGGCACTGTCATAACCATGCCAATGATGCCAGGTTTGAAGGGTGCTTAGCTATGTTTCTTTGATAATCGCGGCGATCGCCGTGCCCGTGGTCGCGTACTGGCTCGTCTGGGCGGGGGTGCGGAACGGTGACCGGCCTGGTGACGCCCGCGTCCGCGCCGCGCTGCACGGCAGCGGGCAGCCCGATGAGGAACGGCCCGTGGCCGTCGTGACCGTCCGCAACCGCGGCGGATCCCCGGTGCTCGCTGCGGTCAGCGTCCGCCGTGCCTTGTTCCCCGGCTGGCTAACGGGGACCGTGAGCGTCGTCGTCCCGTGCCGCACCACGCGCCGGGCGTTCCGGCCGGACGGCTACCCGACGGTCGGCGTTGTCGGCGGCGGCGTGACCGAGGAACTCATCGCCCCCGTGCCGGCCGCCGCCCGCCACTACCTGCTCACTGTCCTGGTCGGCCAGCCGGAAGGCCGCCTGCGCGTGCACCGGCTCCGGCTGGCCGCCGCCCCGGTACGCGGCCGCCGGGCCGCGGAGCCGCGTTACCGCCAGATGGCGTAGCCGCCCGCGCCCGCCGCGACGCAGAACGTGGCCGACGGGCACGACACTCCCACAGCGCTGACGTTTTCGCCGGTGCCGGAGTAGCGGAAGGCCTCGTCCAGGCTCCACGACGTCCCGGTGTAGACGAACGGATCGCCGCCGGCGTCCATGGTCAGGCAGAAGGAGGACGACGCGCACGAGACGGGGCCGTTGAACGCCTCGCCGTTGACGGGGGCGCCCACCTTCCACGCCGTGCCGTCGAAGACGTGCGTCGCCCCGGTCGTGTCGACGGCCATGCAGAACCCCGTCGCCGGGCACGACACCGAGGCGTAGCCCGCCCCCTTGGCGAGCGTGGTGTCGATCGTCACCGAGGCGGTCCAGTTGCCGCCGGCGAAGACCTGGGCCGACCCGTTCCCTCCGACGGCCGCGCAGAACGAGGCGGACGCGCAGGACACGTGGTAGTAGGGGTTGACCATGCCGAGGTCCCCGGCCGGCGCGACCTTGGGGTGCGTGGCCCACGCGCCGCCGCCGTAGGTGTAGGCGTTGCCGTCCCCGTCCCCGTCGAGCGCGCCCTGCGTCCAGCCGGCCGCCCCGGCTGGGGCGGCCGTCGCTGCGGCGGGCGGCGCCTGGCCGCTCGGGCTCACGCCCCCGGCGCTGGTAACCAGGCTGCCGCCAGCGCATCCGGTCAAGGCCAGCACAGCCGCCAGCAGCGCGCAGCGCACCGCGCAATTTCTCATCGTTACCTCATAGAAGGTCGAATGGCATGGACGGCCTGAGTATTACAAGAAGCCGACGAGGGGTGCGTGAATGGACGCCTTATGTGCTGAAACTGTCCTTAAAATGCCGGAAAATGTCCTCAAATTGGCATTAATTACGCTGGGCCGGTTATGCCGTGCAGAGCGGCAATGCGCTGGCGGCCGCCGCCTGCTAGCGTGCCGCCCGCCACCCTGGGCGCCGGCACGCCGACGGGCCTTGATAATGGTCACGTGACCTCAACTGCGGGAGCGCCAGGAGGCGCCACGGTACCTGACCCTCAGGAGGCTCAGGTCTTTACCGCCCGCCTGACCGGGCGGCCGCTCCTCGACAGCAACGGCCGCGCCCTCGGGCGGGTCCGTGACGTGGTCATCTGGCCGGTCGCGGGCGCCGAGCCGCCCCGGGCCCTCGGCCTGGTGGTCCAGTTGCGCCGCAGGCAGATCTTCGTCCCCTTCGGCCGGATCAGGGAGGTGTCAGCCGAAGGGGCGCAGCTCCTCGGCGGCACCGTCGACCTCGACCCCTTCACCCAGCGGACCGGCGAGATCCTGGCGAGCAGCCTCTATGGCCGCCGGACCACCGTCGGGACCATCGCCGACGTGGCCATCGCCCACCGGGAGCTGGCCCGCGACCGCTGGCAGGTGACCGCCCTCGCCGTCAGCAGCCGCCGGATGCTGCGCACCGGCGGGCCGGCGATCGTCCCATGGCAGGAGTGCCGCGAGCTGTTCGAGCCCGGCCCGCTCGCCGAGCAGCTCACTAGCCTGCGTGAGATGGCCCCGGCCGACCTGGCCAGCGCGTTCGAGGCGCTGCCGCAGGCCAGGCGCAGCCAGCTCGCCGCCACGCTCGACGACGAGGAACTCGCCGACCTCCTCGAGGAAATGCCTGAGCAGGACCAGATCCGGCTGCTCAACAGCCTCGACAGCATCGAGCGCAGCGCCGACGTCGTGGAGGAGATGGAGCCGGATGACGCCGCGGACCTGCTTGGCGAGATGCCCGCCGAGCAGCGGGAGCGCCTGCTGACCGCGATGCAGGCGGTCCAGGCCGAGGACCTGCGCCGCCTGCTCCGCTACGACAAGGCCACCGCCGGCGGCCTGATGACGTCGCAGCCGCTCGTCTTCGCCCCGGACGCGCCGGTCGCCGAGGTCCTCGCCCGCGTGCGGGACCGCGACCTGCCGGCCACGACGGCGGCGCAGGTGTATATCTGCGAGCCGCCGATGCTGACCCCGACCGGGCGTTACCTCGGCAGCGTAGGATTCCAGCGGCTGCTGCGCCGCGCGCCGTCCATCCCGATCGGTGAGTGCATCGAGTCGCGGATCTTCGTCAAGCCCGAACTGCCCGAACGCGAGCTGGCCGCCCGGCTGGCCGCCTACAACTTCATCGGGGTCGCGGTGTGCGACAGCGCGGGCCGCCTGGTCGGCGCGGTCACCGTCGACGACGTGCTCGACCGGCTGCTGCCGGTCGGCTGGCGCCGGACAGGACGGACTGGAGGCGGCTGATGGCCAGGTTCACCCCTTTTCGCGGCGTCGCGGGCGACCGGAGCGACCTGTCCGTGCCCAAGGGCGCGCCGGTGCGCGGGTCGCTGTACGACGCGGACGCGTTCGGCCGGTTCTCCGAGGCCCTGGCCCGGTTCCTCGGCACCGGCAAGTACCTGTTCGGCCAGACGCTGTTCGTGATCGTCTGGATCGCCTTTAACATCTTCGCTGGGACCCACCACTGGGACCCGTACCCGTTCATCCTGCTGAACCTGGCCTTCTCTACCCAGGCCGCCTACGCCGCCCCGCTGATCCTGCTCGCCCAGAACCGGCAGGACGAGCGCGACCGTGCCATCATCGAACGCGACCGGCAGGTCGCCGCCCGCACCCAGGCCGACACCGAGTACCTCGCCCGCGAGCTGGCCTCCATCCGGCTCATCCTTAACGACGTGGTCACCAACGAGGACCTGGCCGAGCACCTTGAGCACCTGACGAAGCTCATCAGCGACCGCGTACCGGAAAAGCCGGAAGAAGACTAGCCCCGTGCGCGATCAGGGAGGGGCGCCGGCACGGCGCGTCACGCTGATCCACGGCGCCGCGACGACCAGCCGCGTGTGGCGCCTCGTGGTTCCGCTGCTGGCTCCGTCCGCAGCCGGGGGCGTGCTGACGGTGGCCGTTCCTGACCGGCCTTGCACCGGCGATCTGGCCGCCGAGACCGCAGCGCTAGGGGCGTCCTGCGCGGGTGCCGTGGTGGCCGGCGTCAGCGGGGGCGCGACCCTGGGCTTGGCGCTCATGGCGGCGGGGGTGCCCGCGGCGGCCGTCCTGCACGAGCCCGCCGTCGGCGCGCTGCTCCCTGGCCTCCTCGACCACGTCCGCACCGCCTATGCCGAAGGCGGCGTCCCCGCGTTCGGCCGCGCTTTGTACGGCCCGTCCTGGACCATGGCCGAGGCACCGGCCGACCCGGGCGCGGTAGCCCGTGACCTGGCCATGTTCACCAGCTTCGAGCCCGCCGCGCCGGCCCGGGGGACTGGCCCGGTGATCATCACGGTCGGCGAGCGCTCCCCGGCGGTCAGGCACGAGTCGGTCGCCCGCCTCGCCGACAAGTTCGGCTTTGCGGTCGAGGTGATCCCGGAGGCCGGCCACGCCGTCCACCTCACGCACCCGGCCGGCTTCGCCGCGGTGGTCAGCCGCGCGGCGGCCGCGCTCGGCTAACCAAAGGGAAAACCAAGGGTCTTCAGAACGAGTTCATGGTTCCCGTCAGCCCACCCTGTTCCCGTTAGGGCAGGGCCACTCAATCCCACACGCTGCGACGTTCGCCGCCGCGACGGTCACCCCGCTGCGACGGTGCCGGCCCCACCGCCGGCACCGTCGCAGCCTCACCAGGCCCGATCGCCGGCCTCATCCTGGGTGTCGTCGCGGCCTTGCCGGCTCCGCCTCTCGCCCAGGCCCCGTCGCATCCTCCGGAGCTGTTCTTGTCGCGGGGCAATGATCGTGGGTCAGCAGCGGGAAACGCCCGCCAGGACCCGGCAAAACGCCCCGTTTCACCCAGGTTTGCCCGGCCGCAAATCCCACTGTTCCCGTGATCGCGGGTCACCCGCGGCGCTATTTGCCGCGAATGACCCGCGATCACGGAGGAGGCCTCAGGCGGGGGATCCCAAGGCTGCTAGCAGGGCGGCGGACGGCGCGTGTGCGCCGAACACTCCGCCTTGCATCTCGATCATCTTCAGCGCGGCCTGGTAGTTGCCGTAGTCGGTCGCGCCGGTGCAGTCCGACAGCAGCAGGCACTCGTAGCCCCGGTCGTTCGCGTCCCGCATGGTGGTGTGGACGCAGACGTCGGTGGTGATGCCGGTCAGGATGATGTGCGTGATTCCCCGGGTGCGCAGCAGCAGGTCCAGGTCCGTGGCGTAGAAGGAGCCCTTGCCTGGCTTGTCGATGACCGGCTCGCCGTCGAGCGGGGCGACCTCAGGGACGATCTCCCAGCCCGGCTCGCCCCGGACGAGGATCCGGCCCTGGGGTCCCTCGTCGCCGATGCCGGCGCCGATCGATTTGGACCGCCAGAGCTTGTTCGGCGGGCAGTCGGCCAGGTCGGGCCGGTGGCCCTCCCGGGTGTGGATGACCGTGAAGCCCAGGGCCCGCACCGCGTCGAGCACCCGCGCGGTCGGCTCAAGGCCGGCCCGGGTGAGCTCGAGGTCGTAGCCCATCGCGTCGACGTAGCCGCCCTTGCCGCAGAAGTCGACCTGCCAGTCGATGCAGATCACAGCGGTGTGCGCGGCATCGAAGCGGCCGTCGTACGGCCAGGCGTAGGGTGCGGCCGGCAGCGGGCCGTAGCTGGTCGCGGATCCGGTCGCCACGCTCAGACCACCTCGGTGGCCGCGGGTACTTCGGCGGTCGGCTCAGGCGACGCCCCAGCCGGCGGACCGGCCGCTTCCTCGGTAACCGCCAGCGGCACCCCGTCGGTGCTGACCACGGGGTCGCCGCCGTCGACCGGGGTCGCCTCCTCGATCGCGGCCTCCACCTCTTCGTCGCTCGGCAGCTCGACCGTCTGGCCCCGGGTGAGCAGGCCGAACCCGGCCAGGATGACCGCCGCGAACAGGTAGCCGAGCGCGATCTGCGGGCCGATGTCCCAGCCGACCTTGGCCCCGTGCACCAGGCCGATGAAGCCGAGGGCAGCACCGCCCGCCGCGTACCCGGCCGCCCAGAAGAACTTGCGGTCGATGAGGAACGCGGTGATCGCGCCAAGTAGCAGGCCAGCGAGGACCGCGCCGCCGCCGAGCAGCATGGTGCCCTTGTAGATGGTGCCGTTGGCCGCGATGTTGGCGTAACCGACCTTGTCGGCGGTGGTCCCGGCGGCGGCCAGCGCGTTGTCGATCTGGCCCTGGGCCCAGGAGGCGACGTTCGGGATGATCGCGATGACCACGGCGACGGCGTGCCGCTTGGGCACCGCCTGGAACGCCTGGGCGCCGATGAGCAGGCCGATGTACAGCAAGATGGGGACGATCGCCGGGTTCGGCAGGATCGCGCCGAGCAGGCCGAACAAGCCGAGGAAGCAGAACACGGCGATGACCACGCCGCTGCCCATCGAGTAGCCGGTCCGGCCGCCGACCGCCTTCCAGCCGGGGTGGCCGATGTAGACCGCGGGCGGGAACGGCGAGCCGAGCACCGAGCCGACGACCGCGCCGGTGCCGTCGGCCAGCAGAATGGCGCGCAGGTTGTAGTTGTCGCCCGCCGCGGCGGCCGACTCGACATTGCTCATGCCCTCGGTGAAGTTGTAGATGCCGAGGGGGATGGCGGTGGCGAGCAGCGGCGACACCTCCGACAGGCCGTGACCGAGCCGGGAGAAGTTGAAGCTGGGCAGGTTGAACGCGACGTCGTGCGCAGCGGCGGTCACGTCGGCCGGGTGCATGTACCCGCCGATCCAGCCGATCGCGGTGCCGACGAGCAGGGCGGCCAGCCCGACGGGGATGTTGCCGGGCAGCTTCAGGTCGGTGAAGAAGCCGATCAAGATAATGACGAGGACCGGCAGCGAGATCCACAGCGCCTCCCACATCTGGGCGGCGGGACGCATGGAGATGAACGCGATCGAGATGCCGGCCAATGTGCCGAGCATCGCCGCCCGCGGCGTGTACTTGCGGATGTAGGGCCCGACGAACGCGCCGATCAGCACGATGCAGCCGATGATGAAGCACCAGGCGAGCCCAGCCGCCCAGGCGTTGAACGCGTTGTGCGTGGCCAGGTAGGTCGGCAGCATGATCACGAAGGTGACGATGAACATGTGCGGCACCGACGGGCCGTAGGGCATCGCGGTGACGGTGTCGCGGCCTTCACGGCGCGCGAGGCGCCGGGCCAGGTACGTGTAGTACACGTTGCCGATCAGCAACTGGATGCCCATGGCGGGGAGAATCACGCCGAAGACGTCGCTGCCGGGGATGTGCACGACGCCGAGGCACAGGCCGGTCAGCACGAGGACGTTCACCATCACGTTGAACCCAAGGCCGAAGAACGCGTTGGTGTCGCCGCTGTTCCACCAGGGCAGCTTCAGCGGCGTGGCCGGCCCAGCCGGCGCGGGATTGAGTGTCGAGGTCATGAGGGATCAGGCTCCTTCACGGGGTTTGCTGCGGTCAGGACGGCCCGGAGGCCGGGACGTGCGGATTCGCCGCCGTCAGGTCAGGACAGGGCCTTGAGGTAGTTCTCGGCGGAGGCGACCCAGCCGAAGATGCCGCCCTGGGCGGCGATCATCGCCAGGCCGTAGCGCTGGAACTCGGGGAAGTAGGAACCCACGCAGTCGGCGAGTACCAGGCACTCGTAGCCCCGGTCGTTCGCCTCGCGGACGGTCGTGTGCACGCAGACTTCGGTGGTCACGCCGGTGACGATGAGGCTGGTGATGCCCAGTGACCGCAGGGTGTCGTCGAGGCCGGTGGCGTAGAAGGAGCCTTTGCCTGGCTTGTCGATGACCAGCTCGCCGTCAGCCGGGGCGAGCTCGTCGATGATGTCGTGGCCGTACTCGCCGCGGATCAGGATGCGGCCCTTGGGGCCGGGGTCGCCGATGCGCAGCGCGGGCTTCCCGCGGTTGAGCTTCG
>Ga0310811_10007528_pt1 | contig 13967 bp, 12 predicted proteins | sample YCmetagenome_FD_207642 | JGI IMG/M metagenome (GOLD analysis project Ga0310811, IMG submission 207642) | Soil microbial communities from experimental microcosm in Duke University, North Carolina, United States - YC | ecosystem: Engineered > Artificial ecosystem > Soil microcosm > Unclassified ... | reverse complement strand
GGGAAAGCGTGCGCCTTTGGCGCGCTATACAGGGAAGTGTTATGCAACTCCATAGTGCGAATGATCAAATGACAGCTCGTGTAAATATGGCCTTTTCACGCCCACAGAATTATGATTCCTTACACCGCATTGCTTTCACAATTTCCTATTACCTCAGAACAGGTGCAAAAATTGATGCAGCAGGCCAAGCACTGTTCTACCAGCACCCGTCTGGAGGCACCATGAAGGCCCAATTTGGAGGCACAGATCAGAAATGGAATGCGAATGCCACCACCAGTGATTACAGTTAAGATATGCTGACAAGGGCAGTGCATGTGGGTGATGAGCATTAGATAGGGGTTGTTTTTGCGGTCAAGCCCACCACACCCAAGGGACAAGGATCAATCTTCTAGAAGGCATGAGACACTGGAGCGTAGCAGCTACCATGGCGATCCATACACTCATTCATGACAGCATTCTTCAGATTCTATGATGCCATCCCCTAATGCTCAATCCTCCACAATCAACAGCATGTCGGGCCTGGAGCAACCATTAGCTGTTACAGACTCGGATAGAGTACACCAACAAAGGCAATCAATAGCACCAATAAAGGTGGTTCTAGATCAGGACCGACTGAAGTGGAACTTTGTTGGGCTATGGACTCCTGCAGGATCTAGAGCTTATTCAAGGACAAAGGCTAGCCTCCTTCCCAAGGAGCTAGAGTTCAAGTTATCAGAGAGAACCGAGTAGATTACAGTTAGGGAAATACAAACAGTAACTACATTCTTAAATAGGTAGGAGAGACAAGCATGGACCAGTGGTAATAGTACAGGAAATGAAAGTTCATAGGGGAACGAGTCAAGATGAGTCAAAGATAAGAAAGGAACGAGGAAGCAGCAAGGTGAAAAGGAAGTAAGTGAAGAGTCAGAAAAGTGATATAGAAACATGGTGGAATGGAAGAGAAGTGTACTGTGAGAAAAGAATAGGGTGATTGTAACATTAGCCACTCAGACCAAGGATACAAATGTGACCTCAAGAAAGATCGTGCATGGGCATGTCATGAGGGTGAATCCCTTTGAGAATCTGTGCCTTTGGAGGAGATGCATGCATCTTCTCCCTTTTATGTAAGGCCTAGAGCTCATGTAGACAGGGGAGACTACCCATACTCTCGCGAGCCCATTGGACCCAACAGCGCTTGTGTGCATCATGGATCATAGACTTATCTTCAACATATTTGTCCTTTTCGTGGACATATCTCTAGATGCCAACCCCTCCAGGGTCCTATCTCATCATCTCAGTGATCTCGCATTGAATTGCCCAACCATCATTGATTGTTCTGTTCCAGGAGGCATTGAAGTCGAGAGCGTAGCAACTCTCCAGTAGTGCCCACACCACCACCAGCTTTGACATGGATTACGCTGCCCTTGATGGTCAACTAGAATCGATCTGGCCAATAGAATGAGCTGTATATGACGAGCCTGTTGATGTCAGCATTCTACTCTCGTTTTTTATGTTGGCATACAGTACTTATATTGATGTCACAAATACCTTTGTGTGTCTTGTTCACATAGGACGTTCATACTGCTCATAGTTCACCTGATCTGGTGCTCTTTATGCTCCCCTATTCAAGGAAGTTATCGATTGGACAGACCCAATAAGTGAGCAAATTGTCATCATTATCATGAGTCATCACCAATGATTAATAAACACAATCTATAGCTCTCTAATTTGATCTCAAAGTCCTAACGTGGACAAGACAGAAGGACTCCGACGACCTTCAGAGGCAAGCAAGGATGAGAGAACTTACTACAAGCATGTGCACTTGAAGTTATCCCGATTCATACAGTGACAATCATTCCGAAAATCAGCCACAGTGTCGAATCTCTGATATCTACAACAGTGCTATACCCGCTGACTGCAAGATGCTTCTCTCTTGCCAGTCAACATGTCTGGGGAAGTTCAAAACTGAAGCTGTCGACTCCCCACTATTCTGAGTCAAGCCCAAGGTTGCTTGCCACCAATTGAACATTGTCACAAGCTATATCTCTGAGTCTAGGGGCTAGTGAGTATTGGCTCACAGATGGAATCTCTAGTCTCATCTGTGAAGATTCTGATGCGAAGAAGTCACTCTCCGAGTCTATGTATGTTTGTTCAGTCCCTCCGTCATTTTGTGACATTCTGATGCAGCATAATAATAGGCTTTCTATTGTTGGGCTTGAACACTCTCCTTGAGGTCATGTTACATAAGCACCATTTGCAATCACAGTCATGCTAATGTTGATGCCCAAAATAGGACATCTTTCAAGCGATACTGTCATTTGGTGTTTTCCTAAATAGGTACTCGCTTGCAGGCATATAAGACACAAGCGGCCGCTGGTTAGCTCTCAGACATCTCATCTCATCCCTTCTCCAAGTCATCCCTCCAACATTTTCCCCATTCTCCATCCTCATGTCCAATGTTGATGGCAGTGCATCACCAATCAATGGACTGGCTGAGGGTTCAGCCAGCGTGTCGCACGCAGAACATCAGCAGGCTGAAAGCAGCCACAATCAAGCAGAATTATCTGCACAGGCTCAACAGAGATGAAGAATTGTGCAGCTAGAGGAGAAAATAGAGGCTCTCAAATCTGGGCATGCCGCTAAAGAAAGGTATGACCACTGTCGCAGGTGTTGAGTTTGGTTTCTCATTGTATTCTAGGCAGACAAACTATTATGTGGCTCAAGGAAGAGCAATCAGGCATGTTGTTACTTTCTTTGATAGCCTTGAGGATCTAGTTACCAAAAACGACCAGAGGTATGACAATGAAGAAGATGCAGAAACTACTCTTGAGTAAGTCTTTCCCTGTGTTTGTGAATGCTACTCATGCTTTTGGGTATTCAAGATCGGTTGCAGATAGGATATGTTGTGTTCATGAATACCATGTGGTGGTTTCACAAGAAGGCTGCAGAGCTGGACTATGAGGAATACAGCCAAATGTTAGAAATGGTTGATTTTCACTATGTCAATGATTGCCTTGGTTTTACTGAACTTCTTTTTCAGCTTCGGCAAGGGGCTGACGCTGCTCGAGGGGACGATACTTCTAAACTGAAGTCTCTTGTTTCTGAGTGGGTTAACTGTGAATTCAAGCCCGATCCTCCAGTCGATCCAGACGATAAGCATTCTCGTGGGTTCACCAATGATGCGTGCAGTAGGTTACTTTGTCCTTCAGAACTTGATTGGAACAATCCAGCGTAAGTGGTGCTCCCAGAATCCCGATGTAGAAACTACAACACAGCGAGGCGTGAACAAAGCTCCTGACTGTATCTATAATTGTTGTAGGTCGCGCATTGCCTAGTCTGCTATACCTGAGATGACAAGTGCGTTTGACCCTAAAGGGGAAGTGAGTGCAGCAAGGATCTAGTTGTATGCGCTGAAGGTGCTACTGGTCAGCCAATGCAGGGCGCGAGAAAGCGCAGGTGTGCGCAAGGCATGAAGGCGCGGGAACGCGCGGGAAAGTGCGCACGTATATGCGCAAATGATAGAGTGTAAAATGAATGGATTTCAACTATATTCTGCTAGGTAAATAGTGGGTGCCAAGTTCTGTCAACCGAAAAGTCCCCCAATAGTAAGTACTGTTGGCGCTTATATATGGCACCTAAGTGCTGTCATGTGGAGCTGATGCGCTACCGAGTAAGGTATGTAAAGTAAGGGTCCATGATAAAAATAAAAGTGGAACGATATGCAAATAAGGGAAATAGGAATATACACATTTAGAGAGCTTGGTGGACAGTGGATGGATGCTTCTGGATGGCTGGCGCTATAGGGTGCTGAAAGCGCAGGAAAGTGCGTGCATCGTGAAGCGCGGGAAGTGTGCGCGGGAAAGCTGCGCCTCATATAGGAATAGATGCAGATAGCACCCAGAGTGGTGCTGCAAGTTCGTGCCATGTATTCCCTAGTGAAAAGTGCCATATCACACGATGAGAGGCATTATTCCTTACACCGAGAAATATCACTCACATGCCACCAGTGTAAAGGCAGGTATTCGAGATTGTGCAAATGGCTTCATCATGACCAATCTCTCCTTCCCAGCATTTGTATATGAAACATACACTGCAAACCCCAATGATTTGGAGGAAGGACTCTTCAAGGGTAAAATTCTTCTTCAGGTGTGTGGCCCAGCAGTAGCTCGGAGTTAATCTCACAGGTTTTCCAGGCCTACAAAGCAGTATTTACATCACCCTCCTCAGCTAAAGATGTTGAAGGCAACGGCGATGGGGTGGACATCATTCAAAATAACAGATGCGCTAATTGATCCTCCAATGCACTCAAGGTCAAGAAGCACATAGCACAGATCATCAAGATGGAGAAAGTCACCCCCCGGTGTGACAAACACATTAGTGCTGGGCAGATATTGAATAAATTCCCATGACTGGCCTCGCTTGTCGCGCACCTACATAGAATCCGGTCTGATGTCAGTATCGCGCTCCCCCATGTCCTGTCTATGCCCGCTTACCTCCACTGGTGCATCAATTCCCATTGATTATCATCACTAAAGCTACTGGCACAGGCCTTATTACATGTATCCCCATGTCACGCAACACCAATCCTCTGTTTTACCTACAGATACGACGCGCTGTGCTTACATCGCTACAAGTTTTGCCTATGCCTTCCATATATTCACGCACTACAATATAAGGACCAGCAGTAGATAGTTCTTACTTACTTCCCCTTCCCGCGGGCAACTGTCGTATAGCGGAGTCACATAGTAGTTTTCATAGCTTGCGCAATCTTCAAAATCTATTGTTCTTCTGTGTCTGCGCGCTCTATTAAGTTCCCGCAGTCGCGCACTACTACTCAGGCCCTCACTCTCACAAAGTCGCACTTATAACCCAATAAGTTGCGTCTAGCGCCAGCTCATTGCTTGCCAATACCCGCTCCTCCCTGTAGTTGCGTCCAGTGCCAGTGCATTGCTTGCCAATACCTGCTCCTCCCTGAAGTTGCATCTAGCACCAGCTCATTGCCTGCCAATACTCACTCCACTCATATCGCCGCACCTTGTACCAGCGGGTTATCTACCATATCCTTGCCCACCGCAGTTCTCAAAATCACCCACCAACGCGCTACTTAATTACAGACTTACTCAGTGCACTATTGCTGTCAGGTTGCCATAAGGTCGCTATAGGTCACTAAGTCCTTAAGTTTCAGCTTCCCTTGCATTTAAGGATAAGTGGAACTAGTCTATTCAGTCTAGCAAAATTTATTCTTTCACACCGGTCAATCATATACATAATTTGCCAAGTAAGTCATAGCATCATTAAAATCGATGGTATCTGATGATTACACTGACAGGTCCGATTTGCACTCTCTTCAGTCACCTCCTGGCAGTCTGTCGATGGGGACTTCAACTATGTCCAATTCTGGCAGATAATTGTGGACTTCTTTGAGAGGCCCCCCAGTCGAGAGGCCCAGTGCAGGGTAGACAAGCTGCTGGAATGGTGGACTAGGTGTGTTATTGACCATCACAGCAGGCCTTAATTGAACTCGCTGTTTAGGAAAGTTTTTGGAAGGAGTCGCCATGATGACCTCAGCCAAATGGCAAGGGAAAAGTTGTCTGTAAATGCTCTTGCAAGGCAAAGGGAAGCACACACCAATGCTGCTTTGGACTCGCCATAGGACTCGGATGTACCTTACCACCATTATTTATAGCAAGCACCCTGTAGCATGCTTAGCATTCATAATCTTTCCTCTAATGTGATATCCTATGTTTGAAATTTGCTTCATGTGATAAGGATACATATGAAAGGATAGTTTAAATTCACAAATTTTTGAGGCAGTGGTGTGAAGCCATCATCAATATATGATGGGGCCAAACAGTAAGTTCCTCGTCAAATGGGGGAACTATATTGCCAAGATCTCAAATGCATGCATCCAACATCCCCCCTTGGGGCGCACAATTATTGAATCACGATGATACACTACACAACATACATTATCTGTCAGCCATCAGATACACGCAGTTTCAAGGTAAAAATTATAGATCACTCATGTTGTGTTTGAAACTCTGAGTTCATCGAGTAGATAATGAACTTTATTGTATCCATATTTTCTAATTTCACGACAATAGGTTGTCACAAATAGATGCTGGTGCCAATCAGCAAGGTTATCATTCGATGGACGAGTTTTATCACAGAGATCTCATAGGCACACCATCCAGAATCCCCCTGTGGGGAGCAAAGAATGCTAAATCATAGCATCCATGACAAAACGTATACTATGTCAGTTGAATGGTGAGTGAGATAGTTCGGTAAGCTATTGCCCACCATTGTCAAAACCAAGGCTAAGGTACTATTCCATAAAGATACAGCATCGGAGCCAAGCTGCAACTTCTTGGGAAGGAGGTACAAATTAACCACACCTGCCAGTCATTAGATACTCACAGAAAGTTGGGTGGAAATTTGAAGCAGGATATAAATTGACTGTCACCCACTCATGAACACGCCCAAGTTGTGTGTTGAAAGATAATGCTTCTTCGCATGGATTCCGAAGTGCAATACATAATATGATTATCACATACTCACAGAAGGTTGGGTGGCAATTTGAAGTAGGATATAGGTTGATTGGTGTTTGCTAGGTGAAAATGCAAACACTTCGCCTGGATGCATTAAACAATATATACCAGATATGTCAAATGATAAGCTGGATACCGATGTGATGCATGCACCCTCAGCGTCAAGTCCGAAGTTGAGGTACATTGCTGCAATGATACAAGTGTCCGAGCACAACCTAACTTCTTGGGATGCAGTTGCAACTGGTATATCACTGTCAGCCATTAGATATACACAAAATATCGCTTTAAAACTCAAAGCATGATACAAACTGATTTCCGCCTGCTTGTTGGACATAACCCAACTGCTATGGAAAGGCATAGCTTATTCACATGCATTCCAAATTGATACATAGCTGACAAATGTTGGAATGACAACAATGTGGCGTTCGAAGTTGAAGCAAGCAGGTATTTTCTGTGGCCACGCACTGAGGTGAATATATTCTCATGGTGGGAGGATATGGGCTTTCACATTTACATGTAAATTTGACATAAAAGCAATGGAAAATTAGCTTTTTAAGGAGATGTATCAAGATTTAATAGGGGACACACATATATAGTCCCCCGCTGAGGTTGACACGGCCTTGATCCCTGAAAAAATACGGATTTTTAGTCTTAGCCTGGATAATGTGAACCTTACCACCGATGTGGCAACTTTGATTCCTGCAGATCAACCAGTAGCTTTTGTTTCACCTTCCCTTCGACTTTTAGTTTAAGCAATGATGAGACCTTTTCCTGATCTTAGCCTTTTATATTGAAATCAGAAACACTCTCTTCCAATATATGGGCAAAGACGACAATGTAATGTTCGATAACAGAATTATGCTAATTATCGTGATTATGTACTATATATTGTGATATATAGCCTTGTACTTTCCTCACCAGTTCACTGATGTAGCAACTTTTGCTCATCACTCAGACACCTCCTGTGGAATGGATGCATGGAGCATGGATGTACTAGCACCACTCATCTCACCCACATGTGTGCTGTCTTTTTTCGCTGGACTTGTTGCTTACTGGTTAGTTCGAAGAACAAATATTTGCCTTCATTCTATGCTCGGCCTTCTACCAGACCTCGCGAATAGCACATTGGGACAACGAAACCTATAATTCAGCCAATTTGGAGATTCTCTGAGATCCACTGCATCATACTGACTGCATGACAATGGCAGCATGTTTGAGATGTGAACACAACCCAATGCAATGAAAATATGTTTGTCGACATTTTTGGTACATGCTGCATGCCAGGGTTTACTCGACACTCTTGTCACTCACAACACGCGCGAGCACAGCTGGAACACCGCAGCAATGTTTAAGTTTGGTGCCTAAAGAATTACCAGCGAAGATTGAACATCATTCATGCTGCACAGTTCATGGAACACAGGCAGGAGAGACATTCGATGAGAAAGCCAATAAACAATTTCCTAAGAAATATATTGTTGCATCCAGTAGATACAACAATCTGTTTCTATCAAACAAAAAAACATATGAGGATGGTCAAGAGACAGATAAATAGGTATACTTACATAGTCCGATCACAAGACAGAGCTTGCAATGGTGAAGGAATACAAGATAGCAGAATGATGGTCTTACTCTCGGGATTATTTGCAACATTCGTCTGACCTCAGCTTCCAGGACCCTCACCCAAAACACAACAGCACATAGCTCAGACATAGAGGTTAATGGTGACAATGATGTTGATGATGCAATGATTGTACCGGATGAAGTCTCCACAGCAAGAGTGAGCACTGTACATACATATCTTCATAAGACATCATACAAGAAAAATATACCATGATAAGACTCATGAGATGCCACAATCCACGACAGAGACCTGATGAGGTTATGGAGTATTTTGCAGCATCAGGAACTTACAGAAAACCTCCACTGTTCCCACTGCCAAAACACTCTCCAAGTCCTTTGGCATCCAAAAGCATTCTCTGCCTCTGTTTATCATCCATAAGCCATCCACCTGGAGACACATCACATTCATAATCCCAGATAACCAAGGATTCACTCTTCTTGTGCGTCTTCTCTTTTTCTCGTTCTATATGCGACTCGACAAGGGCTGAACCACAAACCTTGCACTGGCAAAAATGGGTAAAGTTCTATTTCAAATGGATGAACAATAAAAGGTCATGTACTGTGTGCTCCCCAACCCCCCTGCAAATTTCTTCATCCTGTCGCCGTCGGTTGGCTGTTTCATGTGAATCCTCTTCTGGCGGTGCATTTACTGCACATCCAACTTCATCAGCAAGGTGTTGTAGTTTTTTCTGCAGGTGTCTTAGTCCAAAGGGAAGATCCAGATTTGTCCCGCGATAGTGCAATGCTATGTGCGAACTGATGAGGCCTGGCTTTTGTCAGGTCAAGTACTATATGACTTTGATAAGACACAATTTAGAGAACCGCGTCTTGAATGAAACATACACATCAATAAGTCACCGCTTTTTGGAGGTACAAGCATCCACTCCTCCCGTTAAAGCCTTTTTTGGCTTGCTTGCCTCTTTCTGAAGTTTCCTTCTCTTTTCCTCCCTCTCCAAGAACTCCTCCACACCCGACCTTCTTCCTGTTAGCAAAGAATAAGCTGCTGCAGGAAGTGGTTGAGGCCCAACATCTGACGAGTCATCATCATAAGGAGCTCGCAAGCAAGGTAACAATGGTCCTAGGTGTTATCGTTTTGGAGGTGGCATATTCGATTCACACTCTCAGGGTAACGAAGGCCTAGCCGTGTGGGAGGTCAGGCAGCGAGATCGGGTGGCAGTGTAATCATTGTCTTCCTGAGAATCTTCGGTTGACGCAACACTTGGAAAAAGGTGTGCTGGAATTTGCAATGTGAGTTTGATGTGAGTATCTAATCTTGAGGACATCCAGGAAACGGCCAGTCTGGGGCCAGTCTGGGGCGGAGTCTGGGGCGGAGTCTGGGGCGGAGTCTGGGGCGGAGTCTGGGGCGGAGTCTGGGGCGGAGTCTGGGGCGGAGTCTGGGGCGGAGTCTGGAGCGGAGTCTGGGGCGGAGTCTGGGGTGGAGTCTGGGGTGGAGTCTGGGGCCAAAGTCTGGGGCTGCAGCTGACATGGGCAGAGCTTGATTCAGAGTTCTAATTATGTCTGGTCATGTTTGCAATACCAGTGTGACACACCCTTTGTGACCTCCTGCAGGCCACACCATGCGCTCAGTGACATCAGTGCCCATCATGGATGTCAGGCATCTGTTCAATGCAATAAAAAAGCAACCCAGTCTTGCTTGCATTACCTATGTTGACCTTGCCAGTTTCATCCAACATGCTAGCCTCGTCAACAATGATATCCTTCAACCCCAACCTCAGCGCATCTCTGTCTCCCATGCACCCAATGTGCTTCCAGACAGTGTTACAATGTTTCTCGCTACATCACTTGACATGTCATCTGATACAGTTGATAATATATGGTACATTGTGAAGGATCTTGTCTGGGAACTGCCAATGAGTGCTGAGACAAGCGCTGAGGATGAAGTTGCATTCAAGATCCATGGTCATAAACTAGGACTTGGTACCATGCCCACACATCACATCATGATTGTCATACTAATCTGACTCATAGTGGAACGCACGCTATATCCACCAGTCAAGACTTGCACGAATCCCGACTGCACCACATGGCAGCATGGCACACTGCTGAAAAAAGAGGAACAGCGCCGGATCGTTGTGTTTACTCATAGCAAGGGAGCAAAGCCTGCCTGGACAGTGCACTTAAAGTGTCAAGGTGCATTTGTTGTGCTCTATGTGTATGATAGCCTCACTGACCCATAATGCCTATGAAGAATGCAATACAAACTACCAGTTCAACTACAGCATCAAGGACCAGTTCTGAACCTACTACAGTGGCATCCCACAATACATTCAAGTCTCAGACCATCAATTTGTTGAGCTCAACCTTGCCATGCATTGGATGGACCTCATGCAGATCGTGTAAGTGTCTATTGTTTTTGCCTCTTGTGCAATTATTTACTGATATTATGTTACAGTGTTTCAGCGATGAACTGCACTCATTTGTATGGCATTGCCCAGACACATCGCACTCATGATGACACTGACCACTGGCAATTTGGGAGGGTGATCATGATGGAGCAAGTCTGGGACTGCTTTGTAATACTTGCCCTACTCGATGACCATCAACTATGAGGAGAATGCCTGGTAGTGCCACATGACAGCAACCAGAAAAATCGCCTTACAGAGGCCATGTATGCGCGCAATGCTCGTATCATCCTCCAGGGTCAGGAGGAGCTCCCTCACACTTGCTTCAGATGCATGCAGATATTGGAGATGCCAGATGGAATGCTTCACTGCACAGAAGTCATTGTGACTGATGGTGTGACAGTTGGACAGCCATGTTGTGCTGTCACACGGTGTAAAAATGCTCTCAAGAGCAACTGTCATTGTTTCTGCACAGCAGAACATCACCACCTCAAGTCGGTCTGTGCCATGGATGGCTGTAGTCAGCCAGTGATGCTGGTTGGTGCTGATGGGAAGACGCACAAATTTTGTAATGATCTGGTTCATCTTCAAATGGAGGCCACCAATGTTGAATCCTCGCATAGCAGCAAGAGCAGGACACAGCGCCAGAGACTCACAAAGTTGAATGATTCTGTCACTACACATAATGTTCCACCCCCAATCATGACTTATGCAGAAGAAGACATCCCCCTTCAAGATGTCAAAGAATGGTATGAGTATGACAAGGTGTCTGGTGCTGTGCGTTTCCATCAGGTGCCTACAACTACATCTACTGGAGTCTTGGACGTCAATGGGTGCAGTGCCAAGGATATCCCATCCAAGATCAAGGCTACATTCTGGCATCAGTGTACTAACAATGAACAGCTCATTATTCATCCCTGTGGCATCATCTCTGGTCATGGTACAATGTACCACCATGAGGCTGTCTTGAATGTGCTGGTAAGTTTTTTTTTCTGTCAGACAGACTATGCTAACTTGTGTTCTCAAGATTATGGCCGAGAAAATGTTCTCCCTCCCATGCGCACGTAAGCCGCAGCACTTAATCTATGACTCCAATTGCAACACATTGTGGGAGGTTGAGAGTCACAAGATTACATTCTTCAAGGGAATGGGAATGTGTGTAGACGCCTTCCATCACAAGACAAAGCACAAGGCCAGTGATATGTTCTGCTGTGAGCACTGTGATATGAAGGCCTACCCTAAACTTCTCAATGATGATGGGAAGTATTATTTCAATTCATCAATTGCAGAGCAAACAAATGTTTGGTTTGGCAGTTTTCATAATATTTGTCAAGAGATGACACCAGTTAAGTATGACTTTTTTCTTGATGAAATGATCCTCCGTCAAAACCATATGACTGTTGCTACCCTTCACATACAAGGCAGACTTCCTCACCATCCACCTGTTTAGTTACCTCCCAATATATGATGTTTTTGTTAGTACCAATGCTGGAAACTTTGAGTTTGAGAACACAACAGTCAAGGTAGGATTTCATATGAATCACATTTATAATAACTATTTCGTGTTAACAAAGAAAATGTAGCTACACCTATCCTATACTGCAGGGCATTGAAAATGTTTTCTTTGTTAACTGAAGAAAACATTTTCAATACCCTACAGTATAGGTGTAGCAGGTCTTCGAGTGCCTTCAAAACCACACAAATACCTACCTTGACTGTCATGTTCTTGAACTCACTGGTGGACAAGCATGATAGAAATGCCCTTGAAGAAATTCCTTAACTGTCTGAACTGTGAGGAATCTGTGATGGCCAGTGGGATTCGGATAAAGCAATGAATAGTAAGTGCTACATAAAACAAGTGTATAGAACAAACATAGATGTTACATTAAACAAACATGTATAGAACAAACATTACTTCCGCCAGCTATGCTTCTTGCTCTCCAGACCCAAGGCAATGCAGCACATGGCAAGACAGTTCGACGAAAGGCCATCTTGAGTGCGCCTGCTTTGCTTGTGTGCCTCAAGGATGCTCAGTGGTGTCTCACACCACGCCTTGTGATCCTCATGATACATGGCCTTAACAAACGGAGTGTTGCCAAAGATGAGATGAAAAAGCAGCTCCTGGCCATAGTGACAAAACTTCAGGATGTCCATCTGCTGAAAGCTGACAACCATATCAACTGTGTACATTCCCTGTGGCCAGACTCATTGTGGCTTGACATGATCATATACTGGGACATGTACAGGAATGACGATTGGGACATGTATGGATGGAGAAGCCTGAGCTGACTGGTGAGTTTCCAAAGGTGGTGCTGGTCAGCAAATGTCCTCGACTGCAACTGATGCAGACATCGAAGGGAATGACAATGTCGCAAGCAGTGGCGTTGGTGACATTGAAGTAGCGCAATGGGAATCGAAGTCATCCTCTGGTGGTTGACTGGGGAATAGTGGTGGTGTCGGCAACATCAAGCAGGTATCAAAGCCATCTCGTGCCAGTCGCACTTGTGTAGTGGTGTGCATGTCTTGCTCTTGGCCAGGGCTTTGAGCCCAGCAGTGCTTTCCCAAGGACACCTTGGGTGTAAGTTGTGTCTCATTGTCCAGGATCTCAACATCCAACAATGAAGCAGCAATGGATGCCTGTTGTCACTTTGTCTTCTTGAGCTCAGGTGTAAGTGGTGTGTCATCATCAAAAATCTCAACATCCGATGATGAAGCTGGGGTGGATGTCTGTCATTGCTTCATCTTCTGGTGTATACTATCATGCTCACCTTTCATATTGAAGCACATGTGCAAAGGGCGAGTCAACAGTTTGGAGGACTTAAATAAATCATCAAAGCCACTGCACTCAGTGACACCATGACATCATATGAAGACGTGGCAGCCCGAGTCAAGAGTGAAGGGGTGAGCGAGCATTGACGGAGTCCAACACATGAAGCTTTCCTCAAAGACATTGATTTTTTCAATATTTCTGCCAAGGGAGTTGACAAGGGTGGGATCGTCTGAGAGCTGATATTGTGGGAAGTATGGGCAGTGAACAGCCCACTGCATCAATACTGGTGTGTTATCCTACACATCAGCAGTAAGTATTGTGGTGAAAGGGAAACCAAGCAGCAACTCTGTCATATCCCATACATTCGCGCTTCTCATCCGAAGTTCCGGATGTCAGATCCGATCAGATCCGATCCACAGATCCGTACCGGATCCGTTACGATAAGCTTCTTCATTCATATCCTGTTCATAACGTTAAACACTGCTTATTTCCTCCATTTAGTATATCCTCCTTTCCGGTTTATCAGTTATGCTTTCTTCTGGCTATGTTCTACTGATCCATTTCACTTGTGATTAATTCCCGGTTATGTTTACTGATCCGCTTCACTTGTGATTACCTTCCGGCTTATGATTGACTTCTAATAAGCGTTACTTATACTTTGCGATACTTTGTGCATAGCCTCTCGCA
>Ga0310811_10007527_pt1 | contig 13969 bp, 14 predicted proteins | sample YCmetagenome_FD_207642 | JGI IMG/M metagenome (GOLD analysis project Ga0310811, IMG submission 207642) | Soil microbial communities from experimental microcosm in Duke University, North Carolina, United States - YC | ecosystem: Engineered > Artificial ecosystem > Soil microcosm > Unclassified ... | reverse complement strand
GAGTTCGCCCTTCCCGTCGCTGAGTTCGCTTGTCCGGTCGCCGTGTCCCCGCTTCCCGTGGCCGTGTCCTCCCTTCCGGTCGCTGAGTTCGCTCGTCCGGTGGCCGAGTCCCGGGCGCCGAGTCCGTACTCCGGTCGCCCGAGTTCCGGCCTCCGGCACCGTTTCGGTCGAAGCGGGGTACTTCGCGGGGAAAAGCACGCGTTGGTGACGCTGGTGTGCTGGGTGTGAAAAACCGGTCGGGCGCCCGGCCGGTGTCGCCGGAGTGATTCCGGGAAAGGCAGCCGGGCACGGCATTGGTCCAGCGGCGCGCTCCGCGGCGAAGGGGCGCCGATTCGCCGGGGGCGCGCTCCCCGGCGAAAGGGGCGCCGGTTCACGAGGGGTGCTCTCCGCGGCGAAGGGTGCTGGTTCACGAAGGGCGCGGCCCGCCGTGGAAGCGCGCCGGTTCACGCGGCCACTGAGGCGAGAATTCCTTCTCGGCCGAAGTTAGCCGGGCACCGGGGCGGGGGCGGGCAGCACCGTCGGGTAGTAGTCGGCCGCGGCCAGCGAAGGGTGCCCGTCGGCCTCCGGGGACCGGAAGGACAGCATCCACACCGATCCCTTCCGGCACGGCACCGTGCCGTCCTCGCCGAGTGTCAGCGGAATGCCGGAGCGCGCGGCCAAGGTGGCCAGCACGTCGGGGATGACCCCACCCTGGCTGGCGACGATCGGTGTCCCGCCGGCGGTGACGATCGCGAGCAACCGGTTCAGCCCGGTTTCCGGGTTCGGCCAGTAGTGCTGCTCCGAAAGTAACGGTTCGATCCCGATCTCCACGCCGAGTTCGCCGGCGACGCCTTCGACCGTGGCCACGCAGCGCACCGGCGGAGCCGAGAGCACCCGGTCCACTCCGAACGCAAGCGCGATCGCGCGCAATCCGGCCGCCTGCTTCAGCCCGGCCGGCGAAAGGGGCCGCAGATCGTCCTCTCCCGTCCATTCGCCACGTTTGCCGGCCTTCCCATGCCGGGCGAGCAGAAGTGTGCTCAGCGCGGCAGGCAGCGCCAGAAACGCGCGCACCACGCGGGCGTCGGTGCCGTAGCTGAGCACGGCCCCGGCCTCGTCCGGGGTCAGCCAGCGCAGTTCGTCGACCTCGCCGTTGCGTCGGAACGTCCCGTCGTGTGCGGCCGCGCTGAAGTACTCGACCGTCTTCATTCCCCCGGTCGACAGCGGGTACCGGACAGTGCGCAGCCGACGGCCCAGGGTGGCGCGGAACCCGGTCTCCTCGGACAGTTCCCGCACCGCCGCCTCCGGCGCGGTCTCGCCCCGGTCGAGCTTGCCCTTGGGCAGCGACCAGTCGTCGTAGCGCGGCCGGTGCACGACCGCGATCCGCACTCCCCGCGAGGTTTCCCGCCAGAGCACCGCACCGGCCGCCCTGACGTCCTGAGGCGGCCGCTTGGTCACCCCTCGGCTCCTTGTCCCCTCAGCAGTTCGACCTGGTGGTCGCGCACCTTCGAGCCCTCCGCCGGGGACGGGGACCATTCGCCGGTGGCGGTGAGCACCCAGCAGCGCGTCTCGGGACGCAGGGCGGAATCGAGGATCTCGTCGAGGCGCGTGGTGAGTTTGGGGTCCCGCACCGACACCATGGCCTCGATCCGGCGGTCGAGATTCCGGTGCATCATGTCGGCACTGCCGATCCAGTGCGTCCCGCCGGCCCGGAAATGGAAGATGCGCGAATGCTCCAGGAACCGGCCCAGAATGGAGCGGACCGAGATGTTCTCGCTCAATCCCGGCACTCCGGGTTTGAGCGAGCAAATGCCGCGCACGACTACCTGGACCGGCACGCCGTGCCCGGACGCGACATAGAGCGCGTCGATGACCTGTTCGTCGACCAGCGAGTTGCATTTGATCCGGATGCCGGCGTCCTCCCCGGCGTGTTTGCGGTCGATCTCCTCGGAAATCAGCCGGAGGATGCCGCGCCGGATGCCGCCGGGCGAGGTGAGGATGTTGCGGTAGGTCTCCTGCCGCGAGTACCCGGTGAGCACGTTGAACAGGTCGGTGAGGTCGGCGCCGATGGCCGGGTCGGCGGTGAGCAGCCCGAGATCCTCGTACAGGCGCGCCGTCTTCGGGTTGTAGTTGCCGGTGCCGATGTGACAGTAACGCCGTATCGTCGAGCCCTCCTGGCGCACCACCATCGAGACCTTGCAATGCGTCTTGAGCCCGACCAGCCCGTAGACCACGTGCACCCCGGCACGCTCCAGTGTGCGCGCCCAGGTGATGTTGGCCTGCTCGTCGAAGCGCGCCTTGATCTCCACCAGCGCCACCACCTGTTTGCCCGCCTCGGCCGCGTCGATCAGCGCGTCCACGATCGGCGAGTCGCCGGAAGTGCGGTACAGGGTCTGCTTGAGCGCCAGCACCTTGTCGTCGTGCGCGGCCTGTTCGATGAACCGTTGCACGCTGGTGGAGAAGGAGTCGTAGGGGTGATGCACGAGGACGTCGCCCTCGCGCAACGTCGCGAAGACGCTCTTGGGTGTCTCGTGCTCACCGAACGCCGTGTGGGTGGCGGGGACGAAAGGGCGGTCCTTGAGTTCCTTCCGGTCCAAACTGGACAGCTGGTGCAGGCAGGTCAGATCGAGCAACCCGGGCACCTCGACCACGTCGCGCGGGTCCACCTCCAGCTCGCGCAGCAACAGGTCGAGCATGTGCTCGCTCATGTCGTGCGCGATCTCCAGGCGCACCGGCGGCCCGAACCGGCGCTGCGCGAGCTCGCGTTCCAGTGCCTGCAACAGGTCTTCGTCGCGGTCCTCGTCGACCTCGAAGTCGGCGTTGCGGGTGACCCGGAAAACGTGGTGCTCGATCACCTCCATCCCGGTGAACAGGTCACCGAGATGCGCGGCGATGAGTTCCTCCAGCGGCAGGAAGGTCGCGACGGGGCCTTCCCGGCCCGGCTCGACCCGAACCAGCCGGGGCACGTTGTTGGGGACCTTGACGCGGGCGAAGCGTTCGGTGCCGCCCTCGGGGTCCCGCACCGTGACCGCGAGGTTGAGCGAGAGACCGGAAATGTAGGGGAACGGGTGCGCGGGGTCCACCGCGAGCGGGGTGAGGACGGGGAAGATCTGCTCGGTGAAGAACGCGGACAGCCGCTGCCGGTCGGCGGCGTCGAGATGGGACCAGGTGACGACGTGGATGTCGTGCTTGGCCAGTTCGACCCGGATGCTCTCTTCGAAGGCGAGCGTGTGCCGCTCCACGAGGTCCTGGTTGCGCTTGGCGATGTAGGCCAGTTGCTCACGGGGCGTGAGCCCGTCGGCACTGCGGACCGGCAGCCCGGTCTCGTCGCGGCGCTTGAGCCCGGCCACGCGTACCATGTAGAACTCGTCCAAATTGGACGCGAAGATGGCGAGGAACTTGGCCCGCTCCAGCAGCGGTTCCGAGACGTCCTCGGCAAGGGCGAGCACCCGGGCATTGAAGTCCAGCCAGGAAAGCTCGCGGTTGAAGTAGCGATCGTCGGGCAGCGTTTGGCCCTGCTCGGTGTCGGCGGCGGTGACCGCGGGCGGGGCGGAGGGGACGGCGCGGAACCGCGGCGGGGGCTGGGAGTCCAGGCGGGACGAGGACTCGCCGGGGACGATCTCGTTGCTGCTCACATCAGTATTGTTCCTCAAACCGGCGGCATTTGCCGATACTCCGCCCGGACCGATCAGCAGCGCCGCGGTGGCGCGGAGGACGACATCGAGCAGTCGGCCGAGCGGGCGTGCGACGCTCACGCGACCCTCCTTTCCTCGAGTACCGCGGTCGTCCACCGACCGAGACCGAGTCGCTCGGCGGCGGCCAGATCGCGCGGTGTGTCCACGTCCCGGCGCAGCGTGGGCACCGGCGCCGTCAGCGGGTTCGCGCCCGACTCGGTGTGCGCCCGCGCCGAACCGGACCCGAACCGCGGAGCCAGCTCGCCGCCCGGCGCCGACAGCAACAGCGTGGTGCCGGTGCCCTCGGCGTCGGCCACGAACGCCCGCGCCGAGCCGGCCTCGGCCAGCGCGGCGGACAGCTCGGCGGCGCGCAGCGCGGGCAGGTCCGCCTGCAGCGCGCCGATCACCGACGCCGGATCGGCGGCTCTCAGCAGGGTCTCCCCGTACCGCAGCGCGGTGTTGAGGTCGGCACCGCCGCCGTCGCCGGTGATCTCCACGCCGAGTCGGCGCAACGGCGCGACGGCCGCCGGATCGGCCGCGACGACGAGGATCCGCCGCGCGACGGTGGCGGCGGCGGTCAGCGTGTCCGCGGCCAGTGCCAGCACGAGATCGGCGTGCGCGGCCTCGTCGACCGCGCCGCGGAGCCGGGACTTGCCGACGCGCGGCGGTTTCATCGGGACGATCAGATCGACCTTGGCCACGCTCCCATCTTCCCGGACGGGGGAGCCTAGGATCACGGGGAGCCGCACACACCACACCAGGAGGAGCGTTGTCCGGTCGCGAGAAGGGTGGCTTCTGGGTCGCAGCCGCCGCCGCCTTGTTCTACCCCGTCACCTGGCTCACGCGGCGGAGCATCCGGGGCGCCGAGCGGATTCCGCGCGAGGGCGGGGCGCTGGTGGTGCTGAATCACGTTTCGCACCTGGACCCGGTGGTCGACGCCGTCTTCGTGCACCGCTGCAAGCGGGTGCCCCGGTTCATGGCCAAGGACAGCGTGGCCGCCGCGCCGATCTTCGGCCGGATGTTCCTCGGCTCCGGCGGCATCCCGGTGTACCGGGGCTCGGCGAGCGCGGGGGACAGTCTGCGCGCCGCCCACCAGGCGTTGCGGGACGGAAAGGTCGTGGTGATCTACCCGGAGGGCACCGTCACCAAGGAGCCCGGCCACTGGCCCAAGCGCGCCTTCACCGGCGCGGCCCGGCTGGCGCTGGAGAACGACGTGCCCATCATCCCGATCGCCCGCTGGGGCACCCAGGACGTCCTTGACTTCTACCAGAAGAAGCTCCGGCTCTTCCCGCGCAAGACGGTCACGCACCTGGTGGGCGAACCGGTCGACGTGTCCGCGTACCGGACCAAGGACGCCACCGCGCCGCTGCTGCGCGAGGTGACGGACCTGCTGATGGACCGGATCACCGGCCTGCTCGTCGAGATCCGTGGGGAACAGCCCCCGGCGAAGAAGCCGCGCGAGATGGTCTCCCCGGACGTCTCCGAGGATGTCTCCGATGACCCGGCCGGGCCCGCCGCCGCGGCCGGGAACTGAGGAGCGGTCCCGAGAATGACGACACAGGCGACCACACAGCCGCCGGGGGCGCGCGCCGACGTTCAGCGCATCACCGTTCTCGGCGCCGGATCGTGGGGTACGACCTTCGCGAAGGTGCTCGCCGACGCGGGACGGGACGTGACGATCTGGGCGCGCCGCGAGGAGGTCGCCGCGGGGATCCGCGAGGCGCACCGCAATCCCGCTTACCTGCCCGAGGTGCGGCTGCCCGGCCGGCTGACCGCGACCACGGACGCGGCTTCCGCGCTGGCCGGCGCCGAAGCGGTGGTGCTCGCGGTGCCGAGCCAGAGCCTGCGGACGAACCTGACCGCGTGGCGCACGTTGCTGCCGCCCGAAGCGATCCTGGTGAGTCTGGCCAAGGGCGTGGAACTCGGCACGCTGAAGCGGATGACCGAGGTGATCGGCGACGTCACCGGTGCACCCGCCGAAGGTGTCGTGGTCGTCTCCGGACCGAACCTGGCGCGGGAAATCGCGCAGGAGCAGCCCGCCGCGGCGGTGCTCGCCTGCCAGGCGCACGATCGCGCGGTCGCGATCCAGCGGGCGAGTTCGACCGGATACTTCCGGCCGTACACCAACACCGATGTGGTCGGGTGCGAGCTCGGTGGGGCCTGCAAGAACGTGATCGCGCTGAGCTGCGGGATGGCCGCCGGTCTCGGCTACGGCGCCAACACGATGGCGACGCTGATCACCCGCGGTCTCGCCGAGATGGCGCGCCTCGGCGTGAAACTGGGCGCGGACCCGTTGACGTTCGCGGGCCTGGCCGGTGTCGGTGATCTGGTGGCGACCTGTTCGTCGCCGCTGTCCCGCAACCGGACCTTCGGCGAGCGCCTCGGCCGCGGCGAAACGGTGGAACAGGCGCAGGCGGCCACCGGCGGACAGGTCGCGGAGGGCGTGATGTCGTGCACGTCGATCCGGGAACTGGCGAAGGCACACGGCGTCGACATGCCCATTACCGACGCGATGCACCGCGTCTGCCACGAGGGTGTCGATCCGCGGAAGGCCGGCGCCGAACTGCTCGGGCGCCAGCAGAAGCACGAGTGGTCCTAGCGGTCACAAACAGGCCGTAGACAGGTCACGGCCAGGCCCTGGACAGCGCGAGCCCCCGTCGCGGGCCGCCGTTCATTCTGTGGAATCGGTTTGACGGGGGCCGCCGACGGCTGGTTTCCTGGCCGCATGTCGACGCGTGGCAACACCGGATGGCGGGGCTGGTTGGGCCTGCGCCGGGTTGCCAGCGCGCTGTGTCCTTGTCGGTGATCCGCCCCATCCCGACCACCGACCGCTTTTTCCCAAGGACACCTTCTTCATGTTCGCTGTTCCCGACAACACCATCGCCATGACCGAAAAGACCGCGTTGCGTCACCCGGTGCGCGTCGCCTTGGCCTACGCTGCCGAGCGCGACCGCTGGGGTGGCCTGCTCCGCTACGACCCCGATGAGCGGTTCTCGGCACTCATCGAGCGTGACGAGGACCAGGACCAGGAGGTCTGGCTGCTGAGCTGGCTTCCCGGCCAGCACACGGATCTGCACGACCACGTCGGTTCCGCGGGCGCGTTCACCGTGGTGAGCGGCTTGTTGACGGAAACGGTGGCGCGGCGCGCCCCGGACCGGCGCACCGTCACCGAGTCGCACGAGGTGGCTGCCGGGAAGTCCCGCGTGTTCGGTCCCGGCTACGTGCACCAGGTCCGCAATCTCGGCCCCGATCCGGCGATCAGCATCCACGTCTACCGCCACGGCGGCCGCGCGATGCGCCCCTATCACCTGGACCCGGTCGCCGGCCCGGTGCCGGACGGGCCGGTGCCGCGTTCCGCCACGTGGGCGGGCACCGGGACACCCGCCGGTACGTAGCCGGCCGGGATCGGGCTGCCGAAACCGGTGTGAACCGGCAGGACGCCCGCCCACGCGGTCCCGGTGGCGATGTCCTCGGGCTCGTCGGCGGGCGCGCCGGCCCGTGTCTTGACCGATGCCTCCGTGAGGTCCAGCGCGATGACGCTGACCGAGGCGAATTCCTTGGCGTTGACCGCTCGCGCGTGCTCCCACGAGCCCGGGCTGAGGTGCTCGCTGAGCACGCGCAAGCCGTGCATCTTCGCTTCGGGGGCGTCGACCTGGCGAGCCCGGCCGTGGATCACCGCGCTGCGGTAGTTCATCGAATGGTTGTTGAGGGAACGTGCGTAGACGATCCCGTCCACCAGCGTCACGGTCACGCAGACGTCGATGCCTCCGGCGGCCGAGCGCAGGCTCGCGGCGCCCGTGGAGCCGTGCAGGTACAGGGTGTCTCCGTCGCGGCCGTACCCGGTGGGCAGGACGACGGGAGAGCCGTTGAGCACCAGACCCAGGTGACAGACGAGACCTTCGTCGAGCACCGCGTAGAGGGCTTCACGATCGGTCTCGGCACGGTGCTTCTTGCGGGTCAGGGTGCTGCGGGGGGTGGCGGACAACCTGGTCATGAAGGCAGCCTCCCGCGTATAGTGGCCTTGCCAAAGGGCCACTGCTCGATCAATAGGAAAGTCCACTTCGCCGTGTCGACCGCATTGCCCGTCACCCTCGACCGGGACTCCGGGATCCCGCTGGCGGTGCAGCTCGCGGACGCGCTCCGGGAGTCCGCGGCCACCGGGCACCTGCGCAGCGGGGACCGCCTGCCTTCCACGCGGGCGCTCGCGCAGCGGCTCGGCGTCAGCCGCACGGTCACCGCGGCGGCCTACGAGCAGTTGCACGCCGAAGGCTGGATCGCGGGCCGGCACGGCTCCGGCACCTACGTCACCACGTCGCCGCCCAGCGACCGGCCGGTCCGCCCGGCCGCGCCCGGGGAGGTGTCCGAGCCCGACGGGCTGCTCGATCTCACTCCCGGCGCGCCCTGGGCCGAGGGCATCGACCGGGCCGCGTGGCGCCGGGCCTGGCGGGCCGCCGCGGACGCGCCGCCGCTGGTGCACGCGCCGTTGGCCGGGCTGCCGGAGTACCGGGCGGCGGTCGCCGAGCACCTGTTGCGGCACCGGGGACTGGCGGTCGGCACCGATTCCGTCCTCGCCACCGGCGGGACGGCCTCGGCCGTGGTGGAACTGGCCGGCGCGGTGTTCACCGCGGGAGAAGTCGTAGCGGTGGAGGAACCCGGATATCAGCGCGCGGTGCAGGCGTTGACGGCGGCGGGGCTGACCGTCGTGGGCGTGCCGGTCGACGGGGAGGGGCTGCGGCCGGACGCGATCCCGACCGCGGCCCGCGCGGTCTACTGCTCCCCGGCACACCAGTACCCGATGGGCACCCGGATGAGCGCCGCCCGCCGGGTCGAGCTGGTCGAGCGGGCCCGCACGGAGGGCATGCTCGTGATCGAGGACGACTACGACGGCGAGCTGCGTTTCGACGTCGCTCCGCTGCCCCTGCTCGCCGCGCTCGCCCCTGATGTGGTCGTCCATCTGGGCAGCACCAGCAAGATCCTCACGCCGACGCTGGGCGCGGGGTGGATGGTCGCGCCCAGCGCGGTGACCGCGGCGGTGCTGGCCTACCGGGATCGCACCAGCCTGCGGCCGTCACCGGCCGGTCAACGCGTGCTGATCGAACTGGCCCGGCACGGCGATCTCGGCCGGCATCTGCGCAAGCTGCGCCGTGAGCTGGCCGAACGCCGTTCGCTGCTGGTCGCGGCACTGCGGGCGGCGGAGATCCCGGTGCTCGGTGACGACGCGGGCGCGCATCTGGTCGTTCCGTTCGCGTCCGCGGCGCTGGAACGGGAACGGCTCGCCGCCGCACGGGCGCGCGGAATCCGCCTCGACGGGCTCGCCCGGCACTTCACCGGAACACCGGATGCCTTCGGCGTCGCGATCGGATACGCAGGGTGTTCGCGTGATGCGTTGCGCCACGCCTTGGCTGTGCTCGTCGGTCTGTTGTGCTGAGACACCGGTAGGGTGACCGCCCATGAGCGCACGGAAGACGCGGGTGGCAGTCGTGTTCGGCGGCCGCAGCACCGAACACGCCATTTCCTGCGTGTCGGCGGGAAGCGTGCTCGCCCAGCTCGACCCCGAACGGTTCGAGGTCGTGCCGATCGGCATCACGCCCGACGGCGGCTGGGTGCTGGCCGCCGGCGACTCGAAGTCGCTGGAGATCCGCGGCCGGGAGCTACCGTCCGTTTCGGACGGCCGGGCGCTCGTGCTGGCCGGTGACCCGACGTTGCGCGAACTGGTCAGCGTCGAACCGGGCGAAACGCTCGGCGGTGTCGACGTCGTCTTCCCCGTGCTGCACGGTGCCTTCGGCGAGGACGGCACGATCCAGGGTCTGCTGGAGATGGCCGGGATCCCCTACGTCGGTGCCGGTGTGCTCGCCAGCGCCGCGGCGATGGACAAGGAGTATGCGAAGAAACTCCTTGCCGCGGAAGGACTTCCGGTCGGCAGGTACGCCTCGATTCGGCGCGGACAGTCCACATTGGAGGATGCTGACCGGGAGCGGCTGGGGCTGCCGGTGTTCGTGAAGCCGGCCAGGGCGGGGTCCTCCGTCGGCATCAGCAAGGTCACCGACTGGGCCGATCTCGACGCCGCGGTCGCGCTGGCGCGGGAGACCGATCCCAAGGTGCTCGTGGAGGCCGCGGTCGCCGGCAAGGAGGTCGAGTGCGGGGTGCTCGAATTCCCCGACGGCCGGGTCGAGGCGTCGCTGCCCGCCGAGATCCGCATGCTGTCCGAGGATTCCGGTGCCTGGTACGACTTCGAAACCAAGTACATCGGGGACGACGCCGAGCTGGACATCCCGGCCAAGCTCGACGACGCCGTCACCGAAGCGCTGCGGGCCCTTGCCGTGCGGGCGTTCCAGGCGCTGGACTGCCAGGGACTGGCCAGGGTGGACTTCTTCGTCGGCGAGGACGGCGAGCCGACCATCAACGAGGTCAACACCATGCCCGGCTTCACCCCGACCTCGGCCTACCCCAAGATGTGGCAGGTCACCGGGATGGACTTCCGCACCCTGCTCTCCACCCTCGTCGACACAGCGCTGGCCCGCGGCACCGGACTGCGGTAGCCGCCCGCTCAGCCGAACCGCAGCGGCGCCGGCGGAAGCTGGGCGGAAACGGTGTCCGAGGTCTGTTGGAGCGGACCGGTTCCCGCCGTGTCGGGCACCGTCAGCGCGACGTAGACGTCCCGGTCGACGACGTACCAGCTGGCTTGTCCCTGGCCTTCGACCGGCAGCCACTGCACCCCGGACACCACGCGCAGCTGTGCGTCGGGGGTCAGCTCGGGCGGCCGGTCCAGTCCGCAGCGCAGCACGATCGGATCCGCTTGATCCGTTCCGCCCCAGGCCATCGTCGCCGCGGGGGCCGGTGCGGCCAGTTCGCGCCGGGCCAGGTGCGCGCCGTTGGAGAGCAGTTCGCCCGGCATCGCCGCCAGCAGCTTCGTGCACTCGGGCGAGTTCGCCTGCGGCGCCGGCACGGAGGGCAGCGCCAGCGGACCCGAGGTCGGCGTGCTCGTCGTCGAGGTCGCGTAGATCCCCGCCACCGCGATTCCAGCGGCCAGGACGATCGCGACGACGGCGGCCGCCACGATCAGGCGCCGGGGCGGGGCGCCGGTGATGTCTTGCTCAGGCACTCGTCAAATATGCACCACGGGGCAGGTCAGGGTGCGGGTGACGCCCGATACGGCCTGCACCTTGGCGACGACGAACTGCCCCAGCTGGTCGACCGTCTCGGACTCGGCGCGGACGATCACGTCGTACGGGCCGGTGACGTCTTCGGAACTGGCGACGCCGGGGATTTCGGAGATCTCCGCCGCGACCGCGGCGGCCTTGCCGACTTCGGTCTGGATCAGGATGTATGCGTGAACCACGGCGAGCCCCTTCGTCTTCTTCGTCGGACTCAAGGTAGGAACGTGCCAAGAACCTACCTCACCCGGCGCGACGATAGGTAATCCGACTTTCCGAAGACAGAGGAGATCTTGATGACAGCGGACGACGAGACGGTCGCGGGCCTCGGTGAGTTCGGCCTGATCAGGGCGGTCACCGAGAACCGAAGACATCCGGCGGCCACGCTGCTCGGCCCCGGTGACGATGCCGCGGTCGTCGCGGCGCCCGACCGGCGTGTGGTGGCCACCACCGACATGCTGGTGCAGGGTGTGCACTTCCGGTTCGACTGGTCGACGCCGGAGCAGGTGGGCCGCAAGGCGGTCGCGGTCAACCTGGCCGACGTGGCGGCCATGGGCGCGGTGCCGACCTCGCTGCTGGTCGGCCTCGCCTGCCCCGCCGACACCCCCGCGGCGCTGGTCACCGAGCTGGTCGACGGCATGTGGGCCGAGGCGGACCGGGCCGGGGCCGGGCTGTCCGGCGGCGACATGGTGCGCGCCGACGAGATCGTGGTGAGCATCACCGCGCTCGGCGATCTCGCCGGGCGCGCGCCCGTGACGCGGTCCGGCGCGCGGCGCGGCGACGTCGTGGCGGTCCACGGCCGCCTGGGCTGGGCCGCCGCGGGGCTCGCCGTGCTGGGCCGTGGTTTCCGCTCACCGGTCAATGTGGTCAACGCCCAGCGTGTCCCGGAACCGGACTACGCGGCCGGTCCCGCGGCCGCCGACGCGGGCGCGACCGCCATGATCGACGTTTCCGACGGGCTGCTCGCCGATCTCGGCCACGTCGCGCGCGCCTCCGGTGTCGGTATCGACGTGCGCACCGACTGCCTGGGCGTGTCCGACCGGCTCGTCGAGGTCGGCAGCGCGCTCGGCGCCGACCCGCTGCGGTGGGTGCTCACCGGTGGTGAAGACCATGCCCTGGCGGCCACCTTCCCGTCGTCGGCCGAGCTGCCCGCGGGCTGGCGCCGGATCGGATCGGTGACCGCCACCGGCTCCGTCACGGTGAATGGTGAGGCTTATCACGAGGAAGGCGGCTGGGAACACTGGCGATGATGGGATCCATGGACCTGGCTGTGGTGCCCTTCGACGATCCCGACGCCGTCCGGCTCATTTCCGAAGTTCAGCAGGAGTACGTCGAGCGCTACGGCGCGCCGGACATCACGCGCGTCGACCCCGCCCAGTTCGCGCCACCGCGCGGGGTTTTCGTCGTCGGGTACGCCGACGGGGAACCGGTCGCCTGCGGCGGCTGGCGTTGCCGCGGCGGCGACGCGGAGATCAAGCGCATGTACGTGGTGAGTTCCGCGCGCGGCAAGGGTTTCGCGCGATCGGTGCTGACCGAACTCGAACGTTCCGCCGCGGCGGCCGGGCGGGACCGCGTGGTGCTGGAAACCGGGACGAAGCAGCCGGAGGCGATCGGGCTCTATCGCTCCTCCGGATACCACGAGATCCCCGCGTTCGGCATCTACCAGGACGAGCCCGACTGCCTCTGTTTCGCCAAGGAACTCCGTACGCGGCGAGGACCCGGCGAACCGGCGCCGACCGGCTCCGTCTCTTGTGGACGGTGAGCGGACGGGCTACCCGCGCCGGCGTCGTTCGTGATCCAATCGGGCCGGATTCGACTTGGAGGTTTCGTGGCCATCTACGCGCTGGGCGAACTTGAGCCCCGGATTCACCCGCAGGCCTATGTCCATCCCGACGCCACCGTCATCGGCGACGTGCGCATCGCCGCCTTCGCTTCGGTGTGGCCCCAAACCGTGCTGCGGGGCGACCACGGCTACATCGAGGTCGGTGAGCGGTCCAACGTGCAGGACGGTTGTGTCCTGCACTGCACGGCCGAAGACCCGACGATTCTCGGTGCCCGTTCGGCGATCGGGCACTCGGTGCACGTCGAGGGCGCGAAGATCGGCACCGGCTGTCTCGTCGCGTCGGGATCGGTGGTGCTCAACGGAAGCGTGATCGAGGACGGCGGGATGGTCGGTGCCGGCGCGGTGCTGTCGTACCGGTCGCACGTGCCCTCGGGACACATCGCTCTCGGCGTTCCCGCGAAGACGCGGCCGAACTCCTCGTTCGGGCCCGAGGCGATCCAGCGCGTGGTGGACAGTTACGTCGAGCGCGCGGAGATGTTCCGCAAGCTGTTGCGGCGCCTGGATTCCTAGGGTCCTCCGCGGAGTCCCCGCCGGAGGGTCGGCGCGCTCCGCGGCATCAGGCCGCACCAGGCGAATCGCGCTCCGCGGCCACGGGTCGCGGAGCGCGGGTTTCCGGTGCGCGACGGTCCTGGCCGGGGCGCTAGAGTTGCGGGCCGTGACGGCGAAACCTTTGCAGGAAATCATGGATCCCGGCTGGGCCGAGGCGCTGGCGCCGGTCGCCGGCCGGATCTCGGCGATGGGGGAGTTCCTGCGCGCCGAGATCGCGGCGGGACGGCGGTACCTGCCCGCGGGGGAGAACGTGCTGCGGGCCTTCCGGCAGCCGTTCGACGAGGTGAAGGTGCTCATCGTCGGGCAGGACCCGTACCCCACACCCGGCCATCCGATCGGGTTAAGTTTCGCGGTCGCACCGGACGTCCGGCCGCTGCCGAAGAGCCTGATCAACATCTTTCAGGAGTACCGCGACGACCTCGGGCACCCGCTGCCCGCCACCGGAGACCTCACCGCGTGGACCGAGCAGGGTGTGCTGCTGCTGAACAGGTCCCTCACGGTGCGGCCGGGTTCGCCCAACTCGCACAAGGGAAAGGGCTGGGAAGAGGTCACCGAGCAGGCGATCCGAGCGCTGGCCGCGCGGGGCGGACCGCTCGTCGCCATTCTGTGGGGCAGCAACGCCCGCAGCCTCAAGCCGCTGCTCGGTCGCTACCCGTGCGTCGAGTCGGTGCACCCGAGCCCGATGTCGGCGCACAACGGCTTCTTCGGCTCGCGGCCGTTCTCCCGGGCCAACGACCAGCACGCCGGTCAGGGCGCCACCCCGGTCGACTGGA
>Ga0310811_10007526_pt1 | contig 13969 bp, 12 predicted proteins | sample YCmetagenome_FD_207642 | JGI IMG/M metagenome (GOLD analysis project Ga0310811, IMG submission 207642) | Soil microbial communities from experimental microcosm in Duke University, North Carolina, United States - YC | ecosystem: Engineered > Artificial ecosystem > Soil microcosm > Unclassified ... | reverse complement strand
TGCGCCTCCGTGCATTCGCCCTTTGCCACCACCTATTCCAAACGCCGCGACGACGTGCAGCGGTTGCTCGACGTAGGCGTCGGTGCCGATCTCGGCGCGCGCTGGAATGCCGTCGTCAAGGCGTCCGTTGCGCTGGCCTCGACGCCGATCGCATTCGGCGAGGAGCATATCGAAGAGCTGCGGCGTGTGGGCCTTGACGACGCCGAGATCGTCGATGTCATCAACAGCGCTTCCTTCTTCAACTGGGCAAACCGGCTGATGCTGTCATTGGGAGAGCCGACGAGGCCTGCTACGAAATGAACGGTGGCACGGAAGTTGCCGCTCAATGGACTGGATTTTCGAATGAACGGATGGAGCCGCGCATGAGCAACCTGGATCGTCGTACTCTGGTCAAAGGCTCGCTTGCCGCCGTGTTGATGGGAGCGGCCACATCGCGCGCGGCCTTCGCAGACGCCGCCGAGCCGATCATGCTCGGCGTCAGCGGTCCCCTGACCGGGCCGAACGCGCAATATGGTGCGCAATGGAAGCAGGGTTTTGATCTGGCGCTGGATGAGATCCATGCGGCTGGCGGCATCAACGGCCGCAAGCTCGCCTATCAATTCGAGGACAGCCAGAGCGATCCCCGCCAATCGGTGGCGATCGCCCAGAAATTCGTGTCGGACCCGAAGATCGTGATGGAGCTCGGCGATTTCTCGAGCCCGGCATCGATGGCGGCCTCGCCGATTTATCAACGGGGAGGGCTGGTGCAGTTCGGCTTCACCAACTCGCATCCGGACTTCACCAAGGGCGGCGACTTCATGTGGAGCACCTCGGTCAGCCAGGCGGACGAGCAGCCGCTGCTCGCGCGTTATGCCGTGCGCCATCTCGGCTTGAAAAAGCTCGCCGTCCTGCACCAGAACACCGATTGGGGGCGCACCAGCCGCGACTATTTCGTCAAGGCCGCCAAGGAGGATGGTGCCGAGGTGGTCGTCACCGAAGGATATATCGCCGACGAGCGCGATTTCCGCTCCACCTTGGTGCGCGTTCGCGACGCCAATCCGGATGGCCTCGTCCTGATCTCGTATTATTCCGATGGCGCGCTGATCGCCCGCCAGGCGCGTCAGGTCGGTCTGACGCAGACGATCTGCGCCGCGAGCTCCGTCTATTCGCCCAAGTTCCTGGAGCTTGGCGGCGACGCGGTCGAGGGCGTTCACATCGGCACGCGCTATTTCCCCGAGGATCCGCGTCCGGAGGTTCGGAAGTTCATCACGAGCTTCAAGGCCAAATATAACGTGGTAGAGCCCGATGCCTTCAACGCCTATTCCTATGACGCGATGAACGTGGCGGCCGCGGTGTTGCGGATCGGCGGCACCGACCGCAAGGCCATCCGCGATGCCTTCTTGAAGGTGAAGGACGTGCCCAGCGTCATCTTCGGGTCGGTGACCTTCGACCCCGCGACCCGTCGCGTGAGGGGCGCCATGAATGCCGAGCTCGTCGTTCACAAGGGTCAATTCGCGATCTGGGACGGCAAGCCGACCTGATCCCTCTCATTAGGAACGCTGCGTGTCTTCCTGGCTCGACTACACGATCAACGGGCTGATCGTCGGTAACGTCTATGCGCTCGTCGCCGTCGGGCTCGCCTTGATCTTCGGCGTCAGCCGGCTGATCAATTTTGCGCAGGGCTCGATCTATCTCGTTGGCGCCTATGTCGGCTGGGTCGCGGTGGTGCAGCTCCACACGCCACTCGTCGTCACCGTCATCCTGGTCGCCACGGTCGCGGCGCTGGTCGGATTGATCATCGAGCGGTTTGGCCTGCGGCCATTGCAGAACTCGGTGCGCATCGCCCCGCTACTCGCGACGATCGGCATCAGCTTCGTGCTCGACCAGCTCGTGATGCTCACCTTCTCGCCGAACCCGCGCGCGCTGCCGAGCCAGTTGCCGGACGTCCGCTTCCAGATCGGCACCGGGACCATCGGTCCGCTCGATCTCCTGATCGCCGGTGTCGGCATCGGCAGCGCGCTGCTGCTGTTTGTGTTCCTGCGCTACACCAAGCTCGGCTGGGCCGTGCGGGCGACCGCGCAAGACCGCGACGCCGCGATGCAGATGGGCGTCGACGTCAACCGCGTGAACCAGACCGTGTTCGGCATCGCCGCGGCGCTCGGTGGCGTGTCGGGCATGCTGGTCGGCATGTACTACAACCAGATCGACACCGCGATGAGCCTGCAAGCGACGCTCAAGGGCGTGGTCGCGGAGGTCGTTGGCGGCGCCGGCAATGTGCCGGGCGCCGTGGTCGGCAGCATGCTGCTCGGACTGGTGGAGAGTTACGGTGTGGCGGCCTTCGGCACCAGCTACCGCAACCTCTTTGCTTTCCTGCTGCTGATCCTGGTCCTGACGTTGCGGCCGAATGGCCTGTTCGCGAGCGCAAGGCAAGCGCCGCCGGAGCCCTTGACCGGCACCTTCATCGCACCCAGCCGCCCGGTCCGTATCCCGCGCTGGGCGCTGGCCATCGCGGTCGGCGCCTTCGCACTACTGCCGTTGCTTCCGGTTTCGGCCTATTTGCTGCAGACACTCATCAATGCCTGGCTGCTTGGCATGCTGGCGCTCAGCCTGACGCTGGTCGCCGGCACGGTGGGTCAGGTCTCGCTCGGACATGCCGCACTGCTCGCGATCGGCGCGTATACGTCCGCGCTGTTGTCGCTCCGTTTGGCGGTTCCGGTGGGCATGGCCATCATCTGCGGCGGGCTGATGAGCGCGGCGCTCGGCACGCTCCTGATCTCCCCGTCGTTCCGCCTGCGCGGGCACTATGTCTCGATTGCAACGCTTGCCATCGGCGAGATCGTGTCGCTGGTCATCCTGAACTGGGAATCGGTCACGAATGGACCGATCGGCCTTTCCGGCATCCCGCCGCTGTCGCTGTTCGGCTATGAATTGACCAGCGCGGAGTCGGTGTACTGGTTCAGCTTCGCGGTGATGGTTCTGCTCGCGCTATTGCAGGGAAGATTGCTCGGTTCGCATCTCGGCCGCTCGTTCCGCGCCATCCGAGATGACGATGTCGCTGCGCGCGCCTATGGCCTCAGCCTGAACCGCTACAAGGCGCTGGCCTTCATCTTCGGCGGCTTCGCAGCCGGCGTCAGCGGCGGCATCGCAGCGCACCTCTATTCCTACATCAACCACGAGACCTTCAACACGCAGCAATCCATCCTGGCGCTGACCGTGGTGATCCTGGGCGGGCTGGGTAATGTCGCCGGCGCGATCCTTGGCTCGGTGGCCCTGGTTGGCCTGCCCGAGGCATTCCGCATCGCGGCGGAGTATCGCATCCTGATCTATGGCATCGTGCTTTTGCTTCTGGTCCGGTTCAGGCCGCAGGGCCTGTTGGGGACGATCTGATGGCGGGGACCACACCGTTACTGTCCCTGCGCGGCGTGACGCGGACCTTTGGTGGATTGACCGCTGTCGATCACATCGATCTCGGCCTCGGCCAGGGCGAGCTTGTGAGCATCATCGGCCCGAACGGCGCCGGCAAGACCACGCTGTTCAACCTCGTGACCGGGCTCGACCGGCCCGACGCCGGCGAGGTTCGTCTCGGCGGGCAGGTCATCACCGGTTTCGCGCCAGAGAAACTGGCAAGCCGCGGCGTCGCGCGCACGTTCCAGCTCGGACGTGTGTTCGGCAATCTCAGCGTGATGGACAATGTGCTGATCGGCGCGCATGCGCGGCTCAAGGCCGTCAAGCCGCCGATCCCGTTGATCGGACCGTTGCTCGAGCTCGGATTGGCGCTGCTGCGGCCGAATTCCGTGAAGGCTGAGGAAGAGCGGTTGCGCCAAGAGGTGAGGGCGATCCTTGCGCGCTTCGGCGAGCGTCTGCTGCCGCGGATCGACCAGCCCGCCTATAGTCTCTCCTACGCCAATCGCCGCCGCGTCGAAATCGCTCGCGCGCTGGCGCTCCGGCCGCGCCTGTTGCTGCTCGACGAGCCGACCGCCGGCATGAACCCGACCGAGACCGCCGAGATGCAGGCGCTGATCGCAGAGCTCAAGGCCGAGGGCCTGACGATCCTTTTGATCGAGCACAAGCTCGACATGGTAATGCGCCTGTCCGACCGCGTCGTCGTCATGGATGAAGGCAGGAAGATCGCCGAAGGCGCCGGCGAAGCGGTGCGCAACGATCCGAAGGTGATCGAGGCCTATCTCGGCCATGGATTGTCGCCGACCGAGAGCGATGAGCGGGAGCCCGTGGCATGAGCGAATCTCCCTCAGAGCCGATTTTGCGGCTGTCCAACATCAATACGTTCTATGGCCAGGCACAGGTGCATTTCGATCTGTCGATCGATGTGCCGCGCGGCCACATCGTCTGCCTCCTCGGCGGCAATGCCAGCGGCAAGTCGACGACGATGAAGATCATCCTCGGCCTGGTGCGGCCGCGCTCGGGCGAGGCGATCTTCGACGGCACCTCGACCCTCGGCCTGACCACGCCGCAGATCGTCCGGCGTGGCATCGCCTCGGTCCCGGAAGCACGGCGGCTGTTCGCGGACATGAGCGTGCGCGAGAACATCCTGATGGGCGCCTTCGTGCGCAACGACTCTGCCGAAGTCGCGCGCGATCTCGAACGCCTGCTGGGGCTGTTTCCCAAGCTCGGCCAGCGGCTGTCGCAACGCGCCGGCTCGCTCTCGGGCGGCGAGCAGCAGATGGTCGCCATGGCGCGCGCGCTGATGAGCCGGCCGCGCCTGATCGTCATGGACGAGCCGACCATGGGCCTTTCTCCACTCTACGTCGACCGCGTGCTGGAGCTGATCCGCACCGTCAACCAGGAAGGCGTGTCGATCTTCATGGTCGAGCAGAATGCGAGCCTGGCACTTGAGATCGCCCACGAGGCCTATGTGCTGCAGACCGGCCGGATCGTGCTTTCCGGCCCCGCGCGGGCGCTGAAGAACGATCCCCGCGTGCGCGACGCCTATCTCGGCGGCGCGGATGCCGCATAACTGCCGTTGTGTCCGTCAGTCGTCGCAGGGGTAGCATCTTGGATTCTGCGCCATAGAACCTATAGTTCTCCGCATGAGAACGAATGTGGCTACCGAGCTCGACGCCGGCGAGAAGACATTTGCCTCCGGTCTTCTGCCGGATTTGATCGCTGCGTTGCGCCGCAGCCGCAAGGGAGAGCTTGTGGCCGTGACCAGCCGCGATCCAAATCTCGGCCCCGAGCTCGAGGCCTGGTGTCGCTTCACCCGCAACAGTCTGATCGGTACCGAGGTCGAGGAGGGACGCACCCGTTGGGTGCTGCGTTATGGCGAAGCGCCGGAGGATATCGCAGAAGAACGGCCCGTCGGCTCGCGCCTGTGGCTCTACACCAATTTCGACTGCAATTTGAGCTGCGACTATTGCTGCGTGCGTTCCTCGCCAAAAGCGCCGCGGCGAGCGCTCGGCATCGAGCGGGTGCGGCGGATCGCGCTCGAGGCTGCGGAGCTCGGCGTCAGGGAGATTTTTGTGACCGGCGGCGAGCCATTCATGCTGCCGGAGATCGGCGAGATCCTGCTTGCGTGCGCCGCGGCGGCGCCGACCACCGTCCTTACCAACGGCATGCTATTTGCCGGAGCCCGGCTTGCGACGTTGCGCGCCTTGCCGCGCGAGCGCATCACCTTTCAGATCAGCCTCGACAGCCCGACACCGGAGCGCCACGAAAGCCATCGCGGCAAGGGGACATGGGCGCGCACCCGGAAGGGGATCGAGAGGGCGCGGGCCGAAGGATTTCGCGTACGGCTGGCGGCGACGGTGTCGACGGACGAGGAGGCCGAGGAATTCCGCGGCTTCCTTGATGCCCAGGGGATCAGCGAGGACAACCGGGTGATCCGGCGCATTGCGCTGCGCGGCGTCGCGACGGAGGGGATCGCCCTGGCAAGAGCCGATCTGGTGCCCGAGGTGACGATCACATCGGACGGCGTGTTCTGGCATCCGGTCGGAGCCGAGGACAACGATCTCCTGGTCAGCCGTGAAATCTTCCCGCTCGCCGACTCCCTTGCGGCTATACGCCGCGCCGTCGATCGCGAGTTCGATCATCAGCGCAGGTTGGCCAGGATTTTCAACTGCGCCTGAGATAGCGGACGGCCCGCCATCGCTATGCCGCAGGTCGCGTCAGAAATCCCTGCTGCGCGGAAGCTTCCCGCAATGTCGCGTAAGCGTCCAGCTGCGGCGCGATCCATTCACGCAAGCCTTCCGCTTCCAGCACCGGACGATGGACCGGATTGTCAAAGCTCATTCCGAAGAGGGCCTTGGCAAACTGCTGCTCGAGTGCAGGGTCGAGGTCGGAGCGAGCCGTGAACATGCAGTGATTGAAGGGCGGAGAGGACCATATCTCCGTCAGCGCGCCTTCGGGCACCAGGCGCCCGGTGCGCACGGCGCCCCAGAAGGGGCTGCCGATGGCGCCGGCGTCGGCCCGGCCATCGAGCAGCGCCCGGACGACATCGGACTCGCTGGTGCCGGTGTCGCCATGCTTGCCGACGTCGCTGTTGAAGCGCAGCGATTGGTAATCTTTCCCCTCGATCATCCCCTCGCGTTGCAGGAAATGCACGGGAAGAATGGCCGCATGGCCGCTGTCGCGGCTGCCAAGAGCCAATGTGCGGCCTTTGAGATCGGCAAGGCTGGCGACGGGGCCGCCGGTCACTGCCACGATCTTGGTCATCCAACCGAGATCGGTATCGCGCATCGCGATCGGCCGGCAGCGGCGTTCACTCCATACATCGGATTGGATATAGGCAAGGTTGGTATTCCAGCCGATATCGATGCGCGGCAGGGGATCGCCGGGCGCGGCGAGGAGGGCGGCGACCTGCGCCTCGTAGCTCTGAAACAGCACCACCTCGATGGGCAGATGCGCCTCCTCGTGGAAGTATCGCCGCATGCCTTCCCAGATGCTGACCACTTTCGGATCGTAGGCGACGGCGCCCACCCAGATTGTCCGGCTCATGATTGTTCACCTGTCACGCTTGATGTTGATCCATCGTTCGCGCGCTTCGCGCTAGTGCCCACTTTCCGAAGTTCGTGCACCATTGCAGCAACCACTTATACGAACCTCGGAAAGCCATGGGCACTAGCAAACTTATGATTCTAGTGCCGCTTTTCGATTTGAAGTCCCTGGTCCATTTCTCGGCTTGCGGTGCAGGGACTTCAAATCGGCGCTAGAACAGCGGTATTCCCAGAATGGCCTTGCCGATGAAGTCGCGCAGGACATCACCGGTCGGCGCCATCACCGCACCCGCATGGGCATCGCGGAACAGCCGCTCGATCGACAGATGTTTTGAAAAGGCGGCGCCGCCGCACACCCGCATCGCCGCCGAGGTGACGGCGATGGCGACTTCGCCTGCGGCGGCCTTGCTCTCGAGCACGCGCAACATCGTCGTCTCCCGGGGGCGTTCGAGGTGATCGACGAGATCATCGACACGCGCGGCAAGTCCGTCGGTGTCGATCTGCATCGTCGCAAGTTGCGCGCGAAGGGTCTGCAGGCTCCCGCCAAGGGTCTGGCCGAGATGATCAAAGCGTGCGCTATTGAGGTGCCCCGCGGTTCCCGCCACCGCGGCCCGGCACAGGCCGAGCGCGACCGCCGATGTTCCGAGGTTAAACAGGGGAAGCACGATCTCCAGCATCGCCTTGAAGCCGCCTCCGTCATCCGTCAACTGCAGGCCGGGCGCGATCTCGCAATCTTCCAGCGTCATCGGCGCCGACGCGTTGGCGCGCATTCCAAGCCCATCCCATGGGCCCGCGACGGAAAGTCCCGGCGTGTCGCGGGCGACGAGATAGAGCGTCGACTCCGTCGGGCCCGTGCCCTCCGGAGACAGGGCCGAGACGACATAGCTTTGGGCGTGACCGGCGCTTGTTACCCATGATTTCTTCGCCGTGAGATGCACGCCTGCGGCGTTGCGCTTCGCGCGCGAGACAGGGGCCCAGAAGTGACTGCGCGATCCGGCTTCGCTGAAGGCGAGCGTCGTCAGATGTTTTCCGGCCGAAATGTCCTTCAGCGTCTGCGCGACGTCGGCCGCGGGACGGGCGGCAGCGATGGTCGCAGTGCCGCACACATGCATCAGGTAAACCATCGCCGCCGACGCATCCGCTTCCGCAAAGGTTGCGACGACCGCGGCGAGGGTCCTTGGTCCGAGTCCTGCGCCTCCAATTTCTGTCGGCAACAGGATGGCGAGCAATCCCGCCGGGCCGAGGGCGGCGATGACCTCGGATGAAAATCGGGCTTCCTTGTCGTTTTCTCTCGCCGCCGGCGCGAGGATCCGATCGGCGATGTCCTTGGCATTTGAAACGGCGGTTTCGTGATTCATGACGATCCTCGACACCTTGCCTGTGCGGATTCGAACAAATCGAACACGCCCTGTTTCCAGCTTGATGCTACGCGACCCGCTTCGGGCATGGCAAGCCGTTATCCTGCCGGCGCGGACGGGCCAAACCAGTTACGTTCGCGAGAGCCATTTAGTTACACATCTTGCAAAATTTTTTTACACCCCTGAAACCGTTCCACGCGCGTTGGCAAGCCGGCGGCGCTTGCCGGCCTTCCTGCCAAACGCTACCAATGAACCGGCAATGGAGAGGCTTGTATGTGATGGCGGCGAATGCTGACGCGCTGCAATTGATCTCGATCGCAACAGGCCGCCTGCGATGTCGGTCCAGGCCGTGAGCGGCGCAGCGATCGGTATCGTATGCAAGGCGCCGCAAGCGGGCCTGTCGAAGACGCGGCTTGCGAGGGCCGTCGGCGCAGTCGCCGCTTCCGAGCTGTCCGCGTGTTTTCTGCGCGACGTCGCCGCGGCGATCGAGGCTGTGCCTGAAGCGCTGGGCAGGCGTGGCTATGGCGTCTATGCGCCGGCGGGAACAGAGAGCATCATGAGGCAGCTGCTTCCTGCCGACTTCGGCCTGTTGCTGCAAGCAGGCGACGATCTTGGCCACGTGCTGATTGGCGCGACGCGGGCGTTCTTGAATGCCGGACATGATTGTATGCTGCTTGTTAACGGCGACAGCCCGACGTTGCCGCCGCGTTTCCTGACGCAGGCCATCGAGACACTGCGCGCGCCGGGCGACCGCATGGTGCTCGGGCCCGCGAGCGACGGTGGCTACTATCTGATCGGCCTGAAGCGGCCGCATCGAGAGCTGTTCACGCGCATCGCATGGGGAACCGAAACCGTCGCGCGTGATACCCTCGAGCGCGCGCGCGAGATCGGCCTTGCCACGACCTTGCTTCCGGAATGGTACGATGTCGACGATATCGAGACCTTGCGTTGGCTGCAGGAGGAGTTGGCGGGCCATTCGACCCGCTTCCGGGCGGGTGGCGCGGCCCCGGCGAGCCGGGCCTTTCTCAAGGCCGGGCCGCAGATAAGTCCGTGAAGCCGATGGCCGAGGTTGTTCCCACGCAATCAGGACGGCTGTCGCGCAGCGCCCATGCGAATGCTCCGCTTTATCTCCTCGCCGGCATAGGCATTGTCATCACCGGCCTCACGCTTGTGACACCGACAGCCTTCGAATATCTCGGCGACAACGCGTTCATGGCGCTCACCATTCCTGTGGGACTTTTGACGATCGCTGCGACCAACATTGCCGAGCGGGCGCCGCAGAAACGCGCGCTCTGGCTCATTTTTGCCTTCGCTATCGTGCTGCGAGCCTGTGTGCTGCTGTTCGATCCGCTGCTGTCGAGTGACATCTACCGCTATGTCTGGGATGGCAGGGTTCAGGCTGCCGGCATCAATCCGTATCGTTATTTTCCCGCCGATCAGGCGCTGTCATTTCTGCGCGACGAGGCGATCTTCCCGCATATCAACCGCGCCGATACCGCCGTCACCATCTATCCGCCGGTCGCGCAATTCTTCTTCCGCCTTGTTACGCGGATCGGCGAAAACGTGACGGTGATGCGCCTGGCGCTGGTGGGATGCGAGGCCGTCACGGTCACCATGATCATGCTGTTGCTGCGGCGTATGGAACTTCCGGTGACGCGTGTGGTCGCCTATCTCTGGCATCCGCTGCCGCTGTGGGAGGTTGCCAATAGCGGCCATGTCGACGCGCTGATGGTGGCGTTGATGATGCTTGGGCTCTGGATTGCGCTGACCGGATACGCGCTGCGCGGCGCAGTCGCGATCGCGTTATCGGTGCTGGTGAAACCCTATGTCGCCCCTGTGCTGGCAGGAATCTGGCGGCCGTGGGACCTCAAGATGCCGCTTGTCGTGATCGCGGTGATCGCGCTTTGTTATGTTCCTTATCTGTCGGTTGGCTCCGGCGTTCTCGGATTTCTGACCAAGGGCTATCTGACCGAAGAGGGCATCAGCGCCGGCAACGATCTTTGGCCGCTAGCGCTCTGGCGGCTGGCGTTCGACGAGCATCACGGCGATGTTGCGGTCTACATCGCGACGGCGGCGCTGATCCTGCTGCTCAAGGCGTTTTCCGTGGCCCGAAGCCCCGATCGCGGCATTGCATCCCGTCTCGGCGACATCAACATGCTGTTACTCCTGACACTCTTGTTGTTGTCGCCGAATTACCCCTGGTACTTTCTCATCATCACGCCGTTTGTCGCGCTATGCGGCTCGCCCGCAACCTGGGCCGTCTCGATTCTGGCGCTGCTCCTGTCCGAGCAACTTGACTGGGATTTCTACATTCCAAGAATGGTAACAAAATCGATCCTGTTTGGAGGACTCTTGCTGGCTTGGACCTTGATGGCCTATCGGACGCGGATGCGGCGTTCCGCCGAACCGGGAGTACCGCAATGAGCGTTTCCCGCGAGCAGACAAGCAACACGTCGCGCTTCGATCCGCGCCGCTATCACGAGTCGGTCACGGGCGAACGCACCGAGGTCGCAGGGAGCCCGCCGGTCTGCCTCTACCTGGAGGTGACCAACCGCTGCAATCTCCTGTGCACCACCTGTCCTCGCACCTATGAGGAACTCGAGCCGCCGGCCGATATGAGCTGGGAGCTGTTCACCTCGATCGTCGATCAGGCACCCGGCCTCGCGCGGGCGGTTCTGCACGGCGTTGGCGAGCCGATGCTGGTCGCGAACCTTCCGCGCATGGTCCGCTACCTGAAGGACCGCGGCGTCTACGTCCTGTTCAACACCAATGGAACGGTCCTTAGCGAGCGTAACGGCCGTGCGCTGATCGAGTCCGGCCTCGATGAGCTGCGTGTGTCGCTTGACGCCTCGAACCGCGAGAGTTTCAAGGCGATCCGCGGCAGGGATTATTTCGGACGCATCACCCGCAACGTTCGGGCCTTTCGTGAACTGCAGGAGCGGGAAGGGCACACCAGACCACAGGTTTCCATCTGGCTCACGGGGCTGAAGGAGACGGTCGAGGAACTGCCGGCGTTCGTGAGGGTCGCAGCCGAGATCGGCGTCAAGGAAGTCTATCTGCAACGGCTGGTGTTTTTCGATGAGGCCGCGATCGGCAAGGCGCGCGCAGATCAGGCGCTGTTCGAGCGGCTGACGGGGCAGGAGGCAGCCTGTCTGAAGCAGGCCGAGGAGCTCGCGCGTTCCCTGGGGCTGATCTTCAGCGCGTCGGGAGCTGCGAGCGAGCCGGGCCTCAGCCTGAAGGGAAGCGGGGACGGTTCGCCGTGGTCGCTGTGCCGGCGTCCGTGGTCGCTGATGTATTTCACCGCCAATGGCCGCGCCTTGCCCTGCTGCATCGCGCCGTTTTCGCAGCACGGCTACGACAATTATACGCTGGGCCACGCGGGGCAGCAGTCGTTGCATGAGATCTGGAACGGGCCGGCGTATCGCGGTTTCCGCGCAGCGCTGCTGTCGGACAAGCCCCCCGAAAGCTGTGCCAATTGCGGCCTGCGCTGGAGCCTGTGACCGACGTGGCCGTCGTCTCGGCGATCATCCCCTGCCTCGACGAGGAGACGGCGATCGGGCAGGTCGTCACCGCGGTGCTCGCCCAGAATGTGAGCGAGGTCGTCATTGTGGATGGTGGCTCTCGTGATCACACTGTCGAACGGGCCGGCGCCGCCGGCGCGCGGGTGATCGTCGAGCCGCGACGCGGTTATGGCCGTGCCATTCAGGCCGGCATCGCCGCGGTGCGCGACGACGCCGACATTCTGGTTTTCCTCGACGGCGACGGCGGCGATCCCGCCGAGAACATTCCTGCGCTGCTCGCGCCGATTCTCGCGGGAGAGGCCGTCTTCGTTCTTGGCTCGCGCATTCGCGGCATTCGCGAGCCCGGCAGCCTCGCGTCGCAGCAGATCGTGGCGGGCCGTGTCGGCGGGCTGCTGCTCCGCCTGGTCTATGGCGCAGGCTTCACCGACCTGTCTCCCTTTCGCGCCATCCGGCGGGACGCGCTCAGGAGCCTCGGCATGAAGGCAGAGACCTATGGATGGAATCTGGAAATGTTGATGCGGGTCGCAGCCGCCCGCTTGCCGGCGCGGGAGATTGCCGTCGGACAGCGGCACCGCATCGGCGGGGTGTCGAAGGTTTCCGGCAATCCCGTTGCCGGCCTCAAGGCGGCCTGGTCTATCTCGGTGACGTTCGTTCGCCTGGCGCTCGAGCTGCGAGCGCCGCGCGGGCAATAAAATGTGACGATCGGCGCGTGCCGTCGCCGCTAGCCCGCCATGTGGAAGAACCAGCCGAAAAAGCCCTTGCCGTCGCGAACGGCCGGTACGTCGCGGCGCAGCCAGGCATCAAAGCCAAGCCTGCGGCCCGACGCGTCGACAACGAACAGGAACATCAGGAGCGCCAGGAACATGTAGGTCCACGGCCATTCCGAGGAATTGCCGTAGAGGCCGAGCCAGAGTTGCAGCGTATAGGCGATGGCCAGCACGCCGACAAATCGCACCGCAAGCCCGAGGATCATCGATCCCGCAAACACCAGCTCGGCGAGAAAGACGATCGGGCCGAAGATCGTCATGTGGGGCAGCACGACATCCTTGAGGAAGGTGCGATGAAACTCGAAGGCGGCGTTGGTCGATTCCTGCTCGGTCCAGTATTGCAGGCCGTCGGACGTGGGCAGCGGCAGCTTCCACAACATGCCCTGAAACCACATGCAGCCGATCAGAATCCTGACCAGCCAGACGCCGAGCTGCCGGCCGTTCCGTTGCGTCGGATCCTGTTGCCAATTCCGCACTGCCATCGCGATGCTGGCAAGCATCAGCGCCCAGAACAGCGCCAGGATCACAAAGCGCCAGCCTCCCTGATGCATATAGTCGTTCGTGTTTCCGGTCAGGAAATGCCAGATGTCGACGAAGGGATTGGTGGGCATAAGCGGGCTCCCGGAGGAAGGAATGATTTCTCTACGTATCGCTTGATCGAATCGTTACTCTGCGTGCCGGTTGGCTGGCAAGGCGCACCGCCGGAGGGGACCGGCGGCGTGCCTCAGCCTTGACAATCAATCACTCAAACGACGGCCGGACGTTCACTGCGCGTCGACCCATTTGTCGGATCCCGCAAGCTTCACCGACACATCCGTCAACCAAAGCCTGAACGATTTCCCATCGGCGATCCCGGGATGGTTCGTCGAGATCAGGAGTGGGCCGGCCTTCTTGTAGTCCTCATATTTCGCGCTCACGAGGTGGGGCGGCGGGTTGGGCGCGCCGCGATAGTAGGTGATCGCCTCAATGCGCTTGTCGGGGCCGATATAGAGGTCCCAGGTGTCGCCGGGCTGATAGCCGCCTTCCGAGGGATATCTCATCGCGATCCGCTGGGCCGATCCGTCACCGATTGGCAGCTTCTGCTGGCCATCATCAGTGGCCGCCGCGCCGTCCCACACCAGATGGAAGGGCAGCAGCACCCAGTATTGGTCATTGGCGAATTGCGGGTCGATCTCCTTCTTGACCATATCGCTCTGGCTGTCGAGCTTGGAGCGTTGATAGGTCACCTTGACCGAATTGCCCGTCTTGTCCTTTCCCTCGAAGGAAACCGTGTCGGTCTTCGGGCTCCATTCCCATTTGTTGGCGAGCTTGATGCCACCGGGAAATTCAGCGTTCCAAGTGTAGCGCATGCCTTCGACCTCGGCGAATGAATCGAGGCCGAAGGTCTTGGCGAT
>Ga0310811_10007525_pt1 | contig 13970 bp, 12 predicted proteins | sample YCmetagenome_FD_207642 | JGI IMG/M metagenome (GOLD analysis project Ga0310811, IMG submission 207642) | Soil microbial communities from experimental microcosm in Duke University, North Carolina, United States - YC | ecosystem: Engineered > Artificial ecosystem > Soil microcosm > Unclassified ... | reverse complement strand
TCCCCACCCTCGACCCCCGCCTGACCGATCCCGCCCCCATCCTCGACCGCTTCTTCGCCAACCGCCTCTCTATCCCAAAACAATCGATCCATCCCCTGATCGAAGATATCCAGCGGCTGAAAGGCAGAGTCACGGTCAGCCAGCTCGCCCGCAGGAATTTCATCACCATCCGCGGCCTCGAGCGGCTTTTCCAGCATCATCTCGACCTCACCCCAAAAGCCTTTATCAATTTTATCCGCTATCGGTCCGCCATCCAACAAATCCGCTCAAAACCCGCCAACAGCACCCTCCTCGACATCGCCCTCGACTGCGGCTACTATGACCACGCCCATCTGGCCAACGAGATAAAAAGATACACCGGCCTGCCGCCCGCAGGCCTCTGAGCCATCTCATCCCCAACCGCAACGCACGATTTTGTCGCATTCTTCCAAACCACCGTTCATTCACGACCCTACTTTTGACCAAAAATGCGCACCTTAATCTGTGTCTCGGCACTGATCCTGCTGATCTCAAACAAACCCGCAAAAATGATGGAACCAAGATTCACCGTACTGACATTGGGCGTAGACAACCTCGACCGATCCCTGACCTTCTACCGCGACGGGCTGGGACTACCCACGCAGGGCGTCATCGGCAAGGAATTCGACCACGGCGCCGTAGTATTCTTCGATCTGAAGAACGGGATGAAGCTGGCCCTTTATCCCCGGAAGAGCCTCGCCCTCGACGCAAAAACGCCCCTGTCACCGGCATCGGCAACCGAATTCTCCATCGGCTATAACGTCCGTAAAAAAGAAGAAGTAGATGAGATCATGAAGGCCGCTCAAAAGGTGGGAGCAACCATCGTCAAACCCGCACAAAAAGCATTTTGGGGTGGATATTCCGGCTACTTCCAGGACCCCGATGGCCATCTATGGGAGATCGTCTGGAATCCGCAGTTGATCCCGGAATAGGCTATCCGCTCCCAAATGCCCGCCGCCCCGCTATCCCATCCGCTCCTTGACCCAACCCTCCGCGATCTCCAGCTGCTGCTTGATAGACAAATGTGAGTTGTCCAGCACCACCGCATCCTCAGCCTGCCGCAGCGGGCTGATCTCGCGATGCGAGTCGATATAATCCCGGTGCGCCAGGTTCTGCTTCACCTCCTCGAGCGTGATATTGGGATTTTTCTCATACAGCTCCTTGAATCGCCGCTGTACCCGAACCTTTTCGTCCGCCGTCATAAAGATCTTCAGCTCCGCATGCGGGAACACCACCGTTCCGATATCCCGGCCATCCATGACGATCCCCTTCTTCCGGCCCATCTCCTGCTGCTTCCCAACCGCATACTCGCGCACCGCCTTTACAGCCGCCACCTCGCTCACCTTCTCGGCGATCACCAGGTCGCGGATCACATACTCGACGTTCTCCCCGTTCAGCCACATCTCCGTCTGACCATTCTTGTGGTTGGTCACGAACTCGAGCTTGATATGCTTCAGCGCCTCGTCCACCGCGGCCGGAATCGTCCAGTCCACATGATGCCGGAGGAAATAGAGCGTGATCGCCCGGTACATGGCGCCGCTGTCGATATAGACATAGTGCAGCTCCCGCGCCAATTGCTTGGCCAGCGTGCTCTTCCCGCAGGACGACCAACCGTCGATAGTGATAATGATCTTCTTCATAAACATAAAAAAAGCCGCACCAAAGGTGCGGCCTTTTTTTATTCGATCGCTATTTAAGCTTCTGATTTTTCTTTAGCCCGTTCTTTCAAAGAGAACTTGATCTTCGAGTTCTCCTTGTCCAGATCGGCCAGGAGAATATCCCCGTTCTTGATATTCATATTCAGGATCTCTTCGGCCAGGGGATCTTCCAGGTATTTCTGGATCGCCCTATGCAACGGCCGGGCCCCGAACTGCGAATCATAACCCTTATCCGCAATGAAGTTCTTCGCCTCATCTGTCAATTCAAGGGTAAACCCGAGATTGTTCAGTCTCTTCAGCACACCCTTCATCAGGATATCGATGATCTGGAAGATATGCTCCTTGCCCAGCGCATTGAAGATGACGACGTCGTCGATACGGTTCAGGAACTCCGGACTAAAGGTCCTCTTGAGTGCCTTCTCGATCACGGCCTTGTTGTTCTCGTCCGCATTTTGCGTCCGCGCTGCCGTGGCAAACCCGACACCATCCCCGAAGTCCTTCAATTGGCGTACCCCGATATTGGAGGTCATGATGATCAGCGTATTCTTGAAATCCACCTTGCGGCCCAGACCATCCGTCAGTTGACCATCGTCCAGCACCTGCAGCAGGATATTGTAAATATCCGGGTGAGCCTTCTCGATCTCATCCAGCAGGATCACCGAGTACGGTTTGCGACGAACTCGTTCCGTCAGCTGACCGCCCTCCTCGTATCCAACATATCCCGGAGGCGCGCCGATCAGGCGGCTCACCGTGAATTTCTCCATATATTCGCTCATATCGATCCGGATCAGCGAATCCTCGGAATCGAACATGTAGCGCGCCAGGGCCCTTGCCAGCTCCGTCTTACCAACCCCTGTAGGCCCCAAAAAAATGAAGGTGCCGATCGGTTTCTTCGGGTCCTTCAGTCCAACCCGGTTCCGCTGGATGGCCTTCACCACCTTGGTGATCGCATCATCCTGGCCGACCACCATGCCACGCATGTCGATCGCCATATTCTTCAGCTTCTCGGTCTCGGCCTGTACCATCCGCTTGACGGGGATACCGGTCATCATGCTCACCACTTCGGCGATATTGTCCTCGTCGATCGGATAACGCTTGTGCTTGCTCTCCTCTTCCCACTCGGCCTTGGCCTTCTCCAGCTCTTCCTGTAAACGCTTCTCCGTGTCGCGCAACGAAGCTGCTTCTTCGAACTTCTGGCTTTTCACGACCTTGTTCTTCTCGTTCTTCACATCTTCGATCTTCTTTTCGAGCTCGACGATATTCTGCGGTACATTGATATTTTTCAGGTGTACTCTGGCGCCCACCTCATCCAGCACATCGATCGCCTTGTCCGGAAGCAGCCGGTCCGTCATATAACGGTCGCTCAGCTTCACACACGCGTTGATGGCATCATCGGAGTAGGTAACATTATGGTAGTCCTCGTACTTCGATTTGATATTGTTGAGTATCTGGATCGTCTCCTCCACGCTGGGGGGATCGACCATCACCTTCTGGAACCGGCGGTCCAAAGCACCGTCCTTCTCGATATACATCCGGTACTCATCCAGGGTGGAGGCGCCGATGCATTGGAGCTCCCCACGCGCCAGGGCAGGTTTAAAGATGTTCGAGGCGTCCAGCGAACCGCTCGCCCCACCGGCGCCGACGATCGTGTGGATCTCATCGATAAAGAGGATCACGTCCCGGTTCTTCTCCAGCTCGTTCATGATCGCCTTCATCCTTTCCTCGAATTGACCCCGGTACTTGGTGCCGGCAACCAGTGCCGCCAGGTCCAGGGAAATGACACGCTTGTCGAACAATACCCGCGAGACCTTGCGCTGCACGATGCGGAGGGCCAGGCCTTCCACGATCGCCGTCTTACCCACGCCGGGTTCGCCGATCAGGATCGGGTTGTTCTTCTTGCGACGGGAGAGGATTTGTGACACCCTTTCGATCTCCTCTTCCCGGCCAACGATGGGATCCAAAGCCCCCATCTCGGCCAACCGGGTGATATCCCGGCCAAAATTATCTAGCACGGGCGTCTTGCTCTTTGCATTGCCCGCGGCTCTTGCTTTCTGTTGCGAATACTTCTTTTCCTCATCGAAATCGTCATCATTCTCCTCTGCGTATTCACTCCGAACGTCGTTGCTCTTAACAACGCCTAGCTCGTTTCTGAATAAGTCGTAATCCACGTCGAATTGATTTAAGATTTGTGTAGCAATGTTTTCTTTGTTCTTCAGGATCGAGAGCATCAGGTGTTCGGTCTCCACGGTAGGGCTCTTCAGGGCTTTTGCTTCCAGAACGGTTACGCGTATCACTTTCTCCGCCTGTTTGGTTAGGGGCAGACTATTGATATTGGCGATATTCTTACCGGTCTTATCTTTGACTGCCATCTCCACCTCCTTCCGCAGCTCATACAGGTCCACATTGAAACTCTTCAATATGCGGACAGCCGTGTTATCCCCTTCCCGGATCAACCCCAGCAGTAAGTGCTCCGTACCGATAAAATCGTTCCCCAGTCGCAAAGCTTCCTCCCTGCTGAACGAGATAATCTCCTTTACCTGGGCTGAAAAATTATTATCCATTTTTAAGTAATTGAGCTTTATACAATAATAACGAATATTTTTGACTTCCGATTCCGCCACTTTATTAACGGCCGTTAATAATCATTAGTGTATATGCAAGTCAAAATTGATACCAGAGAAAAATTTCATGCCATTACCATCCTTGAAACCGTTCTTGCTGCTAATATGACAGAAGAGCTTGAGCAATGTTTACAGCCGTTCCTGCAAAAAGAAGTTAAAAACGTGGTTCTCATACTAAAAGACACCAGAGAGGTGGACGATGCTGCTGCGGAATGCCTGGTTCGGATACAACAGCACTACTATGAAGAGAGCGCTTCCTTCGTAATTTGTGAGCTTACTCCCGAAGTGGAGAAAAGCCTGGAGGACAGCGGGCTCCTGGAGCTCATGAACGTCACGCCTACCGAGAGCGAAGCCTGGGATATTGTGCACCTCGAAGAGGTTGAAAGAGAGCTTCTAAACGGTCCCGATCTCTGATCCAGAAAGCAGACAGAAAGTCAGCCAATACCCCTGGAAATCAAGCATTTTATTCAAGATCACCTTCCGGGAGCGGCTGCATATCAGCTAACTAAGGAACATAACAGCCGATAGTTTGCTAAGTTCGATGTTATCGGCACTTTTCCGGGCTTTAAAAAGCCTATATTCGCTACTATGTTGGCCGTAACCATCTTAGGTAACAACTCCGCTCTACCCGCCTTTGACCGTCACCCCACGGCGCAGGTGGTCACCATGGAAGACCAGATCTTTCTCGTGGACTGCGGCGAAGGCACCCAGATGCAGATGGCCAAATATAAGATCCGTCGCAGCAAGATCAACTACATCTTCATCTCCCACCTCCACGGCGACCATTATTTCGGACCCACGAGCTCCACATCTTCGCCCCCGGGACCCTGGAGGACATCATCGGCCTCCAGCTGAAAGTAGCGGATATCCAGCTCTCCTATCCCCTGTTCTTTCATCCCCTTACCGAAGAAGGGCCCATCGTCCGCGAAGCGAAATTCGAGGTCAGCTGCTTCCCCGTCTACCACCGGATCGAATGCTGGGGCTTCCGATTCCGCGAGATCCGCCCCTTTCGTCGCGTTAATCCCGAAAAAGCCCGGCAAATGGAAGTCCCCTCCTCCTTTTTCGATCGCCTGAAGTGGGGGGAGAGCTATCTGCGAAAGGACGGCGTGCTGGTCGACAACCAGGCCGTGACCGAGCCCGCCGCCAAGGCCAGGTCCTACGCCTATGCCTCTGACACCCTTTTCGACGAACGGATCGCCGGGCACGTAAAAGGGGTCGACCTCCTCTACCACGAGACCACCTATCTCAAAGACCTCGAAGAACAGGCCTGTAAACGATTCCACAGCACCACCGCCCAAGCGGCCACCATCGCCCGCCTGGCCGGGGTCGGTCGGCTGATCATCGGTCATTTCAGCTCCAAATACGAAAAGCTGCTCGCCTTCGAGCAGGAAGCACGGGAGATCTTCCCCAATACCGACCTGGCCATGGAAGGCGTCACCTACAGACTCTGATCAGCCCGGTAGCAGGAATCCAAGCTCAAAGCTGGATTTCACCCCGACCAGCAGGGAATGCAGCAAATAATACGAAAAATACCGCTCCCGGTCCCGTTTGTAGTCCACCTTGCCGTGAGCCGACTCTTTGTTCTGGGGAATGATCAGATGCTTCAGCGCGAAGGACTTAAGCTTGTCCACCTTGCCTTTCTTTCCCAGTTTTTGCACCACCAGCTCATGATATCGCCCGGTCACCTCCCCCGTTGACCGTTCGGCGCTCATCGAGAATTGAAAATCCAGCCGGTTCAGCATCCCCGATTCGAGGTGTAAATGCCCCAGGTTCTCGGCAGGATTATTCAGTTTGGTCACGTCCAGCTCGTGAAAGGCCCCTTCGACCCGGTAGGGATCACCCTCCTGCAGGGGTATTTTCGTCGTCGCCTCTACCCTTCCCGAATTCATCAGGGAGCCCTCGGTACGCAGGGTGAGGTAGGCTGGGTCGCCCTTCGCGGGCTTATTGATCAGCGGCTCCAGGGAACCCGAAAGCCGGTGGATGGTCAGCACCCCGGTCTTGTCCCCTTCCTTAGGGAATTCTTCGTAGGTGAAAAGCGTCGGGCCGAGCTTCACTAATTTTATCCGTAGTGAGACGGGCATCCCCTTCAGGGAGGCGGCCGGCAGGGGTTTCTCACCGGGCTCCAGCGGCAGGCGCCGGTCCCGGAACACATAGATATGGTTTTGCCGGATGCTGATCCGGTCCGCGATAACCCGGTGTTCGGCCAGGGCCTGCACATCGAGGCCCTCCGCTTCGATCCCTTCGCTGTTCACCTCCCAGACGTCCGTTTGCTGTCCCTTTTTCTCCCCGATCTTTAGTTTGTCCATCACCGGAAGCATCCGCAGGCTGTCCAGCCGCAACGATCGTTTCTTGCTGTCCAGCTCCAGGTTGCGGAGAAGGATCGTTTCGTCGGCGCCAGGTATCCTGCTCCGGATCCGGTTGGCCGATATATGTATCTCCCCGAAACCTTTCTCTCCTTGCTCGGCCCCATAAACGGAATCTAATTCCACACTTCCCTCGAACGATAGATGCATTTTTTCCTCGCTTGCCTTTATGCCCTCAAGACGCAAACGCCGCAATCGCAGCCGCTGGGTTCGCATAACCTCGAGATAATGGATGCCCTCCAACCCCACATGATCCAGTGTCGCGGCATAGACCCGCCGATCCCGCGTGTATTGGATAGTTACGCTGTCAAAGTCCATCGTGCCGCCAAACAAGCTGGAACGAAAGGAAACATAGTTCACCTGCAACGAGGGCGGCAGAGCGGCCATTGCCGCATCCACCTTCCGACGGATCATGGCGCCGGCAATAAAATAGCCCGCGATCAGCAAGACCACTAAAACACCTGCACTCCAAAGCACCGCCTTTAGCATATACTTCATATGCAATCAAACGGCGGTCCACTGGAACGCAGTTGCCTGTCAAACCTTTGGCGTAGGGAATCTAGCCCTTGACGTAGTGATGGATCTTCTCTTGCAGCGGCCCGCTCACCGGAACCACCGGCAGCCGCAGGTAATTGCCGATCAGACCCAGTTCGGCCATCGCCGCCTTGACGCCTGCCGGATTGTTCTCCGCAAAAAGAAGATCGTATCCCGCGATCAACCGGTCGTTGAGGGCCTTGGCCTCTTTGAACTGGTGTTTCAGCGAGAGCCGGACCATTTCGGTAAAGGCTTGCGGGAAGCTGTTGGCTGCAACGCTGATCACCCCATCCATACCGCACGCGATCTGTGGCAAGGCAAGGGCATCGTCGCCGCTCACTACGAGGAAATGTTCAGGGCGGTCGCGAAGGATCTCCATGCATTGAGCCATGTCGCCGCTCGCCTCCTTGATGCCGCCGATATTCTTCACCTCCCTGGCCAGCCGGATCGTAGTGGCCGCGCTGAGGTTCCGGCCCGTCCGGCCGGGGACGTTATAAAGGATGATGGGCTTGGGCGAAGCGGCCGCAAGCGCTTTATAGTGCTGGAAAAGCCCTTCCTGCGAAGGTTTGCTATAGTAGGGGCTCGCGCTGAGCACGGCGATGGCCTTGTCCAGCGGGAACCAGCCCAGCTCTTTTTCCAGCTCGGCCGTGTTGTTGCCACCGACCCCGACCACGACCGGCACCCGGCCGGCCACCTTTTCGTAAGTGAACAAGATGATATCTTTCTTTTCCTCTTTGGACAGCGTCGGCGTCTCGCCGGTAGTGCCCATGGTCACGATATATTCCACGCCCCCTTCGATCACGAAATCGATGATTTTCGTGAGGGCGGTATAATCAACACTAAAATTGGCTTGAAAAGGCGTTACAAGCGCCACCCCAGTACCCCTGAGTTGTTGTAAGAGAGACATTGCTATCATATTAATTTGTGGACGGGCTGCGCCAGCAGCCCAAAAGAAATTCGTTCGCAATTCGGCCTGTCCGCTTCAGGAATGCTTTCTCGGTGCGTGTCGCCATCGCGGCGTCAGGCCGGCACCTCATTCCAGAAGCCCATCTTGCCGAACTTCACGATCCGCTTCTCGATCCGTTCTTCGGGGCTCAGCTGCTTTAGCTCTTCGAGTGTCTCGACCAGCTTCGGCTTAAGGAGATTCGCAGCCTCGGTATAATCCCAGTGCGCCCCGCCAAGCGGCTCGGGCACAATGCTGTCGATCAGCCCGAACTGGAACATATTATCCGGCGTCAGCCGCAGCTCTTCGGCGGCTTTCTCCTTCTGGTCCCAGCTCCGCCAAAGGATGGAGCTGCAGTTCTCAGGCGAGATGACCGTATACCAGGAATTCTCCAGCATAAAGACCCGGTCTCCAACCCCGATCCCCAGCGCGCCACCCGAAGCCCCTTCGCCGATAACGACGCAAATGACCGGCACCTTCAGCCGCATCATCTCGTAAATATTCCGGGCGATCGCCTCTCCCTGCCCGCGCTCCTCGGCCTCCATACCCGGATAGGCTCCGGGCGTATCGATAAGGGTAATGATAGGTTTGTCGAACTTTTCAGCCAGCTTCATCAATCGCAACGCCTTGCGATATCCTTCGGGATTCGCCATCCCGAAATTCCGCAATTGGCGCATCTTGGTATTGGCCCCCTTCTGCTGCCCGATCATCATCACCGTTTGACCGTCCAGCTGCGCAAAACCTCCCACCATGGCCTTATCGTCCCTCACGTTCCGGTCCCCAAAAAGCTCCACAAAGTGAGTGCACATCTTGTCAATATACTTCAAGGTATACGGCCGGTCCGGATGTCGGCTCAGCTGCACCTTTTGCCAGGGCGTAAGTTTCTGCGTGATCTCCCTGCGCCTCTCCGTCACCTGGTCCTCCAGTTTCCGGATGGAGTCGCTCAGATCCACCTTCGTCTTTTCGGCGGTCTGTTTCAATTTCTCGATCTCATCAAACAACTCCTTGATCGGCCTTTCAAAATCCAGGAACTGACGGTTTTTCGCTTGCGGCATATTTTTTACCATAATATCAATGCCTCAAAATTAAGGGAAAGCAAATTTTTCCATAAAAGATTATTGGAGAAAATCAAAATTCTCCTATCTTTGCCATCCCGAAAAACACGGGGGTCCCCGGTCTCAAGCCGGTGATACCCAGAAGTTCGGAGGTTGGATCGGTAGTTCAGTTGGTTAGAATGCCGCCCTGTCACGGCGGAGGTCGCGGGTTCGAGTCCCGTCCGGTCCGCAAAGCAAGGCTCACAACAAGGTGAGCCTTGCTTTTTTGTACCACCCCTCAAAGGCACACCCCTGGTTTTCAAACGTCTACTGTTTCGTATGTTCAGCCGCAAACTTCTTCTTAATACCCAGGCGTCTGATTCTGGCATTCAGGGTAGTAGATGGAATATTCAGGAGATCGGCAGCTCCGCCCGGACCGGCGACCTTTCCATTACATTTTTTCAGTATAGCAAGTATATGGTCACGTTCAACCTCTTCCAGGGTTCTGATGCGGAATGACTCATCGAGGGTTCTATCCGGACCCGTAGCAGAGGGCAGATCTATTTTCGTTATCTGCCGCCCCTGGGTCAGCAGAATGCTTCTTTCAATAAGGTGTTCCAGCTCCCGGATATTGCCCGGCCATGGGTAAGCCGTTAGGTCCTCCAGCACCTTGGCGGACAGATCATTTACTTTTTTTCCGGTCTTGCTGGCATATTTATAAATGAAATTGGCGGCCAGCTCAGGAATATCTTCTCTTCTCTCTCTAAGGGGTGGTAAAAGAAGGGGAAGTACATTCAGGCGATAAAACAGATCACTCCGGAATCTCCCGGCTTGCATCTCTTTTCGAAGGCAGCGATTGGTGGCCGCAATGATCCGGACATCGGTGCGGATGACTTCCTTTCCACCGATGCGTTCAATCTCCTTTTCCTGTAGAACTCTCAACAGCTTGACCTGGAGATCAAGGGGTAGTTCACCAATCTCATCCAGGAATAAAGTGCCCTTATCAGCCATCTCGAATTTTCCGATCTTCCGTTCGATGGCGTCCGTAAAACTTCCTTTTTCATGCCCAAACAATTCACTTTCGATGAGACCGCCAGGAAGAGCTGCGCAATTCACCTTCACCATCGATTTATGCCTTCGGGGGGAGTTTTCGTGGATAGCCTTTGCTACCAGTTCTTTGCCCGTACCGGTCTCTCCCAATATAAGGATAGTACTATCGAACGCAGCCACCTGCGCGATGATCTGCCGGACCCGCTGCAACGCCGGTGAAGAGCCGATCATTCCGTAGGCGCTTTCGGGGAGAGCCGGCGGATCGAAGGCGACTGCCGGCATCCGGGAGGTACTCCGCTCGGCGGCCAGTACGTTGGCAATGGCCATAGACAAATGGATCGAAGCCGCCTGCATCGAAATCGTCTGGCCGGGGATCAGGCGTTGATGGCGATCGCAGAGGACGAACAAGGATCCAATGCTGGTATGGCCCGATCTCAAGCCAACTCCAGCCATCTCACTGATCCCGTTGTCGAACAGATAGCGGATATATGGGGGAACCCTTTTTTGCCGCATCAGGTCCCCGACGTTGAATAACCGGACATTTTTTGCCGACAACATCTGTTTATAAAATCCGTCGTCTATCGGATAGTGCGCGGATGTAACGGGGGTAAGGTTTTGGTATCTGCCCTCTTCCGGCAGGAAAAGAAAGACCGAATGGGTCTGTTTCTCGTGATCGTTGCCAACGATGACGATATCTCCTGACGGGAAGAGCCTTCTGAATTGATCCTCCATTACGTCCGTGAGATCTTTCCTGTCCTTGACCCTCGTCAATGCATTGCCCAGTGCGAGCAGGTGCTTTCTTTCTTCTTCCACCCGTTGTCTTTCCTTATCGGCCCTGTGCAACTGCATCGCCATCGACAAATAGCCGGAGATGGCCGCGAATGGAGACAAATCCTGGCCAGACCACGCATCCGGCCGTTTGCTATGCAATGTCAGCGTACCGATTGGGGAATCCCCATCGATCAGCGGAAGGTGTAACTGCCGGCTGTAACCGGTGAAAAAGTGAAACGGTGCATCAGCTTTGTATAATCTGTCCCGGGCTTCGGGGGCCGTCCTTACGGAGGGTCGGGCCAGCGTCGGTAAGTCTTCCGCATTTGTGCCCGAAAGGGAGAGCCCCCCAAGGGGCAGCTGGTGAAAATGGGTTTGTTGGAAATGTCGCGGATCGGTCATCAGCAACAGTTCTGTAATTCGGGCTGCATCGGGATCATAAATGAGCAGGCTCACGGCATCCGCTAGGTTCCTGGAAAATAACTGCCGGCCAATTTCACGGAAGATCGACTCAGTAGATGTGGACGTGTTTGCAGATTGACTGATAAAGGCCAATAATTGACAATCGACGGCTTGCGACATGATATGATATTTCCTGACTGGAGTTGCTACTTCCGCAAATAAACGTGATAATCCGATGAAAGCGTTGTACGCTATTATGAATTTTTGGTATAAATCATCGGCCGCAGTTGCTCCTCACGATACATCGTAAACAACCCTTCTTTTTTACTTTATATCGTAAGCAAGAATGCTGGCAATTTGTTTTTAAAGGTTGTAGTTCAACTCTTTGCATTTCATGGCATCGTTTTGGGAATCTCCTGCCGAACAAAATTCAACAACGATGAAAATGAAAGTTAAGCAGACCTCTGAAAATTTATTGAAGGTACTCAGGCTGGCGCTGGGCCTATTGGTGCTCACCCTGGGGATGTTATCCTGTAAAAAAAGCCGTCCAACACAAGCCCCTCATACCTTTGTGCTGGTACATGGCGCCTGGCAGGCCCCCTTTGTCTGGGATAGTGTGAAGGCACAGTTGTCCAGGGCGGGGCAGAACGTAATCGTAGTGCAATTGCCGGGTCATGGCACAGACACGACCAACCCGGGGACAATCACGATGAACAGTTATCGGGACCAGATCGTTTCCGCTATAAATAGCGTTAACGGGAAAGTCATTCTGGTAGGCCATAGTCTGTCCGGATTTGCTATATCAGCCGTAGAGGAGCAGATCCCTGACCGGATCGACAAACTGGTATTCCTGGCTTGTTTCATTCCTTCCGGGCAATCACCTCTGAACCTGTCGATGACCGACCAGCAGACCCATGTCAAGCCGCCCGCATTGAATATCAACCCGCCGGTTCTGGATTTTAACAGGGATAGTATTGCACCCATCTTTTGCCCGGATGCACCCGAAGCCATCCAGGAAAAAGTGGTGGCTAATTTCAGGCCGGACCCGATCATCCCCTTTACCGATACCGTAGCCATAACGGCGGCTAATTTCGGGCGCGCCGATAAATACTATATCCATACACTGCAGGATGAGGTTATCGGGATCGATCTGCAGCATCAGATGGTTCAAACGGCCGGCATTACCAAAGTGTATTCCCTGAATACGAGTCATAGTCCCTTCTTATCCGAACCCGATTCGGTAACGGCAACCCTATTGACTATTGCGGGTGTTCAACACTAGATAGTACCATAATAGACGGCCCGGGCAGAATACTGCCCGGGCCGTTTGGCAACAAATTTAATTACCTTTATTATATATATGAGACCCCAGCCCGACGATCTGAGTAGTGTAATTGCCGCGATTCGCGACAAACGGGATCTTCAGCAATTGATCGACGATATCAAAAAGGCCGCTCCCGAGCTGGTGCAAGGTATTTATATGCAGCTGTCTGTCGCTATGGCCAATATCCTTGCCTCCGAGCAGATCGCGGAAAAAGACAAAGAGCAATCTATGCTGCTCTCGGTGAGCAACGATATTGCCGCTACACGTGATAAAAAGGATTTGTTGGATATATTACATGGCAAGCTGGGAAAGCTATTCTCCTTTTCTCACACGGTCATCTGCACACTGAACAACGACAAAAAGAGTGTAAGCACTTTTTTGTTGGACCCGCATTCTCCCAATCGAAATCACCCTGACTATCCCCGGCTGACGAATGGGATCTTCCCGATCGAAGAAAGTTTGCTGAATGTTGCCCTGCATGCAGATAGCCCGGTGTTATTTGACGCCGAAATGCTGGTCAGAGAAAGTAAGGGATCCTTATGTGTCCGCATAAACTATGAAAGCGGGATCAGGGAGTTTTTGTTCGTTTCGCTCCGTAATGGACAAGAACGCATAGGTTTTATGATGATGTGCTCAAAGACCCCGAACGAGATGAACCGCCAAAAGTTGCATCTCATCCAGGGGATTGCGTCACAATTATCCATTGCGGTTGCCAATATATTGGCAAATGAGGAATTGGAGAAGAAGATAAAGACGATCCAGTCTTATAAGCAGCAGCTCGAGAAGGAAAAATTATATTTGCAGGAGGAGATAAACGATGCCTACAATTACCAGGAGATCATTGGCGCTGGCCTTGTCATACAACAGGTTTTACAGCGGGTAACCCAGGTAGCAAAGACAGATAGCTCCGTCCTTATTCTGGGCGAAACAGGTACGGGAAAGGAGCTGATCAGCAGGGCCATCCACAACCAATCCCATCGTAAGGATCAGCTGTTGGTAAAAGTGAATTGTGCCGCATTATCGCCCCATCTGATAGAGAGCGAGCTGTTCGGCCATGAGCGGGGAAGCTTTACCGGGGCGACGGATCGTCGGATCGGTAAATTTGAACTGGCTGCAGGTGGAACATTATTCCTGGATGAGATTGGGGAGATGCCGTTGAATCTTCAGGTTAAGCTACTGCGTGTGCTGCAGGAGAAAGAGATCGAGCGTGTCGGTGGCAAGGGCGTAATCCCTACCGACGTGCGAATTATTGCAG
>Ga0310811_10007524_pt1 | contig 13970 bp, 12 predicted proteins | sample YCmetagenome_FD_207642 | JGI IMG/M metagenome (GOLD analysis project Ga0310811, IMG submission 207642) | Soil microbial communities from experimental microcosm in Duke University, North Carolina, United States - YC | ecosystem: Engineered > Artificial ecosystem > Soil microcosm > Unclassified ... | reverse complement strand
ACCCGGCGCACGATGTGCGCCGACCTCTCCCCAACGGGGAGAGGTAAAAATGTCCGCTTGCGGCGGCTTCCGAAATGACAAGCCAATCGGCGTCGCCTCAATGCCCGTCGAGGTAATGCGGTGCGATCTTGAACGGGGTGATGTCGAACTCCGTATAGACCCCGTTGACGACCCAGGGGTCGTCCTTGAGCCAGGCATCGAGGTCCGCCCGGCTGTCGAAACGGGCGATGACGGCGGAGCCGGCCGGATTGCCGGCGTCGTCGAACAGGGCGCCGCCGAGCACCAGATGGCCGCGCTCACGAAAACCCGAGGCGCGCTCCAGATGGGCCGGCCGCCATTCCGCGCGTTTGCGCTGCAATTCGGCGTCCTTGGGGTCGCGCATGCGCATCACGACGAGGAAATCCATTCATCATCCTCCAAACATTGGCCCCGTATCCGCGAAGGCATCGGGCCCATGCGGCATAGCGGGCTTGCGGCCTCCGCGCAATTTTGGGAAGGAAGGGGCAACATGCGGCGGCCCTTAGGCAATTGCCTGCCCGGGTCCGTGCGCCAGCTTCGATTTGTCCAGGAGGAGCGTCAAGAACATGGCCGGCTTAAAACTCAATTTCGCATCCGCGCTCTACGACCGCATGGAGCCGCTCTATACCGGTGAGATCAAGCCGGAAGGCATCGACCTCAATTTCATTCCCATCGAACTGCCGCGCCCGATTTTCGACCGGATGTCAGGCGGCGACGAATTCGACGTCGCGGAATATTCAAGCTCCGAATATGTCCAGCGCTTCGCCGCCGGAAAATGCAACTTCGTGGCGCTGCCGGTGTTTCCGTCGCGCTCGTTCCGCCACGACGTCATTGCCATCAACAAGAAGTCGGGCATCAAGACGCCGAAGGATCTTGAGGGCAAGCGCGTCGGCGTGGCGCTTTACACGATGACGGCGGCGCTGTTCATCCGCGGCCTGTTGCAGCACGAATACGGCGTCGACCTGTCCAAGATCAAATGGGTGCAGGGCGCGATCAACTCGGCCGGCTCGCACGGCGACCCGCACGTGCTGCCGCTGCTCAAGAAAGTCGACATCGAACATATCGCGCCGGGCAAGTCGCTCGACGACATGCTGGTTTCGGGCGAGGTCGACTGCACCATGGGCACCAGCGTGCCGCGCTCGATCCTCAACAATCCGAACATCGGCCGGCTGCTGCCGAACTATTATCAGGACGAGAAGGACTATTACGCGAAGACGAAAATCTTCCCGATCATGCATCTCGTCGCCATCCGCAAGGATATCTACGAGAAGCATCCCTTCGTCGCGACCAGCCTCTACAACGCTTTCGTGCAGTCCAAGAACCTCGCGCTGAAGAAGATGTTCTCGACTCGCGCGCTGCGCTACATGATGCCGTTCCTGCCGGCGCAGCTCGACGAAATCCGCGACGTGTTCGGCGACGATCCGTGGCCGTATGGCGTCGAGGACAACCGTCCGACGCTGGAGGCGCTGGTGCAGTACATGCACGACCAGCATTTCATCGCCAAGAAAATGCCGATCGAAGATCTGTTTGCGAAAACCTATGGTCATACAGAGCCGGCGTACTGATCGAAAATCATTGCGGGAGAAACAACAACAATGAGCAGTCTCGATAATCTGATCCAGGACCTCGTCATCGCCAACCGCATCCTCGCCAAGGAGGACGTGGTCGACGCCTATGGTCATGTCGCGGTTCGCAATCCGAACAATCCGAACACGTTCTTCCTGTCGCGATCGCTCGCACCCGAACTGATCGAGAAGGACGACATCATGGAGCACGATCTCGACGGCAACCCGATCGACAAGAACGAGAAGCGTTCGCCGTATCTCGAACGGTTCATCCACGCGGCGATCCTGAAGTCGCGCCCGGAGATTCAGGCGACCGTCCACGCCCATGCCGAAGACATCCTGCCGTTCGGTATCGCCAATGGCACGAAACTCGAGCCGGTCGTGCATTCCGGCAGCTTCATCGGCAAGAACGTGCCGGTGTGGGACATCGCCGACAAATTCGGCGACACCAACCTGCTGGTCACCAACATGGCGCAGGGCACCGATCTGGCAAAGACACTCGGCGGCAACAATGTCGCGCTGATGCGCGGCCACGGATTTGCCTCGGCCGCCAAGTCGCTCATCGAAGTGGTGCGCATGTCGGTCTATCTGCCGCGCAACGCCCGCGCGCTGATGCGCGCCAAGGCGCTCGGCGGCACCATCAAGCCGCTGAGCCAGGGCGAGATCGACGCGCGCAACGCGGGCTACTCGCCGTATTCGACCGAGACATGGCGCGCCTGGCAGTTCTGGGCGAACAAGGCCGGTTGCAGCCATATGGTCACGCGCCCGGACGGCGGCGAAACCGGTCACAAGCATGACCACGGTCATGATCACAAACACAAATAAGGCTTAGCGTATGAAACTCGCGAGTTACGCAGTAGACGGCAAACCCGCTTTCGGCGCGGTGGTCGCAGACGGCGTCGTCACGCTCAGCGGCAAGGTCAAGCACGCCAGCTTGCGCGACGCGCTCGCGGCCGGCGCGCTCGATGAACTGCGCAAGGCGGCGGATGGCGCAAAGCCTGACCATCCGCTGAAAGGGTTGCAGTTCCTGCCGACGATCCCGAACCCCAACAAGGTTCTCTGCGTCGGCATCAACTACAAGTCCCATGCCGCCGAGCAGGGCCACGACGCGCCGGCGCTGCCGAATATTTTTACGCGCTTCGTCGACACCCTCGTCGCTCATGAGCAGCCGATGCTGCGCCCAAAAGTTTCGACCAGTTTTGACTTCGAAGGCGAGCTTGCGCTGATTATCGGCAAGGAAGGCCGCGGCATCAGCGAAGCCGATGCGCTCAGCTATGTGGCCGGCTACACCTGTTTCTGCGACGGCAGCGTGCGCGATTTCACGAAATACTCGCTTGCCTCGAGCAAGAACTTTCCGGGCACCGGACCGTGCGGGCCGTGGATGGTGACGGCGGACGAAATCCCCGATCCGTCGAAGCTCGTCCTGCAGACGCGCCTCAACGGCGAGGTGATGCAGAAGTCGGGCACCGACATGCTGATCCATTCGATCCCGGCGATCATCGCCTTCTGTTCGAAATGGACCAAGCTTTCGCCCGGCGACATCATCGCCACTGGCACGCCGGACGGCATCGGCGCCAAGCGCAATCCACCGGTGTGGATGAAGAAGGGCGATGTGCTGGAGGTCGAAGTGTCGGGCATCGGTACGCTGCGCAATCCGATCGCCGACGAGGCGTGAGTCCTTGTCATCGCCCGCCAACGGGTCCGGCTGAAAGCCGGCCCGATGATAAACTCCGGCGGATGATCTGTGGCGTATGGGCATTTCATATTTGGCAGATGCCCCGCCTTCGCGGGGCATGACACCAGAAGAACTCTGCACAAACAAAAACGCCGTCCTTTCGGGCGGCGTTTTTTTATCGCTCGGCGCAAACCTTACTGGACGATCTGGATGACCTTGCCGGACTTGTCCTTGCCCTGCGCGCGGTACTGGCCGATGTTGCGCATCAATGCACCGTCGTTGACGGTATAGAGGATGGCATCGTCCTTGCCGGTGTTGACGTGCTTGCGCCACAGGAAGTTCGGCATCACGATGATGTCGTTCTTCTCCCACTCGTACTTCTTGCCGCCGATCTCGCTGTAGCCTTTGCCGTCGATGACGACCATGAAGGTGGACGAGGTCTCGCGCTTCTCCAGCGTCTCTTCGCCTGGGCGCACGAGTTGGGTGAAGTAATCCAGCGTCGAGAACACCGGCTGCCCGGTGACCGGATTGACGAGCTGCAACTTGATGCCCTCGTAGGGGTCGCCGACTTCCTTGCGCAGTTTGTCGAGCGCGTGGCGGATTTCCTCGCCGCGGAAGTGGATCATCGGGGTCGGATTGCGGCCCCAGCCGCGTTGATGGTTCACGAATGTCGGCATCAGGCCGCCATTGCCGTAGAGGCGGCCGGAATGGCCGTCGGTGTAGAGCGTGTCCTGGCTCTTGGCATTGCTGCCGGCCACGCCGGGGAATTCGAGATCGACCCAGGCGGCGTCGAGGAATTCCATCAGCGGCCAGTCGAGCATGTCGATCCAGATGACCGGCGAAGAATCTTCATTGCCGTGGTCGTGCCAGGTGCCGTTCGGCGTCAGAACGATATCGCCGCGCTTGGCTTCGCAACGCTCGCCCTCGACATTGGTGTAACCACCCTTGTCAGAGAGGATCGTGCGGCTAGCGTTCGGGCTGTGCACATGCGCAGGCGCGATGTCGCCGGGGTTATAGATCGATATCGCGCAGCGGATGGTGTTGGTCACCTGCAGGCGGCCGCCGAGACCGGGATTGGTCAGAAGGATGCTCTGGCGGTCAGCGAATTCGATCGGCGAGACGTCGGCCGTGCTCGCGATCGAGGCGATACGATCGAGGAATTTCTTGTATTCGGTCCACTTCCAATGACACGGCTGGGTCTTGAGCTGGTTCATCGAGACGCGGCCGGTCGCCATCTTTGCGTCGCCGGCGAGACCGCCCGTGTCGGCGAACCACGGCCGCTGGGCCGGCGCGTTCATTTCGGTCCGCACCCACACATTGTGCGATGCAGCATCCGTGTTCAGCTTCTCCATGAGCTCGCGTGCCTTGCTCGACAAGGCGGGACGCGATGCTCCCTCATGTTTCGAAGCTTCTTTGGCTTGAGTAGCCACGGCCATTTTATCCTCCTGTGAAGCCCTTCGAACCTTGAAACGAGAAACGATCAGGATTCGTAAGCGCGAAAGCTATTTGCGAATGCGCCCCTTTGCGGGAGCGCGAAAATTCGTTCCCAGGAATACAACCAAATCTCAGGCGCTTCCGCTATCCCGCAACTGCATCGCACATCTCCGTAAACGCGCGAGCGGCGCAGAGGACGCATCAGGACGCGAGAAATTTTGCGACGGCTGCCGTGAATTCATGGGGCTTTTCGAGATTCGACAGGTGTCCGGCGCCTTCGAGTTCGATTAACGTTGATCCCGCAACCCCCTCATGCAGCAGCTTGATGCCGGCGAGAGCGGCGTCTTTCGCACCGCATATAAACTGCGTCTGCGCTTTGATCCTGGCGTAGCCAGGTCGCAGATCGTAATTCGACAGCGCTCCGGTGCCACCGGCAAAACCCGCGAACGCCGTGGTGCCGATCATCCCGCGGACCTTGTCGAGGACGGGATTCTTCGTCGCCACGAAGTCGGGCGCAAACCAGCGCGGCAGGGTGATTTCGGCCAGCGCGTCCATGCCCTTGTCCTTGGCCAGCGCCACCCGCTCCGACCATTGCTGCGCGCCGGCTGGCGTCGAGAAGCCGCCGCAGTCGCAGGGGATCAGCTTGTTCACCCGATCCGGATAGCGCGCGGCGAGATTGACGGCCGTCATGCCGCCCATCGAGATGCCGACGAAATGCGCCGCCTTGATGCCGAGCACGTCATAGAGGCCGATCACGTCGTCCGCGAGCTGGTCGAAATTGTACGGTCCCTCGGTCACCTCGGTCCCGCCATGGCCGCGTTGGTCATAGCGCAGCACGCGGTAATCTTTCTTCAGCGCGGCGGCCTGCTCGTCCCACATCGACAGGTTCGTGATCAGCGAATTGCTGAACACGACCCAGGGTGCGTTCTCCGACCCCTCGACGGTGTAGTTGATGGTGATCCCGTTGGATTTGGCTTGCATGAGTGAAACCTCGGTCTCTCGAAGACGGATTGAGGGCGTGCGGGCGCGACCGGATGTCTCACCCGGCCGGGCGGTCGCGTCACGCCTTGGCGAAAAAGTCCTTGAGCAGCGCGGTGAGCGGCTTCGGCCCGGTCGTGGGCATGAAATGACCGGCCTCGATCACTTCGAAGCGTGCACCATTGATCTTCTTGGCGATGTCCTCGACCACGACGGTCGGGCGCACGCCGTCATGCTTGCCCGACACGACCATGGTCGGCACCTTGATCGTCGGCAGCATGCTGGTGACGTTGGTGTGCGCGAGCATGCGATTGGCGAAACCGAAGCCGACCGGATCGTTGGCGAGATAACGGCCGCGATAGGCATCATAGGTCGCGCGGTCGGTGATTTCCGGCGGATAGGATTTTTCGAGCGTAATGGCGAGCACGGCGCGCATGCCGTTCTGTTCGGCCTGCGCCGCGCGCTCTTCCAACTGGCTTGCCCGGCTCGGATCGACGCCCAGCGCCGGATTGCAAAGAACAAGCGACTTCACCTGATCTTCGTGCCGGTTGAGAAACAGCATCGCCTGGGTCGAGGCGGCGGCGACGGCCACGAGGTGATAAGGCGGCGGGAGTTTCAATTCGCTGAGAAGATCTTCGAGATCGGCGACGGCGGTTTCGTTTGAGTAGGTCTGACGCACCTTTTCGCTCAGGCCCGAGCCGCGTTGGTCGTAACGCAGCACACGATAGGCGCCGCTGAGGCCGGGGACGACCTCGTCCCAACTGTCGAGCGTGCCACCCATCTCATGCAGGAGGATGACGACCGGGCCTTGTTCGCCGGTGAGGTGATAGTGAATGCTGATGCCGTTCGCCGTCGTCCAGGGCAAGGAAATCCTCCAGAAATGCTGAGATATGTGCGGTCGTCGCGCACCGAAACATAGCTCACAGCATAACGCAATGGAGGCCGGACTCTGGAAAGAGCCGAACAAGGCATCCGCGATTGGCGTCTGAAGCTTAGATGGTCACTTCTTGCCAAAATCGGCCGGACAGGGGCCGAGGCGAACATTGCCGGCCCCTTTATGCCAGCTATTGCCGCCGGCGGCTGCGATCACCAGGGTCGTGTTGCCGCCAGCGCCTTCGACGCCGGTCACGCGGCCGTAGAGAAAGCTGTCCTTCTTGTCGAAAGCGCACTGGCCGACCGGAGATGCCGCTTGCGCCGCCGCATCCGCAATGGCGAGAACGCTACCCAGCAGTGCAATCGCGGTTACCGCTGCGCCGTGCCGAAACATCTTCATTCCCGCCCCCGATGTGATTTCGATCAAAGTGATTGTGCTCGAAGCCTTCAATTTTTGCCATATGTATCGCGCCGCGCCAAGCGGACTTCGTCCTCCTGCGAGAATTGTATGTGGAAGACGCAGCGATGAGACGCGCGATTCCATCGGATGATGTCGCGACCCCTCTGGACCTTCTCGCTGTTTTGCACGTTAAATGGTCTGAGGCGCCACCGGCGGGGTGGCGTGGGACAGCACCGAAGTCCGACCGTCACGTCGAGGCAGAGGGGGACTTGCATGCGAAGGCGGAGCCTGGGATCGCGTCTGTTGCTTGGTGTGCTGCTGACGCTCATCGTTATCGTGGTCGTGGCAGTCGCACTGGTTTTCCGGCTTCCCTACAGCGAAGTGGCCACGCCCGAACGCACCGCGTTCGATGCGGCGCTGATCAACAAGGGCGCGCAGCTTTCGGCCATCGGCAATTGCGAGACCTGCCATACGGCGCCGGGCGGCGCCCGATTGGCGGGCGGTCGCGCCGTCGATACGCCGTTCGGAAAAATCTATTCGACGAACATCACGCCGGACCGCGCGACCGGCATCGGCGCATGGTCGGAAGAGGCCTTTCATCGGGCGATGCGCGAAGGCATCGGCCGCTCCGGCCAGCATCTCTATCCGGCGTTTCCCTACGATCATTTCACCAAGCTGACCGACGACGACATCAAGGCGCTCTATGCCTACACGATGACGCGCACGCCGGTGAAAGCGGCGGCACCGAAGAACGATCTGAAGTTTCCCTATGACATCCGCGAATTGCTGGTCGGCTGGAATCTGCTCTATCTCAATTCCGGCGCCTATCAGCCGGACTCATCGAAGAGCGCGGAATGGAATCGCGGCGCCTATCTCGTCGAAGGGCTTGCCCATTGCGGCTCCTGCCATACGCCGCGCAACAGTTTTGGCGCCGAGAAGAGCGATGCCAAATTCGGCGGCGGCACAGCCGACAACTGGACGGCGCCCGCGCTCAATGCGTCTTCGCCGGCGCCGACCCCGTGGGATGCGGAACATCTGGCGACCTATCTGCAAACGGGGTTCGACGGGCGGCATGGCGCGCCGGCCGGGCCGATGGCGGAGGTCGTGCATAATCTGAGCCGCGCTGCTCCCGCCGACATCAAGGCAATGGCGGTCTATCTTGCCGATGTCATCGGGCCGCCGAGCGCGGAGCGCAAGGCGAAGGCCGACGCGCTCGTCGCCAAGGTCGAGAGTGCGCCGCCGGAACCGGCGCGCGACGCCGGCCTGTCGAAAGGCGCGGTCGTCTATTGGGGCGCGTGCGCCCAATGCCACGAACCGTCGCGGCTGGGCGTGCCGTTCGCTCTGAGTTCCACGTTCTCACTGGCAAGCCCGCATAACGCACTGCACATCATCATAGACGGGATCCATCCGCCGGCGGGCGAGGCGGGACCGATCATGCCGAGTTTCGCCGGAGCGCTGACAGACGCGCAGATTGTCGATCTGGTCAAATACGCGCGATCCAGCTTCAGCGACAAGCCGGCCTGGGCTAATGTCGAGGATGAAATCCGCCGCATCAAGAACGGCGACAAGTGAACGCGACCGAAGATTGAGGACGAGTCCCGAAGAGACGACGCCCGATATGCGGGCATGCCAGTGAGGTCCTTCATGATCAAGCTTTCGGTGAACGGAAAAGCGCAGGAGATCGATGTCGATCCCGATACGCCGCTGCTCTATGTGCTGCGCGACGATCTCCAGCTCAATGCCGCGAAATTCGGGTGCGGTCTCGGCCAATGCGGCGCCTGCACGGTGATCGTCGATGGCGAAGCGGTGTTTTCATGCCTGACCCCGGTGTCGGTGCTCGAAGGCCGCGAGATCAAGACCGTGGAAGGTCTCGGCTCGGAAACCGATCCCGGTCCGCTGCAGCGCGCCTTCATGGAAGAGCAGGCAGCGCAGTGCGGCTATTGCACGGCCGGCATGATGATGCGGGCACAGGCCCTGTTGCAGAAGACGACCTCGCCGTCGGATGCCGACATCATCGCCTTCATGGAGCCCAATCTCTGCCGTTGCGGCACGCAGCATCGTGTCCTCAACGCGGTCCGCAAGGCCGCGTCGCTGATGAAGACGGCGCAGGCGAGCCCCGCGAAACAGCCCGCAGCGCAAGGAGCAGCACAATGAACGCGCTCACGCACAAGGCTTTTTCCCGCCGCAGCGTGCTCGCCGGCGGCGGCGCGCTGATCGTCAGCTTTTCGCTGGTCTCGCACGGTTTTGCGCAGGATGCCGCGGCATCGCCGCCGAAGCCGGTCAAGCTTCCCGGTAGTTTGAACAAGGCCCGGCTGCTCGATGCCTGGATTCGCGTCGGCGCCGATGGCAGCGTGTCGGTGATGACCGGCAAGGCCGAACTCGGGCAGGGCGTCGATACGGCGCTGATCCAGCTCGCGGCGGAAGAACTGCGTCTCGATCCAAAGACCATCCGGCTGATCACGCCGGATACGGCGGTGACGCCGAACGAAGGCTATACCGCCGGCAGCCGGTCGATGCTCGACAGCGGCAACGCCATTCGCAACGCGGCGGCGCAGGCCCGCGAAATTTTGATCGCGTCGGCCGCCACCAAGCTCAACGCCGACGCCGCGGCGCTCAAACTGGAGAACGGCAAGATCACCGCGCCCTCAGGCGCGAGCCTGACCTATGGCGAATTGGTCTCGGCCGAGCTTCTTCATGTCGAGGCGCAGCCGAAATCGAAGCTGACCGCTCCGAAAGACCTCAAGCTCATCGGGCATTCGATGCCCCGGGTCGACATTCCAGCCAAGGTCACGGGCGGTCCGGCGTTCCTGCAGGATCTGCGTCTGCCCGGTATGCTGCATGCCCGCGTCATCCGTCCGCCGGTCTATGGCGCGACGCTGCAATCGGTCGATATGGCACAAGTCGAAAAAATGCCGGGCGTGAAATCCGTCTTCCGCAACGGCAGCTTTCTCGCGGTCGTCGCCGAGAAGGAATTCCAGGCGATCAAGGCGATGCGCGTGCTGGCGCATGTCGCGAAATGGCAGGGCGGACAAAAACTGCCGGATTATCCCGAAGCCTACGAGATGCTGCAGAAGGCGCCGGCCGATACGATCACCGTCGTCGATAATCACCATCCCGGTACGGCAGCAAAGACGATCGAGGCGACCTATCACCGGCCTTATGTGATGCACGGCGCGATTGGTCCGTCCTGCGGCGTCGCGCATTATCAGGACAACAAGCTCAAGGTGTGGACGCACAATCAGGGCGTCTTCCCGCTGCAGCAGGCGGTGGCACAACTCGTCAACCTGCCGATCGATCAGGTGCAGTGCGTGCACGTCAACGGCTCCGGCTGCTACGGCCACAACGGCTCCGACGATGCCGGCGCCGACGCCGCCTTCATTGCCTTCAACATGCCGGGGACGCCGATCCGCGTGCAATGGATGCGCGACGACGAGCACAAATGGGAGCCATATGGTCCGGCGATGCTGACCAAGATCAGCGCGACGCTCGATGCGCAGGGTGCGATCACGGACTGGAATTACGATGTCTGGAGCACGACGCATGGCACGCGTCCCGGCGGCGCGCGCGCCCTGATCGCCGGCTGGACCAAGGACAATCCGTTCCCGCAGCCAGTGCTGAAGCCGCCGACGTCGCCGGAATCGGACGGCAACCGCAATGCCAAGCCGCCCTACAAGCTGGCCTCGGCGCGTGTGATCCATCACTTCGTCAAGGCGATGCCGCTGCGCGTGTCTTCGCTGCGCACGCTCGGCGCCTATTTCAACATCTACACCATCGAAACCTTCATGGATGAAGTGGCGGCAGCCGCCGGCGTCGATCCCGTCGAATTCCGCCTGCGTCATCTCGACGATCCGCGCGCGCAGGATGTCATAAAGCTCACGGCCGAAAAATTCGGCTGGAGCAAGGACAAGCTGCCGCAGGGACGCGGCCGCGGGTTCGGTTATGCCCGCTACAAGAACTCGCAAACCTACGTGGCCTGCGCCGTCGAACTCGGTTTCGACCGCGACAGTGGCGATGTGCGGGTCGATCGCATCGTCGCGGCCTGCGACAGCGGCCAGGTGGTCAATCCCGATGGTCTCAAGAACCAGATCGAAGGCGGTTTGATGCAGGGCATGAGCTGGACGCTGTACGAACAGGTCCGCAATGACGGCAAAAAGATCACGACCCGCGATTGGGCGAGCTATCCGATCATGCGTTATTCGCAGATCCCGCAGCAGGTCGACGTGCATGTCATCGACCGGCCCGACAAACCCTTCCTCGGCGCCGGAGAGGCGTCACAGGGTCCGGTGGCCGGTGCTATCGGCAATGCGCTTGCCAATGCCACGGGACTGCGGATGCGTGATCTGCCGTTCACGCGCGAACGCATGCGTGCGGTGATGGGGGCCTAGACACGGTCTCGCGGGCTTTGATTGTGATCCATGCCTGATGCCGGATCGTAGTGAGAGGGTCGCATGCGTCGGTTGTCGCGCGTGCATTCTTCCCACGCGTATCGAGGCGGCATGGCAAAACAATCTCCGGTCATCGTCTGGTTCCGCGATGATCTGCGGCTTGCCGACCATCCGGCTCTGACGACAGCCGTCAAAGCGGGCGCGCCGCTCGTTTGTCTCTACGTGCTCGACGAAGAGAGCAGGGGTATCCGCCCGCATGGCGGCGCGTCGCGCTGGTGGCTGGCGCAGTCGCTGCGCGCACTCGCCGCGAGTCTGCATGAACACGGTCACGCGCTGGTCCTGCGACGCGGCAAGGCGGCGGACGTCGTTCCCCATCTCGCCGATGAGGTCGATGCGGCCGCAGTCCATGCCAACCGGCGTTACGATCAGGCGGGTGTGGCGAGCGACAATGCAGTTGCGGCGTCGCTGGAAAAGAAGGGCCGCGCGTGGAAAACCCATGCCGGCAATCTTCTCGCCGAGCCGGGCACGCTGCGCACCGCCTCCGGCGAACCGATCAAAATCTATTCGGCGTTCTGGAAGCATTTGCGGCAGGCAAAGATGCGCGAACCGTTGCGCGCGCCGCAGGCGCTTGCGGCGGCCGGCAAGACGCGGGTAAAAAGCGATCCGCTCGACTCCTGGGGTCTCGAGCCGACAAAGCCCGATTGGGCCGGCGGTTTGCGAAAAACCTGGACACCGGGCGAGGCGACGGCGCGGGCGCATCTGCGTGCCTTTGCGTTCGATGCTCTTGCCGACTATGCCGGCGCGCGCGACCGGGTCGACCATGATGCGACGTCGCGGTTGTCGCCGCATCTGCGGTTCGGCGAAATCAGCGCGGCGCAGGTGTGGACGGTCTGTCCCTTCGCGGCCGATCATCCGAAGGAGAGACGGATTGCACCCCACGCGGTCGAAAAATTTCTCTCCGAACTCAGCTGGCGCGAATTCGCTTATCATACGTGGGCCGAGAACCCGCATCTGGCGACCCAAAACCTGCGCGACCAGTTCGATGATTTTCCCTGGCGGCACGACACCAAAGCCCTGCACGCGTGGCAGAAGGGGCAGACCGGTTATCCGCTGGTCGATGCCGGCATGCGCCAGCTTTGGGAGACGGGCTGGCTGCCCAACCGGGTGCGCATGGTCGCGGCGTCGCTGCTGACCAAGCATCTGCTCATCGACTGGCGCCAGGGGGAACGCTGGTTTTGGGATACCCTGGTCGATGCCGATCCCGCCAACAACCCATTCAACTGGCAGTGGGTGGCCGGCACGGGCATCGATTCCGCGCCCTATTTCCGCATCTTCAATCCCATGCTGCAGTCGGAAAAATTCGATCCGGCGGGCGACTACATCCGCGCGCAGTGCCCCGAACTGGAAAGCCTCAGTGACAGGCTGGTGCACCGCCCCTGGGAGGCGGATGCCGACACGAATGGCCAGCGGTCGTCTGACAAAGCCAGCGGCAAAATGTCCAAACCCTATCCGTCTCCGATCGTCGACTATGATGCCGGGCGCAAGCGCGCGCTTGCCGCCTACGACAAGCTGAAAAAATCATCACACTGACAGCGGCGCCGGCCGCGCTGTCGCGTTGCACAATCGCACCGGAGCATTGCGCCGGGTATCGCCGCTATCGACAGACTGCACCCCTTGCCGCTAAGTTCGAAGCAACGAAAAAAGGGGAGGTCGTCGCCATGCGTCCGGCAAAAATTGCAACATATTCAAGCCTTGCCAGGAAGGTGACCACGCAGGTGACCATGACGGCTGCGCTGGCCCTGTCGGTGCTGATGGCGGCCGTCCCGAATCCCGCCGTGGCGCAGGACGCGAGCGCGGCGAAGGACAAGCCCGCCTGGCTCGACCCTGCGCTCCTGGCCAAGGCCAAGGCGGAAGGCTCGGTCACGGTCTATTCGTCGACCAACGAGGGCGAAGGCCTGCCGCTGTTCAAGATGTTCGAGGACGCAACCGGCATCAAGGTCAATTATGTCCGCGCGGCCGATGGCCCGCTGATGGGCCGGGTCGCCGTCGAATACCGCGCCAACCAGAACACTTTCGACGTGATGCAGACCACGACGGTCAACAAGATGCCGTCGCAATTCCTGGCGCAGATCGACCCGCCGGAAGCCAAGAACATCATTCCGGCCGCGCGCGATCCGGAGCGGCGCTGGTATGGTATCTACGCCAACTACAATACGCCGGCCTACAATTCGAAGCTGGTCAAGGCGTCCGACCTGCCCAAGACCTATGAGGATTTTCTCAAGCACTCCGAGTGGAAGGGCAAGGTCGCCATCGACAATTCCGACAACGAATGGCTTGCCGGAATGCTGCAGTTCTACGGCGAGGAAAAAGGCACCAAGCTGATCAAGGACCTGGTGAAGACGCTGCAACCCGTCGTCACGAGCGGCCATCTTGCCATGGCGCAGCAGGTCGGCGCTGGCGAATACGCCATCGCACTCAACAATTATACGATGCTCACGATGAACGTGAAGCTGCGTGGCAACCCGACCGAGTTCTGGGCAATGGACCCCGTGATCCTGTTCTTTGGGCAGGTCGGCGTCTCCTCCCGGGCTCCGCATCCCAATGCCGCGCGCCTCGTCGCCAATTTCATGCTCAGCAAGCAG
>Ga0310811_10007522_pt1 | contig 13973 bp, 11 predicted proteins | sample YCmetagenome_FD_207642 | JGI IMG/M metagenome (GOLD analysis project Ga0310811, IMG submission 207642) | Soil microbial communities from experimental microcosm in Duke University, North Carolina, United States - YC | ecosystem: Engineered > Artificial ecosystem > Soil microcosm > Unclassified ... | reverse complement strand
GAGCTCGATGAGGAGATGGTGTACGAGTCGCGGGTCGGCGACGTGTTCCTGCTCGGCTCGACGTCGTGGCGCATCGAGGACATCACGCCCGACCGGGTGCTGGTCTCCCCCGCGCCCGGTGCGGCGGCGAAGATGCCGTTCTGGAAGGGCGACGCGCCGGGGCGGCCGGTCGAGCTGGGCCGGGCCATCGGGGCGCGGCTGCGCGGGTTCGTCAAGTCCGGCGACGAGGCCGCACGGGCGCACCTGCGGGCCGGCGGGCTGGACGACTGGGCGGCGGACAACCTGCTGGCGTACCTGCGGGAGCAGCGCGAGGCGACGCGGCACCTGCCCGACGACCGCACGGTGCTGGTCGAGCGGTTCCGCGACGAGCTCGGCGACTGGCGGATGACGCTGCACTGCGTGCTCGGCGCCAAGGTCAACGCGCCGTGGGCGCTGGCGATCGCGCAGCGGCTCAACGAGCGATACGGCGTCGACGCGCAGGTCATGCCCAGCGACGACGGCATCGTGGTCCGGCTGCCCGACGTGGCCGACGAGCCGCCGGGCGCCGACCTGGTGGCGTTCGACCCCGACGAGATCGCCTCCATCGTGGAGGAGACGGTCGGCACCTCGGCGATGTTCGCCGCCCGGTTCCGCGAGTGCGCTTCCCGGGCGCTGCTGCTGCCGCGCCGCGATCCGCGCCGGCGCCAGCCGCTGTGGCAGCAGCGGCAGCGCTCCGCGCAGCTGCTCGACGTCGCCCGCGAGTATGCGGACTTCCCGATCACGCTGGAGGCCGCGCGCGAGTGCCTGCAGGACGTGTTCGACGTCGCCGGCCTCGTCGGGCTCATGCGCGACATCGCGGGGCGCAAGCTGCGTCTCGTCGAGGTCGAGACGCAGCGGCCGTCGCCGTTCGCGCGGTCGCTGCTGTTCGGCTACGTCGGGGCGTTCCTCTACGAGGGCGACGCGCCCCTGGCCGAGCGGCGGGCGGCCGCGCTGGCGCTCGACCCGACCCTGCTGGCCGAGCTGCTCGGCCGCGTCGAGCTGCGGGAGCTGCTCGAGCCCGCGGTGGTCGCCGAGACCGAGCAGACCCTGCAGTGGCTCGGCGCGCAGCGCACCCCGCGCGACGCCGAGGACGTGGCCGAGATGCTGCGGGTGCTCGGCGACCTCGCAGGCGCCGAGCTGGCCGCCCGCGGCGCCGATCCCGCATGGGCCGCGGACCTGGCCACACAGCGTCGCGCGATCGAGGTCCGGGTCGCCGGCGAGGCGCGATGGATCTCCGTCGAGGACGCCGGGCGATACCGCGACGCGCTCGGCGTGGCGCTGCCCGTCGGGCTGCCCACCGCCTATCTCGAGCCGGTCGCCGACCCGCTCGGCGACCTCGTGAGCCGCTACGCCCGCACACACGGGCCGTTCACCGCCGCCGGGGCCGCGGCCCGCTTCGGCCTCGGCGTCTTCGTCGTCGAGCAGGCGCTGCGCCGGCTGCCGTCGGTGGTCTCCGGCGAGTTCTCCCCCGGCGGCGCCGGCACCGAGTGGTGCGATGCGGAGATCCTGCGGCTGCTGCGGCGCCGCTCGCTCGCCGCGCTGCGGCGCGAGATCGAGCCGGTGCCGCCGCGGGCGCTGGCCCGGTTCCTGCCGCAGTGGCACCACATCGGGGCCGCCCGGGCCCGCGGCGTGGAGGCCGTCGCCGCCGCGATCGAGCAGCTGCAGGGGATTCCGATGCCCGCCTCGGCACTCGAGCGGCTCATCCTGCCGGCGCGCGTGGCCGACTACAGCGCGGCGCATCTCGACGAGCTGACGGCCGCCGGCGACCTGGTGTGGGCCGGCACCGGGGCGATCGGCGAGCACGACGGCTGGATCAGCCTCGCCTTCGCCGACGCCGCGCCGCTGCTCCTGCCGCCGCCGGCCGACGTCGGCGGGCCGCTGCACGAGGCGGTGCTCGAGGCCCTCGCCGGCGGGCAGGCGTTGTTCTTCCGGGGCATCGCCGAGCACATCCACGCGCCCGAGGAGGAGCTCATCGCCGCCCTCTGGGACCTCGTGTGGGCCGGGCGGCTCTCCAACGACACGATCGCGCCGCTGCGGGCCAAGCTCAGCGGCGGCGGGGCGCACCGGTCGCGGCCGTCGACGCCGCGGTCGCGGTACCGGCGGCCGGGCGCCGTCTCGCTCGGGCGGGCCTCGCTCGCCGTGGCGCGCACCGGGCCGCCGACGGCCGCCGGGCGCTGGTATCGGCTGCCCGAACGCGACCTCGACCCGACCCGGCGGGCGACTGCCAACGCCGAGCTGCTGCTCGAGCGGCACGGCGTCGTCACCCGCGGCGCCGTCATGTCCGAGGACCTGCCGGGCGCGTTCGCCGGCGTCTACCCCGTCCTGGCCGCCATGGAGGAGCGGGGCGCGGCCCGCCGCGGGTACTTCGTGGAGGGCCTCGGCGCCGCGCAGTTCGCGCTGCCGGGCGCCGTGGACCGCCTCCGCGGCGGCACCGAGCACCGCGACGCGCTCGTGCTGGCCGCGACCGACCCGGCGAATCCGTACGGTGCGGCGCTGCCCTGGCCCGAGCGGGTCATCGACGCCGGCGACGGCGAGCGGGCCGGCCATCGCGCCGGGCGCAAGGCCGGTGCGCTGGTCGTCACCGTCGGCGGCGACCTGACCCTCTACGTCGAGCGCGGCGGCCGCACCCTGCTGTCCTACGCCGACGACCCGGAGTTGCTCGCCCTGGCCGCCAAGGCCTTGGCCGACGCCGTGTACGCCGGCGCACTCGGCGCCCTGTCCGTCGAACGCGCCGACGGCGAATCGATCATGCACTCCCCGCTGCGCGACGCGCTGGCCGGCGCCGGGTTCCGCAGCACCCCGCGCGGCCTGCGCCTGCGAGGCTGACGATGGCCACTGACCTCCGCGCGCCACCGCTGCTGCGCTCGCCGACCGCACCCCGACCGCCGCCCCGGGCCGCGCCGCCAGCCGACTGCACAGCACGACCGTGACACCCGCACGCGCACGCCGCCGCGGGCCGCACCGCCGAAAGGCCGCACCCCACGGCCGTCATACCCGCCCGTTGTCCCCGGCCGCACCGCTGCTCCGGGCCGCACAGTCAGTCGGCCGCACCGCACGGCCGTCGCACCCGCCCGCCACCGCCGCACGCGGCTCCGGCCGCACCGCTGCTCCAGGCCGCACAGTCAGTCGGCCGCACCGCACGACGGCCGCACCCGCTGCCCGCCACCGCCGCCCGCTGCTCCGGGCCGCGCAGGCCTCAGCGCCGTTCGACCTGAACCGCAGCACCGGGGCAACGCTGACAGACTGGCCGCCGCGCCGGGCGGTAACGCTGGGACGCCGCGAATCCAGGCGGTAACGCTGGGACGCCGCGCGATGCCGCGCTATGGCGCCGGGCCGCGCGGGAGAAGGCGCCGGCGCGGTGGTGCGGGTGAACGACGAGGTCAGTAGGCGATCGTGACGCGGTCGCCGGGCGTCAGGGTCAGCAAGGCGGCGGCGCTGCCGCCGTTCACGGCCACGGCCAACTGGCCGGCGGAGTCGGTCAGGAGGATCAGAGCGCCTGCCGGGGCGTCGCCGAACGTATCGGTGCGGGCGGCTTCCACCGACTCGACCGTCAGGGCCAGAGCGGTGGACGGGAGCAGGTCGGGGGTCGCGGCCAGCTGGACGTTGCCGAACCGGTCGATGGTCAGGACCTCCGCGATCAGCCGGCCCGGGCTCTGCTCGACGAACGGGGGCGGGAGCCGTACGGGGTCGTCGATCACCTCGCCCGCCGCCAGGAGTGAGGCGCCGGCCGACAGGCGCGCGGCCACGGGAGCGAAGACGTCGCGGCCGTGGAACGTTGCGGAGACTTCGGCGGCGAACCACTCGCGGTTGGTGAGGTGGACGGCGGTCGCGATGCCGCCCAAGGCCTCGGCGGCGGGGATCAGCAGGCCGTTGTCGGGGCCGACCAGGAAGGAGCCGCCGGGGTGGGAGGCGGTGCCGTGGGCGGCGATGGCGATCGGGCGGCGGGACGTGCCGACGCCGGGGTCGACCACCGCCAGGTGTACGGCGGGCGGCAGCGCGGGGACGGTCTGGGCCAGCACGGCGGCGGCCCGGCGGATGTCGCCCGGTGGGATGAGGTGCGTGACGTCGATGATCCTCGCCTGCGGCGCCAGGCGGGCGATCGTGCCGTGACAGGCCGCGACGAAGCCGTCGGACAGGCCGTAGTCGGTGGTGAAGGAGATCGTGCTCGGCGTCATCAGGATAGTGTCGGATGCCATGCGGCTTTGCGTGTTCATCGAGCCTCAACTGGGCGCTACGTACGAGGATCAGCTTGCCATCGCGAGGCGGGCCGAAGGGCTCGGGTTCGACGGGTTCTTCAGGTCCGATCACTTCGTGACCTTCGGCGGGGACGGGCTGCCGGGGCCGACCGACGCGTGGGTGACGCTCGGGGCGCTGGCCCGCGAGACGTCCACGATCCGGCTCGGGACGCTCGTGACCTCCGCGACGTTCCGGCTCCCGGGGCCGCTCGCCATCGCCGTCGCGCAGGTCGACGCGATGAGCGGCGGGCGGGTGGAGATCGGGCTGGGGGCCGGGTGGTACGAGCGGGAGCACCGGGCGTACGGCATCCCGTTCCCCCCGATCGGGGAGCGCTTCGACCGGCTCGCCGAGCAGCTGGAGATCCTGACCGGGCTGTGGTCCACGCCGGTCGGGTCGACGTACAGCTTCGAGGGGCGGTACTACGACATCGCCGACTCACCCGCGCTGCCCAAGCCGGTGCAGCAGCCGGGGCCGCCGGTGATCATCGGGGGGAAGGGGCCGAAGCGCACGCCGCGGCTTGCGGCGCGCTACGCGGACGAGTTCAACGTGCCGTTCGCGTCGCTGGCCGACACCGGCGTGCAGTACCAGCGGGTGGTCGAGGCGATCGAGCGTGAAGGGCGCGACGGGCGGGCGCCGATCGTGTTCTCGTTCGCGCAGACGATCGTGTGCGGTGCCGACGACGCCGAGGTGCGCCGGCGGGCCGAGTCGGTCGGGCTGGACCCCAAGGAGCCGCAGCCCGGGCAGCTGTACGGCACGCCGTCACAGCTCGCCGAGCAGCTGAGCGAGTTCGTCAAGGCCGGCGCGTCCCGGGCGTTCCTGCAGGTGCTCGACATGCGCGACCTCGACCACCTCGACCTGATCGCATCCGAGGTGGCGCCGCTACTGCCGTAAGGCCAAAACCAAGGCCGCAGGGCAAAAGAAGGCCGAGACAACAGCCCGTACGACAACATTGTCACAACACCAGTACGTCGGATAAGTCCGGAAAAATCCGGGCAGAGCCCGCGGATGCCGCGGGACCGTGACCGAACCACGCCGCCGAAGAAACTCTCGCCGCGGAACAGCCCGCCCCCTCACCCGCAGCTGCGCAAGGGGGCGGCGCTCGCGGCGGTGGGGTTGCTGCTGGTGGCGGCTCTCGTGGTACCGCTGCAGAACCCGAGGCCGGAACGCGTGCTGTGCGTCGGCGACGACGTGCAGGCGCGGGCCGTGGCCGGGCTGTCCAACTTCTCGGCCTGGCTGAGCCGCAACCACGCCACCGGGTTCATCGGCGAGATCGGCTGGCCGTCGGACAAGGACGCCGCGCAGTGGAGCCAGGTCGCGGAGGTGTGGTACGAGGCCGCCGACGCGATCGGGCTCCCGGTCACCGCATGGGCGGCGGGCACGTGGCCGGCGAACTACCCGATGGCGGTGTACCGCCCGGTCGCGCACGGCATGAAGGTCGACGTCGCCGGGCCGCAGGCGCGCATCGTCGAGCGACACGGCAGTACCCCCGGATATTTGCGCGGCGTGAACCTCGCGGCCGGCTCCTTCGCCGCCTCGGACAGCAACGGGGGCTTCGGCACCACCAATCCGGGCCGCTACGGGCTGGACTACACGTACGAGACGCCGTCGAGCTACGCGTTCCTGGCCGGGCGCGGCGTGCGCCTGGTGCGCCTGGCGGTGAACTGGGAGCGGCTGCAGCCGCGGCCGTTCGGGCCGCTGGACCAGGCCGAGCTCGCGCGGGTGCGCGACGCGCTCGGGCACGCGCAGGCGGCCGGGCTGACGGTCATCGTCGACCTGCACAACTACGGCGACTACGCGCTCGGCGGCGGGCCCGGCGGGCCGGTGCGGATGCTGCGCCTGGGCGACATGGAGCTGCCCACGACGGCGCTGGCGGACTTCTGGCGGCGCATGAGCCGCGCGCTCGACAACCCCGCCGTCGTCGGGCTCGGACTGCTCAACGAGCCGACAAGGCTGGCCGCCGACGGGCGCGCGGGCGCGCTGATCTGGGAGCGGGCCGCGCAGGAGTCGGTCGACGCCATCCGCGCGAACGGGGACGACCGGGCGATCCTGGTCAGCGGGTACGTGCCGATGGGACCACCGTCGTGGGGCCAGATGCACCCGACCGCGTGGATCCAGGACCCCGCGCACCGGGTGGCGTACGAGTCGCACGCCTACTTCGACCACGACGGCAGCGGCCACTACTGGATGACCTACGCCGACGAGCTGCGCAGCGTCACCTGGCCGCCGCCCGCGCACTGCCAGCGGTTGACGCCGCAGGGGCGCCAGGTATTGATTTCCTGACATGACATTGGTGGTACGGCGAGCCGCGCCCGGCGACCTGGAGGCGGCCTTGCAGGTGTGGCGGGCGGCGAACGAGGCGCGCGGCCGGGCGCCCTCGACGGAGCGCATCGCGCGGGTGCGCGAGAAGCTGCGCGACCCCGACGCGCTCGTCATCATCGGCCGCGACGGCGACGAGCCGGTCTCGATGGGCCTCGCCGAGCCCGGCCGGGCCGACGACGGCGCGGGGGCGCCCATCCCGGCGTACGGCCACGTCTCCATGGTGTTCGTCCACCCCGGGCGGTGGGGCGAGGGCCACGGCGGCCTGGTCCTCGCGGCGCTGCACGAGGGCGGCTGGGAGCGCACCACGCTGTGGACCCGCACCGACAACGCGCGGGCGCGCCGGCTGTACGAGAAGGCGGGCTACCGGCCGACCGGCCGCACGTCCACGCTCGGCGGGGGTGACGGGATCATGCAACTGGAGCGCATCGGCTAGCCTCACAGGGTCATGAGGCGTTGGTCAATACTCGCGATCGGGCTCGGCGTCGGGTTGTTCGCCGGCTCGCAGCTCGCCTCGTCCCGGGCACAGCAGACGGCGCTGTGGGCCGGCGTGGCCGCCACCGTCGTCGGCCTGGTCATGTTCGCCGCCAGCCAGCCCGATCCCGATCCCGAGGCCGCGGAGGGCGCGACGTCCGCCGGGCTCGGCCCGCGAGTGGAGCAGATCCTCCAGCACGCCGAGGAGCAGGCCGCCGACCACCTGCGGCAGGCCGAGAAGGACGCCCGCAAGGTGCGCGCCCGGGTCGAGGCCGGCCTGTGGGTGGTGCTGCGGCAGGGCGACGACGGCGCGCGCTACGAGGTGGCCCGCCTGGAGTCGCGCTCGGACGCCGACTCGGTCGTCGCCGCGCTCGAGGCCCGCGGGCACCTGCAGCGCTACTCGGTGGCGCCGGCCGGCGGGGAGTAGGCCGGGGTGCCCGAGGGCGACACCGTCTGGAACACCGCGCGGGTGCTCGGCGAGGCGATCACCGGGCAGACGATCGAACGCAGCGACTTCCGCGTGCCGCGCCTGGCCACGGCCGACCTGTCGGGCTGGACCGTCGCCGAGTCGGCGTGCCGCGGCAAGCACCTGCTGCTGCGCCTCACCAAGGAGGGGCGCGAGCCGCTCACCCTGCACTCCCACCTGCGCATGGACGGCGTGTGGCGCACGTACCGGCCCGGCGAGCGCTGGAGCGGCCGCCCCGCGCACCTCATCCGGGTGGCGCTGCACACGGGCGCGGCGGTCGCCGTCGGCTACCACCTGCACGAGCTCGAGATCGTGCCGACCCGCGAGGAGGAGCGGCTCGTCGGGCACCTCGGCCCCGACCTCATGGGCGCGGACTGGGACGCCGCGGAGGCGGTGCGAAGGCTGCTCGCGCGGCCGGAGCGCTGGATCTCCGACGCGCTGCTCGACCAGCGAAATTTGGCCGGCATCGGAAACCTGTACAAGGCCGAGACGCTGTTCCTGCGCGGCGTGTCGCCGTGGGCCGCGGTCGGCGACGTTCCCGACCTCACCGGCCTGGTCGAGCGCGCACACGCGCTGCTCAACTCCAACCGCGGGCGCTGGACGCAGGCCACCACGGGCTCGCTGCGCCGCGGCGAGACCAACTGGGTGTTCGAGCGCGCCGGTCAGCCGTGCCGGAGGTGCCGCACCGTCGTCCGCCGCTGGACGGGCGGTGACAACGAGCGCATCACGTACTGGTGCCCCCACTGCCAGCCCGGTGCCCCGCCGCCACGGGGCTGATCGCGGCCCCGCACCAGCATGAGGTCGCCGTTCGCGTCGATGTCGAAAAGCCAAAAGCCCTGGATGTCGTACCCGTCGTGCACATCAGCAAGCTACGCACCGCACCCGGCCCAGGATCGGCACCTAAGCAGAACTTCAGGGCCCGTTATCCTGTGCTGGTCGTACGAAGCACGTCTGACGCACGTCTCATGGGGAGGGGCGATGAGCACACGCGCACTGGCGAGCCGGTGGATCACCGGCTGACCCGGCGGGGTCTGCTCGCCGGTGTGCTCGCCGCGGCCGCGCTGGCGGCGTGCGACGACGCGCCCGGCGCGACACCGACCCCCGAGCCCTCGTTCGACCCGCCCGACGACGCGCCGCTGGCGACCTGGGAGCTCACCGGCGGGTTCACCGCAGCCGGGATCGCGGCCCTGCACCCGCCCCGCCTGGTCGTCTACGGCGACGGCGACGCCATCGCCGACGCGGCGTACCGCTCCCGCCTCGACCCGGACCAGCTGCGCGCCCTGGCCACCGGCCTGGCCGAGGACCTGCGCTCCAACGCCACGCAGAAGAAGCCGACCAGCACCCCGACGATCGCCGACGCGCCCGTGACGAAGGTCACGGTGTGGTCCGCCAGCGGCACGCTGACGTTCACGGCCGAGGGCCTGGACGAGCTCAAGCCCGATCACGTGTACGCCGACGTGCTCTACGACGCCCGCGACCGCCTCGCCGCCGTGCACAAGGCGGTGTCGGCGACCGCGCAGCCCTACCTGGCCACCCGGGTGCGGGTCGTCGCCGCGCCGGCGCTGGACGGCACCTCCGGCCCGGTCGGCCTGGGCACGATCTCGGCGGACCCGAGCGCCTCCGCGTCCGTCAGCGCCTGGCCGCCGGACATCACGCTGCCGTCCCCAGACAGCGAGGGCCTGCGCAAGGCCGACCTGGACGGCGACGCCGCGCGCGCCGCCGTGCGCATGCTGACGCGGGACCTGGACCAGCGCGGCGCCTGGCCGGCGTACCGCATGGGTGACGGCACGATCGTCCGCGCGAGCTGGCGCTACCTGCTGCCGAACGAGTAGCTCAGGCCGTCTGCGGCCGCGGGGTGCCCTGCGGCGTGCGCAGGTCGGCGAGCCCCTCGGCAACGCCGCGCAGGAAGGCGGTCGCGTCGTTGAGGTTACCAACGGCCGCAGTGTCCTCGGCCACGCAGCTCGCGGCCGCCGTGACGAACTGCTCGTAGGCGGTCACGCCCTGCTCGAGCTGCTCGGCGAGGGCCTGGTGCGCCGGCCGCAGTGCCGCGCCGGCCGGGCCGAGGCGCATCGTGCGCTCGACGGAGGCGCAGCGCTGGGCGAGGTCGCGCAGCTGGCGCTCGGCGACGGTGGCGTCGAGGACGGCGGCCTCCGCGGCCGGGCCGAGGCGCCCGATCAGGCCGCTGAGCATGGTCGCGGCCCGGTCGAGGCGGCGCCACGGCTCGGCGACGCTGAGGCCGCGCAGCTTGAACGACTCGCGCTGCCGGTCGAACTCGGCGATGGCGTTGCGCCCGGCGGGCAGGCGCTGCACGAGGCCGACGAGCCTCTCCCGGGCCACCGAGCCGGCCAGGGCCGGATCGGGCTCGGGCGGTACCGGCAAAGCCCGGAAGGCGCGGAAGTCGATCCACCGCCAGACAGCGATGGCGATGGAGCCGCCGGCCCCGGCCGCCCAGAACGCGTCGGGCAGGCCGAGGCCGCTGTAGGGCACGAGGATGGCGGTCGCGCCGGTGAGCAGGCCGGCGCGCACGGACCAGCCTCGGGCGGACCGGTGCAGCCGCCGTAGCCGCTTCAGGTGCTTGGTCCGATCGCTGGCCATGTCCGCCCCCCGGGGTCCGCCGAAGTCCCGGTCAGCCGGCGCTGGCCGAGTCTCCCGACTGCTTGTCCTTCATGCTCGCCCGGATCTCGTCGAGGCGCGCGATGCTGGCGTCCTTCGGGCCGGTCGACGCGACGGCCGGCGTCTCCGGCGCGGCGGCGAGCTTCTCGCCAGCCATGCTCGCGCGGATCTGGTCGAGCCGGGAGCTGCCCGCCATGTCGAGCGTCGAGCGCTGCACCTCAAGCATCCGCCCCTCGACGGAGTTGGAGGCCAGTTCGGCGCGGCCCATGGCATTGGCGTACCGACGCTCGATCTTCTCCCGGACCTCGTCCAGCGACGGGGTGTTGCCGGGGGCGGCGAGGCCGCTCATCGACTCCAGGGACTTGGCGACAGTTTCCTGCATCTTCGCCTGCTCCAGCTGGCTGAGCAGCTTGGTGCGCTCGGCGAGCTTCTGCTGGAGCATCATGGCGTTGTTCTCGACGGCCTTGCGCGCCTGCGCGGCCGCGTTGAGCGACTGGTCGTGGAGGGTCTTGAGGTCCTCCATGCCCTGCTCGGCCGCGACCAGCTGGGTCGCGAACACCTGTGCGGTCTGCTCGTACTGCGTCGCCTTCGCCTCGTCGCCCTCGGCGCGGGTCTTGTCGGCGAGCACGAGCGCCTGCCGGGCGGAGCCCTGCAGCTTCTCGACCTCTGACATCTGCCTGGACAGCCGCATCTCCAGCTGGCGCTGGTTGCCGATCACGGCCGCGGCCTGCTGCACCAGCGCCTGGTGCTGACGCTGCGCGTCCTCGATCGCCTGCTGGATCTGTACCTTCGGATCGGCGTACTCGTCGATCTTGGCGCCGAACAGCGCCATGAGGTACTTCCAGCCCTTAGCGAACGGATTCGCCATCTCGCGGTCCTCTCTCGGCCAGCACACGGACGTGCGGCTTCTATCGTGGCAGGCTCGCGCTAGAGCGTCACGCCCACTTGCGCCGCAAAGGTCGGGAAATTACCTCCAAACCCGTCCATTCCGGACACAAGTCAGGGAGATCTCAGGGCTGTACGCCCGGGACATCCCCACCCGACAGCGCCGAACGCGACAGGCGCTCGGCCTCGGCCAGGCCGGCGCGCAGCCCCTCGAGATCATTCGTGAGCTCCGCCACCTTCGATGCGGTCAGCGGCGCACCGCCGATGGTGGTCGCGTGCAGCGCCACCAGCTCGGCCATGCGAGCCACCAGACCTTCCATGCCCAGGACGGCGGACTGCATGCGGGCCAGGAGCATCTCCCGGGCCTCCCGCAGCCGCCGGGCGACGTCGAGCTGGTCGGCCACGGCCCGCAGGGCCCGCTCCCGCTCCTCGCGCAGCGGCCCCGGCGGCAGCCCGGACAGCCCGCGCTCGAGCTGGTTGTAGTCCTGGCGCAGCCGCTGGTGGTTGATGCCGGACGCGGTCTGCTCGATGAGCGTCACCTGCCCGGCGAACCGGGCCAGGTCGCCGAGCGCCCCCGCGGCCTGGTCGTCGACCTCGGCGACCTGGCTGCGCAGTATCGCGTCGCCGGTGCCCTCCGACTGCTTGCGCAGGGTCCGCACCGCCGCCTCGGCCCGGCGCAGCCAGCGCTCCGCGTCGCTGCCGCGCGGCGGCGTGGGCAGGCTCGGCGGCGGCGCGGCGGTCACCGGCCGGTGCGAGGAGCCGCGGTCGGTGAGCGCGCCGAGGCCGATCCTGATGCCGTACACCGCGGCGGCGACCGCCAGGCCGACCGGCAGCCCGACCAGCAGGCCCGCCGGTGCGAGGGCGGCCGCGACCGCCCCGCCCATCCCGCCGAGCACCCCGGCCGCGACGAGGCCCCACGGCTCGGTCAGCTGCTCCTTGACGCCCACGTCCGTAAGTGTGCCTTCTCTGTCTGAGGATCAGAAGTTGCTCAGGACGTTCACGAGGACCTTGTCGATCGTCGTCGGGTCGCTCGCGTCGTAGGCCGCCGCCCGCGACGCCGAGGAGATCTTCTGCAGCACGCCGAGGTCGGCCTGCCCGCCGTACGCGATGGTGAACACGCGCACCGGGATCTCCTTGTCGGAGGTGTCGACGTCGCGCACGAGGGCGTTGAGGTCGCTGTCCTTCGGATACTCGTTCTTGCCGTCCGTCAGGACCACCACCGCGTTGATGCGGGACGGATCGGCCAGCGACGCCATCTTCTGCTGCGCGGCCCGCGTGGTGGCGTACAGCGCCGTGCCACCCTCCGCGCTCAGCGACCTGATCACCTTCTCGAGCTGGGCCCTGTTGCCGCTCAGCGCCCCAACTGGCACCTGCTCCGTATACGGCGTGCTGGCCCCGCCGACCTCGGTCGAGAACGTCCACAGCCCGACCTCGTCATCGGGCGCGAACAGCGTCAGCGACGTCAGCGCGGCCTGTTTCGCCAGCTCCATGCGGGTCTTGCCGTTACCGGCGTCGGTGGTCATCGACCCGGACACGTCCAGCACCAGCAGGACCTTGGCCCGCTTGCGCTGCGCGTCCCACGTCGTCAGCGCCTTCTCCAGCACCTGCGGCGCCGGCGGGTCGATGACGGTGTACTGCGCGTCCGGCGAGAGCCCGTTCGCGCGCGTCAGCCCCGCTCCGGCCTTGCCGTCGTACGAGCGGAAGGCAAGATCGGTGAAGCGCTTCTGCTGCGGCGCGTCACGCACATACGCAAGGAAGTCCTCGGCCGCCGCCTTCTGCTCGTCGCTGGCGTTGGTCAGCACCACGTAGGGGTGGTCGCTGAGGAGCGTTCCCTCCTTCGGGTACACCGCGACGAGCGGCACCCGCGGCTTGGGCCCCTTGCCGGCCAGCGCCGGGTCCCCGGTCGGGTTGCCGGTGTTGTAGTCGTACACCGACTTCTCTTCGATCGCGACCGCGCTGATGTAGTTCAGCCCACGCCCCGCCTGGTCGGCGGCCGCGAGGTTGGACAGGAACGTCAGCGAGATGTCGCCGTAGTGCACGACACCGGACTCGACCGATTTGACGTACTGCAGCACCTTCGCGTCGGAGAGATCCTGCGCGGTCAGGTCCGTCGACCGCCCGGTCGCGGCGAAGTACGCGCCCACGGTCGCGTTCAACCCCGACGTCGAGAAATGCGGGTTGGTCTTGCCGAGCTTGAAGCGCCCCCACTCGGGGTGCCCCTTGGACCCCCACCCGTTGGGATCGTTGGTCAGCCCGAGCACGTCACTCCAGCCGATGGGCTTGTCGGGCCACCCCAGCGCCTCCGCCATCGGCTTCGGCATCGCGAGCACCAGCGGCGACTGCGCGATCATCGGCAGCTTCCCGTCCGGCACCAGGCCGCCCTTGTCCCCACTGGCCAGCCGCTGCTTGAGCAACGCCACCCAGGACGCGGAGGCGGGCGTCCACACCGCCGGCTGCGGCCCGTCACGCCCGACGTCCCACCCGCCGGCCAGCGCGTCGAGCGCCGCCCCGGAGGCCTTCGACTGCACGACCGGATCGGCGCACTTGCCGTCGAACCGCCGGTCAGACTCGATGTAGCTCTTGGCGAGCTGCGACATCAACGCGGCCTTCTCGCTGGACGCGGTGACGTTCAGCGCGATACACCCTTCACGCCGCGGCGCGGCGGCCTTGTCGTCGCCGCCCTTGTCGTCACTGCGGTTGGCCAGAACGAGATACACCCCGCAGATCGCGAACACGCCGACCACCGCGGCGATAATGATCGGAAGTGGGTTCCGCCGCCGGTTGGGTCCCGGGTAGCTCACGGGTCGCTCGCCTCCGCATTGCTGCAGTCGGTACGCGCCCCCGACGGGCGCGGCATCAGTGTGGCAGGTCGCGTCGAACCCTGATCAAGCCGCGCCACGACACCGAAACGGCGGCTTCCGGTCACAAACATCAGGCACAAGATGACTCGGGCCCGCACAACTGA
>Ga0310811_10007521_pt1 | contig 13974 bp, 10 predicted proteins | sample YCmetagenome_FD_207642 | JGI IMG/M metagenome (GOLD analysis project Ga0310811, IMG submission 207642) | Soil microbial communities from experimental microcosm in Duke University, North Carolina, United States - YC | ecosystem: Engineered > Artificial ecosystem > Soil microcosm > Unclassified ... | reverse complement strand
TTTTTGTTTCATATGAAATCGAAAGCATGAATTGGGTGTGGCCGTACCCGCCTCGTGCGACAGCATCACAGCGGGTACATCCGTTGCTTCAATGGTCATATATGCTTTCTACGTGTGTGTCAGACATTTCAGACAGGATGCTGTGGTAAGCAGGTGGTCCCTATTCATTTTTCATGTTCATACATGTGGTCGTGAGTGCAATTTTTCTGGTCGCGCAAACTATGCTCAGCTCTAAAAAACTGCTATACTTTGAAACAATGATATACCTGTTGCATTTTTCTACTATTATGATCCAATCAGCATAAATACAATCAGGAAAATATATAGAATATGGCAAAGCTTAAAGTGTTATTGGTCGATGATCATGGTCCACTCCGCAAGGCGCTCCATGAGGGTCTGGAAGTGACCGGGGATATTCATGTGATTGATGAGGCTGCGACGGGACGGGAAGCGGTTGAACGAGCCTTAGAATTGGACATGGATGTAATCCTTATGGATGTGCAACTGCAAGATCCTCAGGTAGGTAGACGTGCTTTGAGTGGAGTTGGAGCGGCTGTGGCGATTCGCCGTGAGCGACCACGAATGCCTGTTGTTTTCTATTCGATTCAAGATGATGATGAATATTATCGTGAGTTCCGCGCCGCTGGTATTTTGACACATTATGCCTATGTTCGTAAAAGTAATTATCTTTTACCCAGTATGCTGGTGCCATTGTTGCGTGATGCCGTAAATGGGCGCAGCCTGGTTGATCCTGAAATTGAGGACCGGGTACAGGAGGTGCGTGATATGGATGAGCAATCTCCTCGTGCCTTATTGGAACCAAACGAATTACGTGTTGCTGAGTTGATGGCTCAGGGGATGACCAACGAGCAGATCGCGACGCGGTTGAATTTACATGATAAGCGAGCGGTAAGCCGAACGAATGGGCGCATTTATGCGGCCTGGGGCTTGAGCGAAAACGCCGTTGATGATAAAGTTGCGCGTGCGCGTGCTACCTTGATTTACATGTTGAATCGTATGGTAATCTGGAATGAGAATGGTCTTGCCCTGGGGCAAGACCGTCGTGGAGAATGGACTCCCCTGTATAAAGAAGAATGATGTTATGCCACATTTTTTGTCTGTACCTGCACTGATATTACAAACAATCGCGCTTGCTCTTTCTGTCTTTAATTTGATTGCATTTCTCTGGTTAGCCTGTACAGTCTGGCTCAATGGCGATCGGCGCAGTATGATCACACATGTTGGTGTGGTAGGATTGGGACTATCAGCGCTTTTTTTCTTCACACAAGCAATTTTGATATCCAGCCCTTTATCCTCCGGCGGTGGGAGTGGTATCGTCAGTGAGAATTTCCTCTGGCGTCTGATCTGGTTTCCCGCGCTTGGTGTGCCTTACATCTGGTTTGTGATTGGTTTATATTATGCCTCGCTAATCAATGTGCAGTGGCGGAAAAGGCGACCGATTTTGCTGATCCTCAGTGCGGTGATGGGATGTGTGGTGATGGGATTGCTGATCCAGAATCGGTCCATCTTTACGTTTCGCGAAACATTAATTCTCTTCGCCTCCAGTAACATCCATCTGGATATTCATAGCGCGATCTTTACACCGATTGTCTCTGTGCCTATTCTGTTTTTGTGCTATGTAACATTCTGCGCGATTGGTCCCTGGTTTACGCCGAGCCGCGTCTGGCGCTTGTTTGTGGCGATATTGAATATAGGACGTTGGCGACAGCGACCTGTCTCACTACGGCAGAGTCTGGCGGATGCGTACTGGAATGATCAGGTGCAGGCCGAGCAACTTGAGGAGCCTAATTTTTCCTGGCATCTGGCACGTCCCATTTTACTGCTTGCTGCGTTAGTAATGGTGTGCTTAACAATCAGTCTTGGTTTGATCGGTGGCTGGTCTATTTTTCATCTATTGCATCTGTTGGATGTTGATAGCTTTTCGGTGCTACCGTCTGCGATAGATTTGCAGTACATTCCGGTGCCATTACTGATTATGGATATGTATGCAACAGGATGTGTCTCGTTCATTGTTCTCTTAATTGGTTATTCGATTGTGCGGCATGGCATTCTGATTGAACGACCGCTGGCACGTCGCGGCTTTCTTGAGCAATGGCGCGGCATTGTTATTTTCGCGACGACACTGGCTCTGTTTATCTCCTTACTGGCAATTGTGACACGGAGTTCGCTCGGAGCCTTATTATTGATTACCGCCATTACAACTGGCACTTATGCTTTGTTTACCTGGAGCAGTTACACGGTTCATGATCGTTATATTGAGTTGCTTGGTCCCTTCTTGCGCAGTTCAAATGTGCGCCATTGGTTAAGTACTGATTTGCAGAAGACCGAGCAAAGTATGGAGATGCTGTTTTCGCATCTTTGTAAGCAGGTCTTGGAGGTACAATGTGCGCGTCTGGTGGTGCTGGCCGGTCCTGTTCGTCGTAGTTTTAATTATCGTTGGCCGATGGTTAATGATGAAGAATTTGCGGAGCGTCTGCGTACGCCTCGTGCGGAGAAAGTATATCTATCTGCGCAACAGAACCGACATCTCTACCATAGCTATGCATCCGATGAACAGATTCTCGCTTATCGGGTGCGGATGGTTGTGGAGGAGACGCCTGTTATCTGCTGGGTATTACCAATTTATGATGAGTTGGGATTAGTGGCGGAACTTTATCTGGGACCAAGACAAGATGGTGGCGTTTTTACCAACGAGGATATGGGGTTAGCGCAAGCCTGTTGTCAACGTATTCTTGATGCGTTGCGGAATCACGAAGCTATGCTCTCGGTTGCTGGTCTGTTGCGACGGCGCATTGTGGATGTGAAATTGGCGGGTGTGCAGCAGCGGCGGGTGTTACATGATGAGATTTTGCCCATGTTACATCTGGCCTTATTGCGTCTGGAGACGGTACGTTCTTCGCGTACGCAAGAAATGGCTCATCTGGAATGTGCTGAGGCACATCGTTCAAATCAGGTGCTCAATGAGGCTGTCGTCTCGCTCAGTGATGTACACCGTCAACTGGCTGCGATGATGAGGACAATGGCGACAGGAGCGCCTCATCGTCTGGAGCGTGATGGTATGATGCATGCTATCCATACCATGTTGGAACAAGATTTTCAGCATACGTTTGATCAGATTGTATGGGATGTTTCAGAGGAGACGGCTCGGCGTATTGATGATCTTGTTCCACCAGCTATTGCTGAACTCATTTTTGCAGCGGTGCAGGAAGTGCTACGCAATGCCGGGAGACATGCACGTGGGACGGACCTACATCGTCGATTAAGTCTTTCTCTTACCGCTTCCTGCGATTCGTATCTGGAAGTGATTGTGGCTGATGATGGGGTAGGAATTGTGGCATCGAGTAGCGCGACAACGGGAACTGGTGGTGGGTTATTGACACATAGCGCATTATTAGCTATTGCAGGTGGTAGTTTGACGGTGAAGACGGGACCGGGTGAAGGTGTGGTGGTACGTATTTATTTGCCGATCAACGCTCTACAATAAGATGCATAAATGGTGGGTCTGCTCACTATTAAAAAAATAAGTATGCTCTCTGGGTAGCTGTCATTACGGCATGTACACTTTACTTGTAGACAGTCCGTAAGACATAAGGTAGATCTCATAGCATGAAAGAACTGCTGCTATTTGAGTTATACATGGAGCATCTTTTCTATTATCAGTGTAATGTCGAAATTGACCGTATGGGCAGCGCAACAGATCACTGATAGTATTGCAGAGAGGAAGTGCGTGGTCATGATACTTATAACTGGAGCCACTGGTTTTATTGGTCGTCATCTGGTTGAACGTCTGGTTGCACAGGGAGAACGTCCACGTTGTCTGGTACGAGATAAAGAAAAAGCCGCCCTGGTTCTGCCCGCAGATAAGGTTGAGCTTATACAAGGAGCGACGACACTCCCGGCCTCTTTGCCAGAGGCCGTCAAGGGCGTAGATACTATTGTACATGCGGCATTTGTGACCGCTGACCGAAAAGCGACGTCACCAACGTTTTATGAAGAGACAAATGTTGGTGGCACATCAAATTTATTGCTGGCGGCAAAAGCGGCTAATGTGAAACGGATCATCGAGATTAGTGGGCTTGGCACCAAACCAGACAAACCGGGTAGTTACATGCAGGGTCGCTATCTCGCTGAAAAAATGTTGATGGATAGCGGATTGGCTTGGACAATTATTCGACCTTCCATGCTTTTTGGGAAAGGATCAACATTCCTTGCCGGGCTGGTTGATCTGATCAAGACATCGCCAGTTGTGCCTCTGGTTGGTGGGGGGAAAATCCTGTTTCAGCCAATTTACGTTGATGATGTGGTTACAGTAATCGAAAAAGTGCTCGCTGATCCAGAGCAGACGAAAGGGAAGATTTTCACCATTGGTGGACCTGACTATTATTCATATACACAACTGGTGGATGTGTTAATGAAGACGTTACATATGAATCGATTAAAGGTGTATGCGCCGTTACCGCTCGTCGCGCTTGGTGCTGCGGGTATGGAGACGGTGATGCCGCATCCACCGTTGACGAAAGCGGCGATGGCCTTGTTTTCGTTTGATAATATTACTGATCAGCGGAGTGTTGAGCGTGTTTTCGGTTTTAAGCCCTTGTCTCTACAGGAGTATCTAGATACACAAGGTGTCTAAAATACTGCCTTTCCATGAAATTGGCTGTGTTATAATAAATGAGCATGTTTGTCCTTTTTTACGAGGGATGCGTGCTCATGTTTTGCTTTGTAATCATTGGTCATAGTATTCTGAATCTCCATTATTTGCAGTTTTTGAGAAGGTATATGGGAGGAATGGAGCTTTTTGGCGAGAGGGAGTGCGAGAACGACATTACTCTGACAGGTATAAAATGGAGGAAACTGCGTGTCTTTTGCTGAAATAGCTGAGAAAATTGGGAATGATTTACGTGCAAATGGAGATGCGTTATTACGTATATCTCGATTGTTGCATGAGCAATCGCGGAAATTAGAGGTCGCTGTTGAAGGAAAATATGCACACGAAACAAGTGATCCTCGTGTCCGCTTGCTCAGTGATGCATTGCATGTTACCAGAGTCGCGGATCTGGAACTGGTGCGTATTTATCAGAGCATGCAACGGGTGCAGGCTCTGGTTCAGGGACCGGTTGCGACTTTTCCTGCTCAGATACATGAAGGAACTTTTGAGCGTGAACGCGAGGCACTTACAACCAGCATTACCAATTTGACGCAAAAGCGTAATGAACTGGAAACCCTGTATGACATTGGTCGGACACTGAACTCGACATTGGAGTTTGATGAAGTATTACGGTTAGTCATGGATCGGGTGATCGAGTTCGTTCATGCGGAGCGTGGTTTCTTGATGCTGGTGAATCCGACTACGGAGGAGTTAGAGTTCAGGATTGCTCGTGATAATCAGGTCCAGACCATTCCAGAGAGTGTTTTTGCCACCGCGCAGATTAGCCGTAATACTGTGAAGCGTGTTATTCGCACCAGAAAGCCGTTATTGACTGATGATGCGCAGACTGATGATATGCTGAAGGAGCAGGTCAGCATCATGGCGTATGGCATCCGTTCAATTATGTGCGCACCGCTGGTGGTGCGTAACCATTGTATTGGTGCTGTCTACGTCGATAGCCGTTTTAATGCTCGCCTGTTCCATCCCAAGCATCTTGAACTCCTGTTAGCCTTTTGTGATCAGGCTGCGATTGCTATTGATAATGCCAGACTTTTCGCGGATCTGAACAAAGCAATTCAGCAGGTTCGTGAAGATAAGCAATATATGGATAATATTTTTGGTTCTATTGCGAATGGGGTGGTGACAACTGACGCGTCGGGACTGATCACGACCTTTAATGCTTCTGCCAGCCTGATTTTGCGCATCAGCCCTTTGCAGGTGCAGGGCAAGCACTATAGCGAAGCTTTTGGTCTGTTACCGCGAGCTTTAGGGCTTATTGAACTCCTGAATAGTGCGCGGACAGAGCATGAGCATGGAACGGTCGTTCCGCATGAAGTTGAGTGTGAGATTCCTGGTCGTGAGCAAGAGACGACGGTGAGCTTGAACTTTTATGTTAGCTCCTTGCTGGATACACAGGGCGAGTACATTGGTATGGCACTGGTAATCGATGATCGTACCGCATTGAAGCGTTCGGAAGAGCAAGCACGACAGATACGCAGTATCTTTGAGCGCTATGTGCATCCCAAAGTCGTTGAGCAATTGATTCAAGACCCGATGGCATTGAACCTGGGTGGTGAAACAAAAGAGATTTCAATTGTCTTTGCTGACATCCGTGGATATACCCGTTTGAGTGAAAACATGGCACCAGAAGAAGTCATGCATTTGATCAATCGGTATCTAAAGATTATGTGTGAAGCTCTATGGGAGGAAGAGGGTACATTGACCGCATTTCAGGGTGATGCTTTGATGGCGATATTTAATGCACCATTACCCCAGGAGGATCATGCATTACGGGCTGTGCGAGCAGCCTGGAAAATGCGTATGGCAGTGCAGGAGTATCAGCATTCGCAACCTGAAGAGATTCGTGTTTCGTTTGGTATCGGGGTAAATACAGGACCGGCCACGGTGGGCAATGTGGGAGCATTGGAACGTTTACAGAACTATACAGCGATCGGCGATGCCGTGAATGTGGCTTCTCGTTTGCAGAATAGTGTGACAGATAATAACATCTTGCTGAATGTTTCAACATATCAATATGTACAGCAGTACGTTCAAGTAGGCAAGTCGTTTTCACTTGCCGTCAAGAATAAACGCTCCCCGTTAACGGTGCGCTATTTATTTGGTTTGCTTTAGGCTATTTGTTATAAAGTTTTGCGTAAGACAAAACCTTCTTGTTGCAGACGGATAAACCCGAACCATTCATAGAGTCGATGCGCGTGATAGTTGTCTTCTTGCGTATTGAGCATGATACGTGAAACATTGGCTTGCTGGAAAAAGCGCACAGCTTCCGCCATTAAACGCGCACCAATGCCCTGATGATTGACGGAGGGGTGGACTGCGATGCGTACAAGGTAGCCATAGTGATCTTCCAGCGCATTAAATTGATAGCCAATCACAGCGCCATTGAGTTCTGCGACCACGAAGTATGGATGGGTTTCAGCGATGTCCGCGAAGGCGATGCTGTTATAGCGCCAGAGTTCCTCAAAGCAGGCATCTTCCAGTTGTAAGAGGGCTTGCATATCGCGTGATAAATCAACCGGGCGCAGCGTTACCTGCTGATTGCCCTGTGCCGGTATCCCGTAATCGTATTTGTCATACGAATAGAGTGTGCGGTACGGCATAAAGCCGCCGCGTCCCAGAAGAACGTTCCGCAGCCAGTCATGGTTGGTATCATTGCCAGAATAGTGCAGATAGCGTAAACCCTGTGAGCGCATGTTCTGTGTGAGTTGGTCAAGCAGAGCCAAAAAAATTTGAATATATTCCTGGCTCATTGTCCAACTGATGCCAAAGCCACTGATCCAGGCCGCTGGTTTACTGGTTACTTGAGTGAGGAGAAAACCATGCAGGGATGTATTGTGCAGCATGCCTACTGCCGGATAGCGTTTCAACAGTAACGGAAGTTCTGTCAGAGTGAACCGTTGATACACATACTCAGATGTACGCAGTAAACGTTCGATTGCATAGATATCGTTGGTATTCAAAGCCCTTACATGTGCATGATCGTATAGCATATTTCCTCTAAAGACAAAGACATTTGTTCCGTGCATAGTGTGTATTAAGGAACTATGGTTAGCATACTCAGGTCAGCAAGAGTTTAAAAATCGGGTTGAATATGCATCATAAGTATCTTTAGTGTAGCGCCTGGAATAACGAGGCGTCAATAGGTGCCTTTCCACGGTTGGAGCGGGAAGGGAACCGTTCTGAGAGAGCATCACGCATTCGTATGATAGTCGAGGTACTGAGGCATGGTATTCTATGCCTCAGTAGTGATTTATTCGTCTGGCTGATCCTGACAGCAGGATGATGAATCGCTGGTAGTTGTTGATGTTGTTGGTTCGGTTGCGGATGCTGCGGGTCCTTCGCGTTCGCGCCGTAGTTTTGCGATATCAGGTTTCGGAGCACTTTTCATGCGATAGCCTGTTAATTTATGGATGCGCCGCAATTCGCCGATCAACACATCTGTATTGATGTGATATGGGACGGTTGGTGCCGGGCCTGCTCCGTCGACTGCTGCGTCATCACCAAGAAGCTGATTGATACTGGTCACTGCGCAACATGCGTTGGATTCCAGATCATAGCCACCTTCTTGCACCATAATGACGCGGCCCTCACAGAGCAGATCGGCGAGATGAAGGATGATCTCGTTGAGCTTGGCGAAGCCCGCTGTTGAGAGTAACATCCCTGGATTTTGCAGACCAGTCTCGGCTTTTGTCTCTTTCCAGTGCGCATCATAGCCAGCGGATACCAGGATCAGTTGCGGTTTGAAACGATCAGCGGCGGGCATCATGATCTGGCGAAAAATCGGCTCGTAAATTTCAAAACCGGCATCAGGAGGTAAAGGAACATTGATGTTTGTGCCCACAGCTTCGCCTTCGCCCAATTCATCGGACATTCCGGTCCCTGGAAAGAATGGAGCGGCCTGATGGACGGAAAAGTAGAGCACACGTGGATCATCATAGAACATTTCCTGTGTGCCATTACCATGATGGACATCATAGTCAATGATCATCACGCGTTCAAAACCATAATGGTCGATAGCATAGCGTGCGGCGACTGCGATATTGTTGAAGATACAAAAGCCAAATGCTGATTCTGAGACAGCATGATGGCCCGGTGGGCGCACCAGACAGTACGCATTGTTTATTTCGCCGCGCATCAGTGCATCAAGGGCTGTCAGCGGAGCGCCAGCCGCTTTTATGGCAGCTTCATACGATTTTGCTGACACGTATGTATCAACATTGAGTTGACGTATGCCATTCATGTGCGCTGCTTGCTGGCTTATATGCTCAACCTCTTGAATGTATGCACGATCATGTACTGCCGCCAGTTCATCAAGCGTCACGGCTCGTGGTTTGAGATGGACCAGACCTTCACGATCCATCCAGTTGAGAGCATCCAGGTATTTCATCACCATCTCTGTGCGTTGAGGGCGTTCTGGATGGTGGTCTGGAACGTGATGTTCTTGAAAGATCGGGTCATAGATGAGTGCCGTTGTCATATATCATCATCCTTCAACAGACAGAGTTATATTTTATTATGGTTTCTCGGTCTGTAGAGATCTTCCTGCGCATTTCAGCCATGAAGATCTCTACTTCGTATGTTAGCAGCTAGAGCACTTTTTTGACCAGCTCTGGAATATCGAAAATCGTATCTGCGACTGGCACTTTGGCAGCTTGTAGCGCTGCGACCTTGCCCTGTGCAGTTCCGGTATTGCCAGAGATGATAGCTCCTGCGTGGCCCATACGTTTCCCTGCGGGGGCTGTACGTCCGGAAATGAACGCCACCACTGGTTTACTCATGGTCTTAATATATTCAGCCGCATCTTCTTCGTCACTGCCTCCGATCTCTCCACACATCACCACAACCTGCGTCTGTGGATCATTTTCAAAAAGTTGGAGGTAGTCAACAAAGGTTGAGCCAATGATTGGATCGCCACCGATACCAATACAGGTGGATTGGCCAAGGCCTGCTTCGGTGAGCAGCGAAACAACTTCGTATGTGAGCGTGCCGGAACGTGAGATAAAGCCAACGGGACCTGGCGTGAAGATCTGATAAGGGATGATCCCGATTTTCCCCGCTCCTGGTGTACAGAGTCCGGGGCAGTTCGGACCAATCAGGCGTGCACCGTGCTCATGGACAACCAGCATCGCGCGTGTCATCTCAATCACTGGTATACCTTCGGTAATGCAGACAATAAGTTCAATGCCCGCGCTGGCTGCTTCGATGATCGCGTCAGCCGCACCGGCGGGTGGCACGAAGATACAGGTCGCGTTCGCATCTGTCTTGATTTTGGCCTGTGCTACGGTATCAAAGACTGGTACGCCCTCGACGGTCTGTCCACCTTTGCCGGGTGTCACGCCGCCAACAACATTAGTGCCAGCCGCCAGCATATTGTGGGTATGATATTGACCTTCACGTCCGGTGATACCCTGGACAATCACGCGTGTTGTTTTATCAATTAATATGCTCATCTCTTCTTACTGTCCCTTTTCTGTGCGTGCTATTGCGGCAACGATCTTCTCAGATGCATCGCGCATATCTTTACCCCAGTCCAGTCCAGCATCTTTCAAGATGGCACGTCCTTCTTCCGCACCAGTGCCAGAGAGGCGTACAACGATTGGCATCCCGGCGGGAAGTTCAGCCTGAGCCAGAATAACGCCTTTCGCCACCTCTTCACCGCGGGTAATGCCACCAAAAATATTGACCAGGATACCCTTGACCTGTGGGTCTTTCGCGACAAATGTCAGAGACTTGTACATGGTTTCAGCTTTTGCGCCGCCGCCAATGTCCAGAAAGTTCGCGGGTTTGCCGCCAGAGCGGGCTACCATGTCGAGCGTTGTCATCACCAGACCCGCTCCATTGCCGATAATGCCCACATCGCCATCCAGTTTGACATAGGTCAGACCGGCCTGTTTGGCTTCATACTCAAGTGGATTGGCCTCTTCTGGCTCAGCCCAGGTGGCATATTCCTTCTGACGGAAGAGTCCATTGTCATCAATCACGATCTTGCCATCGGCTGCCATGACTTTCCCATCATCTGTATAGGCAAGTGGATTGATTTCAGCGAGGTTCGCATCACTTTCGATGAATGCTCTGGCTAATGCGGTTAAGATTGCTGCCGATTGGCGGAGCACATGGGGCGGGAAACCAGCGGCGGAAACGATATTAAGCGCCTCAAATGGTCGTAATCCCCAATGCATATCAATTGGTTGTTGGATGATTTTTTCTGGTGTCGTGGCCGCTACTTCCTCGATGTCGATGCCACCAGCGGTCGATACCATAACGACAGGGGCCTGGGTTTTGCGGTCGAGAACAATACCTAGATAATATTCCTCTTTGATGTCGATCTTTGCTGTCACCAGCACTTTTTCAACGGTAAGCCCTTTGATATCCATACCGAGTACGCGAGCCGCAGCCGCTTTTGCCTCGGCAGGCGTATCTCCAAATTGAATACCACCTGCTTTTCCACGTCCCCCAACATATACCTGGGCTTTGATGACAACCGGCACACCAAGTTCACGAGCAATCGTTTCAGCTTCTTCGGGTGTATAGGCCACCTTTCCGGGCTGAACAGGCACACCATAACGTGCCAGGATATCCTTAGCCTGATATTCATGAATTTTCAAAATATATTGCTCCTTGTGATTTATACACTACTCCGTTGTAATGTATTCACTGATTTTCAATAGAATTAGATCAGGTTCGTAAGATTTTTGGAGAATCATGATATTGTTTGTCCAATCTCCGTTCTCTTATCGTTCCCGTGCAATTCTTTCGAGCACCTGTTTTGTTGCTAATTTTCATTATATGACTCGACTGCGGGGCAGTCAATGAAAAAAAACAGTTCCCCTGCCAATTGCTGAGTTTTCTTGCCTTTTGTATGTTAATGAGAATGAGCGGGTAAAATAGAAATTATAGCAAAAGCAATAAAAGATGTTTAGATGTGCGTCGCTATTGATTGCTGTTCTTTGGGGGGGCATGCGAAATGCGTTGTTTGTGGTGATGGTGGGTGGAGCACGTAGTCAAACAGGGGATAGTATTGCTCAGACTATCCCCTGTCAATTTGTGGTATGGTAACGAGTTCCTAGCCGCGAATGAAGGCCAGGACTTCATCCCGTTTCTGCTCAAGCAGTGTTGGATTTTTGGCTTCCAGATTCATGCGTAACATGGGTTCAGTATTGGAAGGGCGGACATTAAACCACCAGTCACCGAAATCAAACGTGAGGCCATCCATGTCATCGACTGATGTGGCCTGTTTGCCATATTGTTCGCGTAGAGCCTGTAGTTTGCTTTTTGCGTCTGCGACCTCACTATTGATCTCACCACTGCGAATCCAGTTATCGAGCGGTTTGATGATCTCAGAGAGTGGCTTATCCTCGATTGAGATCAACTCCAGCATGATGAGTAGCGCGATCAGGCCAGAGTCAGCGAACCAGTTATCACGGAAGTAGAAGTGACCGGAGTGTTCGCCACCAAAGATGCCATTCACACGGCGCATATCTGCTTTGATGAACGAGTGACCAACACGGGTTTTGACCGCTGTTCCACCCAGTTTCTCGACGATTTCAGGAACGCTTTTCGAGACAATCAGATTGTACAGGATTGTGGAGCCTGGCTGCTTGTGCAGGAGACTATTGGCAACCATCTCGGTGACCTGTGAACCATCGACGAGATCACCATGTTCATCAACCGGGAACATACGGTCGGCGTCACCATCGAAGGCTGCGCCAACGTCTGCGCCAACTTCACGAACCTTTTTTTGTACGTCAACCATATTTTCAGGCTCAATTGGACTTGCGGGGTGATTAGGGAATGAGCCATCGAGATCGAAGTACAGTGGCACCAGTTCGCAGGGCAGTTGTTCGAAGACGCGTGGCATTATCAAGCCAGCCATACCATTGCCTGCATCAACGACGACCTTCAACGGTTTGAGCTTTTTGACGTCGATAAACGATAATGCATGCTTGATATAGTCATCAATCACATCACGCTGGACACGTTTACCTTTCCCTTTGGGTTCAGCAAAATTGCCGCTAATCGCCAGATCGCGGATATCAGCCAATCCGGTATCCTTACTGATAGGCGCAGCCTGAGCGCGACAGAATTTGATACCATTATATTTAGCGGGATTGTGCGAAGCGGTTACCATTGCACCAGCAGGGAAATCGAATTTGCCAACGGCGAAATAAAGGCCATCTGTGGTAATCATACCCAGATCAACAACATCGACACCTTGATCCGTGATGCCACGAATTAAAGCATCAGCAATTTGTGGTGACGAGACACGCATATCACGTCCAACCGCAATCTGGTTGACCGCAAGGTATTGTGCGGTGGCACGTCCGATCAGGTAAGCAACATTCTCGTCCAGGGTTTGACCATAGACGCCGCGTACATCATACGCACCAAAGATCTTTGGATCAACGCTGGTTGTCATAGTAAGCACGAATGGGCCAGTTCATGACATGCTCTATCATGAAGAGATGACCCAACTCCTTTCTTATAGTTGCACATTACTCTGTGCGTGGCTTCCATATTTCCAGTAGCAGCCAGGGATCGCCTGAGCTACGGGGATCGTAAATCTGTCCGACTTCCGTAAAGCCCGATCTCAGAAAAGCGCGTCGAGATGGGTGATTGGCGACTGCTGTTTCTGCATAGACACGACGGATACCAGGAATAGTCAATAGATACTGCACGATTGTACGGATTGCTTCTGAGCCATAGCCGTGGCCCCAGCGTGTTTTGTTTCCGATACCCAGACCCACCTCGACCTGTCCTAAATACTGATCAAAGTTGAAGTAGGTGATAGTGCCAATAGGTGTATGTGTCTCATCTTCAATAATAAACCAGAATTGGCGTCCGTTTCCCTGGACATAGCTACGCTTGAATGCAGGGAGAAAATCTTCCATAGTATGTGAATAGGGACGATGGATGTCATAACGCCAGACTTCATCGTCGCGTTCCCAATGGAAGACATATTCAGCATCGCGCATTTCAGGACGGCGCAGGCGGACCCGCTTACCGTTCAGCAGTGTCTTATGTTCTATTTGCTTTTGATCACGTTGTATTTCTGTCATACTAACCCCAATACACGTGCGAAACTTGTACCAGCCTCTAGTGCTTCAACGGCGAATGCTTCAGCGAGGGTTTGACCCAGATCGGCAAAAGTTGAGCGTACACCAAGATCCAGACCTGGGTGAATCGTCTCACCGTAAGCCAGGAATGGGACACATTCTCGTGTATGATCTGTTCCCCGATAGGTGGGATCGACCCCATGATCAGCAGTGAAGAATAGCGCATCCCCT
>Ga0310811_10007520_pt1 | contig 13974 bp, 14 predicted proteins | sample YCmetagenome_FD_207642 | JGI IMG/M metagenome (GOLD analysis project Ga0310811, IMG submission 207642) | Soil microbial communities from experimental microcosm in Duke University, North Carolina, United States - YC | ecosystem: Engineered > Artificial ecosystem > Soil microcosm > Unclassified ... | reverse complement strand
CCGTGGTGTTTTCCATCTAACCGCGGTGTTGACGGGTCGGTGTGTACCCGTACCCGTGACGGGTACGGTGTTGGCGGGTACGGGTACGGTGTCAGCTTTCCGACCCGCGGTGTTACCCGTGCGGAACAGTACCCATAGTCGCAGCATGTGTCTCAGATGTGGTTCCATGTGCAGCTTACACAAAGAAAGCTCTCCATGACCCACGAGCCCGGAGGTCAGTCACCTACTAAGAGCTCAAAGTTGCTAATGGAGAGCTATGACATCTTTGACATGGACCTGGAGACTGATGACGGATTAGCCTGACCCGATGATACTGTTGTCAAAGTTGTAGTGCTGCATCTAATCTGCGAATTGCCTGATTGTTGTACATATTGTCATACTCATATGTTGATGTGTATCGATTGCTACAAATCCATCGTTGTGTCTTGAAGTTGACGTTGAAGTCGGGGACTGGCGCTTTCCAGTGCCGCTACGATCCAACTAACTTCACATCTCAGATCCGCAAGACGTGAGAGCATCCGGATGTCCATGGAGGATATGGCGACATCTAGAGTTTAAAATGTTTGGGTCAGGCTCGGTTGATGAACCTTGAGCCTGACAGCGTACCTATACTTACGGCTCGACTCTCGAGGTTTCAGTAAAAGTCCTGCGGCACCATGTTTTAGATGAAGATGAAGGTCAGGATCAATCTCAGTGTTTTATTCTTTGAGTTAATTCCGCGTCAAAACAGAGGATATGGGAGCTGAGGATATGGAAAATCTCATTTGCGAGAACGTTTCATCCCTATGCTGGGTTTTGGCAAACGGTTAGGCACATAGTCGGTCTCTTAATCAGTATATGCACCTGCGCGATCGAGAATCGGTCAAGCTCTTTAACAATATGATAGGTTTCAAGAACGATCCATTAAGAGACTTTTGTTACTCAATTGTGGTCGGTCAGTACTGTACACTCAGACTCGGTGACTCACAGGGATCGCAGGTTTCAGCCTTTCAAGCATCCTCATGGAGTTGCGGGTATTTCAATCCAGCGCAGTCGCGGTTCCTGGACTAGTCATCTGTGATATGCAAGAAGATGCGGCTGGGTGTCGACGTCATAACGAATTCCTAAAGAATGAGCAAAGCAAAGTTTGGATCTGCCTCGATTAGCGAATAGGGTGCGCTGACAGCCCTATTGGTAATAAGTCAAGGTGCATGTTTTCCATTCGTACCACTGCGATCCAAGTGGCAGGGAATACTGTCGAAGTGCAGACATAGACGTTAAGACAATTACGTTCCGATACAAAGCTTTGCAGCATTATAGTTAACCAGAGGCGATACCATGACCATGTCTGCTAACTTCGTCCCAAGGACGTTCAGTGATCACATCGAATTGGGGACGTCATTAAGGAGTCTCCGTGGTGTTCGGGGCGTAAATCGACGATGAGCTTCTAGGCCTAGGCACATGACCAGTAGAAGGACTTCGAGGGGTCGTTGATCATGACATGCAATGACTCGTAATGCTCCACATGGTGGAGGATTCGAAGTGCGGATCCACCATTATCTTAAGCTTGTCGCCTTAAACAGGTGTGTTAATGCACCCCAAATATTCAAGTCAAAGGTACGGGTGAATGCTTACCGGTAAGTATTGTCAATTCAATTGGTTCTTTCCAGAGTCAATGCCATGCGGTGACTAGTAGCTTATAGCCACGTCACGGATCTAATGTCCTTGGCCTTAGGAGACGAACATTTGAAATTGTAACTGACTTGGACTTGCTTATCTCTGGTGTCTTCTATGGTCGAATATTCGTGTCATGGCGCCGTGTCAGTGGAGTTGTGCTGTGGTAGCTGTGCACCTCCTTGCCACTTGAAGTTGCCACAGACTAGAGCTATTAAGTAACCTGTCTGACGCTCAGGGAGTTCGAAATCCCAAAGTGCATACGTGACTCGACGAGCACGACTCTGAAACTCCGCTTTGAATCACCCAATATTATACATTTCTCGCCATTAATGTCGTATCTTGCTGCTAATAGTGCAGCCTAAATTCGAATTCGAAACAGAAATGAAATTCTGAATTATCATATAGTTCAAATCGGCTTATTGTTTTGGATAGCGGTATATACACAGCCTGCCGCTGAGCTCAGGGTTGGTCATCTAGGTAACCTGATTAGAGCGAAAGTTGGGTTCTCGAGCTATACCAATGCAGGCTAGACTATGGTATTTACACTGGTCAAACTCGAAGGAATGCGTAAGAGAGAAACAAAGGTGCACCCTTTTCGGGGGGTTGTGCTCGAGTCATAAGTTACTAGTAGTAAACAAACGTATTCAACTAGACGGGAATTAAGTTCCGATAGGCACCTGAACCTTGCAACCAAGAGCCTAGATGACGCAAAGCTGTATGGGACATGTGCGGCTTTTTCGAATCTATTAGTATGATACACGACTTTTCAGCGCCTCTTATCCCAACTTGGTACTGCAGCTGGCAACGGAGCTAAAAACAAAATCGAGAGAATTTGCCATCGACTGTACTAATTCCAGCTTTCACTCTTATCTCTGTCTAAGTTCTAGGCTGTGCCGTCCCCAGCAGCAAGTTCCCGAATTCGAGTGCTCTTGTGAGAGTCTAGCCTTGCGGCTTCCATAAATAGGACACCGATCATAAAGAGGCCTCTGTTTGAAACCTCACCGCTTTGAGGTTATTTCCTCATTGTCGGAGCATGTAAGTACAAAGCGTATTCTTCGGGCGTACCTTATAAAGCTTCTCCAACAATGCATTCCTCGCTTTCTTTGCCGTTACCCTTTCTCGCTCCTCCCCGTGGACCAAGCCTGAGATTCCTCTCCATTCCATTGTTCATCGTCCATGACTACTGCTGCACTCACATACAGTGCTGATGCGCACATTCGGCAGTCGGCATCTGCAATAACCTTCGCCACTCCGTCAATGTTGACACAAGTACACCATGAATCAGATCCACGTTTCGCGTTCGCGCGCGTAAAGGGCGATATATGTCTAGTTCAATGTGGGTTGTCGCCATTCATAACACCTGATCGTAGCCTGATACAATCTACATAGTGCATCCAATCCAATCTGAGTCATCACGAGAATCACTAGGGGTTATCGTTTTTCGACACGAATTTGTGTCCATCTTCCGGTATTCACATGACCTACGCATATCCCCCGAGGACATTCGTGTTCTCGAGCTTCTTGACGAAGACCGGATACGCTATGAGGAAGACAATGGCACTGTCTTCCTGGCAAAGGACCTCATGGCTCAACTTCGAAGGATGATTGATGCAAGTAATATGGTCAGATGGCAGAGGGCAAGACAAGGGTGCAAAAGACGGTCAAATTACAGGTGACAGGAGATTCATTATTCATGGTTCGAACATTTTTAGTAGAATGTATCATATGCAAGTACTCTTCACATTCATGGGCTCGCTTAGCAATTTGTTTGTATACCCTATGTAGCATCATCATAATAATTGTACTCGGATTGGTGACGAACGTTTGGCTTGGCTTGATAAGCTCATTGTAGCATGTTGGACCTTGCCAATATTACAAAGCCCTCCCAACGTCACAGCATGTCCACGTGCGGGACTTTAAGCTATATAGATCGTCAATACCGCTTTATGGAAACTTCACAACAGCATCAATCGTCAAATCCGCACAGCGGGGTTGGTCGCAAGCCCTACAAGCCGACTGATACAATCCGGAAGGATCAGAAATACATCGGTCCTTGCGCCACCGTGGCGATCAATGACATCAGAAGATCTTTATACATACACAAAAGGAATGTGAGACAGGAAGAAGCGCATTGCGGTCACTTGCTCCAATACAACCAACTCAAGTTCCAAGCGAGGACTCTTCTGAACTGATGACGGTCAGCAGGGGAATAGATATTTGTCTTCTCCAAGTGACAAGCGATCAGCTGATCGTCGAGAATGTGCTAAACTCGATCACGTTGTGTGGCCGGGTCAAAGGCAATCACACGGGCAGGTCGGCTGTCAGCGGTGGCAACTAACTGCCTTGGGTTAAAAAAAGACCAAGGCAAGTCACCACCGAACGAACGACCTGCCATACTAGGGCTTGTGGGGTCTATGCTGATCCAAGGCGCCCAATCTCGGCTCCCTCTGAACACGCAGGTCTGTGATGCTTGTTTGACTTGACAAATGCGATGGACGGCCCTAGCAACCCACTCTAATTCGGCTTTATGGACTTCAAGGTGAATATGCTGAAGACAAATATCATTTTTCGGCCGTTTGTCCAGATCTACCCAGCTTCGATGAGTGAGCAACACTGGAACGATCATTGATAGGAACTTGGCGTACTATAATTCTGACTAGTTTGACCCATAACGGTCTTTTTGGATTCCGTATTACGAGAGCTGGGGCTCGATGCTCAATTCTAGCTGCGGCATAGCCGTCTCATCACAAAATGCGGACTACATTATGTGATCAGAAATTGACACAAACTACTCCATGCCTCGAAATCTTACCTACATACATCAGATGTGAGCAGCTGACTTCATGATTGAATATGAGTGGCCCAGATTCAGTAATGAAGTCAGCTGCTCACATCTTGACCGCTCATTTACTCAGACGGGGTAACATCGATGGCGCATTCTCAGTCGCCGGGAAAGTTGCCAGATAGCTGCAGCGGCAACCAGATCTGAAAAAGTCGAGTGAGTTGAAAATTTATGTGAATATGGCATGGTCAGACAGGCTGATGTTCTATAGACACAGTTGGGTTTGCGCTTGGTCATCTTGAGAAAGCCATCGTCGGATCATCTGGTGAAATCTGGCCCGATATTAGCAGTTATACAGCTTTGGCAGCATAGGCATAGATATCACCTTCGGAGACCAAACGATTTGACAGCCTATGTCATGGGCTGACGTTGCAGGGTAGGTCTGGCATAGACTTGTGCTTGAAGTTTCCAAAGGATTGCTTGAATATTGACAGTTCGATGTCATGGTACTAGATGACTACGACATGGAATTATCATATCGAGCATTATAGTCAAGTAGCGTTCTCAAGAACAGCGCTCCCAAGCCCGAGCGTTTAAGAAAATATGAGACCAAAGATGTCGGACTCTTTTGTTCGAGCGACGAAGACATGGCTCGAGAGAAAACGTAGCTGGCAATATGGTGTGCATCGGTTTCATGGCATAAGGTCGATACGGATTTAAAGTGAAGCTCGGGTTGTGATCAACCGTGTGAACGTTACGGGGCGTCGCCGCCGGCCGGGCTAAAGTTTGAGTTATGAAAATCAAACTTAGTTTGGGCGTCAACTTGGCAGTACGGTACACTTTTTCATAATGCATGGCCTCATAATGCATAATTTTCATAATGCATCACCTTTGGGCAGGTCCCGTTGCGGGACGCGGGCAATATGCATGCAAAACGCATAACGCATAAGCCTCCGGGCTGATTTATGCATTATGAGGTCGTGTTCGGGTCAGCATCAATCACTGTCAGCACCTATACTAATGTAGTTTCGACTATCTAAGTGCATAACGGTGTCAAAAATTGTCTTTGTTCTCCTCTCAAATGCCCAATAAGACCCGCAAACCGCGGGAGAAGCCAGCTCCCTACAAGCAGTGCTCGGAGACAGTCACAAAGAATTAGGGCTCGGTGAATAATTCATGGCCGATTTCTAACATTTGTTAGTAACATCAGGCGCTCCGGGGTCATAGTTAACACAGGTTAATAACGATTCCTAACATTTGTGTTACTAACATGTTAGAAATACATTATTAACACTGTTAACAACAAAAACGTGGTTAACAATTGTTAAAAAGGTCGTCCATGAGTCTAATAATTCCAATCTGCATCTCCGTCGTCGGTCACTATCATGGCAGCCTGCGGAGACTCCAACACGGATGATAGGTCCACAGTGAAAACTACGGAAACTGGGTCAGTAGAGACCATATCCTTCAATGCCTTCGAGTTGATATCAATGTCAGGATGAATCTCAAAGGCAACAGCTTGAGCAGGCTGGCGTTCATCTATCTCCGATTCCAACAGCTTGTCCTCGGCTTCATCTTCATTATCCGAATCTGATACTCTGTCGATGTCTGCAACTGACTCATCATCTGCGCTGCCAGTTTGGACAGCCTGTAGCACGCTCTCTTCGATGTTCTGGAACTTGACAACTGGACGATATTTTGACAGCACATAATCCTTGTTTTGATGTTTTCTGTACCATTGCCCAATTTGTATCATGTCGACGAGCATCTGGGCATTTTGGCTGCCTCGTGTTGGGGAATTGAACCAGGTAATAGTCGAATTTGTGCGTTCCTCAGGCATGGAGTTGACAAGAACCGAAAATATCTGAATGGCGAGGTGCTGTGGGGATGATCACATTTGACATGATGTTTGTGATAGACACTAAAATGCGAAACTTACTGCAAGGACACGAGCATGCGGATGATCCTGCAGAGATTCCCACCATGCTAGTGGGTTACCGTCTTTGACTTGCTGATTGAAGGGCCATTCACCATGCCAAAATGCTTCGAGCTGGTGCCACAACCCACTCGCGACTTCTGCTGCAGAGAGTACTTTGAAGATTGAAGTTGCTAGTACAGAGTTGGGATTCGCAACATAGTGTACCAGGTCTTTCTGAAGCTTTTCTTTGAGGAAATCTTTGACACGAGTATAGGCATGGGGATAAGGGAGGGGAGTACATTGGCCAGTTCTCTGAGATAACGCGGGAATAACAATTGTTGTCGCGTTTGCAGTTGAACACTTGACTGTTACCTGTAACAATTGTGACATTTGTCACTCAGAGTGTTTCTGTACATGATGGGCTGGCTGATGCGCCTAGAGGCTCTTGTATTGAACATATGATTGTTAACAATTATTAACACGCTAAAAGTGCGTCTGACTTTCCTCGGTGTTATTAACCAGTTAATAACTGATGTTAATAACCGATGTTAGTAACATCTGTATTTCTCACCGAGCCCTACAAAGAATAAAGATGCACCCGCTACCTCAGCCAAACCTCATAAGGTCACGACTCGAAAAAATCTCACCTTAAATGACTGGCTCGTTGTCTTTGCATACATTGATACCCATCCCCATCAGTCACAAGCCGAAATTGTTTTACACTTCGAAAAAGAGCTCACAGGGGCTTTGGTCTTTAGTCAATCAGCTTTATCTCGCGCCCTTATGACGCCGGAGTACACTTTCACGCAAGTATTCACGCTGTGCCAACAACTCGAAGACGCTTGCCTTCAATTTGGTGAACTAGAGGTTTCGTTTGATCTCTCAAAACGGCTGCGGGCATTTAGGGCTTGTGTGCGCTGAGAGGAAATTCGCAGAGCAAAGCAGACAACAATAGATTCGTACTCCAGCGGTAAATAGAAAATGATATGTTGTGTACCGCTCTCCGCTGTCACACTCTTGAGGGAGGTCACATGGTATCACAATGTGTCACATATGTCACACAACTTGGTAATGCATAAGGGGTGATAATGCATAGCCTGGGAGGGGTCCCGACGTTATGCGTTATGAAAAAGTGTACTGTATCATAATCAAGAAGGAACAACTGTCTTCCTTCTATATGGCTATAGCCTAACCATAGGAGACTATGGCATTACACAGTAGAGTCTCTCAGACTAGTATTGTTCAAGCTCATCATACTCGGTAGTGAGTCTACATTGATCATTCGAGTCTCTTTTCTGTCTGGGCCTTCTGTCGTCTCATTCCTACCAATTTCACATAGACTCGGCCTTGTACCTCGGTGGTAACCTCATTGCTCAAATGAGGAGTGCTACCCTGTCTTGTCCCATCCATTTCATTATTTGCGACAAACCCAGGCAGTATGAAATCCGAAAAGGATTGAGGAACAGGAACGGTGAGGAAGGCAAGACTGTCAATGATGTGGCGTCTAGGAGCGGTATTATGCACCTGAACGCGGTACCAACGGCAGTTCTGAGCTTCCGATTGAGGGAGGGTCTTTTTAGGCTGGCAGCGCTCGGTTATCGAAAGCGAGACGGAGTTCTCATGCCTCTATTGGCTTATAAGGAAAGCCAAGGGAAAACTGGATGGATAACTCATCGAGGTAAGGGGAGGGTATAATGCATCCCCAGCGGCAGGTACGAAGATGCACGAAACACCTGCCAAGAAGGGGCTGCTTTTGGCTAAGCAAGTAGGTGATGGGCGGCGTAATGCATCTAAGGCTCAGCAGAAGATACGAAGGCACGAAAAAGGTCCTATAAAACCAAGGAATAGATATAACCTCCGACCGCCAACTCGAAACATATAAAGACCTTTCCGAGTCTCTGACTCAAGAACTGGAAGCATTGCAATGGACGATCAATCTCAAGCAACGACATGCGCCTTCGTCAGAGAGTTAACCTTTCAGACGTGAGTGTTGTTGTGCTGCCCTCATTATTTTGACCAGACTGTCTCTCAGTGATGACCTTGGTAAGGAGTCGACACTTGTGCTCATGTTCCATAGCGACATGAAGTCTATCTACCACAAGTCGTTTCCTGTCATTTGGAGGTCAGGACTCCCGCTTTCGCTTCGATGACTTTGACTCTTACAATATTTTAGAACTACCTCGTTCGGAGAGAATGGTGGGTGTTGTCCCCGTACTTGCAAACTTATTCATGAACCCTCGTCTCAGGTCGGTACAGCATGCGCGTGACATACACGAATCAGTAAGTGTCTGTTTGCAAAGGGACCCAAATCACGCTCACAAACTTTTAGACTTGCTTTCTCCCGAGTACATGTCAAGGATGGGAACGTAGTTGATACTGGAACTCACGTCCAGATCGATGTGAGAGGCTCTCATCTACCCTAAGACATCTAGCATAAACGCAAGGTATCATACAGATTGGCCAAAAGACCATCTTGACTGAGGCGAATTGCGGCTTCAGGTTCTCTGTAAGCCTGGCTATTGTCAATTATTATCTTGATAGCTCACGAATAAATCGTGTAGGACCCTAGGCATGGACTTCCTGGTTACCTGGAGGCCTTTAACGAGACTGGATCAGTTCAGGACATTGCGATAAGTTTGTGACTACCATTTTCTTCTTCTTTCTCGTCTCGACGCATCTCACTCAGGCACTATTAACCCGGAAGACTCAAAGCCCAAGCCGGTGTTCTATTTCAGGGACGTTGAGTATGTCATCTTCTTTCCATATCCCTCCAGGAAACTCAGTGCAAAACAGAGACGGCAGCCTAGTTAAGGCTCAGTTCGCCCCGATTCTCCACGCCTATATCTCATCGGACCATCAAGAGACCTCAGTCTTAGAAGGTGCCATCTGCACTGATTCGATCTGGGAGCAAGATCTTACCCAGCTTCCTGAATCCACCACCTTGAGACTCAGCCGGGAACCAGCCACTGGGCATTACACGATCACCCGGGAAGGTGTATTTTAATGTGCTCGGATAGTCGATCTATGTATCTCAAAGTTTTCTTTTCGTGGCATCCTCATTGAATCCCAACAGCCTGAACCAGTAACTTGTGATCGTTCGACAGATGTGCTAAATTGATTGTCGTTTGCGACATCTGCTGGTTATTAAACGTGACTCGATCGGTGGTCAACCTGTTGTACAGTAGGTTTTGAGCAATGCAAATGACTAGAGGGCTTAACTGCTTGCTGACTATGAGCAGACGAGACTCGTAGGACAAGGCTCACTGCACTGGGTTTATGTTTTACACCCTGTGCCTGGCGATTACGCCAAGTAAAATTGGCTTCCACAGCATGCGCCGCATGCAAGCAAGACTGATTGACACTGGCATGCCACTTCGTGTTTGCCGTATATAGGTCGGGTGCCTCTCGTCTTCCTAATAATCCTACTACCTGTGTCTGGCAGCTCTCCACAAGGCTATGTACGTGTCTCCTCACATTACACACGTCATGCCATATATGTTCTGCCAGACCCCCTCAGATTTCAACAGTGACGTAAACACAGCATCTTGCTGTACAAGCCACCTTAGTAACTTTTCCCCTGGGATGGTACATTAATATGCAACGTTTTAGTGTCTTCCATTCCGGCCACATTCATTTCTTCTGGCTTAAACGAAATGGAGTTGATCGTTCCACATTACAACAAGTGCTGTATCGGGTGGTGCCAACACATTGCCGCAGTGGTGTACACCCCGTGATATCGCGCTCTTCATGCATCACATGTACATTATTCATCCACGAACAAGCAAATGAACGGGCAGATTATGCCTCGTGACGACGGTAGACTCCGAGGCACTCCCATGGGCAGCCTTACTCAATGGAAGACGGTCGCTCCTCCCCTGATTCGTGTACTTATATATAAGTAGCTCAAATTTCGCAGCGACAGCGGGTTCCACCGTCACGTCATGTGTGATTACATGATCAAATTTGATCAAGTGTGGGGTATGCATATCCAGGTCAAATGTACGTCGTCGTCATCAAATATTCAAGTTGCAGAAGGATCGAGGCCTCGCAGCTGGCACTAATCAAAAAATAATTTATCTCTTGTACATTATAATGTTAAAGGGTAGGCCAAGGTAACTCACATACACATCGATGCAGGTACTAGTAAGCAACTGCTCCATCCTTCTTGGACAGTCTTTTCTCGCAACTCCTCGCCAACGCATAGGTGATAGCTCCCACCACAAACCCTACGAACACACCAACATCTCCACTGCCCTGCCTCGCTACTGGTCCTACATACCAAGCCTGTGACATGAATGGAATAAGAGCTCCACACCCACATACGAAGGCCACTACCGCGGGGATACCGCTAGGCAAGAAAGCATACGAATCCCAAGTTGTGATGGGATATTGGTCCTCAGAAAACGAGGCTCGTCGGAATAACATATGCTCTGTGAGTATTATCGCAGAGAATACTGATGACCAATATCCAACGATGTCTGAGAAATCAGCATGTTAGCGCTGACGATAGATACCGATATTTGGGATTCGTACCAAGGATATCGACAAAGGTAGCATAGAACCTTTTGGCACCAACAATGGCCACTGGTATCAGGCTTAAACCCAAATCGTGAGTGTCGTCGATGTTTGTGAAACACGAAGACACTCACATTCCCTCTGAGATGAAGATATATACCCATCTGGGCACGGCAGCAAGCCAACTAGAAATAGCCATGAAACTGTTGCTGAACGTATATATTGTTGGCGCACAGGCACTGGAGACGCTGAGAGCGACCAAAGCAGTCAGGATTTCTCCAAATGCACCTGTAGGTAATAAGACGCTGTGTAACAAGCCACCGACGGAAGAGCTGTCATCGAATCCTTCATTCCAAGCAGGCACGCTTGGAGCTGCTGCTGCGAATGCTGCACCCAGAGCCTGACCAGTCACCTTTTCGAATGAAATTTATCAAGGTGCAACTGATACCGACATAAATGGCTTACATTAGACACGAAGAACCCAAGATATGTGTATATCAAAATTCTTGCACTATCGGAATGTCAAGGAGAGCCCTGGTGATGGCCTGGAAAAGCTCACGAAGAAGCGTCAGGGCTATGATATACGCCATAATCAGGGATCATGGGACACCAGCCGATGATATTAGATGCGATGATGGACGAAAATGAGATGATATTAGCAGGTGTTGCTGGAGGGGTGGGAGCCGATTGGTTTTCGCGTAGTTGTGGATAACCGACAGCCAGCATGACGATAAAAGTAATTACATTCGGGATCCATGCAACACTTTCGTACCTGTGAATCAAGATTCCGTCAGAATTCTAGATGATTGACGTTGGACTGGTCTCACCAATGGATAACGCGGTATCCACAGAAAGTGACCTTGTAATCTGTCATTTTTAGTGCAGTAGGAGGAACTCCGACATACCACAAGAGATATGATACTAAGGATGATGATACCAAGTGTATCATTGAGTTTTGAAGACAAGCTAGCTATCGTTTGTCCGCCAATGATACAGTTCAGAATAACGAAACCTTCCAAGGAGAAAACATTCAAGATGGCCGGTATGATAGCACCGAAATACCTTGATGTCGGTCAGGGAATGATACTGGCAACCGGAAAAATAACCTACCCCCATGAGAACCTTGCTTGTACCATAGCTCGCAGGCCAAGCTTTGGCCCGAAAACAGCGCTAGTGCATTATGAAGTCCATGGAAATATACAGAGGAATAGTAAAACCTACAAGAATCCTGGCAATAAACAGCATCTATCTGAAGGTTGATTGCTGCAGGTCGAGGTTTTATGAACTGTTGACTTACACTAGGTTAACAATGACGATGATAACCATGGAATCGCGAACTCCCAGTGAAAAAAATGCTGGGCCAGCAGTGCCAGTGCCGAACCTGGAGGTGTCGGGTGGATTAGGGAGTAGCGCCAGAATTAAAACAGCACTGAAAACGTACGACAAGATATTCATGCAAGAGGAGAACCAAATAAAAAACAACTGGTACCACCGAGTTTCAAGACGTTCCTCTGCTGGCACCGGCATGATACTGATCCAAGGATCAGTAAAAATGCTAAGACAGGTATCACAACATCTGCATCTCACTCACCCACGAGTTTCAATTCCATACCAAGAAAGTAACTGAGTGATACGTCCGAGGAATCCTACGTGATAGCGACTGTCCTCTATACAATCATCCCTTGTATGCTCATCAGAGGACACACTGGTCTGGAATGGCAGTTCAACGGACCTGTCCTGTTTCCGCTCCACTGTGTAAGACTGCATTGCGTGAGTAGTAATTGACTTGTTTCAGTCTGGTCGATCGACGTGCAACAGCGTCAGTGAAGAGCAGCAAACGAGTTGGGTGCCTATTCCTGTTACTAAATGTCGTTAGCAGAAGAAGCAAGTGGGATCCGAAACTGATGAATGACCGCATAATCAAAACACCATGAATTTGATTGATCAAACGAGCTTCTCGATCTTTGTCGTTCCCAAGCCTCCAAAGCTTCGAGTTGGGAACGACACGGTAGACGGATTCAGTGAACATATACCAAAGAGAAGTACCCGAAGCGAGGTACGAGCGTAGCCTATAGGGTTAGACTTTGTGGCAGCGGCAGTGAAGCACGTGGCCTCTTTCAATTTAAAATTGTCTCCGTACAATGTTCGCGCCACGCTCCAGGCTCAAACCTGCCCGCCTTTTGCTTTTTCCCTCACCCATATGGCATTAGTCCCTTGTCCTCATTGTCTCTCGGATCCTCACAGTACCTAAAAGTAGTCAACTTCAACTACATAGTGCCACTACCTCTACCAGGGGCCCGGTTTACTAGTACCTAGACCTCAGCTGAGTTTGAGCTCAGGCTGCGAGGCTGCCCACCCGTCCTCGCAGCTCACCTCAGCTCTCTCTTACACAGGTCGGGGTTTCCACCCAAAGACTGTTTGCTTCAATCAAGCAAACATGTCCTTCTCAAGTAGTCCTTGCTGCCGCTACTACTAGTAAGACCACTGCACGACAGCAAACACAAAATAGTGTATGTCACACATGCTGGAGTTTCAACGGGCGCACACAATTTGTCCATCGTAAACTGACATTCAATTGAATTTCCGAAAACTACCTTTGCTCTTTGACATCAAAGAGTAGTTCGTATGTGTACGTGCTGTTTGTCTAAGAAACGACTACTGCTAGGCATCTGATTTACTCATCTTCTTGTACCACAATCTCTCGAAACCCCTTGCCAATGCGTATGCAATAGCCCCCACTACAAACCCTACGAACACCCCAACGTCTCCACTCCCATGTCTCGCAACTGGTCCTACGTACCAAGCCTGTGACATGAATGGAACAAGGGCTCCACAGGCGCACGCAAAAGCCACAATCGCAGGAATACTGCTAGGCAAAAGGGTATATGAAGCCCAAGTCTTGATGGAATATTGATCCTCAGAAAACGAGGCTCGTCGAAATAACACATGTTCTGTAAGAATAATCGCAGAAAATACTGACGACCAGTATCCGATGATATCTGAGGAATCAGCATTTTAGCAATAGATACCGCGATATTCGAGCCTCGTACTCAGGATGTCGACGAAAGTGGTATAAAACTTTTTAGCACCAATAATGGCCACT
>Ga0310811_10007519_pt1 | contig 13975 bp, 8 predicted proteins | sample YCmetagenome_FD_207642 | JGI IMG/M metagenome (GOLD analysis project Ga0310811, IMG submission 207642) | Soil microbial communities from experimental microcosm in Duke University, North Carolina, United States - YC | ecosystem: Engineered > Artificial ecosystem > Soil microcosm > Unclassified ... | reverse complement strand
GTATCGTCACCTGCAATCGGCTCGACGATCATCCAGGTGCCTCCCGGCGCCAGCGCTTTCTTTATGTGCTTTGCCGCACCCACCGGATCGCCCATGTCATGCAGACAATCGAACGTGGTCACGAAATCGTAACCGCTGCCCGGAATCGCCGCTGCAGGCGATACGTCGAACGTCGCCGCATCCTGCAGGCCTTGGCGCTTCGCCGAGGCGCGCGCACTTTCGATGGATGCGTCGTGATAATCGAAACCGGTGAACTTCGACTTCGGATACGCCTTCGCCATCAATATCGTCGACGCGCCATGCCCGCAGCCGATGTCCGCCACCTTCGCTCCGGCCTTTAGCTTCGCCTCCACGCCGGTCAGCGCTGGAATCCACTCAGAAACCAGGTGCATCAGGTAAGTCGGCCGGAAAAATCGTTCGCAGCCCACAAACAGATCTTTGTCGTGTTCGTGCCAGCCGAAGCCGCGTCCTTCGCGAAACGCTTCGACCATCTTGTCTCCGTCACGCATGAGCGAAGCCAGCATGTAATGGAAGCCCGGCAGATCCAGCGCTGTGTTGTCCTCTGCCAGCGCGAATGCCTGCTCCGCATTCATGCTGTAGGTATCGGTCGCCGCATCGTAGTCCACGTATTGGCTCGCGGCATTGGCCTTCAGCCACTCCCGCACATAGCGCTCACGCACCCCGGTTCGTTCGCTCAACTGCTGCGATGTCACCGGCTTGCCATCGCGCATGGCACGGAATAATCCCAGCTTGTCGCCCATCAACACGACAGCCGAGTGCAGCGCGGCGCCCATGTCGCCGACAGCTCGGCCTAGAAATGCGTTCAATTTGTTTGGATCAATCGCCCGCGGTGGAGTTGAAGCTGCGGGAGCGGTAGTCGTAGCCATAGCGGTTGTTCTCCTCGGAAGAAATCAGGAAACGCGCGCATACGCCATGAAAAATGAGACATTTGCGGAAGCAGGGGAAGTGAACGGAAGAAAAACGGCGCTGCAGGCTCCCTGTAGGGCCCAGTGACGCAAGTATAGGCTTCGCAAAGCTCCTCGCGACAAGCCCAAATGTCACCCTCTGGTAAAAGTTCAAGGCATCGCTTGTCGCATCGGGCTCTGCTTACCGCGAAGCGCTTCGAGCAACGGTTCACTGCCCTCCCGCTGTCGGCGTTTCGGTCAGTTTCACCGCGCGTGCCAGCTCAGGCCGTTGGCTGTTCTTTCCAAAATCGGTCTGCCGCGCCGCGGCCTTATAGAAGGCGCGCGCCTCCTCCGACAGCCCCGCCTGCTCGGCTGCATCGCCTGCGCTCAGCATCCCGTTGAGGCGATTCGGGCTCTCCTTCAGCGCCACTCGATACTCCGTGAGCGCCTCCACGGGCTTATGCTCCAACAGCAGGAGGTCACCCAGCATCTCGCGCGCCGGAATGTCCACCTCTTCCTGCCCAAGCTTGTCCTGCTGATCGGCAGCCTTGCGCATCGACGCGACCGCAGCGTCTGGCTGATCCTCTGCAAGCGCCTTCCAGCCCACGATCTCATCCCGCTTCACATCGATGCCGGGCGCAAGGTTCGCGTATGGACTACTCTTCAGTGCTTTCACACTTTGATCGATGCTGGCCAGCGCGGCAGCGGCAAGCTTCGCGTCCCGCAGGTGGCCGGCAGCTACGCCCTGCGCCCAGTACGTATCCATGACTTCGTAAGCCGGAGATCCCGGCGCCGAAGTCAAAGCGGCCGCCACCTTCCACTGATGCATCTCCATCGGGTAGATCGCGCTGAGCTCGTTATCGAAAAAAGGGCCCGCGTTTTTCATGTCGTCCATGCCGGGCATCGCGTTCATGTGCTCACCGATGCTGCGCATGTTGGCGGTCAGCTCTCGCGCCTTCTCGTCTTCGCCCACCTGGAGGTAGGCGTAGATCAGAAATTCATCCGCATGCATTTGGTGCGCTGCCCCGGGTTCTCCTGCTGCTTCTGCTCTCTTTGAGGCCGCCACAGAGGCCAGGTTTGAATCGATGTCCTCCTGCCACATCCCCAGCCGCGCAAAAATGTGGCTCGGCATATGCAACGCATGCGGCGACGACGGCGCGATCTTCGCATACTCCCGTGCGGCCGCCAATCCTTCCGGAGCCAGCGCGGGCGTGTCGCAGGTATGGATGATGTAGTGGGCCAGTCCCGGATGGTCGGGATGCGCCGCGAATAGTGGCACTAGTATCGCCAGCGCCTGACGCGAATGAGCCAGCGTTGTGTCGTTCGGCGGCGTGGCTGCCAGAATCGCCAGCGCATCGAAGGCCGCGCCCTCCACATCGTCCGGGAACTCTCGATGCAGATCATTCATTCCTGCTTCATACGCGTCGGCCCGCTGCTGAAACGTCTTGGCCGCGGGATCGAAGAATGCGCTGAGCGCGGTGATGTATGCCTTCTCGCGCGGCGCCGGCGCGGCAGCCAGGGAGCGCGCCTTAGCCATCTCCGCTGCGCCAAGCTTCAGCGCATCGGGCCCCGGCCGGTCCCACAACTCCGTGTATTGCGTCATCGCGATGCCCCAGTGCACCATCGCGCATCCCGGGTCATCCTTGGCGATGGCCGTGAACTGCATCTGTGCCTCGGTGTAACCGAACGAATGCAGCAGCGCGACGCCTCGCTCCATCCCCGGCTGAGACATGGCGAGGCACGAAGTAGGAAACGACACATGCCCCAGCCGCTCGCCTGGCCCCGGCGCGTGATCGTGGTGATGGTGCTCCGCCCCCGGCATCGATGCTGTCGACTGGCCATACGCGACGCCCGTAAACATCGCCGCACAGGCCGCTCCAATAGCAATAGAAGTCTTGCGCATGGCGCAGAGCCTATCCCCGTCATTTCATCGCAAGCAAGCAAAAATCATGGCACGAGCGGGTGTGCCCTTACCTGATTCCGACCAGCCCCGCCACTGACACCCGCAACTTCGCCGGATCGTAGCCCACCCCATCCTTGAAGACCGTCTCTACTTTCTCGACATCCTCAATCTTTGCCGTCGGATTCCCGTCCAGCACCACCAGGTCCGCCGCCCTGCCTTCAGCTACGCTGCCGATGTGGTCCTGCTGCCCCAGGTAAGTCGCACCATTCTGCGTCGCAATATGGATCGCCTCCACCGGAGTAAAGCCCGCCTCCACGAGCAGCTCCATCCCGCGCTGGTCGCCGAAGCCCGGCAATATCCCACCGTATCCGGTCGGATCGCAGCCCGCCAGCAGCAGCCCGCCCGCCTTCACAAACGACCACTCAAACTGCATCTCCTTCTTCAGCAGCACCGGCCAGATAGAGCTCTCGCCGCGCTCCGCGATCTCCGCACGCGTCGTTGCAAAATCCGACCACGCTTCCGAGGCCATTTCGTTCTTCGCCGCCTGCTCCCGCTCGAGCGGCGGCCGGTTCGGCGTAAAGCTCTCGAAGACCGCCAGAGTCGATGTCACCGCAACGCGGTGCTGCACCAGCGTGTGAATCATCGCCTGTACCTGCGGTCCATCTACATCCAGGCTCTTGGCCATCGCCGTCATCGGCCCACGCTGGCTCGGGCACACGCCCTCTTTTCTGTCCGACGCAAACTCGGTATCCACCACCAGCCCGTGCTCCAGATCGTCGATGCCCAGCTCCGCCGCCTTCGTAAATCCCACCGAGCAAAGATGCCCGGTAATCTTCAGCCCGCGTTTGTGTGCCGCGTCAATCGCCGCCTTCAGCTCCTCCGGTGTGATGTGCATGTACGCCTTGTAATTCGTCACGCCCTCTTCCGCCCAGTAGTCCACCGTACGCGCCGCGTCTTCCGGCCCGGTGAGCGAATGAAGCTGCGGCCCCAACGAAGGTGTGCCCTCCAGATACGGTCCGGTGATCAACAACTTCGGTCCCGGCGCTTCACCGCCATCGATCGCGGCCTTCAGCGCAAGATCGGTATACGGCTCCACGCTGCCCGTTGTGCGTGCCGTCGTCACGCCGCCCGCAAGATAAAGTCGCGGTGCGCTGTCTGCCATCTCGCCGTACATCTGCTGATGTCCCGGCCCATCGCCCGGTGTCGGATAGAAAAGATGCTCGTGCATCCCCACCAGCCCCGGGATAACTGTCTTGCCAGCCAGATCCAGCACCTTTGCATTCGGCGGATATGCATTGCGCAGTTTCGCACTCTGCATCCGTGCGATCTTGCCGCTCTCGATGTCGATCCGCTGGTCTTCCATCGGCGCCGCGCCCGTGCCGTCGATCACGCGCACATGATTCAGCACCAGCACCGGCGCATCTTCCTTCACAAAGGGCTTTACGCCATCCTTCACCTGCGCACCGGCACCAACAGCAGCGATCAGCAGCAAAACACACGACAACACCGCACCAGCACGAACCATCGGCAGGCTCCTTTATCCGTTCTCATTACGGAACTGTTCTCGGAACGACAGGATCCACAGCAACTCTCAGGCAGTGCGCCTACTCCGTCAAGGTCAATGCCTCCGGAACTTCCGCGTCGAGTTCGCCTTCGCTCTGCGCCACCACCGCGGCCGCGAGGCAGTTGCCGATCACATTCACCGCCGTGCGCCCCATATCCGCAAATGCATCCACCCCCAGGATCAGGAAAATCGGCTCTGTCGGCAGCTGGAACGTCGAAGCGGTCGCCAGCAAGACCACCAGCGTTGCCCGCGGCACGCCGGCAACGCCTTTGCTCGTCAGCATCAGGGTAAAGACCATCGCCAGTTGTGCGCCCACCCCCATCCGCATCCCAGCGGCCTGCGCCACAAAAATCGACGCCAGGGCCAGATACACCGACGAACCCGCGAGGTTGAAACTGTAACCGGCTGGTATCACGAATGACACAATCCGCCGCGGCACACCGAACGCTTCCATCTCTTCCATCGCTATAGGCAGCGCCGCCTCGGATGTGCTCGTCGCAAAGCCGATCGTTGCCGGCTCCGCTACCGCCTTGATAAATCCGCGCAGCGGCACCCGGAACAGCATTGCCACCGGCAGCAACACCAGCAGGAGAAACGCCGCAAGCGCGCCATAGAGCGTGCCCAGCAGCTTGGCCAGCGGCAGCAGGACCGCCAGCCCACGCTGCCCGACCGTGTATGCCAGCGCACCGCCCACTCCGAGCGGCGCGACATACATCACGATATTAGTGATCGCGAACATCGCCGCCGTCACCGACTCCGCCAGTTCCAGCAACGGCCGCCGCCGCTCTTCCTTCAACATCGTCAGAGCGATACCGAGCAGCACGGCGAAGACGGCGACCTCCAGGATCTGGTCGTCAGCAATCGCCTTCGCAATATTTTCAGGAAACACGTTCAACAAAAACGACTGCCACCCATGCTCGACAGGCGCATGGCTCGGCGGCGCAAGCGCGGTACTAGCCGGCGGGAGTGCCGCGCTCACCGCCAGCCCAACACCAGCCTTGGACAAATTGATTGCCGCCACCCCGATCAGGAGCGCCAGCGTCGTCACCACTTCGAAGTACACCAGCGACTTCAGGCCGATGCGCCCCACCTGCCGCAGACTCCCGTGCCCGGCAATGCCGGTCACCAGTGTGCCCAGGATCAGTGGCGCCACGATCATGCGGATCAGCCGCAGAAAAATATCGCTGAAGACCTTACTCTGGACGGCAAGACCGGGTGCATCCACCCCCAGCTCGACGCCGGCGAGCATCGCGACAAAGATCCACGCCGTCAACGAGCGCCGAGCCCACACCGCCAGCAACACCACACCCACGACACGCAGTGCCGCCGCACCGCCGACACCATAGACCCCCAACGCCGCGCCGAGCGCATACATCCACACGGCCACCACTGCTGCAGCGCGTGTCCATCTGGTTCGCGTATCCATGGTGGTCACCTTCCCATCGCCGACAGTGGCTTAGCAGTGCAATGAAGGCTGGTGCCTCATCCTAGCGCAGCCAGCGTGGGTTTTGACGACCCGGCGCATCTCCCTTGTACCCTGAAGTCATGCCCCAGATCTCCCACCTCGAATGCTCTCGCTGCCACAACTCCATCTCTGCCGATACCCCTCAGACCCTCTGTCCGCATTGCGCCGGCGCGCTCTACGTCCGCTACGACCTCTCCTCCGCTAAAGGCGCCGCAGTCCGAGACCACATCGCGAGCGAAGCAGGCACCGCCCCCGCCGCCGGCATGTGGCGCTATCGTGCGGTCCTTCCCTCGGTCGAACCCGTTACCCTCGGCGAGGGCTGGACGCCCATGCTCCAGAGTAAACGTAACCGCAATGTGTATCTGAAAGAAGAAGGAGCCAATCCCACCGGCACATTCAAAGCACGCGGCCTCGCCCTCGCCGTCACCATGGCCCGTCATTACGGCCTGAAGAAGCTCGCAGTCCCCTCTGCCGGAAACGCCGCAGGCGCGCTCGCCGCCTATGCCGCAGCTGCCGGCATCGAAGCCCACATCTTCATGCCCAAGGACGTCCCCGTCGCAAATTCCATGGAAGGCGCCGCCTACGGTGCCAAAGTCACGCTGGTCGATGGACTCATCTCCGACTGCGCGCGCATCGTCAACGAACGCAAGCAATCCGAAGGCTGGTTCGACATCTCCACTCTCAAAGAACCCTTCCGCGTCGAAGGTAAAAAGACCATGGGATACGAACTCGTCGAGCAGCTCAAATGGCAATTTCCCGACGCCGTCTTCTATCCCACCGGCGGCGGCGTCGGCCTCATCGGCATGTGGAAGGCCTTCGAAGAGATGGAGCAGCTAGGCTGGGTCGCACCCGGAAAGCGCCCAAAGATGATCGCCGTCCAGTCCAGCGGGTGCGCGCCCGTTGTCCGCGCCTTCGAGGAAGGCAAGCCCGCATCGGAGGCCTGGCAGAATGCCGCCACCTTCGCCGCGGGCCTGCGCGTCCCGAAGCCCTACGGCGACTCAATCATTCTCGATATCTGTCGCCGCAGCGGTGGCGTATGCGTCGCCCTCTCGGACGACACCATCTTCCAGTCGCTGCTGGACTGGTCCCGCAATGAAGGCATTCTGCTCTCACCCGAAGGCGCTGCCGCCACTGCTGCCTATGACCATCTACTCCAGACCGGCTACCTGAAACCAACCGATCGCTGCGTCCTCTTCAACACCGGCGCCGGACTCAAGTACGCCGACGTCATCGCCGAGAAACTCGGCCTGACGGGGAAGACAGTGCCCGCGCTCGCTCCGGTCTGAGTATCGCGTGCCGGGGCTCGACATCTCTTATATGGAAGGTGAGGAAGTGCTTAAGGACGATGGGATCGCTCTCCGGCAGGTCAGTTCCGCACCTCATCCCGTCCACAAGGTCCCGGCTCTCTTTTTTGAAATCGTTCGTGCAGATTCAGCGCAGACGGTCGGAGAGATCAACTTGCGCCTCTGCTCAACTGCGCACATCGAGCTCTACGCCGGTCACATCGGCTACAACATCCATCCCGCACATCGCGGACATCGTTACGCAGCCCGCGCCGTGCGTCTTCTCATCCCGCTCGCTCGCGAACATGGAATCCACCCGCTCTGGCTCACATGTGACCCGGACAACCTGGCCTCGCGGCGCTCCTGCGAACTTGCAGGCGCGCAGTTTGTCGGCATCGTTGATGTCCCGGCTACGTGCATCATCCATCGCAGCGGCCATCCGAAAAAATGCCGCTACCGTCTGGACCTCTGACGATTGCGCCTTACTCTGCCCGCAGCGCCTCCATCGGCTCCACGTTCGCCGCCCGCCGCGCCGGCAGCAACGCGGCGGCCAGCCCCACCACTCCCATCAGCAGTACGACCCCGGCCAGCGTCAGCGGGTCCGCCGCGGACACGCCGAAGAGCTGGCTGCGAAGCGCGCGTCCCAGCAGGATCGCGCACGGCACCGCGACCACCACGCCGATCATCGCCAGCCGGACCATCTCCCTCAGCACCAGTCCGCTGATCGCCAGCCGCGTCGAACCCAGCGCCATACGGATTCCAATCTCCCGCGTGCGTTGCATCGTGGTGTACGACAACACACCGTACAGCCCGACCCCCGCCAGCAGCGTCGCCAGCATCCCGAAGGCCAGCGCCAGCACCTCGATCATCCGCTCGTTCGCAATGCTCCGCTCCACCTGCTCATCCATCGTCCGCAGATCAGCCAATGTCAATCCGGCATCAATCGAGCGCATCGCCGCACGCACCGTAGCAAACATCTGCTGCGGTGGCGTCGCTGTCCGCAGATAGAAGTGCAGCCGCTCCGGCGCATCGCCTTGCCTCAGCGGAGTGAATAACGTCGGCTGAACCGCGTCGCGCAGGTTCGTATGTCGCACATCGTGCGCCACACCCACGATCGTCATGTAGTGCAGGTCTTTGCCGCCGCCGAACGCGACGCGTCCCCCGATCGCAGCGCCCGCGCTTTTGAAGTAGTGCCGTACAAATGTCTCATTCACAATCGCGACCGGCTCTCCCGTCGCATCATCGCCTTGGTTGAATGTCCTTCCCACCACCATAGGCACCTGCATCGCATGGAAGTAATCGGCGTTGACGATGCTCTTTTCGACGTCTAACTCCTCGTTGGTAGGCGGCGTGTAGCCCGCCACCGTGACGTTGCCGGCCACGCTGTCGCCTTCCAGCTCCGGATCGTTGGTCGCCGCCACTGCCTGCACACCGGGCAGGCCGCGCATGCTCTCAAGCACCCGCTGTTGAAGCGAAGCGATTTGGGTCTTCGGATAGCCGGCCAGCACCGGGTTGATATGGAAGGTGACCAGATGCGTCGTGTTGAAGCCAGCATTCATGTTGCGCAGGTTCTGAATGGTGCGCACAAAGAGTCCAGCGCCAACCAGCAGCAACACGCTCAGCCCAATCTGCAAGGAAACCACAACGCGCCGCAGCCCCAGCACTCCGCCCGTTGCCGTCGCCGCCTTCTGCTTCAGCGCTGTCGCCAGGTCAGGCCGCAGCAGTTGGATCGCTGGCGCCAAACTGAACAGCAGACTTACCGCGAGCGCAACGCCCAGCCCGAAGAGGAACAGCCGTGCATCGAGTGTCGCGTTGAAGGCGCTCTTGTCATCTACCGCGGTGATCTGCCGCACCAGCAGCCGCATCGCGGCCGGCGCCAGCAACATGCCCACCGCGCCGCCGAGCAGTCCGATCAGCGCGCCTTCGAGCAGCAGTTGCTGCAGGATGCGTCCCGATCGCGCGCCCATCGCATAGCGCACTGCGAACTCCTGCACCCGTGACGCCGAGCGCACCAACAGCAGGCTGGCCACGTTCACTGCCGCCAGCAGCAGCACCAGCGATGCCATTGCCATCACCGCCAGGAGCGGCGTTTCGAGCGAACCTCGGCTATATGAGAGCCCCCGCGCGCCCGGCTCGATCACCAATTTGCTATGCGTTAGAAAGCCATCGACGAAACGCGCGGAACGATGGCCCAAGGCCTTCAACTCCTGCGCCCGCAGCGCATGCCACAGCGGCGCCACGCCCGCCTCCGCCTGTGCCGTCGTCTCGCCTTCGCGCAGGCGCCCGATGATGTTCATCCAGCGATCTTTATGATCGGTCAGCCGTTTGCCCTTGCCAGGTATCACTGTATCCAGCATCGACATCGGCACAAACAGATCCGGAGTCTGTCCCCACACGGCGCTTTGAAAATTCTCCGGCGTCACCCCGATCACCTCGAAGGTGTGACCGTTCAGCGCCAGAGTCGTCCCGACAACATTGGGATCGGCGCCCAGATGCGTGGTCCAGTAATGGTGGCTCAGCACCGCCACCGCGTTCGCTCCCGGCGCGCCATCGTCCGTCTGCGACAGCACCCGACCCAGCCCCGGCCTCACACCAAGTACAGAGAAGTAGTTGCCGCTCACAATCTCCGCATCGCCAACTTCCGAAGTCCGGTTGTGCGCGATCCCAACCGGCGTGGGCGCCGTCGCAATCAGCCCATCGAAGACTTGCGCTTGATCCCGCAGATCGCGATACATCGGATAGGAGAATGACTTGTCCTCCCCCGCGCCATGATCGCCGGAGTGTCCCTCCCACGCCTTGCCCGGCGCGCTCAGTACCACCAGTTGCTCCGGCGCGTGCACCGGCAGCGAACGCAGCAGCGCCTGGTCAAGCAGCGAATACACCGCTGTATTCGCCCCTACACCCAATGCCAGCGTCAGCACCGCGGTCAACAGAAAGCCCGGCGAACGGCGCATCTGCCGCAACGCGAAACGAAGATCCTGGACGAAGTTCCTCACGCAGTCCTCCGAAAAGCAGCCAAAGAAATCGATCTACAAGATGCAATTCACGCGCCAGCCCGCCTCCTCGCAAATCATCGCCGGTCGCCCGTCATCCCTGTTTCCCTATTTCGATTCCCTTACTCTTGTGTCCAACCCCGGACAGACGCATCTCCAAAGCTGTTCGCTCCCGGACACCGAGTGCTCCAAACAAAGATGGGTCGCCTAAACGTCCTTGTGTCAGAAGTGGGTTTAAGCCACAAAAGATCGCAAGATCAAACGGCATCGCACTTGCACCTACACTGACGGGAAGGTTCCAGCGCATGCTCCACTCATTTCGTTACGCGATCCGCCAACTCCGCAACAGCCCCGGCTTCGCCGCCACCGCCATCCTCACCCTTGCCTTCGGCATCGGGGCCACGACCGCCATCTTCAGCATCCTCGACGCCGTACTGCTTCAGCCGCTGCCCTTCCCCGAACCGGACCGCCTCGTCGCGCTGAACGGCGCTCCCTGGAATGGCCTTTCCATTCCCACGATTCAGGATTGGCAGCGACGTAGCCACAGCTTCCATTCGATCGCGGGCTACAAGGCAGCTGCGCCTACCGTACGTAGTGCGCTCGGCAGCGAAGCAGGTCAGGTCATCGAAGTCACCCAGAACTTTCTCGGCACTCTCGGGATTCCGCTTGCCCTTGGACACAATTTCGCCCAGACCGGCAACGAACGCGATTGTTACTCCGAAGCCATCGTCAGCGGGGCCTTCTGGAACCGTCTCGGTGGCGGCTCATTTCTCAGCAATCGCAAGCTAGAGATCGATCGCCACACCTACCAGATCGTGGGCGTGCTGCCTCTCGCGCAGGAGATGGAAGGCCCTGACGGCCTGAATCATCCTGAAATTCTTCTGCCCATTGGCTGCGATCCATTCGAACGAACCGACGCGCGCGGTAATTTCGACTTTGCCGCCATCGGTCGCTTGCGGTCTGGCGTCACACCGCGTCAGGCCGAGCTTGATCTGGACGCCGTCCAGCGACCACTGACGAAAGCCTTCCCAGGCAACTACGCAGTGTCGTTCGCCCCCGTCCTGATGCCGCTCACCGATCTCGTCGCCGGCACCGGCACACGAGCCGCGCTTCTCGCCACGCTCGCCGGATGTAGTTTGCTGCTGCTCATCGCCTGCGCCAACCTGGCAAACCTGCTGCTCGCCCGCAATACGCGCCGCCGTCACGAGTTCGCCACTCGCGCCACGCTCGGGGCATCCTTCCGTCAGTTGCTGATCCAACTCCTAGTCGAAAGCGCCGTGCTCGCCTCCCTCGGTGCACTCGCGGGGCTCGCTCTCGCCGAGGTCGCCATCCGCGGCATCAGCCAGGTAACTGTTCTCCACATGCCACGCATCGGTCACGCAGCTCTACATCCGCGCGTACTCGCATTCGCTGTACTCGTATCTGCTACAGTCACGATCTTGTTGACGCTGCTACCCGCGCTCCGCACTCTACGGCCCTCCCTGCTTATCGACCTCACTCAGAGCGGCCGCGGCGGATCCTCCAGTTCCAGCCTGCAGCGTGCCGGCCGCATCCTTGTCACCGCGCAGATCGCGCTCGCTCTCGTGCTCGTCTCCTCAGCCGGATGGATGATTTCCAGCGTCCAGATTCTGCTGCATCAGCCGCTTGGCTTCGCTCCTGATCACTTGCTCCTCGCCGGCGTTGATATCCATGGCAGCAGCGTCATGCCGGGCTACGATGGGCCGCGCACCGCTCTCTTCTTCAATCAGGCCATTGAAACCCTTCGCCGCCTGCCCGGCGTCCAGGCCGTCGCGGCAGCCAACCACCCTCCGATCAGCGGATCCATCGATCGCACTGGCTTCTGCAGTGATGCGCATCCCGATCAATGTAACCACTACAACGAGCACGGGCCAGACAACTTCCACGTCACGCCCGGTTACTTCGCGGCGATCGGCCAGACGCTCTACAGTGGCCGGGACTTCACTGCTGACGACAATAGCGGCAACCACGTCGTCATCGTCAATCGCGCGCTCGCAGCGCAGGAGTGGCCCGGACAAGACCCCGTGGGCAAGCGAATCTGGAGCGGCGATATTCAGGCGTGGGCCACCGTGATCGGCGTAGTGGGCAACGTCCACAATTTCGACCTCACCAGCCCGCCTGTACCGAATCTCTACTTCCCCGAAGCGGACCACCCAAAGACCGCCATGACGCTCGTGCTCCGAACCAGAGGCAATCCTGCACTGCTCAGCGAAACCGTTCGCCGCATCCTGGTCCACGAGCACCCGGATCTCGCGCTCTTTCGTCTGCAGCCCATGCAAACCATGATGGCGCACCAGGTGGCCCAGCGCAGCTTTCTCATGCAGGTAGCGGCAGCCTTCGGCGCACTCGCGCTCTTCCTTGCCATCCTCGGCACCTACGGTCTGCTCGCCTATGAGGTCTCGCTGCGCGAGAAGGAAATCGGCATCCGCCTCGCGCTCGGCTCATCGCGCGAGGCCATCGTAAAGCTACTCCTCGGTCAGGAATCGCGCTGGGTCCTCATCGGCGCCGCTGCAGGACTCTTTTGCTCCATCGTCACCGGCTACGCGCTGCGCGCCCAGTTCTACCATGCCGGCGCCGCATCGCTCCCCGTCCTCGCTGCGTCGCTTGCGCTGCTCGTCCTCTCGTCGCTCGTCGCCATCGCACTGCCCGCAAGCCGCGCTGCGCATCTCGACCCCGTCCAGACCCTCCGCAGCGAGTAAGTGCGCAGTGAACCTGCGTCCGCCGTAGATCGAAATAAAAATATTTTTCTGACACGATGTCGAGAACCGGCCTCCCGCTCCGACTCCCCTATGAAAGACAATCCAAAGGAGAGGAAAACCAATGAAATACATTCTGATGATGAATTGTCCGAGGAACGGCTATGAGGCGATGGGCACATGGCCTAAGAAAGCCGTTCAGGACCACATGGCCTTCATGCACGCGCTCAACAAGGACCTCCGCGAAGCCGGCGAGCTGGCCGCTGCCGAAGGCCTGGCCGACCCCCGGCAGGCAGTCATCGTGCGCGTCGGCAAGGATGGCGCTCCGGTCACAGATGGCGTCTTCCCAGAATCCAAGGAATTTCTCGCCGGCTACTGGATCGTCGATGTCGAAAGCGAGAAGCGCGCCCACGAAATTGCCGCCCGCGCATCCTCCGCGCCCGGCCCCGACGGTAAACCATTCGTCATTCCCATCGAAGTCCGCCAGGTCATGAGCGGTCCGCCCGATGAGTTCGCCGCCTGATAGAGAAGCGTCGGTGACCCCGCATTCGCTGGATGTGAACACTGAGCATCTGCTGCGCGACCTCGCGCCGCAGGTGCTCGGCATCCTGCTCCATCGCTTTCGCGACTTCTCCGCCGCCGAGGACGCGGTGCAGGAGTCCTTGATCGCAGCTGCGAATCAGTGGCCGCGCGAAGGCACTCCTGACAGTCCGCGTGCGTGGCTTATTCGCGTCGCTACACGCCGCATGACCGACTCGCTGCGCAGCGACCGTGCACGCCTCGATCGCGAAACCGCTGTTGCGTCGGAGCAATCCCTCTTCGTCCTCCCGTCGTTCGATCTCGACGACGCGCACGACGATACGCTGGTCCTGCTCTTCATGTGTTGTCATCCCGCGCTCACTCCGCCCTCCGCCATCGCGCTCACGCTGCGCGCCGTCGGCGGCCTCACCACGGGGGAGATCGCTAGCGCCTTCCTGGTACCGGAATCCACGATGGCGCAGCGGATCACGCGCGCCAAGAGCACTATCAAGTCTTCCGGCGTGAGATTTCAGCCGCCCTCCAGCAAGGAGCGCGCCGGGCGCCTCCGCGCCGTCCTCCACGTCCTCTATCTCATCTTCAACGAGGGCTATACCTCCAGCGCCGGACCC
>Ga0310811_10007518_pt1 | contig 13977 bp, 11 predicted proteins | sample YCmetagenome_FD_207642 | JGI IMG/M metagenome (GOLD analysis project Ga0310811, IMG submission 207642) | Soil microbial communities from experimental microcosm in Duke University, North Carolina, United States - YC | ecosystem: Engineered > Artificial ecosystem > Soil microcosm > Unclassified ... | reverse complement strand
CCTCCCGATCATCCGCAGCTGCTCATTCACGGCATCGGTCTCCCCCGCCAGCTGATCGGCCCTGTCCTGCATACTTCGCGTGATATGCAGCGATTCAATGGTCTTTTCGAAGAACAACACCTGCAGTAGAAAGGTCACCTGATTATTCACCTTCGCCATTTCCTTGATCCGGTCCAGCGTCTTCAGACTCTGCAGATATAACCCCTTATTATAGAGGATACGAGCGTAGTCTAATTGTTCATGTAGTTGAATATCAATGTTTTCCTCCTGCCGAATCAGACGAAGGCTGCTCAGGATCTCCCGGTAGAGGTGGGCCTTGGCATTGGACAGCTGAGCCTTGCGCAGATTTTTGTTCTTATTCAACAGCTGAGCCTCGTCATACTCTTCCATTTTGTCCAGAGCATCAAAGAGTTGTATGCTTTTTAGGTCCTCACTGGAAGAATTACGCGTAATGTAGAGCTTAAAGTTCCGTTTTTCGGACTTTTCCAGGGATTTGATCAGCTGAAACAGAGCATCTGACGAACGGTTGGGCATCGTAATTTAAAACTTTAAAATCCTTGTCAGCAGTGGGTTTCGGCTCATTTACCCCCTCCTAAGGGGTGTAAAATCAGACCAATTATAGTTTGAGATCGATAAAAATCACAACTATTTTCGAAGGTACGGTTAAATCGGTAACCGCCACTAAACCGCCAATTTCGAACCATAGAGGCCCACTAAGGGCCTCGTCCGAAGGACAATCATTAGCGCTTTACCGGAGATGCGCTAATTTTTGGAAAAGCGTTTCTCCGGTATATTTTAAAATACACTAATGACCGACAAGAAAATCTTCATCTTCGACACAACCCTCCGCGACGGAGAACAGGTACCCGGTTGCAAGCTGAATACAAAGGAAAAGATCCAGCTGGCTCTCCAATTGGAGGCTTTAGGCGTCGACATCATCGAGGCCGGCTTCCCCATCTCCAGCCCCGGCGATTTCACCTCGGTCAATGAGGTGGCAAAAATTGTAAAGAACGCGACCGTCTGCGGCCTCACCCGCGCCGTACAAAAAGACATCGAAGTAGCCGCCGAAGCCCTCAGACCGGCAGCAAGACCCCGTATCCACACCGGCATCGGCTCCTCCGACATCCATATCAAATATAAATTCAACACCACCCGCGAAGACATCCTCGAACGCGCCGCCAGAGCCACCAAATGGGCCAAAAACTTCGTCGATGACGTCGAGTTCTTCGCAGAAGACGCCGGCCGCGCCGACATAGAATTCCTCGCACGACTGGTCGAGACCGTTATCGCCAACGGCGCCACGGTAGTCAACATACCCGATACCACGGGCTACTGCCTCCCCCACCAATACGGTGAAAAAATAGCCTATCTCTTCAACAACGTCCCCAATATCGACAAGGCCATCGTCTCCTGCCACTGTCACAACGACCTCGGCCTCGCGACCGCCAACTCCATCGCAGGAGCCATCGCCGGCGCACGCCAGATCGAATGTACCATCAACGGCATCGGCGAAAGAGCCGGAAACACCTCCCTCGAGGAAGTGGTCATGGTGATCAAACAGCACGCCTCTACCCTCGGCCTCTACACCGACGTTCGCACCGAAATGCTCAACCCCCTCAGCCAGCTGGTCTCCGACACGATGCGCGTGCCCGTCCAGCCCAACAAAGCCGTGGTAGGCAGCAACGCCTTCTCCCACTCCTCCGGCATCCACCAGGACGGATTCCTCAAAGAATCCACCACCTACGAAATAATGAGACCCGAAGAGGTCGGCGCAGCAGGCTCTAAGATCGTACTCACCGCCCGCAGCGGACGCTCGGCCCTCGCCTACCGCTTCCGCACCCTCGGATTCGAGTTCGACCGTGACGCCGTAGACATCCTGTACCAGCAGTTCCTCCAGGTAGCAGACAGCAAGAAAGAAGTAGAAGATACCGACCTGGTCCGGCTCGCGGAAGCACACAACAAAGCAGCCGTAACAGCTTAAATAAAACGTTTGATCCAATATGGCAAAAACACTTTTTGAAAAGATCTGGGACCGTCATATCGTCAGGACTATTGACGGCGGACCCTCCGTACTCTATATCGACAAACACCTCATACACGAGGTCACCAGCCCGCAGGCCTTCAAAGGCATCGAGAACAGAGGCCTCGAAGTCTTCCGTCCCCGGCAGATCGTTGCCACGGCAGACCACAACGTACCCACCATCCACCAGGAACTGCCCATAAAGGAAGAACTCTCCCGGGTACAGGTTCAAAAGTTGGTGGAGAACTGCAAAAGACATCACGTCGAACTATACGGCCTTGGTCATCCCTACCAGGGCATTGTTCATGTTATAGGGCCCGAACTCGGCATCACCCAGCCCGGCATGACCATCGTCTGCGGTGACAGCCACACCTCCACCCACGGCGCCTTCGGCTCCATCGCCTTCGGCATCGGTACCAGCGAAGTGGAAATGGTAATGGCCACCCAATGCCTCATGCAGAGCAAACCCCGATTGATGCGCATCAACGTGGAAGGCCCCCTCGGCAAGGGCGTCGTATCCAAAGACATCATCCTCTATATCATCGCAAAAATATCGGCCAGCGGCGCCACCGGCTACTTCGTCGAATTCGCCGGCTCAGCCATCCGCAACCTCTCGATGGAAGCCCGCATGACCATCTGTAACATGAGCATCGAAATGGGCGCCCGCGGCGGCATGATCGCACCCGACCAGACCACCTTCGACTACATCGAAGGACGCGAGTTCGCCCCCAAAGGAGCCGAATGGGATAAAAAGCTCGCCGGATGGAAAGAACTCTACTCCGACGCCGACTCGAAATTCGACCTCGAAATAAATATCGACGCCGCCGACATCGAACCCATGATCACCTACGGTACCAACCCCGGCATGGGCGTCAGCGTTGCAGGCCATATCCCCGCGGAACAGGAGATCGAGACCAAAGAACAACCCGCCTTCCGCAAATCCCTCGCCTACATGGGACTCCATGCCGGCGATCCCATAAAAGGCAGGAAAGTGGACTACGTCTTCATCGGCAGCTGCACCAACTCCCGCATCGAAGACCTCCGCATGGTGGCCTCCTTCGTAAAGGGAAGAAAGAAAGCCGACAACGTAGAGGTATGGGTCGTCCCCGGTAGCAAACAGGTAGAACAACAGGCCATAAAAGAAGGCATCGATAAGGTCTTCGAAGCCGCCGGCTTCAACCTCCGCCAACCCGGTTGCTCCGCCTGTCTCGCCATGAACGAAGACAAGATCCCCGCAGGCAAATACTGCGTCTCTACTTCCAACCGCAACTTCGAAGGCCGCCAGGGGCCCAACGCCCGCACGCTGCTCGCCAGCCCGCTGACCGCAGCCGCCGCAGCCATCACCGGCGAAGTAGCCGATATCCGTGAATTCATCTAAACAAACCAAATGAGCAAGTCAATAAATAAAGTTTCTTCCACCGCCGTCCCTCTCCAGCAGGAGAACGTCGACACGGACCAGATCATCCCCGCCCGCTTCCTCAAAGCCACCAGCCGCGAAGGATTCGGAGAGAACCTGTTCCGCGACTGGCGCTTCAACAGCGACGGCAGCCCAAAAAAAGACTTTGTCCTCAACAACCCCACCTATAGTGGCAAGATCCTCATCGCCGAAAAGAACTTCGGCTGCGGCTCCAGTCGCGAACACGCCGCCTGGGCCATAAAAGACTATGGCTTCGACGTCGTCGTCAGCAGCTTCTTCGCCGACATCTTTAAGAACAACGCCCTCAACAACTTCCTGCTCCCCGTTACCGTTAGCGAAGAATTCCTCCGGAACGCCTTCGCCGCGATCGCAAAAGACCCGAAGACAGAGATCGCCGTCGACCTCGAAGCCGAGACTATCACCGTTGGAGACAGGACCGAAAAATTCGGGATCAACAACTATAAAAAGACCTGCCTGCTCAACGGCTACGACGACATCGACTACCTGCTGAGCATCCGCGGAGAGATCGAAAACTTTGAAAAAGCACACGCATAAAAACCCATACCCAAATAGTCTATCTTATGCAAAAAAACATTGTAGTCATTGAAGGTGACGGTATCGGCCCGGAAGTGACCCGTCAGGCGATCAAGGTGCTCAACGCCGTCGCCGAACAGGGGGAACACGAGTTTACCTACTCGTACCACCTGATGGGCGCAGACGCGATCGACAAAACTGGCAACCCGCTTCCGGACGCAACCATCGAAGCGGCCCTCAATAGCGACGCCATCCTGTTCGGAGCCATCGGTCACCCCAAATATGACAACGATCCTACCGCCAAAGTACGCCCCGAACAAGGGCTGCTCAAACTGCGGAAATCGCTGCAATTGTTTGCCAATATCCGCCCCGTAACAACCTATCCGTCCCTCCAGCACCTGTCCCCGCTAAAAGCGAAGATCCTCGAAGACGTAGACTTCGTCATCTATCGCGAACTCACCGGCGGCATCTATTTCGGAAAAAAAGAGATCAACGCGGAGGCCACAAGGGCCTCCGACGACTGCGTATACACGAGCGAAGAGATCGAACGCATCGCACACCTCGCCTTCAGGGCGGCACAGCAACGCAAAAAGAAGCTGACCCTCGTCGACAAAGCCAACGTACTGGAAACCTCCCGCCTCTGGCGCAAGGTCGTTCAGAACATCGCCGGCGCATACCCCGACGTCAAGGTGGACTTTCTCTTCGTAGACAACGCGGCAATGCAGATCATCCTCAACCCAAAACAATTTGACGTCATCCTGACCGAGAATATGTTCGGCGACATCATCAGCGACGAAGCCAGCGTGATCAGCGGTTCGCTCGGCCTGCTGCCCTCCGCCTCCATCGGCAAAGGCGCAGCCCTGTTTGAGCCCATCCATGGCTCCTACCCCCAGGCCGCAGGAAAAGACATCGCTAACCCCCTCGGCAGCATCCTCTCCGCGGCCATGCTCCTCGACCACTTCGGCCTCCACGCAGACGCCGATAAAGTGCGCGAAGCAGCCAACTGGACCCTGCAGAACGGCTTCGTAACAAAAGATATCGACCCTATAAATTTCTATTTCACCTCCACCATCGGCGAGCTCATCAGCGACTACGTTGGCGGAAAGATCCCAGGCGATATTCATAAAGGGAATATCGAACTGAGAAAGTCGACTATTATATAATGTCAACGCTGCGTTTACGCGGCGCGAACAAAATAGTTGCAAAAAGTTCTTTGTTTGTTCAACAGGCGGACGTATATTCGTAGCACGAATAACATCTCCTTCGTGGAAAAACGCAGTTTAAATATAATTACCAAGCGACTCATAACCGCAATCGCGATTGTGGTGGTGGTGATTATTATTCCTGCAATTCCGGGAGGAGGGTGGTAAATTAAATACAAACATTAAAAATACCAGAGACCCGCCTCCCAAAGGCGGGTCTCTTTTTTTTCAACTATGGCAAAGTATTACAACGAGAACACGGTTCTCTGGCTGGATGGCAAGCTCCTCAAAGCTTCCGAAGCAAAGACTGACCTCTACAGTCAGTCCCTGCACTATGGCTATGCCGTATTCGAAGGCATCCGGTCCTACCGTACCGCCTCCGGCGAAACGAAGATCTTCAAACCCGTCGAACACTACGACAGGCTGAAAAACTCCGCCGACGCCCTCAACATACCCTACAGCTACAGCACAGACCAACTCATCGAAGCCACCTACCAGGTACTCGAAGCCAACAACATCCAGGACGCCTACATCCGGCCCGTCGTTTACAGCCCCGCCAATATGAGCTTCAACCTCAACACGGAGTCGTATACCGTCATCCAGGTCTGGGAAATGGCCCCCTTCCTCGGCGAAAAACTCCTGAGAGTTATGACATCTTCCTTCCAGCGCCCCAATCCAAAAGGATTTAAGATCGAAGCAAAAGCATCCGGACACTACGTCAACTCGATCCTCGCCAGCCAGGAAGCAAAAGGCAATGGCTACGACGAAGCACTCCTGACAGACGGCAACGGCTTCATCGCCGAAGGACCCGGAGCCAATATGTTCTTCGAAAAGAACGGCAAACTCTTTACCCCCGCAACCGGAAATATCCTCCCCGGCATCACCCGCGCCACCGTGCTCGAAATATGCCGCGGGAACGACATTCCTGTCGAAGAAGGACAGTTTACCGTGGACCAGCTCAAGACCGCCGACGCAGCCTTCTTCTGCGGCACCGCCGCCGAAGTGATCGGCTGGGCATCGATCGACCAATACCAGTTCCCAAAACCCTGGGCGTCTACCCTTGGGCGTAAGATTCAGTCAGCCTACAACAACTTAGTCATAGAAAAACAATATTTACCGGAAACGATCTAAAAAATGGAACTTAACAAATACAGCAAGACGCTCACTCAGGATACGACCCAACCCGCCGCACAGGCGATGTTATACGGCATTGGACTGACAGACGAAGACCTTAAAAAGGCCCAGGTAGGCATCGCCAGCATGGGTTACGACGGCAACACCTGTAACATGCACCTCAACGACCTCGCGCAGATCGTCAAAAAAGGAGTCTGGCAACAGGAACTCGTCGGCCTCACCTTCAACACCATCGGCGTCAGCGACGGCATGGCCAACGGCACCGACGGCATGCGCTACTCCCTCGTGAGCCGCGACGTCATCGCCGACTCCATCGAGGCCATCTGCGGCGCCCAGTACTATGACGGCATCGTCGCCCTTCCCGGCTGCGACAAGAATATGCCCGGCTGCCTCATCGCAATGGGCCGGCTCAACCGCCCCTCCATCATGGTCTACGGCGGCACCATCGCCCCCGGTCACTACAAGGGCCAGGACCTGAACATCGTTTCCTCCTTCGAAGCCCTCGGACAAAAAATAGCCGGCAAACTCGACGAAGCCGACTTCCAGGGCATCGTCCGCAACTCCTGCCCCGGCGCAGGCGCCTGCGGCGGCATGTATACCGCCAATACTATGGCGGCCGCCATCGAAGCCCTCGGTATGAGCCTCCCCTACTCCTCTTCCAACCCCGCTATCAGCAAAGAGAAAAAAGACGAATGTATCGCCGCGGGAGCCGCCATCCGCCTCCTGCTGGAAAAAGATATCAAACCGCGCGACATCATGACGCGGAAAGCCTTCGAGAACGCCATCACCACCATCATGGTCCTCGGCGGCAGCACCAACGCCGTCCTCCACCTCATCGCCATGGCCAAAAGCGTGGACGTGCCCCTCACCCAGGACGACTTTCAGACCATCAGCGACAAAATACCCGTCCTCGCCGACTTCAAACCCAGCGGTAAATACCTCATGCAGGACCTCCACGAACACGGCGGAATCCCCACCGTCATGAAGTATCTGCTCGAGAAAGGACTACTGCACGGCGATTGCCTCACGGTAACCGGCAAGACCCTCGCCGAAAACCTGAAGGACATCCCCACACTCGACTTCAAAAAACAGGATATTATCAAACCGCTCGAAACTCCGATCAAAGCGACCGGCCACCTCCAGATCCTCTACGGCAACCTCGCAGAAGGCGGCTCCGTAGCCAAGATCAGCGGCAAGGAAGGCGAACGCTTCGAAGGCACCGCCCGCGTCTTCGACGGCGAACACGAACTCATCAACGGCATCAACACCGGTAAGATCAAAGCCGGTGACGTAGTGGTCATCCGCTATGTAGGCCCCGTTGGAGCACCCGGCATGCCCGAAATGCTCAAGCCCACCGGAGCCCTCATCGGCGCCGGACTCGGCAAAAGCGTCGCCCTCATCACCGACGGTCGCTTCAGCGGCGGCACTCACGGCTTCGTCGTAGGACATATCACCCCCGAAGCCCACCAGGGCGGAACTATCGCCTTCGTCAAGGACGACGACATCATCGAACTCGACGCCACAAAGAATACGATCACACTGAAGGTCAGCCCGGAAGAACTCGCCAAAAGAAAAGCCGCCTGGAAACAGCCGGCCCTCAAGGCAACCCGCGGCCTCCTCTTTAAATACGCCAAACAAGTTAAAACCGCCGCCGAAGGCTGCGTAACCGACGAACAATAAAAAATACGTTATGAGCAATCAAGCAGCTACTCCCACACCCACGAAACCGAAATCCCCAACACCAACTACCCAGACGGTGCGGGAGTTGAGTGGCTCCGCAGCCGTACTCGAAGCCTTTCTCGAAGAGGGAGTGGATACCATCTTTGGCTATCCCGGCGGCGCCATCATGCCGATCTATGACGCCCTCTATGACTACAGCGAAAAGCTGAAGCATATCCTCGTCCGCCACGAACAGGGAGGCATCCACGCAGCCCAGGGCTACGCCCGCGCCTCCGGCAAGACCGGCGTCGTATTCGCCACCAGCGGACCCGGCGCTACCAACCTCGTCACCGGCCTCGCCGACGCCATGATCGACAGCACCCCGCTGGTCTGCGTCACCGGCCAGGTCTTCGCACACCTCCTCGGAACCGACGCCTTCCAGGAAACAGACGTGATCAATATCACCACGCCGGTCACCAAATGGAACTACCAGGTCACCGACGCCAACGAAATACCGGCAGCACTCGCCAAGGCCTTCTATATCGCCGGCAGCGGCCGCCCCGGACCCGTGCTCATCGACATCACAAAGAACGCCCAGGTCCAGAAATTCAACTACGAAGGCTATACCCCCTGCGAACACATCCGCAGCTACCGCCCCAAACCCATCGTCCGTAAAGAATACATCGCCGAAGCTGCGAAACTCATCAACGAAGCCAAAAAGCCCTTCATCCTCTTCGGCCAGGGCGTTATCCTCGGCAAAGCAGAACAAGAATTCAGGGCCTTCGTCGAAAAGAGCGGCATCCCGGCAGCCTGGACGATCCTGGGCCTAAGCGCACTGCCCAGCGACCACCCGCTCAACGTCGGCATGCTCGGCATGCACGGCAACTACGGCCCCAACCTGCTGACCAACGACTGCGACGTAATGATCGCCGTCGGCATGCGCTTCGACGACCGCGTCACCGGCCGCCTCGACAAATACGCCAAACAGGCCAAAGTCATCCACCTCGACATCGACCCGGCAGAGATCGACAAGAACGTCAAAGCAACCGTTCCCGTCTGGGGCGACTGCAAAGAGACCCTCCCCCTGCTGACAGAAGCAATACAGAAAAAAAGCCACCCCGAATGGCTCAAAAAATTTAAAGACGCCTACCAGCAGGAAGTAGAGACCGTCATCAAGGACGAACTCAACCCCACCACCGACGAAATGACGATGGGCGAGGTCCTGAAGACACTCAACGAACTCACCGGCGGCAACGCGATCATCGTCACCGACGTCGGCCAGCACCAGATGGTGGCCTGCCGCTACGCAGAGTTCAACCAGTCTAAGAGCAATATCACCTCCGGTGGCCTCGGCACCATGGGCTTCGGCCTGCCCGCCGCCATCGGCGCAAAATTCGGAGCCCCCGACAGGACAGTAGTGGCCATCATCGGCGACGGCGGTTTCCAGATGACCCTGCAGGAACTCGGAACGATCATGCAGTTCGGCGCCGCGGTGAAAATACTCATCCTGAACAACCGCTTCCTCGGAATGGTCCGCCAGTGGCAGCAGCTCTTCCACGACAAACGCTACAGCTTTGTCGATATCACCAGCCCGGACTTCGTGATGCTCGCGAAGGCTTACCATATCGAAGGACAAAGCATCAGTGATCGCAAAGACCTCAAAGCCGCTGTTAAAGCCATGCTCGACCACGACGGCTCCTACCTGCTGGAAGTATTCACAGGTAAAGAGAACAACGTGTTCCCCATGGTTCCCCAGGGATGCAGCGTCAGCGAGATCAGACTTAAATAACAATGTATGACGACAACCACCAACACCAATTGGAATGCCCGCCTGTACAACGACAAACACAGCTTTGTCTTCAAGTACGGCGAAGACGTGGTCCAACAGCTAGCGCCCCAGCAGGGCGAACGCATCCTGGACCTCGGCTGTGGCACTGGCTACCTGACCAACCTGATAGCACAGGCGGGTGCACGCGTCGTCGGCATCGACAAGTCGGCTTCGATGATCGAAAGAGCCCGCGCCGCCTACCCGGACCTCGACTTCCAGGTATGCACGGCAACGGACTTTCATTTCAATACCCCCTTCGACGCCATCTTCTCCAACGCCACCCTCCACTGGGTCCTGGACAAGGAAGCCGCCATCGACAATATCTATAAGAACCTCCGCTCCGGTGGACGGCTCATGCTCGAAATGGGCGGCAAAGGCAACGTGGAGGAAATAGTCGTAGCTACCCGCAAGGCGCTCACCCGCCACGGATACTATAGCAACGCCGCTACACAGGTCTGGTACTTCCCCTCCCTCAGCGAGTACAGCTCACTGCTGGAAAAAAGAGGATTCCGCGTCCGGTTCGCCGCGCACTTCGACCGGCCGACCGAACTGCAGGATACGGAGAACGGTATCAAGGACTTCGTCAAAATGTTCGGAAACGCCTTCTTCAGCGATATCCCCGAGTCGGAGATCGAACCCATCCTCGACGAGATCCAGGAAGCAGTCCGGCCCACCAACTACCGCAACCACATCTGGTACGGCAATTATAAACGTCTTCGCATCGAAGCAATTAAACTATAAATCATGAGCAAGCAGGAATATACCATCTCAGTCTATACAGAGAACCAGATCGGCCTCATCAACCGCATCGCCATCGTCTTCTCCCGCAGAAAGATCAACATCGAAAGCCTCAACACCTCCCCCTCGGAAGTGGAAGGCATCCACCGCTTCACCATCGTTATCAACGAAACCGAAGAGGTCGTACGCAAACTCTGCCGCCAGCTGGAAAAGCAGGTGGAAATCCTGAAAGCGTACTACAACACCAACGAAGAAATTATCTGGCAGGAACTCGCCCTTTATAAAGTTCCGACAGACGAGATAGCGGAAAAAGTAAAGGTCGAACGCCTCCTCCGCCAGTACGGTGCCCGCGCCGTAGTGATCCGTAAAGACTATACCGTCTTCGAGACCACCGGCCAGCGCGAAGAGATCGACCGCCTCACCGAAGCCCTCGAACCCTACGGCCTCATCGAATTCGTTCGCAGCGCCAGGGTGGCTATTATAAAGGACAGCCACGGGTTCCACGAAAAACTCAAAGAATTCGAACTCACCGAGCCCGGCGAAGAAGTCGTCGAGAACGAATTCCTCAGCCAGCAGGACAAAGTATTCAGCATGTAAACCATCGATAAGCCCCCGAAGGGGCTGAAAAAATAACTCTAACTAAAACACAATCAAACAACAAAAAAACATGGCAAAACTCAATTTCGGCGGTGTAGAAGAAAATGTAGTTACCCGCGAAGAATTCCCTCTCGCCAAAGCTCAAGAGGTTCTCAAGAACGAGACGGTGGCCGTCATCGGCTATGGCGTACAGGGCCCGGGCCAGGCGCTGAATCAGAAAGACAATGGCATCAATGTCATCGTCGGCCAGCGCAAGAACTCCAAGACCTGGGATAAGGCGGTAAAAGACGGCTTCGTTCCCGGCGAGACGCTGTTCGAGATCGAAGAAGCCCTCCAACGCGGAACCATCATCTGCTACCTGCTCAGCGACGCCGCCCAGATCGCCCTCTGGCCGACGGTAAAAAAGCACCTCACAGCCGGAAAAGCACTCTACTTCTCCCATGGCTTTGGCATCACCTTTAACGAACAGACAGGCATCGTTCCCCCCAAGGACGTAGACGTGTTCCTCGTAGCCCCCAAAGGCTCCGGCACCTCGCTCCGCCGCATGTTCCTCCAGGGCCGCGGCCTCAACAGCTCTTACGCTATCTTCCAGGACGCAACCGGTAAAGCAAAAGACCGCGTCGTCGCCCTCGGCATCGCAGTCGGCTCCGGCTACCTGTTCGAGACCGACTTCCGCAAAGAAGTATTCAGCGACCTCACCGGCGAACGCGGTACACTCATGGGCTGCATCCAGGGCATCTTCGCCGCACAGTACGAAGTACTGCGCAAAAAAGGCCACACCCCCTCCGAAGCATTCAACGAGACCGTCGAAGAATTGACCCAGTCCCTGATGCCCCTCGTTGCCGAGAACGGTATGGACTGGATGTACGCCAACTGCTCGACCACCGCTCAGCGCGGCGCACTCGACTGGTGGAAGAAATTCCGCGACGCTACCCTGCCCGTCTTCACCGAACTCTACGAAAGCGTAGCCACAGGTAAAGAATCGCAGCGCTCCATCGACTCCAACAGCCAGCCCGACTATCGCGAAAAGCTGGACGCTGAACTGAAAGAGCTCCGCGAAAGCGAACTCTGGCAGGCCGGCAAGACCGTCAGAAGTCTTCGTCCCGAAAATCAACCAGCCCAAAAAGCAAATGCAGTACACAACTAGTGATAATATGCTCTATCCCCCCAGCTCCGAATCTCATGTTCCCGGTCCCGGCCAAAAGCCGGGCCGGGAGAGCTGGGGTTTAGACTTCCAGGCCGCCGCAAGTCGGCTCAAAAATGTCGTGCGCCGTACTCCGCTGACCTACAATCACAATCTGTCGAGAAAATACGATTGTAAGGTCTACCTCAAACGCGAAGACCTTCAGGTCGTCCGCTCGTACAAACTCCGGGGCGCCTACAATATGATGGTGTCCCTGCCGGCCGAACAGCTGCAAAAAGGCGTCGTCTGCGCCAGCGCAGGCAACCACGCCCAGGGCTTCGCCTACTCCTGTCACAAACTCGGGGTCAAAGGCGTCGTCTTCATGCCCATCATCACCCCCCGCCAAAAGGTCAACCAGACCCGAATGTTCGGGGAGAACTACATCGAGATCATCCTCGTCGGCGATACCTTCGACGACTGCGCCGTCGCAGCCCGCCAGTACACCGATGAACGCAATATGACCTTCATCCCCCCGTTCGAAGACCTTCGCATCATCGAAGGCCAGAGCACGGTAGCCCTCGAAGTGCTCGAAGACCTTCAGGACATCGACTACTTCTTCGTACCTGTAGGCGGAGGCGGACTGGCCTCCGGAACAGGCGCATACTTCAAAACATTTTCGCCCGGCACAAAGATCATCGGCCTCGAGCCCGAAGGAGCCCCCTCCATGCTGGCCGCCTTCGACGCCGGCCACCCCGTCACCCTCGACAATATCGAACGCTTCGTCGACGGCGCCGCCGTCAAAAAAGTTGGCGAACTGACCTTCTCCATCTGCCGCGAGGTCCTCGACGACATGCACCTCGTGCCCGAAGGAAAGATCTGCTCCACCATCCTGCGCCTCTACAACGAGGACGCGATCGTAGTGGAACCCGCCGGCGCCCTCAGCATCGCCGCACTCGACGACTTCGCGGAAGAAATAAAAGGAAAGACCGTCGTTTGCGTCGTCAGCGGCAGCAACAACGACATCGACCGCATGCAGGAAATAAAAGAAAGATCCCTCCAGTACGAAGGACTCAAACACTATTTCCTCATCCGTTTCGCCCAGCGGCCCGGCGCCCTTAAGGAATTCGTCAACCACGTCCTGGGCCCCAGCGACGACATCACCCGTTTCGAATTCATACAGAAACACAACAAGGAGACAGGCCCCGCCCTCGTCGGCGTCGAGCTCACCTCCAAAGAAGACTATACAGCCCTTATCCGGAACCTGACCAGGTACAATATCACGTACACCGAACTCAATAAGGACGACACCCTGTTCGGCTACCTTGTCTAGTCCGCCGGCCTCCGGGCCATCCAACATCCGACACCCTACCCGGCAAACCACCGGCCCCCCAATATCCCAAACCCTCCGGCTAACCCCCGGACCCCCGATATCCCGAAGCCTACCCGGCTAACCCCCGGCCCCCGATATCCCGACCCACGGTCAACCACCGTACCAACCGATATCCCGAACCCTCCGGCTAACCCCCGGCCAACAGCCGTACCAACCAATATCCCCGGTCCACCGGCCACCCCGGCGGGCCGACCCAACCACCGGTTCACGAACCGGGGATATCCACAAAAAATTGCAACCCTGTGACTAAATTGACAAAAAAAATTTAAATAAAATCCGAGCAAAACCTGTTTTTTTCGTATTTTTATTTGCTTGATCATTGCAAATGCCATAAG
>Ga0310811_10007517_pt1 | contig 13978 bp, 7 predicted proteins | sample YCmetagenome_FD_207642 | JGI IMG/M metagenome (GOLD analysis project Ga0310811, IMG submission 207642) | Soil microbial communities from experimental microcosm in Duke University, North Carolina, United States - YC | ecosystem: Engineered > Artificial ecosystem > Soil microcosm > Unclassified ... | reverse complement strand
CAAATAAGAAATGGTGGGGTACATGGGTGGACGAATATAAGGCCAAATATTTGCTCCCGTTTTCTATTCAGTTATGAGCGCAGATCCGCCCTTACGGCAGCAGATCCGAGAGCAGGAAGACACCCTGAAGGACCGGGATGCCCCCGACAGACGCCGGAAACACATTGGCCGACTGGCTGCCGGGTTGCAACGGAAAATACAGACCGTTAATGCCAAATGACATTTGGTTTGCCGGCCAGTTTATCGTATTCCCGGCCAGCGGTCCACCGAGGATGCTGATCGAGAAACTATTGGCAGCGGGTACTTCCGTGACGGTAAGCAGGTTTAAATCTATGACGTAGCAGCCGATGGTGACGTTGTAATAGTTGGGGCTGCCCGCCGACGTATATGTAAAAGCAAAGGCGATTTCCGACACCGTTGCGGTTGCGGTGGCGGCTTTGACGGTGTGTTTGGCGGATGATTCGGCAAATGCGGGGACCAGCATAAGCAGTCCCAGCAGAACGTAGATGATTTTTTTCATAAAAGAAGCAATTTGGTAGATGAGGGAAATGAAGGAGCAAATATTTGGCGGCACTATTTTGCAAAAAATATTTGATATTATGGCAAAAAAGTGCCTAAAATCTTTGCTAAAACGTTTTTTAGTTCTACTTTTAGGCCGGAAAGGTTGCATTTTACCCACTTAACTATTGCTGCATATGAAGGAATTGATCCCACATTATTCATCTCCCTAGTCTTCTTTTTTCAACCCCTTTATCTATTGACCGGTGCGGCAGATTACCCGACCGGATAGGCATTTTCTTTTTTTAAATTTCTTATGAGAAAAAATAGTGCGCTACTGGCGATGCCATTTGCGGTACTCGCCCTGCTCCTGACCACGGAAGCTTGTAAAAAGAACGGCTACCTCAGCTCTACGCAGACGTCCAGCCTGGATTCGACCAAGGTTTTCACGGACAGTACCTATGCGATGGAGTTCCTCAACAATCTTTACGTCAACATCGGCTTTGCCACGGACCCCCTGCGCTTCAACGGGGGCGCCTTCGCGGCCGGGCTCGAGGCCGCCTGTGACGAAGCGGAAGGCCCCAACGCCTCCAGCTCCAACGGTTTTACGATGTTCGCGCTGGGTACGGTGACCCCCACGGTGGTGCCCATCGACGCCTGGGCGACGTCCTACGGGATGATCCGCGCGGCCAACCAGTACCTCCAGCATTTGAACATCATCCCCTTCAACAGCCAGTTGAAGGCAGAGACCAAGGCCGAGGCGCGCTTTATGCGGGCCTGGTACTATTTTATCCTGCTGGAGCACTACGGGGGTATACCCTTGATCGGCGATACGGTGTATGCGAACGCGTCCGAGCCCACCGCGGTCCGGAGCAGCTTCCGGGCGTGTGTCAACTATATTGCCTCCGAGTGCGACTCCGCGGCGCTGGTCCTGCCCCTCACCCAGTCGGGCTCGAACTACGGCCGGGCCAGCAAGGGCGCTTGTATGGCGCTCAAGTCGCGGTTGTACCTTTACGCCGCCAGCCCGCTGTTCCAGAACGGCGGTATCGGCCAGGGAACGGCGCTCGATTCGATCGTAGCCTATCCCGACGCCGACCCCAACCGCTGGGTCCTGGCCGCAAACGCCGCCCAGGCGGTGATTACCTCGGGCGCCTACAGCCTTTACGAAGATACCACCACCGATCCGACGCAATTGGGACTGGGGTTTGACGAGGTCTTCCTGCAGCGCTATAACACCGAATACATCCTGCCGCACATGATGGACCCCAACCGCTACCTGGAGCACATCTGGGATGCGCCTTCACGGGGTGGCTCGGGTGGTCCCCACCCCTACGAGGACCTCCTGGAGGCTTTCCCCATGAGCAACGGCCTGGCCATCACCGACCCGAATTCGGGCTACGATCCCAACAACCCTTACAAGAACCGGGACCCGCGCCTGAGCTACACCTTCATGCACGACAGTACGCTGCGTCCGACGGTGGGTTCCAACGCGCCGACGCCGCTGGCTATATACCTCAATGCCAACGTCACCCCTCCGGTAGCCTCCAGCCAGGATGCGGTCTACCAGGGCACGGCGACCGGCTATTATATCAATAAGATGATCGACCCGACGGTGATCCAGAACAACATCCCGGAAACCAACCGTTGTCTGCCGCTCATCCGCTACGCCGAGATACTCCTCAACTACGCCGAGGCGACCAACGAGTCACAAGGACCGGTGGCTACCGTCCACCAAGCCGTGGAAGCCGTGCGCTATCGCGCCGGATTGCGACCCTACCAGCTCGATCCCAACCTCACCCAGGACCAGATGCGCCGGGCCATCCAGAACGAACGCCGGCTCGAGCTGGCCTTCGAGGGGAACCGTTTCTTCGACGTCCGCCGTTGGATGATTGCGGACTCGACCGACAACCAGATGATGCACGGCATGGAGGTCGACCGGAGCACGGCGGGGACGGTTTATAAAGAATTCAACGTACGGCAGCATCACTTCTCCAAGGCGATGTACCTCTGGCCGATCCCCTTGTCGGAGATCGCCAAATTGCCGATGCTCCAACAAAACCCCCTTTACTAAAACGATAACTTGCCGATATGAACAAAATTCTCAAAGCCGCCATGCTCCTGTTGCTGGTGGCTGCCTGCAAGGTCGAGAGCAACCTCAAGGTGGCGTCGGAGCCGGCCAAGAAGATCACCGGTACCTGGCAGATCGTCGATGCCACCGAGAACGGTACGGACCTTCTGCACTATTTCGACTTCACGAAATTCCGGATCATTTTCACGGACAGCGCCTATATGATCGACAGCCTGCTCCCCTTCATGGTGGCGCACAACGGGAAGTGGAAGGTCGACGACCCGCAGTACCCGTTTTCCATCACGCTCACGCCCGCCGACAGCGCCAGCGGCGTCGAATCTTCGCTGAGCTTCCCCGTGGTGAACGGCCTGAGGAACATGATCCTTACGTTCAGCCCGGGCTGCACGGCCAATACGTATAAATACACCCTCCAACCGGTCACCCAATAAACCCGCTTCACCATGACACTCAAGATTAGCAGAAAACGCTGGAACCTTTTGTGGAAGATCGGCGGAACGGTGGCCATCCTGGTGATCGTCGCCTGTTCCGTCACGATCAACACCGTGACCCAGCCCGCGAGCGTCAACGCGGGCGACGTGCTGAACGTCACCCTTACGGGTACCATTTCCACCAACTCGAACCCGACGGCCAACCTGATGGTGGGCTTCCTGGTCCCCAAGGTGTGGAATGCCGCCGCCAACGCCAAGGTGACCTTCACCAGCAACATCTCCAACGGTCCGCAGGGCATGTCCTCCATACCTACGTCGCAACCCGCGCCCAATGGCAACGGCCTCAGCTGGCAAACGGACCTGATGAATACCCTCGGGCACGCGGGCAACCTCATCCCGGAGTACGAATGGGTCGCCTTTTATTCCGACCAGGCCTACCCGACCTCGGACAATACCGACTACACCGTCACCGTCAATATCCAGATACCCGTCGGACAGACGAACCTCTGGTTCAACATGGAATATTGCCTGGCGGAAAGCAACGATGGCCTCCACAGCACGGTGTTTAGCAACTGGCCGCCCACGTCGTACTATAGCGCCTATATCCCGTCGACCCCCATACGGGTATATGGACCGGGTACGCTGGTCGACTTCATCCATCCCCAGCTGTCGGTCGTAACGCCCTCCACCGCCCTCGACAACGACATCATCGCCCTACCATTCAATTCGACCCTGGTCAGCAACGGGCTTTCTAACGCCACCAGCGTTTACCTGTGCGCGACGGGCTACACCAATGCGGGGGACAGCATCCAGGTCTGCCAGCAGACCTCCAAGACCCAGCTGGTGTCGCAGGGCGCCGGCCAATGGCAGATCGACATCTGGCCCCGGGGCTTCTTCAACCTCCCCGCCGGGAAAACGCTCGACAGCCTGCACTACTTCTTCACCGACGCCGCCGGCGGCAACAAAGTAGGCTACGGTGGCGGTACCGACACCGCTTTTACATTCATCTTCAACTGCCAATGATATGCGCTCACCCAGACTCCCCATACTATTGCTTATCCTCCTGCTGTCTTGCAGGGCCGTCCTGGCTGGCGGCGGTAAACCCGCGGTGAGCGGCACCGTAACGGACAACTACGGTCATCCGCTGGCAGGCGTGCTCGTCACCGTCAAGGGTCAAAAGACGGCAACCGTTTCCGGAGAAGACGGCGTGTTCCACATCGACGCCGGGCCCGGATCGACCCTGACCTTCCAACACCCCCGGTTTGACTTCGCGCAGGTCCGGGTGCGGTCGACGGAGGTACACATCCGGCTCAACGAACGCTTCCTCATCACGCAACAAGCGCCGATCGGGGCCGCCCTGGCCGCGGATACCGTCGCGTTGCCGGCAACGGCGTCCGATAAAGTGAACGTCCTGTACGAACAGGCGTCAAAGGCCTCCTTCCTGGGGTCGATCTCGACCGTGGGATCCCACGAGATAGGGGAGACGCCCGCGTCTTCGATCCTGTATGCCTTACCGGGAAGACTGGCGGGGCTCGACGTGAACCAGACGGCCGGTTTTCCTTCGTTTAATTCGGCTTCGCTCACGCAAAACAACATCTTCCTTGGCACCTTCGTACCCAACAACGCCAGCGGTACGGGACCGACCGACAACTCGGAATTCTCCGTCACGCTCCGGGGACACGGACAAAGCGCCTCGCAAAACCCCATCGCCATCGTCGACGGCGTCCAGCGGGAATTGTATTCCATCGACCCGCGGACGATCGAATCGATTTCCATCCTGAAGGACCCGCTGTCCAACATCTTCCTGGGTCAGAACAGCTCCAGGGGCGCGCTGATCATCACGACCAAGGAGCCGATGTCCGGTCCCACGCACCTGGACATCACCGCAGAGTCGGGTGCGCAGACGTCCCTCGGTCTGCCCACCCCGTTGCCCGCTTACCAGTATGCCTATCTCCTCAACGAGGCGCTGTTGAACGATGGCAAACCGGTCGCCTATTCCCAGGCGGACTTCGCCGCCTACCGGAACCACACCGATCCCTACGGCCACCCCGACGTAAACTGGTACAACACCATCATCAAGAAGAATCCGCTCCTCAGCCGGATCAACATCAACGCGGCGGGTGGCTCGAACATCGCCAAATATGTTTTAAACCTCAGCTATATGGACCAGCAGGGGATGTTTGTCTCGTCCCCGTCCAACGACTTTAACACCAACGCGGAGATCCAACGCTACGCGGTCGATTCCAAGATCGATGTCAATGTCAACAAGAATTTCGAGGTCCAGCTGCAACTCTTTGGCCGTCTTCAGGACGCGACCCAGCCCGGGGGCAGCAACGGCGGTACCTCGCCGGCCTTTGGGAACGGAACATCCGGCATCCTGTCCGCGTTGCTCAGCACGCCCAACAACGCCTACCCGGTGTATAACCCCAACGGGTCATTTGGCGGCAACCAATTCTACACCGAGAACCTCCTGGCCATGGTCACGGCGTCGGGCTACGAGCAATCACACCTCCGCGACGTCCTCACGAACCTCAACCTGAAATACAAGCTGGACATGGTGACCAAGGGTCTTTGGGTGAATGCCAGCGGCAACGTGTCCGTGGAGTCCCAGACCCTGATCAACCGCAGCTACCAGACAAAGGTATACACGATGAAAGCCGCCCCCGGCAGTGATACGGCCTACAACGGGTTTGGCAGCTCGATCGCTCAGAACAACACGTTCGGACAGACCGCGTGGGCCCGCTACCGCTACTTCCGGTTGTCCGCCGGGTATGACCGGACCTTTGGCGCCAGTGGCGTCAGCGCGGAAATCATGGCCGACCAGAAACGCCAGCTCTTCAACTACGACCTGCCGTCGCAATTGACCAATTTCGCGGGCAAGGCATCCTACAACTACCAACAAAAATACTTTGTCGAAGGTGCCGCCAACTACAGCGGATACAGCCGCTACGCCCCCGGTCACCAATACGGCTTCTTTTATGCCGGCGGTCTCGGCTGGGACGTCACCAGGGAGCGCTTCTTCCAACAGCTCTTCCCCTGGGTCGACCACTTCAAGATGCGTGCGACCTACGGTCTCACGGGGAACGCCAACGTCGACAACTATGGCTACTATATCTGGCGCGAGCATTTCCAGAACGTCGCCGGGACCTATTCGATCGGAAGCTCGTACACCAGCGGCCAGGTCAATTCCTGGGCGGAAGACGGGACCAATGGCAGCCAGTTCCTCCCCAACTCCAACGCCACCTGGGAAAAGGCGGATAAATTCGATGGGGGCGTGGACGTGGCCTTCCTCCACAACACGCTGTTGTTTACCGGGGACTACTACCACGAACGCTACTACGACGTCATGCAGCAACGGGGCGACAACATCGCGATCGTCGGTATCCAATACCCGTATGAGAACATCGGCAAGGACCTTTACCAGGGGGCCGAGGTCTCGCTGACCTACCAGAACCACGCCGGCAACGTCAACTATTTTGTCACCGGTAACGCCTCCGTACAACAGTCAAAGGTCCTGTATATGCAGGAGCAATATGAACAAAACGCCTGGAACGTACGGACCGGTCGCCCGGTCGGCCAGCTCTTCGGGTACCAGGCCGACGGTCTCTACCAGAGCGGTGCGGCGGCAGCCGCCGGCCCCACGCTCCCGGGATATACCCCCAAAGCCGGGGACATCAAATACAAGGACCTCAACGGCGACGGGATCATCAGCCAGTTCGACATCGCCCCGATCGGCAAGGGTCGCCCGCTGATCTACTACGGGCTGACGCTTGGCTTTGAATATATGGGGTTCGAATGCAGCGCCCTGATCCAGGGGGTGACCAACCGCGAGGAGCTGGAAAACAACGCCTACATCTATGAGGGATTTCTCTCCCAGAACAACCAGTATTCCCAGGCCTATCAGCAGATACTCGGCCGCTGGATACCGGAGAACGCGGCCGTCGCGACGTCGCCGAGGCTGACGGCGGGTGGTAACAACTATAACTATAACCCCGGTTACCCCAGCTATGTTCCTTCGTCCTACCTGAACCACAACGGCGACTACTGGCGGTTGAAAACCCTCAGCATCGCCTACAACCTGCCCTACAGCCTGCTCCGGCGGGCCAAGATCGGCGGTATCAAGATATTCGGGAGCGCCCAGAACCTGTTCACGCACGAAGCCTTCAAGGGGATCGATCCCGAAGTGTCCTTACCAAGCTATCCCCTGCAACGCGTGTTGAACCTGGGGATCAACCTTAAATTCTAACGACGATGCGCAAATATTGTCTTATCCTCGGTTTGTGTATAGGCGTGATGTCTGCCTGCCAGAAGAACTATGAATCGGTGCCCCTGGGCCAGCAGGCGACCCTCGACGACGTCTTTAATACGCAGGATTCGTCCGGCCAGCAGGCGATCTTATACCTGTCCAACTGCTATCTCGAAGCGCTGCCTAGCGGACACAACCGTATCACCGGCGACTACCTCGACGCCGCGTCGGACGACGCCGTTTCCAGCTCCAATACGGTATCCGCCGTCCAGATGATCGCGACGGGTCAGTACACCGCGGCGTCCCCGAACGCCGACGACGACTGGGCCTATAACTACAACGTCATCCGGGACTGTAACGTATTTATCAAATACATATACCGGGTCCCCCTCATCTTGTTACTTCCGGACGGAAGAAAGGCCATCGGCGCGCTGCGTTCGGAGGCCCGGTTCCTGCGGGCCTTTACGTACTACCGGCTGCTCCAGCGATACGGGGGCGTCCCCCTGGTGGGCGACACCCTGTTCAGCATCACCGACAACGTTCAGTTGCCCAGGAACTCCTTTTCGGATTGCGTCAACTATATCGTCTCGGAGTGCAACAACATCAAGGACAGTCTCCGGACCGCCATGGGCGTGGACGCGGGCAACTATGGACGCATCACCAGGGAAGCGGCGATGGCGCTTAAGACGCAAACATTGCTGCTCGCGGCAAGCCCCCTGTACAACGGCGGTAACATCGACGGCTCCGACCCGCTCACCGGTTACCCCAGTTTCGACGCCACCCGGTGGCAGGCGGCCGCCCAGGCTGCCCAGGACATCATGAACCTCGGAGTGTTCAAGCTCACCCCGTCGTTTTATGACGCCTTTACCACGCAGGCGATACCCGTCGGCAGCAACCCCGAGGTCATCTTGTGGGTGCAAAGCGGGGCGAGCGAAAGCATCGAAACCAAAAACTCTCCGGTCGGATACGGTTCCGCGGGTGGCGGCGGTCAAACCAGCCCGAGCCAGGCGCTCGTGGACGCCTTCCCCATGTCCAACGGCCTGGCGATCACCAACCCCGCTTCGGGCTATAATCCCCTGAACCCCTATGACAACCGCGATCCCCGGTTGGCGGCGACGATATTCTACAACGGCCACCTCTGGCTGAACCGGGCCGTGCAGACGTATGACGGCGGTCTCGACAAACCCGGCGGCACGTCCGCCGAAACCAAGACGGGTTACTACATGCGTAAATTCATGGGGCCCTTCGAAAGTGTCAGCAGCAGCCCTCCCGTCTATTCCAATACCATCCACGACTTCCCGTATTGCCGGTACGCCGAGATCCTGCTGGACTACGCCGAAGCGACAAACGAGGCGTCCGGTCCGACCATCGCGGTCTACGGCGTCCTGGATTCGCTGCGCAAACGCGCCGGTATAGACCCCGGCACCGACGGGATGTATGGTCTGGCGGCGGGTATGGACCAGGCGGACATGCGGGTCGCCATCCAGAATGAAAGACGTATCGAGCTCGCCTTCGAGGAGCACCGGTACTGGGACATTCGCCGGTGGAAGATCGCCGCCCAGGCGTATAACAGCTCCCCGGTACAAGGGGTAGATATCCAGCAATTCGGCACCGGTCTGACCTATAACCGTATCAACGTCCTGACGACCGCGTTTAAGGACCCCCAGATGTATTTCTATCCCATCCCCTATGGCGAAGTGGTCAAGAATCCTCAAATGAAACAAAACCCCAACTGGTAATGAGAAAGCTGCTGCTATATGTTTGTATCCTGGCGCTCGTCTTAGACGTCCAGGCCGTCCTGGCCCAGGGCCGGGTCATCACCGGGACCGTCCGGGACCAGTACGGCCCGTTGTCGGGCGCCACGGTCACCGAGGCCGGCACCAAAAACTCCGTCCCCACCAACAACAAGGGGGAGTTCCGGATCGTCCTGAAGGGCGCCGCGGGGAAGCTGGTCATCAGCTACGTCAACTATGTGAAGCAGGAGGTGGCCATAAAAAGGGGTTCCGACAACATAGACGTAAAGCTGGAACAAAATACCTCCAGCATGGACGAGGTCACCGTCACGGGTTTTGGCCAGGCCAAGCCCCGCACGACCATGACCGGCGCCGTGAGCTCGATCAACGCCAAGGAAATCGAGGATATACCCACGTCCAGCGTGCAGAACGCCCTGGCGGGCCGTCTGCCCGGTTTCGTGGCCGTGCAGCGTTCGGGTCAGCCCGGTCACGACGCGTCCGACTTTTTTATCCGCGGGGTCAATTCCCTCAACTCCTCGGGCAGCACGCCGCTCATCCTGGTCGACGACATCGAATATGACTACGACCAGCTCTCGCAGATCAACGTCAACGAAATCGAAAGCATCACCATCCTGAAGGATGCCTCCTCTACCGCGATCTACGGGATCAAGGGTGCCAACGGGGTGCTCCTGGTCACGACCAAGCGCGGCGTCGCGGGCCGGCCGAAATTTACCCTCCGCGGTGAAACCGGCTTCCAGCAACCCGTACTTACCCCGAAATTCCTGGACTCCTATAACTCCGCCCTCCTGGTCAGACAGGCCTACGCCAACGACGGGCTGACGAACCTCCCGCCCATGGTCTCGGACGCCGACATCGCCCATTATAAGAGCGGCGACGATCCATACGGCCACCCGGACATCAACTGGTACAAAGCCATCAACCGCCACACGGTCGAACAGGTCAATGCGAACCTGGACGTATCCGGTGGCACGCACAACGTAAAGTACTTTATCACCGGCGGCGTCTTCAGCCAGAACGGCAACGTACGTAATTTCGGCACGTCCCAGGGCGGCGTCAACTCCCAGGGCGTCAACAACAACTATTTTTACAACCGGTACAACGTCCGGAGCAACCTCGACATCCAGGCCACCAAAAACCTGTCGCTCCGGATGGACGTATCGACCCGGTATATGGACATCAACCAGCCGTCCAACCAGAACGTCACCGCGGATATTTTCAACTATAACGACTTCCATCCCTTTTCCGCGCCCTTTATCAACCCCAACGGGAGCTTTGCGTATGCCTTCGACACACAGGGTCAGCTGCCCACGCTAAACGCCCTCCTCGCCTCCGGCGGCTACACCCGCGACCGGCGCACGGACTTCAACGCGCTGCTGGGATTCGACGAGAAGCTGAACGACATCACCGAGGGCCTCGCGCTTACCGGCCGGCTCGCCTATTCCAGCCAGCAGGAAAGCGTCCTTACCCTCAACCACGCCTTCGCCAACCCGCCGAGCTACCACTACAACCCCACCGACGGGTCCTACCTCCTGAATACCGGCCCTAACGGCGGCGGTTACGTGGAAGGCGTATGGTCCAGCTCCGGTTACCCCGACCTCGACATCCAAAACGTCGATGCCCAGGTCTATTTCAGCTATGACCGGACCTTCGCCAGGGCCCACCACTTCAATTCCCTGTTGCTGTGGCACGAGCAAACCACGCGGAACGACGACAACCCCCTGCTGGCGCAGGTCGCGGCGGTGCCTTCGAAATTCCGCGGCTATTCGCTGAAGATCGGCTACGACTATAAGCAGAAATACCTGGTCGACCTCAACGCCGCCCTCAATGGCTCCGACCGCTTCCACGCCCAAAAACGCAACGGGTTCTTCCCGGCCGTGGGTCTGGGTTGGAATATCGCCAAGGAAAAGTTCTTTGGCGACGTGCTTCCGAAGGTCAACCTGTTCAAGCTCCGCGCTACCTACGGCGTTGTCGGGTCCGACGTCGCTCCCGGTAACCAGTACCTGTATCAACAGGTGTATAACAACGGCTCCAACTACAGCTTTGGACAACAGCCCCAGGGCCAGGCCACCGTGTACGAAGGGCCGTTAGGGAACAACAACGTCACCTGGTCGAAGTCCCGGAAGACCGACTTCGGCCTGGATATGAACCTCTTTGGCGATAAGCTCAGCTCGACCACCGACTACTTCCACGAGTACGTGTTCGACCAGCTGGTCACGCCGGGGAACGTGCCGCTGATCCTGGGGATCGGGCTCTCGCCGACCAACGTCGGGATCACGACCAACCAGGGCTGGGAAGAAACCCTGACCTGGTCCGCCACCGCCGGTAAGGTCTTTTACAGCATCGGTATCGTCTATACGCACAACCGCAACAAGGTCATCTACGAGGCCGAAGCCTCGCCCCGCTACCCCTGGCTGGCCGTAACCGGGCACCAGATCAACCAGCCCTTTGGCTATATCTTCCAGGGCTATTATACCCAGGACGACATCACCAGCGGTAAGGTGGCCAAGCCCAATACCGCCGCGCCCCCGGTTGCCGGGGACATCAAGTACAAAGACCTCAACGGCGACGGCGTCATCGACCAGAACGACGAGCAGGCGATCGGGCGCCCGAATATACCCAACACGACGGTCGGTCTGCCCATCAAATTGGGGTATAAAGGCTTTGACCTGAGCATCCTGTTCCAGGGCGCCTTCCAGTACAGCCTGTCGGCGATCGGTACGGGCATCGAGCCCTTCCAGAGCCAGTGGCAGCCCATACACCAGGACGCCTGGACGCCGACCAACACCAACCCGAAATTCCCGCGGCTGACGACCGACCCCACGACCATCAACAGCCCGACCAACTATATGTCGGACTTCTGGCTGGTCAACGCGCACTATATCCGGTTGAAAACGGTGGATTTATCCTATCAGCTCTCCAAAAAGAGCCTGCCGTTCCATCTGGCCAGCGCGCGTATCTACCTCAGCGCCTACAACCTGATCACCTGGACGAACGTCTGGAAAAAATACCAAACCGACCCGGAAGCGCAGTCCAACACCGTAGGGGATGCCTACATGAACAACAGGGTGTTGAATGTGGGCATACAGGTAGGGTTATAAGAAAACTATGAATTGGAAAAGGATTTGTATGATCGGAGGCTTAGTGGTAACCACGCGTGGGTCCGCGCAAACAAAGGAACCAGCTGACTATGTAAACCCCTTTATCGGCGCCAGCACCAACATCGACAAGGCGGGCGCGATCCACGGTCTGGGAAAGACCTTCCCGGGCGCGGAAACGCCGTTTGGGATGGTCCAGGTCAGCCCCAACACCATCACCGGCGGAGACAACGGCTCGGGGTACAGCTATGAGCACACCTCGATCGAAGGCTTTGCCTTCACCCAGCTGAGCGGGGTGGGGTGGTACGGGGACCTCGGGAACTTCCTGGTGATGCCCACGACGGGGCCTCTGCGCACTTGCGCGGGGCGTCTGACGGGGCCGGGCGCGCCCGAATACCAGCCGGGGTTGCAACCGGAAGGGTATCGCTCGGGGTACGACAAGACATCCGAATCCGCCAGCGCGGGATATTACGCCGTGCTTCTTACGAAATATAATGTACGTGCCGAGGCAACCGCCGCTCCCCACAGCGGCATGCTGCGGTTTACCTTTGAGTCCGGCGGCCCCTCCCGCATCCAGGTCGACCTGGCGCGCAGGGTAGGGGGGACCTCGACCCTTCAGTACGTCCGCGTCGTGGACGACCATGCGATCGAAGGCTGGATGCGCTGCACCCCGGAAGGCGGCGGCTGGGGTAACGGGGACGGACACGCGAGCTACACCGTGTACTTCCACGCCGAGTTCTCCAAACCTTTGAAGGACTTCGGTGTCTGGTCCGCGGACATACCCGACGGGTGGAGCCGCAAACGCGAGGACGTCCAAAGCAACCGCTATCAGCAGCGCGTCGCCGCCGCCGCCATCCTCAAGGGAGTCCATGAGCAACAGGGCCGTCACCTCGGCTTTTTTACGGAGTTTGCCACCACGCCCGGCGAACAGGTCCTGATGAAAACGGGCATCTCTTTCGTGAGCATGGACAACGCCCGTCTGAATCTTTCCTCGGAGATCGCGGACTGGGACTTCGACCGCGTGCGATCGGCCGCCCGCGACCTGTGGAACGCCGCCCTGGGCAAGATAGCCGTCACCGGCGGATCGGAAGAGGACCGCGCCATCTTTTATACCGCCCTCTACCACACCCTCATCGACCCGCGGAACATTTCCGACGTCGATGGCTCGTACCCGGGGGGGGATGGACAGGTACACAAGTCGGCCGACTTCACCAAGCATACCGTCTTTAGCGGCTGGGACGTCTTCCGAAGCCAGATGCCCCTCCAGATGCTCATCAACCCGAAGGTCGTGGACGACCTGCTGAGCTCCTTGATAGAGCTTGCCGAGCACAGCGGGAAACAATACTTCGAGCGCTGGGAGCTCCTCAACGCCTACACGGGTTGCATGATCGGCAATCCCGCGGTCGTGGTGCTCAACGACGCCTACGCCAAAGGCATCCGGCATTACGACATCGACAAGGCTTACCGCTACGCCGTCAATACCTGCGAACGCTTCGGTAACGGCAGCCGCGGCTGGACGTATATCTGCGACCCGGACGACCATAGCGGCACGTCCTACGGGTCATCGCCGTTTTCTATTTCCAATACGCTGGAAAACGCGTACTCAGAATGGTGTCTCTCGCGCCTGGCCACTACGCTGGGGCGCGGCGCCGACGCCGCCAAATACGCCGCGCGCTCCCAAAGCTACCGCAACGTATGGGACGACTCGGTCCATTGGTTCCGCCCGCGGAACGCCGACGGCTCCTGGGAGGCCTGGCCGTCCGAGGGCCGGTTGAAGCAGTTCTACGGCACCGTCGAGAGCAACCCGCTCCAGCAGGGCTGGTTCGTTCCCCACGACGTACCGGGCATGGTCCAGCTGATGGGCGGCC
>Ga0310811_10007516_pt1 | contig 13978 bp, 10 predicted proteins | sample YCmetagenome_FD_207642 | JGI IMG/M metagenome (GOLD analysis project Ga0310811, IMG submission 207642) | Soil microbial communities from experimental microcosm in Duke University, North Carolina, United States - YC | ecosystem: Engineered > Artificial ecosystem > Soil microcosm > Unclassified ... | reverse complement strand
GGACCCCCCGCTCCTCAACGCGGCGGGCGTGCACGAGCCGTGGGCGCTGCGCACGATCGTCGAAGTGGTGACCGACGAGGGCCTCACCGGCCTGGGCGAGACCTACGGCGACCTCGACCACCTCGGAAAGGTGCGGACGGCCGCGCGGTCGCTGATCGGGCTCGACGCCTACCACCGCAACGCCGTGTACTCGGCCGTGGCCGCCTCCGTCGGCGCCGAGGTCGTCACCGACAAGCACGGGCTGACGGGGGCCTCCACGCGGGAGAAGACCGTCGACCGGGTGTTCTCCCCGTTCGAGGTGGCGTGCCTCGACATCCAGGGCAAGGCCGCCGGGCGGCCCGTCGCCGACCTGCTGGGCGGCAAGGTCAGGGATGCCGTGCCGTACAGCGCCTATCTCTTCTACAAGTGGGCCGGGCATCCGGACGGGCCCGACGACGTGTTCGGGGCGGCGCTCGACTCCGCCGGCCTCGTCGAGCAGGCCCGCCTGCTGGTCGACCGGTACGGCTTCCGCTCGATCAAGGTGAAGGGCGGGGTTCTCCCTCCCGCTGAGGAGATCGAGGCCGTCCTGGCCCTGCGGGAGGCCTTCCCCGGTCACCCGCTGCGTCTCGATCCCAACGCGGCCTGGAGCGTGGACACCTCGATCAAGGTGGGCCGCGCGCTCGACGGCGTCCTGGAATACCTGGAGGACCCCGCCGACGGCATCGCGGCGATGGCGGCCGTCGCGCCGCACGTCCCCATGCGCCTGGCGACGAACATGTGCGTGGTCACACCGGACCACCTCCCCCCGGCGATCCGTCAGGGGGCGATCGGCGTGCTGCTCATCGACCACCACTACTGGGGCGGGCTCGTGAAGTCCTCCCACATCGCGACGTTGTGCGCGACCTTCGGCATCGAGCTGTCGATGCACTCCAACTCGCACCTGGGCATCAGCCTGGCCGCGATGACCCACCTGGCGGCGGCCACGCCCGCCGTCACGCACGCCTGCGACACCCACACGCCGTGGCAGGACGGTCAGGACGTGGTCGCGCCCGGCGCGCTGCGCTTCGTGGACGGGGCCGTCCCCGTGCCGGACGGTCCGGGGCTCGGCGTCGAACTCGACCGTGACGCTCTCGCGGTCATGAACGAGCAGTATGAGAAGTGCGGGATACGCTCTCGCGACGACACGTCGTACATGAAGCGCTTCCACCCGTCCTTCTCCCGCCGGAGGCCACGCTGGTGAACGTCATCTACGCCTATCCCTGGGACCTCGTCGGAGACGACGCCGCCGCCGGACGCCTGAAGGCGCTCGGCGCCGACGCCGTGGCGCTGGCCGCCTCGTACCACACGACCCGGGCGGCCACCCCCCTGCATCCGGCCCATCGGCTGGTCGACGCCCTGCACTCCGCGTGCTACGTCCCGGTCCGGGAGGAGGCGTGGAAGAACAGCCGTCTGGTGCCCGGCACGCCGTCGTGGATGGCGTCCGGCGACCCGTTCGGGGAGGCGCGTGACGCCCTGCGCGCCGAGGGCCTGGCCGTACACGCCTGGACGGTGCTCACGCACAACTCGCTGCTGGGCACCGCCAACCCCGACCTCGTCGTCAGGAACGCCTTCGGGGAGTCCTACCGATACGCGCTCTGCCCGGCGTCCGGCGACGTGCGCGAGTACTGCCGGACGCTGGTGCACGAGGTGGTCGAGCTCGGCGCGCCCGACGCGCTGGTCCTCGAGGCCTGCGGCGCACTGGGGTTCCGCCACGGCGGCCACCACGAGAAGACCGACGGGACCGACTGGTCCCCCGCCCAGCTCGCGCTGCTGTCCCTGTGTTTCTGCGCGGCGTGCGTCTCCCGGTACGAGTCGGCGGGTCTCGACGTCGCCGTGCTGCGTTCGAAGATCAGGGCGGCCGTCGACCGCGACCCCCGGTCCGTGTCGTCGGTGGAGGAGGCGCTCGGCGACCTGGCGGAAGCCGTACGGGATCTCCGGACGGGGCTCGCGGGCGAGTTGCGGGACCTGCTCCTCGCCGAGGCCCGGTCGGTACGGCCCGGCATGCCCGTCGCCCTGCACGCGAGCGCCGACCCATGGGCGACTGGACCCTTCGCGACCGTGCCCCCCGGGGTGGACGCCGACGTGCTCGTAGGCAACTGCTGGAACGCCCTCGAGGTCGACGAGGCCGGCCTGCGGGCGCTCGGGCGGCTCGGCCCGCGCATCGGCGCCTACCTGCTGGCCCTTCCCCCGCGGCCCGCGGACCCGGCGGCCCTGTCGTGGCTGGCCGACGCCTACACCGCGGCGGGAGCCGAGGAGATCCACTGGTACCACGGCGGCCTCGCCTCGGCCGCCCGCCTGGAAGCGATCTCCGCGACCATCGCCCGGTGAGCGACAATCACTGTCATGCGGTTCGGCATTCTCGGCCAGACAGAGGCCTGGCTCGACCACGAGCGCCCGATCTCCATCGGAGGCCCGGGCCTTCGTGCGCTTCTCGGACTGCTGCTCCTCGGCGGGGGCCGGGTGGTCACCAGCGAGCGTCTGATCGACGGCCTCTACGGCGCCGAGCCTCCGGCGAGCGCGACCAACGCCCTGCAGGCCCAGGTCTCCCGGTTACGTCAGCAGATCGGCGACCTCGTGGTGCGCCATCCCGCCGGCTATCGCCTCGCAGTGGAGCCCGACGACGTGGACGCGTTGCGGTTCGAGCGGCTGGCGGCCGAAGGCCGGCGCGCCCTGGCATCCGGCGATCATCACGCGGCCGCAGCGCTCCTGCGTGAGGCGCTCGGCCTGTGGCGCGGCCCAGCCCTCGCCGACATCCCCGACGCGCCGTTCGCCGCCACGGAGACCGCACGGCTGGAAGAGCTGCGCCTGGACACGGCCGAGGACCTCGCGGAGGCGGCGCTCGCCCTCGGTGAGCACCGCGATCTCCTGCCCGAGTTGCACCGGCGCGTGACGGCCCATCCACTGCGCGAGCGGTCACGCGGCCAGCTCATGCGTGCCCTGTACGCGAGCGGACGCCAGGCCGAGGCGCTCGCGGCCTTCGAGGACGCGCGGCGGCGGCTCGCCGACGAACTGGGCACCGATCCGTCCGCGGAGCTGGCCTCGATCCACCTGGCCGTGCTCCGCTCCGACCCCTCCCTCTCCCCCGCCTCTGCGGCCCGGCGGTCGATACCGGCCCAGCTCACGACGATGGTCGGGCGGGCGGACGAGCTGCGGCTCATCGACGCCCTGCTCAGCGAGGCACGGCTGGTCACCCTCACGGGACCCGGCGGCACCGGCAAGACCCGTCTCGCCACCGAGGCCGCGGGACGCCGGTCCGGCGGCGTCTGCTTCGTCGAGTTGGCGCCGCTCAGCGACGGGACCGACGTGCCCCAGACCGTGCTCGCCGCGCTCGGCCTCCAGGAGACCGGCCTGCTGGCAGGCCCTGCCCCCGGGCGGCAGGCGGCGCCCCCGGATCCGCTCGCCAGGCTCGTCGCGGCCCTCACCGACCGGCCGCCACTGCTCGTGCTGGACAACTGCGAGCACGTCGTCGAGGAGACCGCCCGGCTCGCCGACCGGCTGCTGGCCGCCTGCCCCGCGCTCCGCATCCTCGCCACCAGCCGAGAGGCGCTCGGCATCACCGGCGAACGGCTCTACCCGGTTCCGCCGCTGGCCCTTCCGCCGTCGGGCAGCGGCGCCGACGAAGCGCTCGCCTATCCGGCGGTCGAGCTGTTCGCCGAGCGCGCCCGCGCCGTGTGGCCCGGCTTCGAGCTCGACGCCTCGATCACCGAGGACGTCCTGCGCGTGTGCCGCGCGCTCGACGGGCTGCCGCTCGCCATCGAACTGGCCGCCGCCCGGCTGCGCTCGATGAGTGCCACCGAGATCGCGAACCGGCTCGGAGTCGCCGTGCGGGGCGACCTGGAGACGGTCGCAGGAGTCGCGGACGACGCTCCCGCCGACCGCTTCGCCCTGTTGTCACGCGGGAGCCGTACGGCGCAGCCGCGGCATCGGACGCTGCGCGCGGTGGTCGAGTGGAGCTGGGACCTGCTCGACGACACCGAGCGTGCGCTCGCGAGACGACTGACGGTCTTCGCGGGCGGAGCGACGCTGGAGGGGGCCGAGCAGGTGTGCGGGCTTCCGGACACCGACGGCGTGCTCGCCTCCCTGGTGGACAAGTCCCTGGTCGAGGCGGTGGGCGACCGCTACCGGATGCTCGAGACGATCAGGGCCTTCTGCGCGGAACGGCTCGCGGAGGCGGGCGAGGAGGCACGCCTGCACGACGCCCACTCCGCGTATTTCCTCCGGTTCGCGGAGACCGCGGACGCCCATCTGCGCCGGTCGGAGCAGTTGGAGTGGCTGCGCCGGCTGGACGACGAGCACGACAACCTGCACGCGGCCGTGCGCAGGGCGACCCGCTCGGGTGACGCCGTCCGCGCGCTGCGCCTGCTATCCGCCTCGACCGGCTACTGGCTCCTGCGCGGTCTGCGGAGCGAGGCCGCCGGCCTGGCGAGGGACCTTCTGTCGCGGATCGGCCCGGAGGTGCCGGCCGGTCTCGACGAGGAGTACGCGCTGTCCGCGTTCTTCGCCGTGTGGGGCGGCGGTCACGTCGCCGAACTCGGCGGCTACATGGAGACCGCTCTCGGGCTGGTGGACCATGTGGAGACGATTCCCCGCCAGCCGTACGTCTTCCTGGTCCGCGCGACCGTGGGCGGCCCGCCGGAACGGGGCACCGAGATCCAGGTCCCGCCCGGCCTGCTCGGGGTGGATCCGTGGGTGAGCGCGCTCATCAACTTCGGCGGCGCGTTCCTCCTGGCCTTCAACGGGCGACTTCAGGAGGCCGAGCGCCAGGTCATCGCGTCGGTCGCCGCGGTCAGGGCCATCGGCGACCGCTGGTTGCTGGTGACCATGCTCTCCGCCCACGCCGATCTGGCCACGCTGCGAGGCGACTACGGCGAGGTCGAGGCGCTCTGCAACGAGGCACTGGAACTGGCCGAACAGTTGGGCGCCGTGCTGGACGTGGCCGAGATCCTGTGCCGCCGGGCCGCGGGACGGGCCCGGATGGGCGATGAGGCCGGAGCCCGTGCCGACTACGAGCGCGCCGTGGGCCTGGCCCGGCGGGCCGGCGGGCCGGAGATCCTCGCCACCGCACACCTGGGACTCGGCGAGATGGTGCGCCTGCGAGGGGACCTCGGCGAGGCCCGCTCGCTGTTCGAGAAGGCACTGGCGGAGTGCACCGCGGACTCCTACAGCGCCGAGGAGGCACGCACCCGCCTGTTCCTGGCGCTCGGCTGGATCGCCCAGATGGAGGGCGACGAGGCGAACGCCCTGGCCTGGCACCGCCGGGCGCTGACCACGGTGGTCAGCGACCGGGACCTCTCCCTGGCCGCCCGGATCGCGGAAGGTCTCGCCGGAGTCGCCCTTCTCTCCCACGACGGCGAACGGGCGGCCCTGCTGCTCGGCGTCGGGTCGGCGCTTCGGGGCTCGGCGTCCGTAGGCGACCCCGACGCCGCCCGGGTCGCCGACCGCTGCCGCGCGCTCCTCGGCGACGCCGCCTACGACGACGTGTACGAGCGCGGCAAACTGCTGACGAGTGAACGGATGACCGCAGTCCCCGACGCCTCGGCGCCCGCGCTGACCGTCCTGGAAGGGCACCTGTCAGCGTTCGGTGGGTGACTCGTCAGCGCTCCCGTCCACGCTGACGGCATGAACGACACCCGTAAATGGGGCACGCTCGTGATCGCCTGCCTCGCCATGTTGCTGCTGTCCATCGACCTGACCGTGTTGCACCTCGCCGTCCCCAAGCTGGTGGTGAGCCTGAACCCGTCGGCGACCCAGTTGCTCTGGATCGCCGACATCTACGGCTTCGCGCTGGCCGGACTGCTGGTGACCATGGGCAACGTGGGCGACCGGATCGGCAGGAAACGACTGCTGCTCATCGGCACGGTCGCCTTCGGGGTGGCCTCCGCCGTGACGGCCTACGCCCCCGGCCCCGGCCTGCTCATCGCGGCCCGGGCCCTGCTCGGCGTCGCCGGGGCGACCATCATGCCGTCGACGTTGTCGCTCATCCGCAACGTCTTCACCGACCCGCGGCAGCGGACCACCGCCGTCGGCATCTGGAGCAGCGTCTCGGCCATCGGCTTCGCCCTCGGGCCGATCATCGGCGGGGCGCTGCTCGACCACTTCTGGTGGGGCTCGGTCTTCCTCATCAACCTGCCGGTCGTCGCGCTCATCCTCATCGCGGGTGCGGTCGTGTTGCCCGAGTCGCGCAACCCCAACCCCGGCCGGATCGACCTGGTCAGCGTCCCGCTCTCGGTGATCGGCGTCCTCGGGCTGGTCTACGCCCTGAAGGAGGCCGCCTACCACGGTGTCGCGGAGGTCTCCGTCGTCGTCTCCGGCGCCGTCGGCCTCGCGGCGCTGGTGGTCTTCGTCCGGCGGCAGACGAAACTGGCCGAGCCCCTCATCGACGTGCGCCTCTTCCGCCGGCGGTCGTTCTCCGCGTCGGTGGGCGCGGAACTGGTCGCCATGTTCGCCATGCTGGCGATGTCGCTCGTCTTCGCCCAATACTTCCAGCTGGTCGCGGGCTGGACACCTCTCATCGCGGGACTCGCGGGGATGCCGGGCGGGCTGGCCGGCGGCGCCGGCGGGGCCCTGGCCGGGCCGCTCGTCCAGAAGATCGGACGGGGACCGGTCGTCGCCCTCGGCCTGGTCATGGTCGCCATCGGATTCGCGATGTTCAGCCGGATCGGGATCGAGGTGAGCTATCCCTACATCCTCGTCGCCATGATCATCCAGGGTATGGGCATCGGATTCACCTTCGCCGTCACCAACGACACGCTTCTCGCGACGGCGCCGAAGGAGCGGGCCGGAGCGGCGGGGGCGATCTCCGAGACCGCCCACGAGATCGGAGGCGCGCTGGGGATCGCCGTGCTCGGGAGCGTGCTCAACTCCGCCTACCGCAACGGGCTCGTCCTCCCGCCCGGGGTGCCCGCCGCGGCTGACGGACAGATCCGCGACACACTCGGAGGCGCGATCGAGGCCGCCTCCACGCTGCCCCGCGACCTGGCCGCCGCCGTCACGAACGCGGCCAGGCAGGCGTTCGTGGACGGCATCCAGGTCACCGTGCTGACGGCCGCGGCGATCCTCGTCTGCCTCGCGGGCGCAACCCTGTTCGCGCTGCGCGGGGTCCCCAAGGTGATCCCCGAGCACGAGGAGCCGGCCGACCGGCCCGTCGCCGTCAGCTGACGAGCGACAACCACGGGGCGTGCGCGCCGCCGAAGGGGCCGCAAGCACGGCCCACGGCGTCCATCAGCCAGGCGGCCGACCGCTCCGCCTGGCTGATGACGTCGTCCGGATACGCGTACCGGACCTGATGCTCGGCGAACTCGTCCTCGTCGTCCAGGTGAAGACGGCCGTCTCTGAACCGGATGACGTCGAGGTCGAGGTCGACCATGGCCACCTCGTCACCGTGCCACCGCGGCACGGTGGTGACATCGCAGTAGATCTCCATCGCGTGCGGGGCCGCGTAGAACATCGCGGTCCACCAGGCGTCGCGGGGGAACAGGCCCACATACGCCTGCACCCACGTCGTCGGCGGACCGTACCCCTTGCGGGCCACGGTCCCCGCGGGACAGCCGACCCACACCCCGTGCTCGTCCTCGCCGAGCAGCCGCCCTGCATGGTTCCAGTGCAGGCCGCCGCCGTACTTGCGGTAGACCACCCTCACCTCGGCGGCGCCCACCCCGCCCGCGCTCACCTCGTCCGCGCCCACCTCAGACATGGGCGGCACGCTACGTCAGGGCGCGCGCCGGGCGCAACGGTGATCGCCGTGCGGGGGCCACACCGGAGTGCGGCCCCTGCGGAACTAGACCTCGACGATCACTGGAATGATCATCGGCCGGCGACGGTAGGTGTCGCTGACCCAGCGGCCCACCGTGCGGCGGACCGTGCGGCGGATCTGCATGATGTCCGCCACCCCGGCCGCGGCGACCTCCTGGAGGGCGATCTCGATCTGCGGTATGACCGCGTCGAACGCCTCCGGGTCGATGCCGGACCCACGCGCGGTGATCTCCGGTCCGCCTGCCAGCTTCCCCGTGGTGGAGTCGACCACGATGACGATGGAGATGAATCCTTCGTCACCGAGGATGCGCCGGTCCTTCAGCGCCACATCGGTGATGTCCCCGACCGAGGTTCCGTCGACGAACACGTAACCGCAGGGCACCGCACCGACGACGGAGGCCTTGCCGTCGACCAGGTCGACGACCACGCCGTCCTCCGCGATCACGATGTTCTCCTGCGGGACCCCCGAGAGGCTCGCCAGGTGCGCGTGCGCCCGCAGGTGGCGCCACTCGCCGTGAACCGGCATGAAGTTGGACGGCTTGGTGAGGTTCAGCACATACAGCAACTCACCCGCGGCCGCGTGACCCGAGACGTGGACCCGCGCGTTGCCCTTGTGGATGACCTTCGCGCCCCAGCGCGTGAGACCGTTGATGACCTTGTTGACCGCGGTCTCGTTGCCGGGGACCAGCGAGGACGCCAGCAGGACGGTGTCACCCGCCGCGATCCGGATCGGGTGATCCCGGTTGGCCATCCGTGACAGCGCCGCCATCGGCTCACCCTGGGAACCGGTGCAGATCAGCACCACGTCCTCCGGCGGCCACTCCTCGATCTCCCTGGAGTCGACCAGCAGGCCGGCCGGGATCTTGAGGTAGCCGAGGTCACGGGCCACGCCCATGTTGCGGACCATGGACCTGCCGATGAGGGCCACCTTGCGGCCGTGGTGCTCCGCCGCGTCCATGACCTGCTGCACGCGGTGGATGTGCGAGGCGAAACTCGCCACGATGATGCGCTTGTCGGCCGTGCGGAACACGTCGTCGATGACCGGCGCGATCTCCCGCTCGCTCGTGACGAACCCGGGCACCTCCGCGTTGGTCGAGTCCGACATGAGCAGGTCGACGCCCTCGGCCCCGAGCCGGGCGAAGCCGCCGAGGTCCGTCAGCCGCCCGTCCATGGGCAACTGGTCCATCTTGAAGTCGCCGGTGTGCAGCACGATTCCCGCGGGCGTGCGGACGGCGACCGCCAGCGCGTCCGGAATCGAGTGGTTCACCGCGAAGAACTCGCACTCGAACGGCCCGAACCGGCGCCGCTCCCCCTCGATGACCTCGGCCTTGACCGGTTGAATCCGGTGCTCGGCCAGCTTGCTCTCGATCAGCCCCAGGGTGAGGCGCGACCCGACCAGCGGGATGTCCACCCGCTCACGCAGCAGGTACGGCACGGCGCCGATGTGGTCCTCGTGCGCGTGGGTCAGGACGACCGCCTCGATGTCGTCCAGGCGATCGCGGATGTAGTCGAAGTCGGGCAGGATCAGGTCGATGCCCGGCTGGTCGGGCTCGGGGAACAGGACCCCGCAGTCGACGACGAGAAGACGGCCCTCGTACTCGAAGACCGCCATGTTGCGGCCGATCTCCCCCAGACCGCCGAGCGCGACGATGCGCAGCCCGTTGTCGGGCATCGGCGGGGGCGGCGCAAGCTCGGGATGCGGGTGGCTCATGAGAGCTCCTCCCCGCGCTCGTGCCGGCGACTATCTCTGGTATTTCGCTCGCTCATTCGGCTCCATATGACTCAGGGATTGTGGACAACGTGCTGACCGCCGCAGCCCCGGTTCCTCGGGGGAAGGGGACACGGCGAAAGGGCCGGAGCCGGGCTCCGGCCGAAGACGAAGGGGCGCGGCGCCACGAGGGCCGCGCACGGCAGGACGCGACGCGTCCGGCGTGACTCAGCTGTCGGCAAGTTTGAGACCTCCGGCGATGAGGTCCTCGCGCAGCACCACGACCTGCTCCTGGGTGGCGTCGACCAGCGGAAGCCGGACGAAGCCCGCGTCCAGGCCGGCCAGCTTCAACGCGGCCTTCACCATGATCGCACCCTGGGTCCGCGTCATGATGCCGGTGGCCACCGGCAGCAACTGACGGTGGACGGCGAGCGCGCCCGCCACGTCACCGGAGCGGTACAGGTCGATCATCGAGGCCAGCTCGGCGCCCACGACATGGCCGATGACGCTGACGACGCCGGCCGCGCCGACCGACAGCCAGGGCAGGTTGAGCAGGTCGTCGCCGGAGTAGAACACCAGGTCGGTGGTGGCGATGACGTGGGAGCCCGCGAACAGGTCACCCTTGGCGTCCTTGACGGCGACGATGCGGGGATGCCGCGCGAGCCGTACCAGCGTCTCGGTGTGGATCGGCACGCCGGAGCGGCCGGGGATGTCGTACAACATCACGGGAAGCTCGGTCGCGTCGGCCACCGCCGTGAAGTGGCGGAACAGCCCCTCCTGCGGTGGTTTGTTGTAGTACGGGGTCACCGCCAGCAACCCGTGCGCCCCCGCACGCTCGGCGGCGCGGGCGAGTTCCACACTGTGGTGGGTGTCGTTGGTCCCCGCGCCCGCGACCACGCTGGCGCGGTCGCCCACGGCTTCCACGACCGCTCGCAGGATGCGGTCCTTCTCCTCGTCGGTGGTGGTGGGGGACTCCCCCGTGGTGCCACTGACGATGAGACCGTCATTGCTCTGCTCGTCCACCAGGTAGGTGGCGAGCCGCTGGACACCCTCGTAGTCGACCGCGCCGTCGGAGGTGAACGGCGTGACCATCGCAGTGAGCATGCGGCCGAAGGGGGCGTCGGAGGTTCCAGTTGGCGATGCCATAAACGGAACGCTACCTGGATCCCGACATGCCCGTGGACCCCGCCACCCCGTTATGCCGAAGTCATCGCCGCCGCCGCGACACGCGGGACGAGACAGGGCGATCCACATCACATGCGGGCAACGAAAGAGACCGCCGATATGTGCTCGGGGGTACACACATCAGCGGCCTCTACCGGAGAATCGCCGCGTCTTACGCCGGCGTTACAGCCTCCTGGTGAGAATTTTTCCGAAGCTCCCCGCGGGACGGCGAACGCTCAGCGCGCCTGCCCAAGAATCAGCCTCATCCATAGATCTTCCATGCGGACGGTGATGAGCCGTTCGGTCTCGTGAGCCACAGGACCGCCCGGCTCGCGAATGGTCCGCCGGATGAACAGCAGGCCACCGGCGTGGCACAGCTCGTAGATCGTCTCCTTGCAGTCGCAGGTGTGCCTGCGGACCCGCACGCGATCACTCCGCCGCGTGTCCCTCATCCACTTGATCCGCTCGTGCTCCCGCTGGAGGGGCGCGACGTGGATGCCGTGATCCGGCGGCGCGATCGCGACCGACCGGCGGGCCCGGGACTTCGCCGGGGTCCGTCCTCGGGACGGCCCGGCGGTCCGAGAGACGGGACGGATTCCCCCCGGTCGCCAGGCGGCGCCGGCCACCCTGCTCGGATCGCCCGGTGACCGGGAGCCTTCGGCGACCGCCGTGAGATTACGTGAAGAATCCAGAATCGGGGGACCTGACCGTGGAGCACCACATTGGACCATTTGGCGACCTTTCAGCAGGCAAAGTTGGAGCCACAGGCGAGCTTCATTACTCAGGGTTGTCTGTCGAATACGCCAAGATTGGGTTTCCGCCCAGCCCCCGAGGGATGGATTGATGGCCAACTCTGATCCGGTTTACCTGCGCGTAGTCGAGGACCTCCGCCGTCAGATCGTCGACGGCACGCTTCCGCCAGGAGCTCCGATCCCCTCGCGGCATCAGATCACCCGGAAGTACAGCGTCGGTGAGACCGCCGCACGTCACGCGCTGCGCGTGCTGGCCCAGGAGGGCCTGATCGTCGGACGGGTGGGCTCGGGACACCGGGTCCGTGAAAAGCCGACTCTCCTGCCTTCCTACCGGAGCCGCGTGCCCGAACCCCACACACCGTTCGCCATGGACATGCAGGCCAGCGGCCGGCAGCCGAGCTGGAACTGGCGGAGCGAGCTCGCCGAGGCGCCGCCGGAGATCGCGCAGCGTCTGCAGCTCAGTCAGTGGAGCCCGGTGATCAGAATCCGCTTCGTCTTCCGTGGCGACGGAAAGCCGATGCAGCTCGCCACGTCCTACGAACTGATCGAGTTCGGCCAGAGCCAGGCTCCGGAAGAGGGCACCGCCGAGCGCAGGAGCACGGTGTCCCGCATGGCGGCAAACGGCACCAAGATCACGGAGATCAGTGAGAGCGTTCACGTGCGCGTGCCGCAACCGACCGAGAGCGACCTGCTCGAACTGCCCACCGGAGTGCAGGTCCTGCACGTCGAGCGAACCCACTGGGCCGCGGAGCGCCCGGTGGAGACCAGTGACATCGTGATCCCGGGCGACAAGTTCCGCCTGGTCTACGGGATTCCCGTCTCCCTCTGACTGTCGGTGACCGCTGGTACAACCATTCCGGATTCCCCATCCGGAGGTGCCGATGCGCGTCAAGGACCTGCCCCCGGCCGACCAGCCTCGCGAGCGGCTCCTGAACTCGGGCGCGACGGCCCTGGCCGATCGAGAGTTGCTCGCCCTGCTGCTCGGCTCGGGCAGCAGGGGCGTCAGCGCGGTCGAGCTCGCCTCCCAGCTCATCGCCCACTGCGGCGACCTCGGTGAGCTCTCCCGATCCGAAGCACACCGGCTGCTGGCGGTGCCCGGCGTGGGGCCCGCCAAGGCCGCGCGGGTCGCGGCCGCCTTCCATCTCATGCGGAGAGCACAGGCCGAGCCCGAGCGCCTACGCGTCAGATGCTCGGCCGACATCGCGATGGTGGCCGCTCCGCTGCTCCATGGCTGTCCGCGCGAGAAGCTCGTGATCGTGGTCTGCGATCCGCGCGGCGCCGTGATCCGCCGGACCGTGATCAGCGAGGGCGGCAGCGACCACACCTCCGCACCCGTTCGCGACATCGTCGCCACCGTCCTGGTCTCCGGCGGGGCCGCCTTCGCCCTCGCGCACAACCATCCCAGCGGTTCTCTCGAACCGAGCGCCGACGACCTCGAGGTCACCGCTCGTCTCAGTGAGGCCGCGGAGACCGTCGACCTGCGCTTTCTTGACCACGTGATTGTCACCGACGCCGCCTGGCGCAGGATCGTTCTTCCTTCTGACACGGATCGAAGATACGTCTAGTTGTATTGACCTGTCTAGTGGAATACTTTGGTCTAAGCAGACATAGCCCTACGATTGGCCCCGTTCCGGGTCGCCTATCTTTCGAGCGTGCTCGACCATGACGGTGACACTCACCTGTACGTGCAGATCGCCGAGATCATCCGGCAGCAGATCCTGCGTGGCGATCTCGCGCCCGGGCATGCCGTTCCGAGCGAGGCGACGATCCAGAGCGAGTTCGGCGTGGCCAGGACGACGGCCCGGCGGGCGTTCCATCTGCTACGCGAAGAAGGCCTGATCTACACGGTGCAGGGCGAGGGCACGTTCGTCGGCCCTCCGAGCGAGGCGGCGAGGGAGCCGCGCAGGACTCCCCTGTACCGCCAGATCGCGAACGACCTCATCGACCGGATCCGCGGTGGAGATCTGCGGCCCCGTCGCCCCGTCCCCAGCGAGACCACGCTGGTGCAGCAGTACGACGTGGCCCGCGAGACCGTGCGCAAGGCGATCGCCGTCCTGCGCGAGGAGGGCTGGATCTACACGGTCCCGCAGCGGGGGAGCTTCGTCTCCCCCGAGGACGAGCAGCCCAGGTCGTAGGCCGGCCCGCTCCCCCATGAGCCCGTCGGACCCGCGGCGTAGCGCCGGCCGATGAACACCCCGCTCGTCCTCCGAAGGGAATCGGTCAGCCGATCAGCTGCAGGGCCCGGTCGGCCAGTCCTTCGGGTGCGGTCGCCGGCGAACCCGTGTCGAACGGCGGCTCCGGGTCGTACTCCATCGCCAATTGAACGGCCTGCGCCGTCGTCACGTCGCTGAGGTGCGCGAGCAGGGTCAGCGCCATGTCGATGCCGGACGAGACGCCCGCCGCGGTGACGATCTTCCCGTCCATGACGACACGCTCGCTGACGGGCTCGGCGCCGAAACCGGCGAGATGTTCCAGCCATCCCCAGTGGGTGGTCGCCCGCCTGCCCTTCAGCAGGCCCGCCGCGCCGAGCAGGAACGAGCCGCTGCAAACGGACGTCGTCCACAGGGTGTGCTCGTGTGCTTCG